>Ga0310811_10005834_pt1 | contig 15658 bp, 12 predicted proteins | sample YCmetagenome_FD_207642 | JGI IMG/M metagenome (GOLD analysis project Ga0310811, IMG submission 207642) | Soil microbial communities from experimental microcosm in Duke University, North Carolina, United States - YC | ecosystem: Engineered > Artificial ecosystem > Soil microcosm > Unclassified ...
CAACGCCGACGGCAACATCCCGAACGCGAACTCGGGCGCATTCGACACCACGGCTACTACCGTTCACAACGGCTACAAGGAAACGATCTACGCCTCGACCTTCTACCATCTTTCGAAGCGCACCGAGCTGTACCTGGCGGCCGACTACATGAAGCTGCACGGCGGCTATACCGTGGCGAACACCTTCGGGCACAACAGCCAGCTCGAAGTGGCGACGGGCATCCGCACGCGATTCTGATTTTCCAGCAAGGCACCGAGACGCGACCGCATGCGGTCGATATTTCAAAGGCGGCGGCGAGCCACTTCGCTCGCCGCCTTTTTTTGGAGAAGTCGGCATGTTGAGGACGACGAACATTCGGGCCGCGCTGACCGCCACAGTCGTGGGTTATACGGGGGCGCTCGTACTGGTGATCGCGGCGTCGATCGCCGGGTTCAAATCCGCTAACCACGCGCTCGAGCAAATGTACAGCTCGGAAACCGCCGCGCTCACTGCTTTGGCCGATAGCAGCGAGGACCTCTTGCAGGCGCGCGTCGACCTCGGCGGCTATGAAACGCTCGTGGCGCAAGGCAAGCCGACGGCGCCTACGCTTCAACGCGTGCATGCGGCGTTGGCCGCGAGCGATCGCTCGCTTGCCGCCTACACGGCGCTTTCCCCGGAGAACGAGGCGGAAACCTCGCTAGCGGACACGCTGCGCACGGCGCGCGGGAAGTTGCTCCAGCAGGTCATCGCGCCGGAAGTCTCGGCGCTCGATCAGGACGATTTCGCTTCGTTCCGAATGATCGAACGCCAAGCGCCCGAGGCGCTGTTCGCCGACTACAAGCAGTCGGCCCGGCAACTGATGGATTTTCAGGTAGGGGAACAGAAGAAGCATTTCTCGGCGGCACAGGCGCGTTTTGTCGGATTGCTATGGCTGTTCGGCGCGGTCGGCGTCGGGGCGGTGGCCTTCGCCCTGTTTGCGCGTGCGATGCTGCGCGCCGCAGTCGTCAAACCGATCGATACGGCGATCGATTATTTCGAACGCATCGCGGCGGGCGATTTGACTTCGCCGGTCGATGCGTCGCACGGCGGCGAGATGGGGCGAATGATGGCGGCGCTCTCCGGTATGCAGCGCAGCTTGGCTTCAGCCGTGACGCGCGTGCGAGAGGGCACGGCTCAGATTCGGCGCGGGGTGCGCGAGATGGCGGGCGGCAACGCCGACCTGTCCGCGCGAACCGAACGTCAAGCGGCGGCGCTCGAGCAGGCCGCAGCGAGTCTCGAAGCGTTGACGGCGGCCGTTTCGCAAAACGCCCGCCACGCCCGCGCCGCGAATATGTCCGCCGATACGGCGTCGAGCACGGCGCAAAGGGGCGGCGAAGTCGTGAGCGAGATCGTCGATGCGATCGCCGACATGTCAGCCGACTCCGAACATATCGTCGACATCATCGGCGCCATCGAAGGGATTGCGTTTCAAACGAACATCCTGGCGCTCAACGCTGCGGTCGAGGCGGCGCGGGCGGGAGAAGAGGGGCGGGGGTTCGCCGTGGTCGCGGGCGAAGTGCGCGCGCTTGCGCAGCGCTCGGCTGCCGCGGCCAAGGAGATTCGCGGACTCATGACGGCGTCCGTGGCGAAAGTCCAAGGCGGAACGGCACTGGCCGAGCGCGCGCATGCAACGATGGTGGACATCGTCGATGCGGCGCGCGATATGACGCAGATCATCTCGGAGATCAGCGCGGCATCGGAACGTCAATCGACCGGCATCGAAGCGATCAATCGCACGGTTTCGCAGATGGATCGCGCGACCCAGCAAAACGCGGCGCTCGTCGAGCAAGCGGCGGGCGCCGCCGCCTCGCTCGAGGACCAGGCGCGCATGCTCGACGAAACCGTGGCCGTTTTTCGCCTCGCCGCGGATGCGAGCCCTGTTTCGCCGCGCTCATCTGTGCCGGCGTCCATGCGGGGGATTCAGTCGATCGGCCAGACATGACCACTATCGAATACCTACCGAACAAAACGATGACGCACGCGTGCGCCGGGCACACGATCGTCGGCACGACTCGAAGTGGAAAGCCTTTTCGCCCGGGTGACTGGGCCGAGCGCCTCGCCGGCGTGATCGCGCTGTTCGTCAAAGAGCGACGCCCCGGCGGAAGCGTCGCCTCGACGTGGCTCGCCGTGCCGTTCGTGCACGGCGGGGTGAAATGCTTGGGTGTGTCCGGGGAACTGGCCGATATTTGCCCCGAAGCCTTCGAGTTCGTCATGCGATTCGCCGCCGACAACGAATTGCCGGTGCAAGCGCGGCAATAGGGGCGTGGCACGGCGGCGCCGAGCCCCGACACGAAGCATTCATTTCTTGCCTTTTGCCACGCATTTTCTGTCGAGTGGCGACGATTCGCTTGCGGGCAGCGCGGGCGGGACGGCAAACTGGCGCCTGGCCCGTGCCAACCCCGTCACTAGAAAAGAAGCGAGGCATCGATGCAACTGATAGGCATGATGGATTCCCCGTTCGTCCGCCGCGTCGCCATTTCGATGGCCGTCCTCGGCATGCCGTTCGAACACAGGTCGGTGTCGGTTTTCCGTCATGTCGACCAATTTCGCGAAATCAACCCCGTCGTCAAGGCGCCCACGTTCATCGACGACGACGGCACGCAATTGATCGACTCGTCGCTCGTTCTCGACTATCTCGATCACTGCGTTGCACCGCAGGCGCGGCTGATGCCGCAGGAGAGCGCGGCGCGCCGGCGCGCGCTTCACTTCATCGGGTTTGCCTTGGCGGCCTGCGAAAAGTCCGTGCAAATCGTATACGAGCGCAACTTGCGGCCGCAGGAGAAGCAGCACGGGCCATGGCTCGACCGCGTGCATACGCAGCTGGCCGCCGCCTATCAGACGCTCGAGCAGGGCGTGGCCGGCGTCGGTGCGCAATCGTGGCTCTGCGGCGATCGGCTCATGCAGCCGGATATCACGGTGGCCGTGGCTTGGCGCTTCACGCAGCATAGTTTGCCGGATGCCATCGACCCGGGCCGCTATCCGGCGCTGACGGCGCTGTCGCGGCGGGCGGAGGCGCTGCCCGAATTCGCAGGCGCGCCGCTCGAATAGGCGTAACACCGCGATTGTTCGCTTCCAGCGACTTCTGACTTTCGATTTGACGCATTTATCGGCATCGCGCGCGTCCTTAGAATGGCCTCCATGCTGTGCGGCGGGACATAGGCTGTCCCGCCGGGCCTAGGAGGGTCGCCGCCATGAAGAAGCTCATCGAACAACGGCTGTACAGTCCGACCGTCGTCTTGCCGATGGTCGAACTGATGGAATTGATGGTGTCGCTCGATTTCAATCTCGGGCAAGTGGGCGCCGTCATGGCGACGCGCGGTGCGCGCGCGGCGTTGCATCGCTCGCGCGGGCTGCTCGGCCACCGTCAGTCCGCGGTCGTGGGCGCTTGACTTCGCGTGAATCCTCACTTCCGTACATAGGGAAAGGGGCGGCGTCAGACAGAGCCAGAAACGACACCGGCCCGCCACATGCGTGGCGAGCCGGCGGCGGTCAAGCGGTTGCGGGAAAGGCCGCGATCGGCGGCCGAGGAGCGACGCTCAGCTCTGCGCGGGCGGCACATAGCCGGCCGCTTGATCGGCGCCTTCGCCGAAGAAGAACTTCTCCGTTTGCTTCATCAAGTACTGGCGCGCGCGCGGGTCGGCCATGTTCAGACGATTTTCGTTGATGAGCATCGTCTGCTGCTTGAGCCAGGCTTGCCAGGCTTCCTTGGACACGCTTTCATAGATGCGCTTGCCGAGTTCGCCCGGCAGCGGCGGAAAATCGAGTCCTTCGGCTTCCTTGCCGAGTTTGACGCATTGAATCATGCGGGCCATCTTGCATTTCTCCTGTAGTCGATTGGGGCGGGCAGCGACGTGGTACGCTCAAAGGTGCTTCATCAGCACGAGCGATTTGCGCTGCCAGTTATAGAGGCGGCGGCGGTCTTCGGGCAAATCGTCGACCGTTGCCTTGACGAAGCCGCGCTTGAGAAACCAGTGCTCGGTGCGCGTCGTCAGCACGAAAATGCGCGTGAGGCCGCGCGCGCGGGCGCGCTGCTCGACGCGCTTGAGCAGGCGTTCGCCGTCGCCCGCGCCTTGCGCGTCCGGCGCGACGGTGAGGCACGCCATCTCGCCGATGCGCTCCTGCGGGTACGCGTAAAGCGCCGCGCAGCCGAACAAGACGCCATCGTGCTCGATGACCGAAAAGTGATCGATGTCGCGCTCGATTTGGTGGCGTCCGCGCTTGACGAGCGTGCCGTCGGATTCGAGCGGCTCGATCAGCGTCAGGATGCCGCCGACGTCGTCGGGCGTCGCCTCGCGCAGGCTCTCGAGGTTCTCGTACGAGATCATCGTGCCGACGCCGTCGTGCAGGAAGAGTTCGAGCAAAAGGCTGCCGTCGAGCGCATAGGGAATGATGTGCGCCCGCGCGACGCCACCCCGGCAGGAACGGACCGCATGCTTCAGATAGAACGCGGCGTCGCCTTTGATCTCGCCGCTGTCGAGCAGCTTGTAGGCGTCGTCGAGCGAAAGCTCTTGCATGAGATCGCCGCCGTCGTTCATGAGCCCCGGCGTTTCGGTGAGGAAGATGATCTTGTCCGCGCGCAGCGCGATCGCGGCCGCCGAGGCCACATCTTCCATCGACAGATTGAACGCCTCGCCCGTGGGCGAAAAGCCGAGCGGGGAAAGCAGGACGAGTTTGCGGCTCGCGAGCGAATGTCGGATCGATTCGGCATCGACCTTGCGCACGATGCCCGTATGCTGGAAATCGACCCCATCGAGAATGCCGACCGGCCGCGCCGTGACGAAGTTGCCCGATACGACGCTGATATGGGCGTGGGCCATCGGCGTGTTCGGTAAGCCCTGGCTGATCGCCGCTTCGATGTCGAGCCGCACTTCGCCGGCCGCTTCCTTGGCCGATTCGAGCGCACGCGCGTCGGTGATGCGCATGCCGTGGGAGAACTCCGATTGCACGCCGTGCAGATTCATCTGCTCTTCGACCTGCGGGCGCGACCCGTGCACGAGCACGATCTGGATCCCCATGGCCTGCAGCAGCGCGATGTCGGAAACGAGCGCATTGAGGAGCCCCTGATGGACCACTTCGCCGCCGAACCCGACGACGAACGTCTTGTTGCGGAAAGCATGAATGTAAGGCGCGACCGATCGCATCCAGTCGACGAACTGGGCGGGCGAGACGGCAACGGAGTCGGGCGCCGCGGCGCGTGTGGCGCTCTCGGGCGAGGGGGCGAGGTCGGTTTGAGAATTCATGGTCGGATTATAATGCGCCCCCATGTCGAACGTACCCAAAAGTCCGGCCGCGAGTGAGGTCCGAGCACCGCGCGCCCCGCGTGAGGCTCGCGCCGAACGTCCTCGCCGTCCCGCCGTCCCGCCCAATCCCGTCCCACCGATCGAGTTTCCGGCCGCGCTGCCCGTGTCCGGCCGGCGCGAAGAGATCGCCCGTGCGATTCGCGACAATCAGGTCGTGATCGTGTCGGGCGAAACAGGGTCCGGCAAGACGACGCAGCTGCCGAAGATTTGCCTGTCGCTCGGCCGGGGGCTCGGCGCGGGCGGGACGGGCCTCATCGGTCATACGCAGCCGCGCCGGATCGCGGCTTCGGCCACGGGGCGCCGCATCGCGGAAGAGCTCGGCACGCCGTTCGGGGAAGTGGTCGGCTACAAGGTACGGTTCACCGACAATCTCGCCCCAGGTGCGTCGGTCAAGCTGATGACCGACGGCATCTTGCTGGCCGAGACGCAGACCGACCCGCTTTTGCGCGCCTACGACACGCTCATCATCGACGAGGCGCACGAGCGCAGCCTGAACATCGACTTCCTGCTCGGCTATCTGAAGGAGATTTTGCCGAAGCGGCCCGATTTGAAGCTCATCGTCACGTCGGCGACGATCGACGCGGAGCGGTTCGCGCGCCATTTCGGTGCGCCCGATTCGCCCGCGCCCGTCATCGAGGTCAGCGGGCGGCTGTACCCGGTCGAGATCCGCTATCGGCCCGTCGAGGAGCAAAGCCCCGCGGTGAAAGCGGCGCAAGGCACGACGGGACGCGAGCGCGCCGATCGCCCCGAACGCGGAAAAAGCGCGCGCGATGCCGATCGCGACCTCATGGAGGCAATCGTCGACGCCGTGGATGAACTCTGCCGGGAAGGGCCGGGCGATGTGCTCGTCTTCCTGCCCGGCGAGCGCGAGATTCGCGAGGCCGCCGAGGCGCTGCGCAAGCACCATCCGCCGCATACCGAAATCTTGCCGCTGTTCGCGCGGCTCTCGGCCGAGGAGCAGGCGCGCGTATTCAAGCCCTCGAACGCGCGGCGCCTGGTGCTCGCCACGAACGTCGCGGAAACGTCGTTGACGGTGCCCGGCATTCGGTACGTCGTCGATACGGGCCTTGCGCGCGTGAAGCGCTATTCGTATCGGAACAAGGTCGAACAACTGCAGGTCGAGCCGGTGTCGCAGGCGGCGGCCAATCAGCGCGCGGGCCGGTGCGGCCGTGTGGCCGACGGCATCTGCATCCGGCTGTTCGAGGAGACGGATTTCCAAGGGCGCGTGCGTTTCACCGACCCCGAAATCCTGCGCTCGTCGCTCGCGGCCGTGATTCTGCGGATGAAGTCGCTGCATCTGACCGCGATCGAATCGTTCCCGTTCATCGAGCCGCCGCCGGGCCGCGCCATTGCCGACGGCTACCAGCTGCTCGCGGAATTGGGCGCCGTCGACGACGAGAACGCGCTCACACCGCTCGGCCGCGAGCTTGCGCGGTTGCCGCTCGATCCCCGCGTGGGCCGCATGATTCTCGCCGCTCGGGACCAGCAGGCGCTGAGCGAAGTGCTGATCATCGCCAGCGCCCTGTCGGTGCAAGACCCGCGCGAGCGTCCCGCCGACGCCCAGGAGCAGGCCGACGAGGCGCACCGGCGCTTTGCCGACGAGCGCTCGGAATTCCTGCAGTGGCTGCGGATCTGGAAATGGTTTGGCGAGGCCGTCGCGCACAAAAAGTCGAACCGCCAGCTCGTCGACGCCTGCCGCGCCCAATTTTTGTCGCATGTGCGGTTGCGCGAGTGGCGCGACGTCCATTCGCAGCTGCTGACCGTCGTGCGCGAACACGGTTGGCGCCTGAACGAGAGCGAGGCGACCTACGAGCAAATTCATCTGGCCCTGCTGACGGGCCTGCTCGGCAACGTGGGCCTCAAAGCCGACGACGAGCCGCATTACCTCGGCGCGCGCGGGATCAAATTCTTCCTGTGGCCCGGTTCGACGCTCGTCAAAAAAGCCGGCCGCTGGGTCGTGGCGGGCGAATTGGTCGAGACGAGCCGGCTCTATGCGCGCTGCCTCGCGAAAATCGAGCCGGAATGGATCGAGAAGGTCGCGGGCCACTTGCTGAAGCGCTCGCTTTCCGAGCCGCACTGGGAAAAGCGCGCGGCGCAAGTCACGGCGTTCGAGCGCGCGACGCTCTACGGGCTGCCTGTCTATCACCGGCGGCGCGTGGCGTTCGGCGCGCAGGACCCGGCGCGCGCCCGGGAGCTGTTCATCCGCGGCGCGCTGGTGGAAGGCGAATTCGACACGAAGCTTGCATTCTTCGCCCACAACCGCAAGCTGCTGGCCGACATCGAGCAGCTCGAGCACAAGTCGCGGCGGCAGGACGTGCTCGTCGACGACGAACTGATCTTCGCCTTCTACGATCAGGTGCTGCCCAAGGGCATGCACACGGGTGCGGCGTTCGAGCGCTGGTATCGCGACGAGGTCAAGAAGAGCGGGCAGCCCGAGGAGAAGCTTCGTCTGCTTTATTTGTCGCGCGACGACCTGATGCGGCACGAGGCCGCCGGCGTCACGACGGACCTTTTTCCGAAGCGCATGACGATGTCCGGCGTCGAGATGGGGCTCGGATACCACTTCGAACCGGGTTCGCCCCGCGACGGGGTGACCCTGACGGTCCCGCTCTACGCGCTCAATCAGGTCGATGCCCGTCGCACCGAGTGGCTCGTGCCCGGCATGATCAAGGAAAAGGCGCAACTGCTGTTGAAGTCCTTGCCGCAGAAGCTGCGCCGCCATTGCGTGCCGTTGCCCGAGTACGCGGCCGGCTTCGCCGAGCGCCATGAGGGCCGGTTCGGCGGCGCCGGCCTGGTCGAGGCGTTGATCGCCGACGTGCGCGAGCAGACGCAGGTCGCGCTCAAATCGACGGATTTCAAGCTCGAAACACTGCCGGCGCATTTGTTCATGAACTTCAAGGTCGTGGACGAGCACGGGCGGCAATTGGCGATGGGCCGCAATCTGGCCCAGCTTCGCGCCGAGCTCGGCGCCGATGCGCAGCGCCACTTCCAGAAGCTTGCCGCCGGCGCCTCGCTCAATACGAACGGCGGCGGCGCTCCACGGGCCGCGTCGAGCGCGGGCGAGGCGGCGCGCTCAGATCGAGCGGACTCGCCGAGCCGATCCGCCGGGCAATCGAAGGCGTCGGCCGCCGCGGGCTCGTCCCGTGCATTGGAGGCGGGTGCTGCAAACGCCGCCACAACCGCGCTCTATGACAATTTGACGACCTGGAATTTCGGCAAGCTGCCCGAGTTGCTCGAAATCCGCCGGGAAGGGCAGACGCTGTTCGGCTATCCCGCGCTGGTCGACCGGACGACGCACTGCGACGTCGAAGTGTTCGATTCCCCCGAGGAAGCCGCGCGGATCCACCGCGCGGGCCTGCGACGTCTGTTCGCGCTCCAGTTGCGCGAGCCGATCAAATATCTGGAGAAGAACCTGCCCGGCCTGCGGGAAATGGCGATGCATTTTATGCCGCTCGGCACGCAAGAAGCGCTGCGCGATCAACTGATCGACACGACGCTCGACCGGGCCTGTCTCCAAGAGCCGTTGCCCGACGACGACGCGAGTTTCCATACGCGCCGCGACGAAGGCAGGGGCAGGTTGTCGCTGCTCGCGCAGGAGATCGCGCGCCTCGTCGGGCAAATCCTCACCGAATATGCCGGCGTGACGAAAAAGCTGGCTCAGGCCAAGCCGTTCGCCGCCGCCTATGCGGACATGCAGCAGCAATTGCAGGCGCTGATAGGCAAGCGGTTCGTCGTCGATACGCCTTATGCGCAGCTCGCGCATTTTCCGCGGTACCTGAAGGCCATCGCGCATCGCATCGACAAACTGAAGGCCGATTCCGTCCGCGACGCGCGCGCGTTTGCCGACATGCAGCCGCTGCTGCAGCAGTATCAGCGCGCGCAATCGGCGCGCGGCGGCGTGCCCGATGCCCGGCTGGCCGAATTTCGCTGGCTGCTCGAGGAATTGCGGGTGTCGTTGTTCGCCCAGGAACTGCGCACGCCGATGCCGGTCTCCGTCAAACGGCTCCATAAAGTGTGGGAGTCGATGCAGCGCTGAAGATGGGCTCATCGAGGCCGAAATGCAGCCTTTTCCGTGCGAGCATGGCGGCGGAAACGGATAGGGTGATGGGGCCCTGTTATCGATGCCGGCGCGGCGCCGGTGCATGGCGCATAGGGTGCGGCTTTCGCGGCAGCCTTTTTTGAATCTGGGTCAACCGTGGCGCGTGGCAAACGTTTTATGATGGCGACGGTTTTTTCCAACGAGTGTCCATGGTTACCTCTTTTCTCTCTCGCGCCGGGCTCGCCACACGCACGGCCGGCGCGTGCTTGACCGTGTTCGTCGCGGCGGCCGTATGCGCCCCCGCGGCATACGCGAACAACGTCATCGTTCTGAATTCCGGCGAAGCCACGCTGTCGCTGATCGACGAGGCGACCCAGCAGATCGTCGGCGGCAAGACGCCGACCGGCAAGGAACCTCACCATTTGATGTCGACGCCCGATGGCCGCTCGCTGATCGTGGCCGATTCGGTGTCGAACGATCTGATGTTCGTGGATCCCAAGAGCGGCAAGATTCAAAAGCGCATCGAAAATATCGAAGACCCGTATCAGCTCGGTTTTTCGCCCGATCGGAAATGGTTCGTGACCACCGGCTTGCGCCTCGATCGCCTCGATATTTACGCCTACGACGAAAAGACGGCCACCCCGACGCTGGTGAAGCGCTTGCCGCTCGCCACGATGCCGAGCCACATGGCGTTCACCAAGGACAGCAAGACGGTATTCGTCACGCTCCAAGTGTCGGGTCAGATCGCCGCCGTGGATCTGGCGACCCAAACGGTCAAGTGGAAGATGAACGTGGGCGATACGCCGGCCGGGCTGTGGCTGACGCCGGGCGACAAATACTTGCTCATCGGCATGACGGGCGAGGATGACGTCGCCGTCGTCGACTGGCGCAAGCAGACGATCGTCAAGCGCATCCAAACGGGCAAGGGCGCCCACAATTTCCGCTCGCTCGACGACGGCGTGCACGTGGCCGTCAGCAACCGCGTGGCGAGCACGATCAGCATCATCGACGAAAACACGCTGACGAACGTGGGCGACATCACGGGCCTCATGCCGGGCCCCGACGATATGGAACTCACGGCGGACAAGCACTATCTCTGGGTAACGTTCCGTTTCGCGAAGCACGTCGGCATCATCGACCTGTCGACGCGCAAGCTCGTCAAGACGATCGCGGTCGGCCGCTCGCCGCACGGCATCTTCTTTTTCGATCGTGCGCCGGTGACGGCGCCCAACGGCGCTTAAGCGCCTCGCCCCATCGGTTCGCCATGCTGCATTTGATCGTCGGATCGCTCGATTCGCTGGTGTCGTCGCTGCAGACGTGGTTTTTCATGAACGTCGTCCAGCCGCTGCTGTTCAAGTTCGGCGGGATGGATTACGACGAAGACGCTTACGACGCCTTGTACCCCGTGATCGTCGGCTTCATGACGATCGTCGCCATGTACGGGCTGCTGCGGCCGCTCGAGGCGCTGCGGCCCGTCGAGCGATGGGAAAGCCGCAAGGCCGTGCGCGTCGACGTGCTGTACACGTGGGTCACGAAGCTCGGCCTGTTCAATCTGTTCTTTTTCGTCGCTTTCCAGCCGATCTTCGATCGCACGCAGGTCTGGCTTCGCTACCACGGCATCTCGAACATCAATCTCGACACCCTGTGGCCAGGCGTCACCTCGCAACCGCTCGTCGCATTCGCGATCTATCTCGTCGTGCTGGATTTCGCAGGGTATTGGTATCACCGGGGGCAGCATCGGGTCGGCGTGTGGTGGGAATTGCACGCGGTGCATCACAGCCAGCGCCAGATGTCGCTGTGGTGCGACGATCGCAACCACCTGCTCGACGACGTCCTGCAGGCGGGCTTCTTCGCCGCCATCGCGCTCACGATCGGAATCGCGCCCACGCAATTCGTCGTTCTCACGGCCGTCACGAACTTCATGCAAAGCGTGCAGCATGTGAACGCCCGGCTCGACGTCGGGCGCCTGCTCGAACGGCTGGTCGTCTCCCCGGCATTCCATCGGCGCCATCATGCCGTCGGCTACGGCCACGAAGGGACAGCCTACGGGTGCAACTTCGGCGTCCTTTTCCCTTGGTGGGATATGCTGTTCAAGACCGCGTCGTGGGATCGAACGGTCGAACCGACGGGTATCCGCCAGGAACGGGAGGGGCAATCGTATGGAGAAGGGTTCGTGTCGCAGCATTGGCTGGCGTTCGTACGCATCGCGCGCCGGCTCGGCGCGGGACGCAAGGGCGCCGGCGGCGGGGATGTCGCCGCGACTTGACGGGGCGCGTGCATGAGCGATTTCCTGCGCTCGTTCGGTAAGGCCGCGGCCAGCGCGCTGCATCCGCGCATGCTCTGGCTCACGTTCATGCCGTTCATCGTGGCGGCGGCAGGCTGGGGGCTATTTTTTTGGTTCATGTGGCAGCCGCTCGTGGGTCAGGCGCGTATTTGGCTGGGCGCATCGTGGCTCGGTGCGTCGCTCGATCGCGCGTTCGATTGGGTGGGCCTCTCGTCGCTGCACGCGGCGCTCGCGCCGTTCATCGTGGTCGCGCTGTCGATTCCGCTCATCGCCACGACGGTGCTCTTGCTGATCGCGACGATCTCGATGCCGATGGTCGTTCGCCACTTGTCGATGCGGCGGTTCGCCGGGCTCGAGCAGCGTCGCGGCGGCACCTGGTACGGCAGCCTCGCGCATACCCTCGCGACGACGATCGTCTGTGTCGTCCTGTTTCTGCTGACCGTGCCGCTCTGGCTCTTTCCGCCGCTGTTCGCCGTGATTCCGCCCTTGCTGTGGGGCTGGCTGACCTACCGCGTCATGACTTACGACGCGCTTGCGCTGCACGCGAGTTCCGCCGAGCGACGCGCGCTGATTCGCCGCCATCGCGGGCCGCTGTTCGCGATCGGCGTTGCAACAGGGCTCATGGGCGCCGTGCCGACGGTGATCTGGGCCGGGTCGATCTGGCTCGTCGTACTGTTTCCCGTGATCGCCGCCGCCACGATTTGGGTCTATGCGTTTATCCTCGTGTTTTCGGCGCTCTGGTTCGGCCACTATTGTCTGGACGCATTGCAGCGCCTGCGCGCCGATGAGGCGCTTCCATCCACGTGAGGGCGGTCTATGGCATTTGGCGTGATCATCATCGGAGATGAGATCCTTTCGGGGCGGCGCGTCGACAAGCACCTGCCCAAAGTCATCGAATTGCTGAATGCGCGCGGCCTCGCGCTCGCTTGGGCCGAATATGTCGGCGACGATCGGGAGCGCATTACGGCCACGCTCAGGCGCACGCTCGCGGCGGGCGACATCGTTTTCTCGACGGGCGGCATCGGCGCCACGCCCGACGATCACACCCGGCAATGCGCGGCCGAAGCGCTGGGCGTGCCGCTCGAGCTGCATCCCGAGGCGGCCGAACTCATCCGCGCGCGCATTCGCGACATGCGCGCCTCCGCGGGCGGCGCGGCGGGTGCGGCGGGTGCGACCCATTCGCCGCTCGATCTCGATTCGCCGGAGAACCAGCACCGTTTGAACATGGGCGTGTTCCCGCGCGGCGCGACGATCATCCCGAACGGCTACAACAAGATCCCGGGCTTTTCGGTGGGCGACCATCATTTCGTGCCGGGCTTTCCGGTCATGGCCTGGCCGATGATGGAATGGGTGCTCGACACGAAGTATGCGCATCTGCACCACGCGGTGGCGCATGCCGAGCGCTCGCTTTACGTGTTCGAGCTGATGGAATCCACGCTCACGCCGCTCATGGAGAAAATCGAGGCCGATTTCCCAGGCGTGCGCGTGTTCAGCTTACCGAGCGTCGGCGATGCCGAGCGCGGCGGCGTGTTCGCGCGACGGCATATCGACCTGGGCGTGAAGGGTGAGCCCGAGGCCGTTGCCGCAGCATTCGTCAAGCTCAGGGAAGGCGTGCACCTGCTCGGCGGCGATATCGTCGAGCCGTAGGCGCGCCCGCGCGTGAGCCGGCCGCCCGTGCGGCCAAGGCCGGCCGTCCCGTCGGCCGACCACTCGGCCCATCGACGCATGGCTCCCGACCGGTCGCCGTTACGCTCCCATCCACGGCAACCCGCGGAAGCACCAGCCGCTCACCGTCTTGCGGTGGCCGTTGCCGTCCTTGTCGCCTTCGAAGCCTTCGAGCAGGTCGAAGGCCTTCGTGTAGCCCGCCTGGGCAGCCGCCACGGCCGCGAGCTTCGAGCGCGCGGCGCTGCGACATAGAAACAGGATGGGCGCGTCGGGCGATCCGACGGCCCCCCGCAGCTGCGCGGCGAATTCCGTGTTGGGCACGCCGCCCGGATAACGCGTCCATTCAATATGAACGTACTGCCCGTCGCCGACTAACGGTCGGCCCACCCAGTCGAGTTCGGCGCGCGTGCGTACGTCCACGAGCCGTGCATTCGGATCGAGCTGCAGCAGCTCGAACGCCTCGCCCGGAGACACGGCCCCGGCGTACGACAGTTGATGTTCGGCGCGGCGCTTGTCGGCCTGCGCGAGGATTTGGTCTAGCGAGCTCATGGGCCGTCGTCTCCTCATTCGTAAAGAGACATTCTAGCGCGGCGGCCGCGCCTCGCTTGAGCCGGTCCGTTGCACGATGGTGCAGCTGGCGCGGCCTAGCAGTGCGCCAAAAAAGTGCAAATTAACGCGCAATGCACCACAATGGGATTTGTCGCCGCCATTCTCGGTTTTCGTGCACCGATAAAGTGCGTATCCCTCGTCGTCGCGGCGCACGGCGCACCTCGCCGTGCGGCAGCCGGCTCCAGCGCGGGGCGCGCCGCATCGCGGCCCGCGGCAATAGATGGGGCGCGGCATTGGGTGTCTGGCACGGAAGCTGCTTTTACCCGTGGCGATCGCTTGAAAGACCGCCTTTGGCTGTGGATGGCGCGACGTGCCGAAGCGGGCGGAAGCGAAGAACCGCCGAACCTATTAAATGGAGAAGAGGATATGAGTAAATCCGTGGCCGACGTCATGCAGCTCGTCAAGGACGAGGACGTCAAGTTTGTCGACTTTCGCTTCACCGATACGCGCGGCAAGGAGCAGCACGTCTCGGTGCCGCTGTCGGCGTTCGACGAAGACAAGTTCGAAAGCGGCCATGCGTTCGACGGTTCCTCCATTGCCGGCTGGAAGGGCATCGAGGCTTCGGACATGTTGCTCGTGCCGGATGCCAACACCGCCTTCATCGACCCGTTCTACGAAGAGCCGACCCTCGTGCTGACGTGCGACGTGGTCGAACCGGCCGACGGCAAGGGCTACGAGCGCGATCCGCGTTCGCTCGCCAAGCGCGCCGAAGCGTACCTGAAGAGCACGGGCCTGGGCGACACGGCCTTCTTCGGTCCGGAACCCGAATTCTTCATTTTCGACTCGGTCCAGTGGAATACGGACATGTCGGGCTGCTTCGTCAAGATCGGCTCCGAAGAAGCGCCGTGGTCGTCGGGCAAGGAATTCGAAGGCGGCAACACGGGTCACCGTCCGGGCACGAAGGGCGGCTACTTCCCGGTCGCACCGGTGGATTCGTTCCAAGACATGCGCTCGGAAATGTGTCTGCTGCTCGAGCAGATCGGCATCCCGGTCGAAGTGCACCACCACGAAGTGGCGGGCCAAGGCCAAAACGAAATCGGCACGAAGTTCTCGACGCTCGTGCAGCGCGCCGACTGGACGCAGCAACTGAAGTACATCGTCCATAACGTCGCGCACACGTACGGCAAGACGGCGACGTTCATGCCGAAGCCCGTCGTCGGCGACAACGGCTCGGGCATGCACGTGCACCAGTCGATTTGGAAGGACGGCCAAAACCTGTTCGCAGGCAACGGCTACGCCGGCCTGTCGGAATTCGCGCTGTTCTACATTGGCGGGATCATCAAGCACGCCCGCGCGCTGAACGCGATCACGAACCCGACGACGAACTCGTACAAGCGTCTCGTGCCGCACTTCGAAGCGCCCGTGAAGCTCGCCTACTCGGCGCGCAACCGTTCGGCCTCGATCCGCATTCCGCACGTGAGCAACCCGAAGGGCCGGCGTATCGAAACGCGCTTCCCCGATCCGATGGCGAACCCGTACCTCGCGTTCTCGGCGCTGATGATGGCTGGTCTCGACGGCGTGCAAAACAAGATTCATCCGGGCGAAGCCGCGGACAAGAATCTGTACGATCTGCCGCCCGAAGAAGACGCGAAGATCCCGACCGTCTGTGCCGGTCTGGATCAAGCGCTCGAAGCGCTCGACAAGGATCGCGAGTTCCTGACGCGCGGCGGGGTGTTCACCGACGCCATGCTCGATGCGTACCTCGATCTGAAGGAAGGCGAGCTGCAACGCTTCCGCATGAC
>Ga0310811_10005835_pt1 | contig 15658 bp, 12 predicted proteins | sample YCmetagenome_FD_207642 | JGI IMG/M metagenome (GOLD analysis project Ga0310811, IMG submission 207642) | Soil microbial communities from experimental microcosm in Duke University, North Carolina, United States - YC | ecosystem: Engineered > Artificial ecosystem > Soil microcosm > Unclassified ...
CTTCAAAAGTCGCTTCACGCGGTTCTCTAATTAGGAGATATGCCAAGGGACGGAATCGAACCGACGACACTAGCATTTTCAGTGCTATGCTCTACCGACTGAGCTACCTTGGCGCGTGGCATTACTATAGCATGTTACCCCTGCTTCGTCAACCCCTTTTTTATCGGTTTTTTCCAGCTTCTCGAAAATAATTGCTCGGTTCTTTCTGCTTGCGCTTATTTTTCGAGGAAACTGGACTGTAATTGATAAGATACACCTGGAAATATATCTCCGCTTTTCTTCTTCTGGTTGTTTGCTCCTGGAACGTTAATCTTCATCTGTTCTAGGAGTATTGCGCTGAAGCTGTTTCTTATTGCTTAGCTATTTTGTACTATGAATCAATATGTTTCATGGTGTTTCATCAATGGATGCGTTATTATTAATACGATCAATATGGATGTGATACATAGATGTGGTTCGTTCGGTCCGTCATCTCGATGGATGTGTTGTTTGTCGTAGTTGAAGAGGAGATGTTTTTTACCTATGCCTATTTTACAGAAGATGCGGCAGTACCTTCGCCAATATCGCGCACTTCGCGTTGCGTCGGGTCATGTGGTTGTGTTGACTGCTCTTGCTGTTGTCCTGTCCTCTAGCCTGATTGGCTCTCGCGGCTTTGGCGCTTTTGCCGCTGCCCCTTGCGCTTCTGGTGATCAGACCTATACTGTACAGCTTGGCGACACATTAGATGGTATTGCCAGTCGTAACGGAACGACATGGCAAAAACTTGCTTCTTACAACAAACTGGGTAATCCCAATCTGTTGTTTGTATATCAACATATTTGCATTCCTGAAGGCAATTCTACTGGCACTGGAACCGTTACTTCAACGAATATGGCTCCTTTATCTATGCAGGTTTCTAATGCGCCAGTAGGTTATTCAAATCCTTTCCCCTGGGGACAATGTACGTGGTGGGCCAGTCAGCGCTACCATCAGCTACATGGTGTGTATGTCCCCTGGACTACCAATGCGAACGCATATCAATGGACTGCCCGCGCACGGCAATTTCATTGGCATGTATCCAGTAAGCCTTCGGTTGGTTCCATTATTGTGTTACAGGGCGGCGTTCAAGGTGCCTGGGGTCTGGGTCACGTAGGGGTCGTTGAAAAAGTGCTTGGGGGCGGTCGCGTCCTTACCAGTAATATGGACTGGGGAGTTTATCCTGGTAGCGTGACGTATGTCCAATTTTCCGCAGCCCCTGGAGTATCCTTTATTACTCGCTAAGGATACCGCTACCACTATGTGCCTACAAACCCCTTATTGAACGATCAACTTCGCTTTTTCTTTATTGTGGGCCAGTCACTATTTGACTGGCTCGCTTTTTTATGACTATTAGCATACTTCTTTCCTATATCTCAACTTCTTTCCTGATGATTCACCCAAAGATACACTACTATCCCCGGTATGATCCATTTATTTGGATGAGCGCATAAATGAACTTGCTGACTGGATTATCTGCGTCTTTGTGTGAATACTGATGTCCTTCATCAGGATGAGGAGATGTATAGTGATGTCAATGTTTGTGAAACAACGACTCTGGCCCTACTTTCGCCAACATCGTGTAGCTAGCATTGTCGCTGGTCACGTTATTGTAATGTCTATCCTGGGCCTGGTGCTATTGAATAGCGCCTTTGGCGGTTCGCTTTTCGGGGCTTTTGCCGCACAACCTTGTGGGAATGGCGCTCAGACCTATGTCGTTCGGAGTGGTGACACGTTGGGTGCTGTTGCCGGTCGCTTTGGTACAACATGGCAGCAACTGGCTTCATATAACCATCTGGCAAACCCGAATACGATCTTTGTCAATCAGCATATCTGTATTCCCGGTGCTTCAAGCGGTAAGATGACCACCGACAATAATATGCCGGGTGGTTTAAGTACTATGCCTATTCCTGGTACGGCAAATCTTTTCCCAGCAGGTCAATGTACATGGTGGGCCAATCAACGGTACTTTCAGTTACATGGTGTGTTTGTTCCCTGGACAACAAATTCAAATGCCTATCAATGGGTCGCACGCGCAAACGATTTTCATTGGGTCGTGTCAAGTACACCCACAAAAGGCTCTATAATGGTGCTACAGCCGTTTGTCGATGGGGCTAGTAGTCTCGGTCATGTCGGCGTTGTTGAAAGCGTTTCAGGCAACCATGTGATTGCCAGTAGCTTGAACTGGGGCACTAATCCTACTCAGGTGACAGATTTTCAGTTTGCTATTGGCTCCGGGGTATCTTTTGTTTCTGTCTAGATCGATTTTATTTCTTTGGTTGCCTTTGGACCCGGTATGCCTGATGTCTGAGCGAGAGCACCGTTGTGTTTCACATGAAACATTCCAAGATGCCAACTTCCTGGCATCTTTTTGCTGCTGCTCTCTATGATCTCGTTTTTCTCTCCGAGGATTGCATATCGGCGAATGTAAAAGCTATAGATTGATGTAGACCATTTGTCTTGACTGGTACACTGGCGATAGGATGCTCCTCCATTCTCTTCTTGTAGGAAACGGCTTTGCGAGGATGATACGATAGATGATCCCACTGGAGGAGTATCTTTTGTTCTGTTTCTTTGGATGATATCATTTATTTTGTACGTTCTTCTAACTATAGAGACTTCGCCCTCTTGCTACTCTGCAATAGAATCTCTCCTATATTTCCGTTTTTTGTTTCCTCAAAAAGAAAGAATTTATAGAGCATTCGTGCTTATCGTCCTCATAGTGCGTAATTTCCTTCTTCTCCTTTTTGCACTGGTTATTGGATAGGGAGTTTACGTGATGGTTGATCTGATACATGGTATTCAAGCGATCCATACCTGGCAATATATTCTACTGGTAGATCCGTATGTGCAAGTGGATTTGGATCAGTATGAGAATTACGTTTATGAGTGCTTACGCATGGGTTTCTGTGCGTATCGTCCACACCAATATTATATGGATGTTTCTTCTCTCTCCGCAGAGGAGCGTGGACAGCTACAGGAATTTTTGCAATTACGTAATCTACAGGGTTATGTGATGAGAATTTTACGTGCTGAGGAGGAGCCTGCTCTGCGTTAATCGCTTCCTTCTTTTGTTCTCTCTTCTTCTATACATATGCTCCTCGTCATCTCTCTACTTGCGTTACATAACAGCGTTGTGTTTCAGGTCACGCGATGATGAACTTTTTCTCAATGTGCTGTGTCTCTATAGGGGAAAGGAAATTTGCGTGTAGGAGTTGTTATGAAACCATCATCTGATCAGGAATTGATGGCTCTTGTCTGTCAGCATGATGCCGTTGCCCTTGAGATATTGCTGGTGCGTTATCGAGAGCCTCTATTCCGTCTGGTATTGTCGCGTGTGCGTGATGTCGATGCGGCGGAAGATGTGTTTCAAGAAATGTCGTTGCGCGTCTGGTTGCACGCTGATCAATGGAGCGGGAATGGGTCCGTCAAAGCATGGTTGTCGCGGATCGCGATCAATCAGGCATTGAATCATATGCGCTCCGCACAGCAGCGTCGCCATGTTTCTCTGACACTGCCTGTCGAAATGGCTGAAGATGAAGCGAATGCGGCTGTTCCTGATTGGATGATTGATACTGCTACTCCTGAACCTGTTCAACTTTTAGAACAGCATGAACGAGGCCAGTTGTTGCGACAATTGGTTGAAGGGCTACCTGCGGACAAACGTGAGGTATTTCATCTGGTTCATGATGCTGATCTGGAGATCAAGAAGGTCGCGGAGTATTTGCACATCCCTGCAGGAACCGTCAAATCCCGTCTCTATTATGCGAATAAACATCTGGCGAAAGAATGGCGTAATGCAATGAGTGAAGAAGGTGAGGAGCTATTATGACACAATCGTTACCAGTAACTTCCTGGCATAAAGCTTCCTATGATCGTTTTATACAGGAGTCATTACCCGCGTTACTGGATACCTGTATGCCTCTGATTGATTATCAAGTTTATGCAACGACAACGTATACCTGTGATATATCCCTATCCTTATCCGATGGCGCTAACGATGTCTCCGTGGTTTATCATGATATACCTCGACCAGATGATGAGGGTTTGTTTATTATTGATGGGAAAAAATTTGCTGTGGTGCCATATGCCTCTTCTGATGATCTGGAGCATGCTGACATTTTTTGTGTTGGTGAGCAATTATTACAGTTGTGCCAACAACATTTGCATTATCAGGCTCCAATAACATTTCCCTGGAATGAGGAACTGGTGCGTACGGTCTTACCGTTGGAGACATGGATACAACAGTTTTTTGAGAACAGCAAGGACAAGCATGCTCTTCCCGGTATTGACTTTATGCTTTCTACCGCACAGCGATTGGATGAGACGAACTGGCTGGCGACAAAGCAGCATTTAACACGCATCTATATTAAAGATCGTACTCGTCTGTTCACACCCGGACATTTTGGGCGGCTCTGTCCGTTTGAGACGCCAGAGGGACCGAATATTGGTCGTATTGGACCGTTGACTCGTGGGGCTTCTATTCGTGATGGAAAAATAGTTGTGCTGGATGAGCGACCAGAGGCAATGCTGGGTGCCGTAGCCGCTACGATTCCTTTGTTGGAGCATGATAATCCTACGGGACTCCTGATGGGGGCAAATATGCTGCGCCAATGGTTGAAACCTTCCCAGCCAGAGCCAGCCCTGGTACAGACTGGCAATGAACCTGCCGTGGCTGATTTCTGGTGTGGGCGCAATCTTTTAACAGCATTTGTCTCCTGGGGCATAGATACGTTCGCCAGTGGCATTGTTATCAGCGAGTCCTGTGCCCGGAAGCTCAATTATCCTGAGCCGATAGCTCCTGGCGATAAGTTGAGTAATCGTCACGGCATGAAAGGAGTTGTGAGCCAGATAATTCCTGATGAGCTGATGCCATACTTGCCCGATGGAACGCCAGTTGAACTCGTTTGTAATGCTATTCATATGCATACACAGCGTTTCTTTGGTTCTATTCGGGAGACTGTACTGGGTCGTATCGCGCATGCCGAAGGAATGCCTTTTATGGCACCACCATTTCATGCTCCAGATGAACAGGAGATACGACGTCGTCTCGCGCAATCGGGTCTGCCTGAAGATGGGATGGAACAATTGCATCAGGGGCGTGATGGTCAACCACTGACGCAACGGTGCAGTGTTGGTTGGATCTATTGGGGCCGCTTGAATCATCTGGCTGCCGACAAACTGCGACCTTCTTTATCATTACAGTATACCCAGACCGCCAGTGATTTAGAATATTATGCCCTGCGTGATGCACAGGCATATCAGGTGATTTCTGATATGTTCACTCATGCCGCGACTCATCGTGTTGCAGCCGATCTTTTATGCGGATCAGCGCAGGCTGTGACACTGGCTCCTCAGTTTGTTGATGTGATGACGCGTTTGTCTCTGGTGAGTATTCAGGCTGTATTGGAACCGCATGGTGAACACCTGGAATTTCACTTTGCTCCATTTGCTGGCGAAAAGTTAACCTTTGCTCGTGCCGTTCCTCATCCCTGGCTTACTGCTGTGGAATTAAACCATATTGGCATTTCGTCTTTTGTTACAGAGATGCCTGAATATCAAATGGTGTTCAGGACAAATAAGCGATTACAACGCATGCTTGATAGCGGAGCACCTGAGAGTTTGACACGACAGGCCTATGCGCAATTGATCAATCGTGTTAACGCATTTTGTGCCGCGCTTCTTACGCCTGCACAGCTCCATTTTCAAGCGCGACATGCATATTCTGCTCACGCTGTGATTGTTCCAGGTCTGGAACTTGATTGGGAACAGGTAGGGCTGCCAGAGCAACTGGCCTGGAAATTGTTCACACCACGTCTGTTACAAGAGATCAGCAGCGAAGCTATTGAGGCGCGGACAGTGGAAGCAATACAGGCACTTGAAGCGTTGATGGCTCGTTCATGGGTTGTTGTACAACGAGCTCCGGTATTATCGCCTCGTAGTTGTATTGCTTGCCATCCTGTGCGTATTGCGGGTGATGCATTACGTTTGCACCCTTTTATCAATGGACTGTTGCAAGCGGATTTCGATGGTGATCAGATTGCGGTTTTCTTACCTGTTACTGATGAGGGGCAGCAGGATGCTGGCTCAAAGCTATCCATGCGTCAACAGATCATGCGTGATCCCTTGTTATTGGATGCGCTGGTTCCGGTGGATGAGGTCATGTGGGGGCTTGCAGACCTGAGCCTTACCGATGCAGGTCGAGCACAACTGGCGGCATTGACAGGAAATTTCAGCTTTCAGCATATAGACATGCTGACACGAACGCTGCTGTCAGAAACATTACACAATGTATATGAAGTGCAGGGTGTAGATCATGTACTTAAGTTGCTGGATGAACTCTACAGAATGGGTTTCATCAGTGCTCAAAGAGCAGGGATATCGATCAATCCTTTGCTAGATCAGGATAGTATGGCCTATTTTCCTCGTCCTGCGTTGGCTGATGAGCAAAGCTGGCAACTTTATCTGGAAGAGGTCGGGGAGAAACTGGCGGCTCGCACGGATTATCATCAATATCATGCTGGAACGTTGTTGCTGGCGATTAAGAGCGGAGCCTGTGGGGAACTGCGACATCTGCTCTGGTTCCTGTTTGGTCAGGGCATCATGCATGATGTATCCGACCAGCCTGTAGCGATTGCTCATGGCTACTATGAAGGACATACAGCCGTAGAAATGTTTACATTGGCTGTGCATGCACGTGCCTACTTTGCTCATGTTTTGCGTGAGTGGGAATTAGCACGGCAGGAAGTACAGGCGCGTAACAGCACGCAGGGATTTCACGTTTTGGAGCGAGCTATGCGGGCAGAACATCCGGGGCTGGTTTTTGCCAATGCCGCTTCGATAGGCGAGATAGATCCCTTGGTGGATAAAGATAGCCGTTTGTTTATCGGATTACCACCCTTTCAATCATAACCATAACGCTATCAGGATTCACATAGACAGACTGTAAACTTTTAGCTGTGACGCGTCCACACAGACTGTAAATGACATTTAGAAGGCATGGATGGGAAAATAAGAGTATTCATATTACTACTTCTCCATGCCTTGCCCCTTTTTGCAAGAAACCGAGCAGCACATTCTTTTTCAAATCGACAGAAAATAGCATAAATAAAATTTTGTAATTACTACTTTCCATGACCAATTGGCTATACATTTGCATCTTATTACGTTATAATCTAGAATCAAAGCCTACTTATGCAGATAGAACTGTCCTCAGTCCAGGTTATTATCAAGCTCTACCGCACAAGTGGCCTCAATCAAGCCTAAAATGCAGACAAAAATCCTGAATACTTGACGTACTCCTCTGGTATGTTATACTGAATTACAGGGTTTTCGAACGCATGTTCTAAATAAATTGTTAGAAAGGAGGGCTCGTGATGGGAACAACGTATACCCGCAAGCAGCCCGTCCATTATGACGTGGATGATCGCGATGATTTGTACGAAACCCGTACTCCGAGCAGTGCGCGTCGCTATCGTCCCACAAATACAGTTGATAATCCGACTGATCAACAACGTCAGAATAGCACAACGCTCGTGCAGCGCAGACGTTCTAGCGCAACGACGACTACGAATATGAAGAATACGACTAGCCGTAAATTAACACCAGGATCAACTACCCCCCAGGAGACAAGTTCAACTCCTCGTGTCACTGCATCTGTTCCTCGTGTCACGGGTTCTACTGCTCGGATGACGGGGAAAACTCCTCGTATCACGGGTTCAACTCCTCGCACAACAGGGAATACTTCTCGTCTGACCGGAACTACACCTGCACCTCGTATGATAGGGGCTACTCCTCGGATGACTGGCTCCGGCTCTACAACTGCTATGTCCGCTGTAAAAAATACATCGAGAGTTGTAAATACACGTTCTACCAGGCAGAATAATGCATATCCTGTTTCAGCCAATCAGCGTTTTTTCATTAAAGCACTTATCATTGGTATGATTGCCACTGTTGTTCTTCTTGTTGGTTTTACGCTCTTATCTGGATGGTGGCAAAACTTTCATAATAATCTGCTCTATGGATATCCGCGCACATCGCAATTAGATGCGGTCGTTGGTCAGGGCGACAGTACAAGCAATCCTACGCATTTCCTCTTTATTAATCTGCATGGACAAATTGAAGTGATTGAAATGCAAGGTGGCGATCCCGCTCATACACGTATCTTTACTGGCCCAAAATTGTATGGCCCTAATGCGGACCTTATTCCTGTGACCGGGCAAACTGAGAAAGATGCGAAAACTGGCAGGACTGATATTCTTGTGCATGCTGGTTCTGAAGGGTACCTGTTTGTGAATACTGGTTCTTCCTTCCAACCTGAATCACAAACTCAGTCACAATAATCCCTGCTGGTTTGCTATGCCGATCAGTGATCTGTTCTCTTGCGTATGATAGTCTGGTTTTTGCCCAGGACATCATACAGCAAATGGAGTTACGTTCATTGCTGCTGGTAGAGTAGAATGGCATATACAAGATAATGATGAAAAATAACTGGATGTCTCACTTGATAAAATAGCTATCAGGTGAGACATTTTTTTTCTCCACTTACTACTTATCTAAAAACCTGAGTGCCTGGCACCAGTCACAACAGTGACGTTGGGTTGCGGAATAAGATATTAGCATACGACCGCTTTTTTATGATAGGATGTTAAGATAACGTTGCTATTGAATGTATATGATGTTTGCATTCAAAATCGACTGGAGGAACACGGAAGCATGTCAGTATTTCAATCTGATACCTTGAAAGCCGATATTGATGAGCGTATTCCCGATCTGGTGGCAATGCGTCGCGATCTCCATGAGCATCCTGAAACAGCCTTTGAGGAGGTTCGTACTTCTAACATCGTTGCACAACGGCTCAAAGCATTGAACCTGGAAGTTCAGACTGGTGTAGCGAAGACTGGCGTCGTGGGTTTGTTGCGTGGTGAGGCTGCGGGTGAACAGGTCCGGACGATTGCTATTCGTGCCGATATGGATGCTTTGCCGATCCTGGAGCAGACGGAAGTTGACTATCGATCACAGGTAGATGGCAAGATGCATGCCTGTGGACATGATGGGCATACCTCTATTTTGCTGACGGTGGCTGATATTTTGAGTCGGCGCCGGGATGAGTTGAAAGGCAATATCAAATTTATTTTTCAGCCAGCGGAAGAGGTTGTTGGTGGCGCGGAGCCAATGGTCAAAGAGGGGGCGATAGATGGTGCTGATGGCGTTATTGGCTTGCATCTGATCAGCGGTCAGCCTCTGGGTAAAGTAGGGGTTCGTTCCGGCACTGTTTTTGCCAGTGCAGATAAGCTTGCTTTGACTGTACATGGTCGTGGTGGTCATGGTGGCATGCCTTCGACTACGGTTGATCCAATCGTGATTGCTTCGCATATTATTACAGCTCTGCAAATGTTGATCAGCCGTGAAACCTTGCCATTTAGCCCTGCTGTCGTGACAATCGGAACGATCCATGGTGGGACCGCTTCAAATATTATTCCTGAGACGGTTGAATTGACCGGGACGATGCGAGCATGGTCGGCTGAACATCGCGCATATTTGACACGCCGTATTCAAGAAGTTGCTAGTGGTGTGGCGATGGCTCTGGGTGGCTCCTGTGATGTCCGTGTATTTGATGGTTGTCCTGCTTGTGTGAATGATGAGCAGATGACGGCTCTGGTCCATCAGGCAGCTATTGATGCGGTTGGTGAAGAGAATGTGCTGGTTGGTGAGAGCGTTCTGACCACTGGCGCGGATGATATGGCATATTTCCTGAATGCGGTACCGGGTTGCTACTTTATTGTTGGTGCGGGTGAGGAGGAGAAAGGGAGTATATATCCTCATCATCATCCACGCTTTAACATTAATGAGGGAGCATTGCCGATCGCGGTTGAGACACTGGTACGTTCCGCTCTGGCCTTTCTTCAATAGACGGTACATCTGTCCAATACACTATTTTTGATTACGGATGCATGTTATTTTCAGTTGCATCCGTGATTTTTTTTGTATAGTTTTCTTGTAGTCTTGTCACTGATTATTATTTGACCTGAGAGGAAGTGTGTTCATTTTTAGCAGGGGTATGAGATATACTGGTACTGAAATTGCTCTGTCTTTTAAGGAAGGATTAGCCATTATTTATGCTCACTAAGACTCTTTCTGATATCTGTTATAAAACTGTGGATGGCATTTCATTATATTTAGATATTCTTCGACCAGGATTTCAACATGATGAATTGATGCCTGCTGTTATTTATGTGCATGGTGGTGGTTGGATGAGTGGTTCCCGCAAACCCAATCGTCGCAATAAAGTACTGGCGCAGCAGGGTTTTTTTACCGTGAGTATTGATTATCGTCTTTCGCAACAGGCGCAGTTTCCTGCTCAACTTGAAGATGTGCAGGACGCGGTGCGCTGGTTGCGTGTACATGCCGCCGAATATGGCATTGATCCTCATCGTATCGGTATCTGGGGGCATTCTTCGGGTGGACATCTGGCGGCCCTATTGGGAACCTCGGCTGCTATGGACCCTGAACTCTGTGTGCAGGCCGTTGTTGCCATTAGTAGCCCTACTGATCTGGCTCAGATGGTAGGAGAGCAGGATACGCCAGATACCGCTGCGGCCTTGTTGCTTGGTGGCGCTATTCATTCACGTTCGCAGTTGGCGCGGCAGGCGAATCCCATCAGTTATGTGAATGAGAGTGTACCACCATTTTTATTAATTCATGGTACAGCGGACGATGTGGTGGCGCTTTCACAGTCTGAACTTTTATATCAGGCGTTATTGGCTGTGCATGCCGATGTGACGCTGGTTCCTGTGCCAGATGAGAACCATATTTTTAATGTTCATGCTGAAACTGGTTGGTCATATATTGAGCGTCTGGGGCTTGAATTCTTCCAGCAGCATTTGATGGCTGACGTCAAGCTGCAATAGCAGGTGGTGAAAGGGGATGTTATGCGTGATTCTGATACTATGATTGTGCTCTCTTTTGTGCAGGCGGAGGCTCTATTGCAGGCTCGCAAGCAGCAGCAGGAGATGCTTGAGATCTCGCCAGATCTGGGCATTTCACAGGTGGCTGTTGTGCTGTCTGACGAGGGGGTGGCCTTTCCATCTGGAGAGCATCTCAACTGGCAACAGGTAGAGAAGATCAAACGTTCGGATGTCAACTGTTTTGTGGTTGAGCCAGATGGTATCCGTGCGATCCAGTTTTTTTCGGAAGCGACGAATCGCATGTGTAGCCTGTTACCGACAAAACGTACTCCCAGTATGCTGATTGCTGGCTTTACGATGCACAGAATTGTTAATATTGATCCCATGCAGGATACGGACAAGAAAATTGCGGCGGTAAAGCCGATTATAGGCCGTGTACTGGATACTGCGACAGGCCTGGGGTATACCGCGATTAAGGCCGCAAAGACTGCTGAAGAGGTGATTACGATTGAGCTTGATCCGGGGGCACAGGTAATCGCACGTCAGAATCCCTGGTCACGGGACCTCTTTACGAATCCGCGTATTACCCAGTTGATGGGGGATGCATATGACCTTGTGCCGACCTTTGATGAGAATAGTTTCGCACGGATTATTCATGATCCCCCTGTTTTCAGTCTGGCTGGTGAACTTTATTCACGTGTGTTTTATGAGCAGTTGTATCGTATCTTGCAGCATGGTGGTCGTCTTTTTCACTACATTGGCGATCTGAATAGTAAATCTGGTGGGACGGTAACGCGTGGTGTATTGAAGCGTTTACAGGAGGCTGGCTTTAAGCGAGTTGTCCGTCATCCTGAAGCCTTTGGGGTGGTCGCGTATAAATAAAAGGGGTAGCAGGGCTTGATCACAAGTTATGTCCAAGTCCTGCATACATAACAGCAGCAATTTAGTATTTATACTGGTCCGCAAAGTCACAAATCGCACGTACGCCCAACGCAAGCTGGTCGTCTGCTGTCGCCAGCGAGATGCGGACAAAGTTTTTGGCGACTGAACCAAAATCGGTGCCAGGTGTTACTGTCGTATTATATTCACTGACGAGGTCCAGTGCGAACTGTTGGACATCACGATCATGTCCTTCTTTATCTCGAATATCGATGAGCGCATAGAAGGCACCATGTGGCATATAGAGATAGCGTCCGGCATCTTTCAGTAAGTTAACCACCAGATCACGACGGCGACGATAGGCCTCGTTCATCTCTTGTACACAATCTTGTGGACCCGTCAGAGCCGTGGCAGCGGCACGTTGCACCGCATTATTGAGATTGGTAAAGCTCATATTGAGCACGTGAATGATGGTCTTTAACAGCGATTTTCCTGTGACGACGTAGCCAATGCGCCAGCCAGTCATGGAATAGGTTTTTGAGAACGTATAGATGCCGATAAAGCGACCACTTTCTAACTCCTCACGAGATATCATGGTCGCGGGACTGACATGTTCCCCCTCAAAGAGAATCTGGTCGTAGCATTCATCTGACAGCAGATAGAGATCGTGACGACGAGCGAAGTCGAGGAGATCCGCCACAAGCTGCCGTGGGAAGACCGCTCCGGTTGGATTGGCTGGTGAGTTGATGATCAGCATACGTGTCTGTGGTGTGACAAGTTTTTCTAGTTGTTCCAGGTCAGGGAGCCAGTCATTCTTGGGATCAAGAGGATATGGGACGCCAGTTGCGCCACTGATCTTGAGTTGAATGGCATAGTAAGGCCAGCCCGGATCGGGATAGAGGATTTCTTCGCCAGGATTGACGGTTGCCAGGATCGACGCGAGGATTGCACTTGTGCCCCCTGTGGCGATAGAAATGTTCTCTGGTGCTACCGTATAGCCATCAACACGCTGGACTTTTGCCGCCAGCAGTTCGCGTAGCCAGGGTTGGCCTGCTGCTGGTCCATACGTCTGTCGTTCGTTGGAAAGGCTCTCAATCGCTGCCTGACGGATGTGCGCAGGTGTACTAAAATCTGGTTCTCCAACGTGCATACGTACCTTCGGCGCCAGTATTTTGCCACTTGCCTGCGCTTCTGTTTGCAAACGATCTGCGAGTGTGCCAATGGTATTAATGGCTGGATGAGGGATTGTGTAAATGCGTTCTTTGCCAAATTTCATAATTGGTTCCCATGTTGATAACTAGCACAAATATGCTGAACTAATTTACTAATGAATGCGACACGAATTGGTAAGGTGTCAAGCTCGATATACTCATCAGGATTGTGGGCTAGTCCGCCCGCTGGCCCCAGTCCATCAATGGTTGGCAGTCCCATGCCTGCTGTTGTGTTCGCGTCAGAAGCGCCACCACTCGCGACATCTTCTAATGTCAGACCAAGTTCACTCGCGGCCTCTTGAGCCAGCCGTAACAGTCTGGTGCTCCGTTCATTGCGCTCAAACGGGAGCGCACGAATGCCGCCACTGAGCGTAACTTTTGTGCCTTGAACGGTAGGCTGTGCTGTAATACTATGCATTGCGGCTTCAATGGCTTCCAACCCGGCATGATCACTAACACGTATATCAAGTTCACAATAGGCTGAGTCAGGTATCACATTCGTCCGTTCGCCACCGTGCATGATGCCAACATTAAGGGTTGCCCCTGGAACCGTGCCATTGAGCGCCTGAAGTGCAACGACCTGATGTGCCAATTCGAGAATAGCACTACGACCTTTATCTGGTTCGACTCCTGCGTGAGCGGCAATGCCCTCTACCTCAACGCGATAGTGCCCAATACCTTTACGGGCTGAGACAACAGCGTTTAACTGTCGTCCTGGTTCCAGCACCATCACTGCATCCATCTCTTTCGCCAGTCGGGAGATTAAGGCTTTGCTGGAGAGTGAGCCGATCTCTTCATCGCTGTTGCAGATAAAGGTGACGCTGTGATACGTATCCTGTTGTTGGGTGATAAGCAGATGAAGTGCATACATACCCATGAGTAAGCCCGATTTCATATCGAGAATACCAGGACCTTTCGCGACACGTACACCATCATGCTGTGTGACTGTGTATGGTCGTTTCCGGGCTTCTTGATCTGGAAACACTGTGTCCATATGACCAATAAACATCAAGCGTGGACCGGCGGGATTGGTGCCCTTATGGGTCGCGACGAGATGGTTACCATAGTCAGTCTGTTCATCAAAATAACTGCCAAAACCGAAATCAGTAAAGCGGCGTTGCAGGTAACTACCCACACGATCAATGCCTTCTTTGGTATAGGTGCCTGAATCGATATTGACGATTGTTTCCAGGTCAGTTAACAGTGGTTGTATAAGCTCTTCTGCTTCTGTTACCGTTCTATTTTTCTGCATATCATCCACTTCCCTTTACCTTATAGAGCCTGATAATAGATCCATATGTGTAATTGCACAGGAACGAAATCTATTATAGAGAAAGTATACCGCGTGAAAGCATCCACTTGTTTTAGAGTAGCAGCCATGCATAATTATTGTCAATGTGTGCATTGTATCCTCTTTCCTTCAATTCGTTTGCTGATGTACTCTGATTTCTTTTGAGCGCAAGCAAGAAGCAGGAAATACATGATACAATTGCTTCATAAAATGCCAGGAATGCCAAGGAGGATCCCGAATGTCAATTGCTATTGTCGTGCATGGGGGAGCTGGAAATATTACTGTTGATCGCCATGCCAGCGCCCAGGAAGGCTGTAGTGAAGCGTCGTTATTGGGTTGGCAGGTGTTGCGTAAAGGTGGAAGTGCATTGGAGGCGGTTGAGACTGCTGTGCGTGTGCTGGAGAGTAATCCCAATTTTAACGCTGGAACAGGTGCCTGTCTTAACCGTGATGGTAAAATTGAGTTAGATGCCGGTATTATGGAAGGCCATACATTGCAAGTCGGTTCCATTGCTGGCGTTGAATTGATCAAGCATCCAATCACATTAGCTCGTCGTGTGTTGGAGAGTCCGCATGCGTTTCTGATGGGAAAAGGTGCACAACAGTTTGCGCAGGAGCACGAAATCCCGTTTTGCCGTTTTGAGGATTTGCTTACCGAGCGTCAATATATGGCATGGAAGAAGGGTCAGAGCGCCTCATTGACGCAGGAAGCGATTGATGTGCCTGAATCCGAAAAACATGGGACAGTAGGAGCGGTAGCAATTGATAGTCAGGGACATCTGGCGGCTGCCACCTCGACCGGAGGCATTTTAAATAAATATCCGGGGCGTATTGGTGATACACCAGTTATTGGCGCAGGCTTTTACGCAGATGAGCATGCTGCTATTTCCTGTACAGGGTATGGTGAAGATTTTATTCGGCTGGTGATTGCTCAACGGTCTGCCAGCTATGTCGAGCATGGCGCAAGCGCACGTGAGGCTGCTGTATCCGCAATGTCATTTCTCTCCAAAAATGCGAATGGAACAGGTGGTTTGATCATCGCTGATAGTCAGGGGAATGTTGGTTTTGCCTGGAACAGCCAGAATATGGCCTATGCGTATCTCTGTGGTGATATGATTGAGCCTATCGCGGGCATCTAAACATACGTATATACCCATAGGCATTCAGAAACGCAACGTTCGTTGCTAGAAATGTACCAGAAAACATTTCTCATCTGAATGAAAGGAAATTATACCCATAGGCATTCAGAAACGCAACGTTCGTTGCTAGAAATGTACCAGAAAACATTTCTCATCTGAATGAAAGGAAATTATACCCATAGGCATTCAGAAACGCAACGTTCGTTGCTAGAAATGT
>Ga0310811_10005836_pt1 | contig 15657 bp, 17 predicted proteins | sample YCmetagenome_FD_207642 | JGI IMG/M metagenome (GOLD analysis project Ga0310811, IMG submission 207642) | Soil microbial communities from experimental microcosm in Duke University, North Carolina, United States - YC | ecosystem: Engineered > Artificial ecosystem > Soil microcosm > Unclassified ...
CGACACCCCCGCCGGGCGTCGTATACGTGGCCTGTGGCGTGGTCGATCCGGCCACAAAGGTATAGAGCAGGCACCCACTACAGGGAGCGCCCGTGCTGTCTACGATCTGGCTCCATGCGTTCGGCCAGGTGGCTTTCTGGGCGAAGGCCGGGAGAGCAAGCAGCAGCAGAATGTGATATATTCTCGGCATGTTTGCGCGATTGTGGTTCCTGATTTCTTTGCTGTGGGTGGCGCTATGCCTCTGGGCCTGGACGCAGCCAAGCAATAACGTGGGCTTTCCTGGGATGCTGCTATTAACTCTGGCTCCGTTCATTGCTCGGCTCCTGTTTCGCTGGGTGGCATCAGGCGTTTTGCTGCGCCGCCAGAGATAGGCTCATTCGCTTCTGCCTGCTTAATCTTTTGGGCATAGAAAGTGATCTTCCCTGGATTCCCGGCTGCAATCGCGTCAGCTAGCCGGTCCTTAGCTACAGCCGTGGCGGTGCGCCAGCCTGGGCTTGAGATTGCGGATTCCAGCGCCCCCATTGCGGCCCTACCAAGAATCGCCCCGTGTATCCCGCCCGTCCCGAAACCCACCGCCGTTCCTGCTGCCTTCGCCATCTTCACGCCCAGCGGCCTTGCCTGCCCTTGTCGGCGCGCTAGAGTATCCGTCAAAACTTGAGCGGTGTCTTTCCAAAGCGAGTATTCGGCGTTGATTTTGGCGATGTCCGGGTAATCTTGCGCCAACTGCTCGCGGATCGCGTCCGCCGCCATCCCGTGTGCTGCCGCTTCGCTGTGATCTGCCAGCGCCTTCCCGTCATAACGGCCCCCGAGCTTAGCCACTTCGTCGTAATACTGGCGCATTCTCCGTGCAGTCGCTACCGGGATGGAAAGTTCTCCGGTCTGAGGATCAGGAACAGCCACCCCCTGAAGGCGCTGCGCTAAATCATCGGCGTGCGCCAGCCCAGTATCAGCCAACTTGCTCATGGAGATTTGGCCGGCGGGAACGCCTTCCGTGCTTCTGGCTCCCGTGGGAACCGTGAATTCCTGTTTAGCGGCGTCCAGTAATCTGGTCTGTACATCCTTGAGGGGAATCGAGGCGTTTGCTGGCAGGCTTTCATAAGCATCATTAAGTTGCTGGACGGCTCCCTGCACGCCTTCAAGTGCTTTAGCCTGCAACCCTTTGGTAGTGAGCGCGGTTACGCCGCGGTCAATCAATTCAGGAACTACGCGGGCAGTTCGGAGCTTATTGCCTTTGGTGGTTGGATTGAGGACTCTGGCGTAATCAGCCTCCGCACTGGTTCGGAGAGCATCCGGCGCAAGGTCTGAGGCCGCGTTAGAAACTTTCTTCACCACGGCTGGGACAGCTTCCGCAATCTTCGGACCCGCCGCCATAGCCGTGATCTGTCCCAGCATCCGCGCTGGGTTGTTTTCGCCCTCTACCGATCCTGTTTCAGCAAGCCCGCGAATCGTTGGCCCCGCTACCGGGATAGCGTCGGCCGCATGGCGCGCCGCAGTTGCGATGTCTCCCTTTTGGTACGCCTCTCTCGCCTTCGCCGCTTCGTCTATCGCGTCATGGACCGAGCTCGTTATCAAATGACCGCCGGGGGTCGATTCCACGGCTTTGCTAACCAGAGTTTTTGCCGCCCCTAGATAATCCCCGGAGTCGATCATGCCTTTGGCCTGCTTCGCCGCCTCCTCCCCGCCGGTAATATCGGGCATGATGGCTTTGGCTGTGTTATACATGCCCTTGATCGTGTCGGGGACTAGGCCGCGAAGGAACTGGCCGGTAGCGTTCAATGCCTTCGAAGCGATGCCGGGCTGTTCTCCGGTGTCCGTTTTAGCCGTGGCGTTTCCGGTGAAATCGTCATAGGCGCCGGGAAACTTGGCCTTAACCTTCGCTCCCAGATCGGCGTCTGGCAGATCGTCATACTGGCCTGGATACTTAGCCTTGACCTTTTGCCCCAGATCTTCGAGCGTCGGCATTATCGGATACCCAAGGGGTCAGAATTCGGCTTATTGCTGGGGCTTTGGGAGCCGATCCGGTCTTTAATCGCCTTGATCGTATCCAAGTTAGACTGCTTCCGGTTTGCCATATCCTGCCGGAGAATCTTCATGGAGTCAATTTGCTGTTTTAGCGTGGCGTTGGGGTCGCTGAGCGTCTTAACGGCATCCCTGCCGGCCACTGTTAAAGCCTGATTTCCGCCTGGGCTTTCCAGCACCTTGGCTGCTTCCGTAAGCGCCGTTTCACGGGCTGCTTTGAATGCAGCCATATTCCCGGAACCGAAAACCTTCTCGCTCAACATGCGAGCCGGAGCGTTCAGCAATGGCGATCCGGTGTCGATGATCTTGCCCGCGCTATTTAGAAACACGTCGATGTTCTTGCCTGCGGTATTCTCAAAGGCGTCTACGCGGTCCGCAGTCGTTTGCAGAGCCTTGAGTGATGCTGTATTGGCCTGATAACTCGCTGCGGCCTGGGCCACATCCGGGTGGGCCGTTGCTGCTGTATTGAGCACGCCAGAAATAGCAGCCCCGGCGTTGCGCCCCAGCGGCGGGAGCGGCTTGCCCTCACGATAGGCTTGCGCCAGCATGTTGACGGCATCGGGGGAGAGCGATGGAGGCGCGATCTGTGTTGCCGAAGTCCATGCCTTGCGAGCAGCCAGGCGAACTGCGGCCGTATCCGGCGCTTTCTTGTCCTCCCGATAGAGCTTATAGAACTGCTCGAAGTCGTTTTCCTTGCCCTCGGTCGGCGGTTTCCCGGCGAGCGGTTGGCCGTTCTCCGTGACGGGAATCGAGGTTCCGTTGGGGCTGATAACGTGGAAATTGCCTTCCGCGTCCTGGTGCACTGTGGGAGCGCCCGGTTTCTCGGGTTCCCCTACTTTTATGTCAAAGGCCCCCGTTGCCGGGTTCTGCTGCATGATCCCTTCGGCAGTGACCTTGGTGCGCCCCATCGCTTCGAGCTTGTCTTTTAGCTGCTGCTGCTTCTGCGTTAACTGATCCTTGGTCGAAAGCCCCGATGCGATGTACTGCTTCACTTGCTCCGGGTCGTAAGTCGGAGACATCTGCCCGTGATCCAATCCGAGCGCCTGCATAACCTTGATGGATTGTTGGTAGGCGGCCTGCGGGTCCGCAGCCTCCGGGACGCCTTGCAGCACGCGCGCGCCCAGTTCTGTGGACGTAATGAGGTTCTTTAGTTTCTCGCCAGTTGCCTTCAATTCTTCCTGCTGCTGCTGGCGAGCCTGTGTCGCAAATGCTAAGCCCGTAGTCGGAGCTACTTGCAGAATCTTCGGGAGCGCCTTGTCGATGTCGCCGCCGGATTCCGCTAGCGCCTGCTTGATGCCCAGCCGTTCCTGCGCTGCCGTGGTCGCAGCGTCCAGCTTTAGCTTGCTTTCCTGAAGATCCTGCTGGGCCTGCTGCATCTTTAGCGGCAGAAGTTGCTGGGCCTGCTTGAGCTGGAGGATTTGCATTACGTCCCCCAGCGGGTTAACCGGAGCGGGGGGGCGTACCTGAAGGGGAATTCCTGCGTCGATCGGCACGCCTAATCCACCCAGTTCCCGCCAGAGTCAGTCATGCCGCCTAGCCCGCTTCCGGTTTGGCCCCACACTGGACCTCCGCCGCCACCCCCGCCCTTGAGCAGGTTGTAAAGGAATAGCTGGTTCGCGGTCTGCGCTACTCCGTTGAGTGCGCCCGTCCAGGCGTTTCCGCTCCCAACCGCGCCCGCCGCCCCCGCGTTCCCGGCTCCGGTGATGTTATTCCCGATCTGTGTGGCCTGGTTCATCAAAACATTGGCGTCAAGCCCGGATTGCTGCCCTAAGATCCCTGTTCTGAGCGAAGCATCCTGCCCGGAAGCGTTCAAACCCAGCCCGGCTCCCTGAAATAGGTTCTGAAGTTGCTGCTGGTGACGCGCGAAGGCGTTCTGGTACTCGTTCGAGGCGAACCCCTGCCCATACTGGGTCAATGCCTTCAGTGCGCCGCCTGAAACCGCCCCGCCGCGCGCCGCCGCGCTCTGTTCGATGGCCTTCTGGCCTTGCGCCAGTCGGAACTGATAGCCGGGATCGTCCGCAAGATTGAACTGGAATGGGTTTTGCAGAGCGCCATTTAGCCCGCTGGCTGCTGTGCTGCCTACCGCTTGGTATGGCGCGAAATCTCCCTGGACAAGGTTCTGAGCAGAGGCCGCATTCTTGTTGATAAGGTCCTGGGCGTTATTGCCTTGCGCTTGAATGTAATCGTTGGCGCGTGTGGCCGCCTGCTGCTGAAGCTCTGCCGCGCGCTTGGAGGCGTTGGAACCGAACAGCCCACCGAGCAGACTGGTTCCGGCGTTAATTCCCGCCACCGTGAGCAACCCGCCGAAGGGCATTAGTGGGTCTCCATGAAGTTCTTCTTATGCAGCGCTACCAAACTGACTTTCGTCGGAACCCCGCGCCGCAGCGTGTGAGCCATAAGCGTTCCCTCCAGGCAGAATCCCTGCTTTTTCAGGAAATTCTTGATTGCCATGTTGTCGCTGAAGTATTGCGCCGATACCTTTTCGGTTCCGGCATTGAAAACGCTCTTGAGGAAGTGCTTTACCGCGAAAGCTGCGACTCCCGTTCTGTGCACGGATTTGGCGAAGCAGATCCCGCGAAATGACCCTGTCCGCGGCGTTTCCTTCTCGTACCCGATGCAGCCTACGGGCTTATCGTTCAGCATCGCCACCAGATAAACCGTGTTCCGCTGAATCCGCCGGATGATCTCGACTTCAAACTCCTCGATGTACTTTGGGCCATAGTCGTCGAAGTTCTGGTGCGGGTACTCGTTGAGCCACTTCCAGAGCAGGGGAATGTCATCCGGCGTGATGCCGCGCAGCGACACATCCCCCATGAACACGTCGCGCTTTTTGCCGTTGACCGCTACGGGCATTTGGGCTAGTCCCATACTCTACAAAGTACCTTTGCGTAAAAGTATACTACCGATTGTGGCTTCATGGAAGCAATGATTTAGGAACCACGGTCGTCCCGACGCAGACAATCGCCCCATAGGTCGGATTCGGCGGGTTTAGCAGCGAAATCGGGGAGAAGCAGCCGCCCGCTGGTGTGGTCACGGAGACACAGCAGGTAACATCCGCCGTCGCGCCCAGCGAGTCTGTTACCCGGTAGTGGATGCAGAAGGTCCCGGTTTCCGTGGGATAGCCTGAAATCTCACCCGTGGCCGTGTCTAGCGTCAGCCCCGGCACTCCCGGGATAGCCACCGGAACCGTGACCGTCCCGCCGGAGCTCGAAGTCGAAAGCTGGTTCGCGGCCGCGTCCGAGGCCGAAATGCTGGTCAACGTTACGGAAATGCTGCCGGTTGAAGGCGTGGGCGAGATCAGGAAGGTGCAGTTTACCAGCACGCCATCGGGGATCACCAGCGCGTCAAATCCCCCAACAATGACGGTATTCCCCGCGAAACTGAGGGATTTCCCCGCGCCCGCCGCGCCCAGCGCCACCGATTGCAGCGTCACGTCCGGGGAACTGAATGTCCATTCGACCGCTGTACATGCATCCCCGCCCGTTGAAGCGATCGAAACCGCGAGCGTGACTGTTCCCCCGGCAACTCCAATGCCCGAAGATAGGGAAAGCGTTATCACGGTATGATCTCGAAGGTGTAGGGAGGCGTGCCGCCCGCCGCTACTAGGAATTGGTCATAGAACACACCGATTTGGGCTGTGCCGCCACCTACCGGGCAGGCGAGAGTAACTTCTGAAACCGTCAGAGCGCATCCCGGAGAGGTATCCGCTACGTTCCCCAGCGAATCGGTAACCTGGATCACATAGGTAACAGCCCCGCTCGCGTCTGGAATGCCGCTAACCACTCCGGTCGCTGCGTCGATCGACATCCAGGATGGCCCGGAGAGCAGAACAAATGTATCCGGTGGCGTGTCGCCGGTCACCACAGGGGCGGTGCTGGTGAATAGCACGCCCACTTCTGCCGTAGCGCTGTCTATGGGGCAGGCAATGCTAATCGCGGAGGCTGGGGCCGTAGATAGCGCGAATCCCGTGCAGGCTCCGCCAAGGTCCAATGTCTCCATCGCCGTTAGCATGAGCCACACGCCATCAGAAAACTGCGTAAGGTCTACGGTGTGAATGAAGTTAGAAGCAGCATCCACATTCGGCGGAGGGTTGGCGACGGCATCATAAAACACAACCGGAGCATCGAAAGTCGCTCCGTTGAAAGTAGCCATCATCTCCTCGTCGAGGGTGCTGGAAGTAAGCGTCCAGACTACTACCCAATTGCCGTCTTTATCCAGAACAGAATCAGGGTACGTGTATGACTCGCCAGCGCCTCCCGTGGAAACCACATAGGTGGTGAATACCGGAGCGGCCAGCGGGGTCCCGGCCCACGCCAGGATTTCGTAAGTACCGGCGCTCGGCTCAAATGCGGATACTCCGCGAGTCGTGGACCCGTCAATGACTATGCGGCCAAGGGAAATTCCACCAAAAACTGTCGCCAGAAGAACCGCAGCGGAAGCTACAAGCGAATCATCTACCTGGACATAGTAAACTTTTGTAGCCGTAAAGAAGGAAAGATGATATGTCCCGGCAGAATCTCTGGTCCCGTCTCCAAATGTCGCAGAAGCGGCCGCCGTAAAAATCGGAGCACCGGGAGCAGACCACGCACCCGCGGTATAAGTGATCGCCCAGAAACTCGCTCCGGGCTGGCTCATTAGAATGGTGGGAGTCCCCGCGAGGTTTCGATAGAAGGCAAACGGGAACCAGCTAGTAGCGCCAAAATTGAACGGGTTGCTTACCGTACCCCATAGATCCGTAACCGGATCGAAGTCAACATACACCACATCGGTCCCACGATAGAGCGTCATGGAGATTAGATCATTGGTGGTGTCGTCGTATGTGGCGATGACTTGACCGGGGCTAGGGCTGTTGGCAGCATCGAGCAGGGTCCAGGTCTGACCTTCATCGGTGCTTTTCTCCATCGTGATCGAAGCATCGAGCTGGGAAGTGAGAAGGGCGTATACATTAGCCCCCCGCCTAAACAGGAACTTGTGCGCGGTGAAGGAACTTTCCCGCGAGAAATTAACCGCGTCGATAAGAATGGGTGGCTGCGTTACAAGCGCCATCGCGTCACCTTCAGCGTGTAATCGCCCATCTTTTTGCCGTCAGCCGCGGAGATCGCTGCGTCAGCATCTTCGACTTCAACCGCGCCGATGCGTCGGTTTTCTCCCGTAGTCCGATCCTTGACAACGATTGCCGAGTGGGGCGTTATGCCGTTTTCTGTAAAGAAAGCGAGCAGAGCCGCATCGGTCGCATCGGCTGGCAAAATTCCCACCCACATTTTTGTCATCTCACAAACCAAGTATTTGCAATCGTCGGCATGTTGGTATTGACCAAACTGGCATCCTCTTGCGATACGGGAATGGCGAGCGATCCATCGCAGAGTTGCCAGAGTTGACCGCTCCCGCCGAAGGGAGGACCGCCCACGCTAATGAGCGTGGAGCCCGGAGCCAGCCCGCCCGCAAAGCCGATCTTGGCCGCCTCTGTGAGGCTGAACGCAAAGCCAGTCCAGAACCAGTTATGCAAGTAATCGGAAGCTCGCGCGATCAATCTATATTCATTCGGCCCCAGTGATGCGATCAGGGCTTGAATTGTCGCCAGTGGAGCTTCATAGATGCCGTTGTAGTAGATCCATAGATTCGCCCCGCCGACCGATTGCACCGCATAGGAAATGTTTAAGTCGGTGGCCTGGAACACAGTCCCAACTGGGTAATTTGCCGCTGGGTAAAGGGGCAGATTCGCAATCACATCTCGAATAGAAGGGGCGCCTGTGGTATCGAGCGCCCAGTAATCCGAGCCGCCAGGGTAGATCGTGTAAATGTAGACCTTGCCCTGGTAGATGACGTACTGATTTACAGTGGCAAGCGGATCGCCCGGGGCCGGAAGCGTTGTCACAACCGGAGTGCTCGAAGGAAGCGGCTGGCTCGAAGTCGGAACCCCGGAGGGATCGAGCGGCACGCCGGGAGTGTTGGCCGTCAGTCCAGATGCGGACGTTCCTCCGGTGGCGAGTCCGGGAACGGGAGCGGCCGGTGGAATGCTTGCTAGATTGACGATTACGGCTGGCATGTTATTCTGTGTCCGTGGAAAACTCCGAGCAGTGCTGCACGCGCGAGGGTTGCGAGAATGAGCGTTATTACCCGGAAAGATTCTGGCGGCCAGAAAAAGAAAAAAGCACTTGGTGCCAAAAGCATCTCGAAGAAGATGATCCTAACTTCCACAAGGTAATCTGGCGCTCTCCGCCGAGTGGTTGCTTTTAACCTCATACCCCCACCGTGGCAGCGCTAACCGCCGCAACAATCATGTTGTCCCACAGGAACTTGAAAACCTGCCATTCCCCCTGCCACAGAACCGGGAAAGTCTTGTCGATCAACCGAAAGAACTGGACATTGGTATGCGCGGTCTTGGGGCTGCCGAACTGTGCCCCCGCCGCTGAATCCGGGCCCCGGCGCGCCAGAGTGAAGTTGTTCCCCGATAATGCCGTGATCTGGTCGATTTCGTAGCTATACCGCCCGTTCACGATAGTCGTGTCGTTCCATAGGATGTAGTCACCCACCGCAAACGCGCGCTGATATAGGCTGGTGCCGAAGCTGGGAGCCGTTAGGGTTACGGGATCAGTCGTCGCGTCAATCGTTCCTGTAGCGCCCCAGGCCATATCCGTGGCGTCCAACGATGGGCACTCAAAGATGAGCAACTGATACGCGGTATTCCCGCCCAGCGCCACAAGTTTCTGAGTGAGCGGCGTGGCCCAGCCAGCGCCCCAGGCCCGGCTGATAAGCTGCGTGGGATCGCCAAGAGAAGGCGTTGCCAGTACCGGCTGGTTCAACTGCGGAACGAGGTTGATTGGCGAAACCGGCTTGATCTGCGGAACAGCCTGGATCTCGATGGTGAGGCATCCGGGGATGCCGACGCGAACCGCAAACGACAGCGCCGGGCTAGCCACTTCCGCCCTCTACGTTCGCGTACAGGTCCACCAGCACCATATCAATCGGTTCATTCATCGTCCAGCGCACTACGCGGTTTCTGGCGCGCCCCATCCTTCGCCAGCGAACATCCCACTTGTACTGACCCGCCGCGCCAAGTTGCCTTGGCAACAGCGATCCATACGTGATCCCGCCATCGTTCGAGATTTCGAGATTGCACACCGGAGCGCTCCCGAGCCCCGTCGCAGGGACGAAGCCGCAGAGGAAGTGCAGCACATACTCATTGAAATAGTTCCAATTCAATCCCGTGGCGACGTGCGGCGATACCCGGATTCTGACAATCCCCGCGCAATTCTCCTGAAGGAACTGCATGGACTGCAAATACAGGTTCCCGGTCTGGTAATCTCCGACGCAGTGACCGATTTCAGGGAAGAAGCCGTGATACCGCCCAATATCGGCGTGGAGGTTGTTCTGCGAATCGACCGAGGCCCGCTCATGCCAGCCGATTGACGGCCCCAGCGTCGAATCGTACACCCAGGTCTTATCTGGGATTGGGAAGTGAAGCACCCAGAAGAAGTGACCGTTTTCGACGTAACTGTAAGAGCTCGCCCCAGCCACGTCATATAAGCTCCATGCGTTCTCGATCGCATGATTGGAGATTCGGACGGGAACCGCGCCGCGGATCTGCCAGGCGACATACTGCCCGCGCGCGTCCGATCCCAGCCAGCAGACGGTGCCGCCGGATTCGCCGCCCATCTTAGAAACTGCCCATGTTGACGCCAGCCCGCTTTCGATCACCCCCCCTCCGGGAATGCGCTGAAAAGCGCTCCCTGTCGCCGCGTTCGGCGAGTCCTGCCAGAGTTCAATCGTTTGGGAACCAAAAACCATCAGGATTTCGTAAGCCGCAAATACCGCAATCACCGGATCCGAGTTCGCTTCCTTGGTGTCGAAGTCCAAAGCGCTCCAGGTGGTCGGATCGTTGAGGCCAGAAATAAAGAACTGCCGTCGCAGCGGATCCGCGGAGTTCGGAGCCATAGAAACGATGATGTAGCCATCCATGAAGGTGGCCGAGCGCACGAAATTTCCGCTGCTGAATTCCGGGATGGTCTGCTGTTGGATAAGCCAAGCGTTCGCTGCTACCGCCGTGATCGTGACCGCAAATGAGCCGTCGCCATTCCCCGGCTGTGCGCCCGCAGACGTGGTGGTGGATGCTCCGCCAGTGACCGTGTATCCGGTTCCGTTGTAAGTGATGGTGTAGCCCGTGACCCCTCCGGTGCCATTCACCGCTGTCACGATGTATTGGGCCGGGATCAGGCCGCCGTCTACCGTTCCCGTATCCCCCACCGCGTATCCGCTGCCTGAATTGGTAGGCGTGGGGTTGGTGGCCGAAATCGCCTGCCCGTAAGCCGCTACATAGGCATTGCCGTTCGCTACGACGAATAGCTGATTGGGCTGAATGACGATGATCTGGGCCGGGAACAATTGGCCGCCAGTTCCGGGCATTACCTGCTTATCCACCGTCCCGATGGTGGTGGCCGTTCCGGTCCATAGCTGCGTTCCCGCGTTATAAGTGGCGGTTATGGCGTAGAGCGTAGAGCCGGAAACCACAAAAAACAGGTTGGTGGTGGTCGTATAGAACGCCGCGTTAGAAGGAACGACTGCCGCAACCGGAGTATCGGTACAGGTGCAGAAAAGTTGCTTCCCCGGCGTCATCAGGAATTGGTATGGATTCCCAGGGGAGGCGTTGTCCTGCGACTCCACCTTCTCCAGGAACATGTTGACGATGCGCTGGGTGTCCGCAGTGAGTCCGCGGGTCTGGTACGCCGGGCCTACGAAGCCAAAAGACTGCTGGGCCACACTAGAATGTCTCCCAGCTCACATAGACAATATCGGAATTCGCCACATAGACACTGACTTGCGATAGGTCATAACCGCCCTGCCCGGTAGGTGGGAGCATTTGGCCCGATCCGGGAACCAGAATGCTCCCCACGCTCGAGGATGTAGTGGCATCTCCATAGAGCACGTTGGCGGAGTTGCCAGCGGGCACGACGAGCTGAATCCAGCGAACGGATTTGGAAGTCGAGGACAGCGCCACAGTAGCCGCCGCTCCGGTAATCTTCCGGGTCTGAATGTCTCCGGCCTTGATCGGCAGAAGCGCGAGAGCAACAATCAACAATAGTTTTTTCATAGGTCAGTACACCAAGCTCCCGTCATACCAGTTGTAATAAGGCCCAATTCCGATAGGCCCAAGCCCATCAAGCGTGATCCGCGGCGTTTCTCCGTTGCCGCTCTTGACCGATGCTCGAGCCTCTCGAGCCTGAACGCGCAAGCGAGCCGCTATCTCGCCGGTCTTGCCGAACGGATTGCACAGCCGTTCCGCCAGCGAATACATGAACGCCTCGTAATAGCCTGGAGGGAATACGAACTGCGTCCCGGTGCTCGCGGCCTGCCCTAGCTGCTGGCTGGTGAGGATGCGAACCTCGTAGTTCGTAAGCGACGGCGTGCCCAAAAAGTGCATGGTCCCGTTTGGATACGTCAGTTCGTACCACATGATTGCCGGGATGCTGGTCGAGTAGTTCAAAACGTAGAAGTTGGCCCACTGGTCCGCGTTGACCATCGTGAGCGGGATATAGACATTCGGGCTGGCTGTCGTCAGCACGATTGCGGCTTCAAGAATGTCCGTCGGCCGCTCTGCGTTGAAGTCCGCGCCCCCGCCGCGCCCGATGGTGTACGCTTCCTTCGAGGTCCCAAAGGCGTAGGCGTCCAGTCTGCGGACGTACTGCATGAGCGGCGAGCCGTTGCATGCGTCGAGAAAAGCGTTTCCCCGGGCCAGAGCAAGCGCCATATCGCTGGCGTCTACCGGCTGGCCCGGAGTTAACGCGTTGATTTCGGTCAACGCATCGGTAATGATGTCGCCGAAGGTCGGCACCCGTTTACTTCCCTTCTACGAAGCGCTCATACAGCGGAACTTGCCCGATGCTGAGCTTGCTGGAATTGCTGAGCTTTTCCAGCGTTTCAACCACGAGCCGCATAGCCGCCGGGCCGATTTGAACTTCCTTCGGGCGCTCGGCCTTGTCATCCCATAGGATCCGTTCTCCGATCTGCTCAATCTTGAAGGCTTCCGATTCGTGCTCGGAAAAAGACAGTTCCCGCCGCAAGTCGCCCACAATCCGCAGGCTGGTGATATTGCCTTCCTGCGGGAGAATCGAGAGCAGTTGCAGGCGCTCTGCGATTCCAAGGGAGTAACGGTGCCCCAGCTCGGGCATTGCCTTAATCTTCGGAGCCCCCATTAGTCAACACCCGCAAAATAAGCGATCCTCATGGCCGAACCGTCCACGTTGATTGCGATATAGCCGTCCGCCGTCGAATACGTTCCGGGGGTCTTGACGATCATCGTCCCGCAGGTATCGAAGCTGAACAGCGCGTTGATCTTGTCTCCGCCGTAGATGTAGAAAACATCATCGAACGCGGTAGTACCGTTGTTCGTGATGTAGGCCATATCCATCTTGCCGGCCGATACCGTCTTAGCTAAGTGAGAATCGAGCCAGAGTGGGGCGAAGTGGTCAACCGCTGTCCATGTTCCGCCGTCCTCGATCAGGCCATAGAGGGCCGCTCCGAACGCGCTGGCGCTGTTGATCGTGCCATTATTGGCGATCTGACCGTAAACGCCGATCAGGGACGCCGCTCCGAGCGTGAAGGTGGCCGCAATCCGCGCGACGCCCTGGACGCCACGGACGCCACCGCCGGTCGTTCCGTTGGCCTTCCAGTCTACCGTCAAATCCAACCCGTTATGGGCGGTTGCCGTGCCGGTGAATTCCGATTTCATCTGAACGATGAAGGCATCGGCAGTGGGACGGTTGATAAACTTCGTCATGCCGTTCCACCGCCAGAAATCCGGTGATGCCAGGGTTGCTGTCTGCGTCCCGCTCGGGCTGAGCTGGATGCAGTTGGCGAAATTGGCGTTGATGTCAACGATGTTCTGGTACGAGAAACAGCCGCCGCCAGTGATGGTGGTCATTCCAGCCATTTACTTGCCTCCTTTGCGCTTCATCAGTACGGCGTCATGCTGCATCACCAGATCAGTTAATTTCGCTATTTGCTCTTCAATCGTGGCCGGCTTGACTGGTTCCGGCGGCGGAGGGAAGGGCTTGAAAGCCCATCCCTGCCGTTCGAGTGCGGTGGCGAGGGATTGGTTATCCACTCGCCTGGTGCTTCCTTCGGGTGAGTACATCACCCGCGGGCTGAAGGCTTCCGTTTCCATTTACTTGTAAGTTGGATACCACTTGGTATCTGCGCTGGACCACTGGAAGCACAAAAGCTGGCCCGCTACCGCCGTTGTCGCGGCGGCAATGTTGGTTGCCGTGGTGGTCGTATAAGCCCCATCCGGGATGGTGCAGAACGAACCGCCATTAAAAGTCGCCGGGAGCGTCCAGCCGGTGATCGCCGCGGTCCCGGTCACATGGAACAACGGACTCGTAACCGTCACCAAGCCAGCCGCCGAAGCTACATCGGCGGTAGGGGAATGAGGCAGCGGGTTATTGAAGCCCGGAACCCAGGCGCCGGTCTTGGTGCTGCAAAGCCACTGATACCCGTTGTTCTGGTTGATCCACGGCGTATAAAGCGTGTTGGCCGCCGTGCAGGAACCCACCGGGTCATAGCTTTGGATGGCTTGTGCGGAATTGATGAGCACTGCCACTGATCCGGCAACATGCGGAGCGCGGAAGGTAGCGCCGCGCGCCACAGTGACGCTGGTGGTGCTGTTTACGGCTGTGACCGTTACCAGCTCGCCGCGACCTTGGCCGCCCACATCGAGAATATACAGCTTGGTCTGCGGATTCGATGCCGTGATTCCGGTAGTCGAAGCCACAGCGAATGTCTGCTGGTTCACCGTGATGGCGTTGGTGAGGGTGGTGGAGGTCAATGCGGTTTGGCCGAAAGCCGAAGCCGCCAGGATTGCCAGTGCGAAAAGTGTGTTTTTCATGTTCATAATCTCCTGTTCGTCTCCGCCTTTAGGTGGCGCTCAGCACTCGCACCGAGCAGGCGTTCGAGTAAAGCTCTCCGAACCCGATCAGGGTGTCGAAGCGGTTCACCATCCGGCGCTGATTCGGGTCGAAGGCCCGAATCAAGCTGATTGCGATTCCGGTCTTGGGGTCGCGTTTCATGACGCTCATTTCAACCGCTTTGGGCATCATGAGGTTCACGCCCACCATTGCGAAGGCGTCCCGGCTGAAGGCCAAGCCTTGTGTGCCGGTCTTGGCGCTGGGGCTGGTGGTTCCGGGGAACAGCGTCAAAAGAGCAGTGTCGAGCGGCAAAGCATCGACGTTCTGGTATTGATCGCCGGGTCCCACGATTCCTTGGCCGTCGCCGCCAGAAATCTGGAGCGTGATGGTCGCACCAGTTGCGGTCGCGTCTTGAGTAACGCGGAACTGCCGTAGGGTGCCGGTCGAACGGCGGGTGGACGGGTTGACGTTATTGACGGCCGCGATGTTGAACACATCGCCAGCCTTGAATGTGTCGCCCGAAGTGCAGTTGATGAGCAGCGAAGTACCGGATTGGCCGGAACCGCTCACAGTCACCGCGGAAGGCGTCTGCCAGTTCCCGGCGGTGTGGGTGTAGAGCGACATGCTCTCAAACCAGGTGAAGCCGCGAGCCGAGCCGTAGTACCCTTCCTTGAACGCCTTGGAAATAGCATCCTGCGGGTTGAACTGGGTGAGGGTCCCATTGACAATGCTCGTCATCGCCGCGGGCGTCATCACCATCTTGTATTCCGCCGGAGGGCAGGCGTTTTCGATCATTCGCTGCCGGGCCGCACCAGCCAGACTGGTATCGGTAGGCGTGGTCGAAAGACTGCCAACGATGTTGTTGGAGTGCAGATACGCGAAGTTCGAAGCCCGCGAGTCCATCTCCTGAGCGATCTGGCTCATGTAGGGGTCAAGAATGGTTTCCCGGATCCATTCCTCGCCCTTGCCCATCTTCAACGCCTGGTCAATCGAGTCATACTCGAAGTCCATACCGAACGGCTGATCTACCGTGATGGTGGTCTGCCGAACGTCAACCGGCTGAGGCTGATAGGTAAAGCCGTCGCGGATCAGGCCGCGCACCGGGTAGGGGATGCGAACCGTTTCGCCTACCGCGAAATCCTTTTTGTACTCTTTGTTGTAAGAAGTGTTGAAGCCGTCCGCGATTGCGAGACGGTTGACCAGGATGCGGAGCGCTTCCTGTCCGATCCAGTTTACAAATTGAAATGTGTTAGCCACGAAGCTCCCTGTTTGCAGGGAACCGGGCTAGACTAGCGTCTGCGCTTCCCTGCGGCTATGTCGGCGATGTCCTTGGCGTTTGCTAATCGCATATACGCCTCGGTATCGTCGGCTTCGAGGGCCGCTGCTATCGGGTCTGGAGCCAGTTGATTCCGGCCATTCAGATCGCTCGGCGGCGGCGGTGCCTCGGTTACCTTTTTGGGTCCAGGGGGCGCTTTTGGGGCGCTTTCGGCAGGCTTCGTAAGGGAATCTTCAATCCGCGTCAACGCCGCGATTTGCTTGATCGGCGGCATTGCTGCAATCGCTTTCGCTTCATCCGGGTTTGATCCCAAGTGGTACAGAATCTCTGCGCCTACTTCGGATTCGAGCAGGAAACTCGCACCGGCCTGAAATCTCGGATCTTTGCCTATGAGCTCGGATACCGGGCCGATCACATCATTCCAATCCGAATGCTTTTTAGCGGCGGATTCGATCTGCGAAT
>Ga0310811_10005837_pt1 | contig 15656 bp, 16 predicted proteins | sample YCmetagenome_FD_207642 | JGI IMG/M metagenome (GOLD analysis project Ga0310811, IMG submission 207642) | Soil microbial communities from experimental microcosm in Duke University, North Carolina, United States - YC | ecosystem: Engineered > Artificial ecosystem > Soil microcosm > Unclassified ...
CTGCGATCGATCCGCAACGATCCGCTTGCTCGTCTGCACTCGCATCGCCAGATCGATGAAGCGCAATACCAGGGCGGTCGTGCGTTTCAGAACGATTGGGAACGGGCCGAGCGCGGCCCGCGCGCCGTGGACCCGACCCGGGAATTTGTCGATGGCGGGCAGATGCGTGAGCCGATCACCGAAGGCCAGCGCAAGGCGGTGCTACGGCTCAATCGCGCCGAGCGCGAACTCGGCGCCGACGGCTCGGCGCTGGTGCATGATATCCTCGTTTACGGCTTGACCATGGAGCAGGTCGGGCAGAAGCGGGGACTGCGCACCCAACGCTGGAAAGATTATTTCTCGCGGCGGTTCTGCGAATGCCTGGATCGGTTGGCGCTGATCTACGGGTTTGCGACCGAGCACCCCATTCCGGCCAAAATCCACCCGCGCTGAACCGCACCGGCGTAGCGCAAGGACACGCTCGCTGTCGTCGATGAGTTCAAGACCAGGGGCGGACAACCGGGCGCAACCTCGATTTCCCGGGATAATCGGTGTCGGCGCGGTTGCGCTGGTCTCTGCAGCGGCGCCGGGGTTGGTGGCGGTCGGCATTCCCTGCGTGAACCGGAGGTTCAGCTTCGCAGGGACGGCTATCGTTCCGGGAAAAGCAGCAGTGATGCCTGGACCGAGCGCTAGCGTCTGTGCGGCCCTATTCGAGGCCGGCGCGGCGAAAGCCTTCCAGGTAATGCTCGCGATCGACGTCTTGCGTCCAGGGTAGCTGGGTCGCAATCCAGGCAAGGGAGATATTGGGTTGGATCTGCCGCAGCTCCGCGAGTGCGGCCTTGGCGAGGTCGATTTTCCCGGCCATGCCGGCTGCAACCGTCAGCACCCGGTAGGCGCCGGTGAGGTTGCCACGCTGCCGGGTCGCCTCGCGCGCAAGCGCAATTGATTCGTCATAATTCCTTGCGACGAACTGGGCATAGCCGGCAACGCCATAATAGATCGCGGTCGATGGATCGCGGGGGCTCTGTCGGATGGCGCGCTGCGCAGCCGCATAGGAATCCTGCCAACGCCCGCTATGGGACAGCGCGAGCGCGTAGTAGCCCTGCACCAACGAAAAGTTCGGGTTGAGCTGCAGCGCCAGCTCGAATTCGGCGAGTGCGTGGTCAAGGCGGCGGGTGGAGAAATAGACGCTGCCGAGTGCGGTATGCGCCCACGCGTCCTCTGCATCGGCATCGACGGCCGCCAGCGCCGCGCGCCGGGCGATCGGCACCGCGGTCGCGATATTGGCCCAACCCAGATGCACGCCAAACAAGTGGTTGATGGCGAGCAGGGCCTGTGCGTGGCCGTAATGCGGATCGATCGCGATTGCCTGTTCCAACAGCGCCTGAGCGGCCGTACAATCGGCCCGCGTCACACGCCAGTGATGCGCCAGTGCCCGCATCACCAGATCCCAGGCGTCCACGCTGCTGGGTGGCTTGCGGTGGCTGCGCAAATTCTCGGCGGCATAAATTTGCGGTTCGATGGCCGTGACGATGGCGTTGGTAATCTCGTCCTGCACCGCGAACACATCGACCAGATCGCGGTCATAGTGCTCTGCCCAGATGTGGCTGCCGGTTGCAGTGTCATTGAGCTGCGCGGTGATGCGGACCCGATCACCGTTCTTTCGCACGCTGCCTTCGACGACGTAGCGGACGCCGAGCTCGGCGGAGACCTGCTTCATGTGCACCGGCCTGCCCTTGTAGGTGAACGACGAGTTGCGGGCGATCACGAAGAACCACCGCAATTTCGACAGTCCTGTGATGATGTCCTCGCTGATTCCGTCGGAAAAATACTCCTGGTCCTGGTCGCCGCTCATGTTGTTGAAGGGCAGCACGGCAATCGTCGGCCGGTCCGGCAAGGATAGTGGCGGGGGTGGTGCCCGTTCAGAGGTGATTTCCGCCGGCGTCGCGGCCAGGTGAAAGCCGTTTACCTGCTCGTCCACGGCGCCGATGAAACGAAGACCTTTTCTCGGAATTGTCCGAATCAGCCGCTGGTCCTTGCCAGTGTCGCCGATCGCGTTCCGGGCGGCGTTGATGCGGCTGTCGAGCGTTGAGTCGGACACGATACGACCGCCCCATACCAGGGCAATGAGATCGTCTCTGCTAACGACATGATCGCGGTGCTTCAATAAATGAACCAGCAGGTCGAATACCTGCGGTTGCATCGCTACCAACGCGCCATCACGGCGCAGCTCGCGAAGCTTGGTATCCAACGCGTAGTGATCGAAGCCAAATTTCACTGGGTTATCGCGTCTTTTCTCAAGAAACAATCAAGTCCGTCTCATGAAGAGATCAAGCGTCAGGCAAAGTTTTGTCGGCGCGTTTCGGTCATTGTGCTATAGCCAGAGCCGCGCCCTCATTGCCCTTCGGGGAGTCAATTTTATGTCCGAAGCCCGAGCTATTGGCTCAGACACACCGACAAATCGAATGCCAAGATTCACTGCATTTGCGTTCGGCGCTGTGTCCTACCTCACATCCCTCTTCACAATTCTGTATGCGATCGGTTTCGTATCGGATTTCGTCGTGCCGAAATCTATCGATAGCGGGGCAAAAACGCCTATTTCCGAAGCGCTTGCCGTCAATCTTGCGTTGATGTCCCTGTTCGCCCTTCAGCACAGCACAATGGCACGCAGTAACTTTAAACAACGGTGGACGCAGTTTATTCCGAAGCCGATCGAACGCAGCGCGTATGTTTTATTCGCGAGCCTGACGCTGCTTTTGCTGTTCTGGCAGTGGCGTCCGATCCCGGCCGTTGTTCGCAGCGGTGACCACCGCTTAGATCTTCGTCGGTATCACGCTCGAAGAGTGCGACCTCATCGACATGTTTGGCGACGGATACCGGCGTTACAAGGGGCAGTGATCGATGCTGTTCCCGTGGCGAAAACCAAGCTAAACTACCCCTCGAACTGTCTGCAAGGAGACATGGAATAATGAACCATACTGGAAGCTGCTTTTGCGGAGCCGTGGAAGTGCAGGTCACCGGCTCACCGGAGGGCATGGGTTATTGCCATTGCAGTTCGTGCCGTTCGTGGTCCGGTGGACCTGTGAATGCTTTCACGCTGTGGAAGCCGGAGGCGGTGCAGATCACATCGGGCGCGCAGCACGTCGCGACGTTCGAGAAGACGCCGATCAGCCAGCGCAAATATTGCACGAAGTGCGGCGGCCATCTGATGACCAATCATCCGACGCTCGGACTTGTCGATGTCTTCGCCGCAACACTGCCGACGCTGGCCTTCACACCTGGCGTACACGTCAACTATTCTGAGACGGTTTTGCGGATGCACGACGGTCTCCCAAAACTGAAAGACTTTCCCGCAGAACTTGGCGGATCCGGCGAAGCGGTCCCGGAATAACGGAATGGCGCCCCGATAACGCAGTAGCGTAACGACACGATTCGTCGCCTGCAGGACGATGAAACACCGCCGCCCGATTCCTGGGGGAACCCAGCAATCGGGCGGTATTCTTGTGGGCCAGTGGTTTCGGCGTTTGGCCCGGACTTGCGGAGTGCAGGGGGGCGGGTTCGACGGGTAACTTTCCCCCCATTCAATCGCCACCGCTACCCGCGCGGAATGTCGGGTGAAGGTCCGGTCTCGTTTGCAGGACGCGGAGCGCCGTCGGGAGGGCCGGGTGCCGCGCGGTTGCGCCGGCCTGCTGCAGCTGCCGGGACAGCTATGTCTGAACCAGTTCCCGCCCTGCGAAATCGGGGTTTGGTGTTGCCCGCACCCTTCCGCTAAAAGACCTTGAAGCCAGGTTTCAAGGCCGCGTCTTGTTCCGCCGGACAAGATAACACGGGGGAAACGCCTGATATGACCGCCAGACCGCAATTGCCGGCGCGCACGCCGCGAGCCAAGGGCGAACCGACGGCCCTCGATGGTCTGCTGGTCGTCGACTTCACCCGTGTCGTCGCCGGGCCCGCCTGTACACAAACGCTGGCCGATTTCGGCGCCGAGGTGATCAAGATCGAAAATCCCGATGGCGGTGACGATACCCGCCACTATGAGCATGCGGAGATCGGCGGCGAGAGCGCGGCGTTCCTCAGCCTCAATCGCAACAAGCGCGGCATCGCGCTCGATTTCACCAACCCGGCGGCGCTGGAGATTGCGCGCGAACTGGTTGCGAAGGCCGACGTGGTGGTGGAGAATTTCTCCGGCGGCGTGATGAAAAAATTCGGCCTCGACTATGCCTCGGTTGCCTCGACTAACCCGCGGCTGGTTTATTGTTCGATCTCGGCCTATGGCCGTAAAGGGGAGTTTGCGCTGCGTCCGGGCTTCGATCCGATTACGCAGGCCGAAAGCGGCTTTATGTCGTTGAACGGCTTCCCGGATGGCGAGCCGGTACGGACCGGCCCGCCGATCGTCGATATGGCGACCGGCATGTCAGCCTGCAACGCTATCCTGCTTGCGCTGCTGGCCCGCGAGCGGCTCGGCCGCGGCCAGAATGTCGAGGTGGCATTGATCGACACCGCGGTCGCCATGACCGGGTTTTACGGTATGGCCTACCTGATCAGCGGTGCAAACCCGGGTCGTTTTGGAAATTCGCCGAACGGATCGCCGACCGTCGGAGTGTATCAGGCCTCCGATGGACCGCTCTACATGGCCTGTGCCAACGACCGGCTGTACCGCCGCCTGGTGGCGGACGTCCTGGAGCGGCCTGACCTCGTCACCGATCCCGAGTTCGCTCACCGGAAGAACCGGTCGGCGAACAAGGAGAAGCTTCGTGCCATCATTGCCGATATCTTCGCCGGCGACCGGCTTGAGAACTGGATGGCGAAGATGAAGAAGGCAAACATTCCGGTCGGCTATCTGCGCACCGTCGAGGAAGGCTTCAACGCGCCGGAAGTGCGCGATCGTCATCGCCTCAGCCACATCCCGCATCCGACCGCCGGTTCGGTGCCGAACATCGAAACACCGCTCCACATGAGCCTTACCCCGGCTATCGATCCCGTCGCCGCGCCGCTTCTCGGCGAGCATACCCGGGATGTGCTTCGCAGAACGCTTGGCTACGATGACCGCCGTATCACAGCATTGGCCGAGGCGGGGGCGTTCGGAAAGACCGGCAATACCGGCTAATCGGCGATCAGGTGGCCGGCGAAGGGGCGCCTGCCCGGAGCATTTCAGAATCTCCGAAGTGCAGGGGCTGCGGTTCGGTGTGGTCACGAGGTTCCCTCGTGTTGCCCCCGAAATTGCACTTGGGCTCTGCTTCCAGCAGCACGGCGCCAGCGAATAGCTGCCCTCCGTTCGCGTACCGGATCAACCCGTTCAAAGCGGTGGATTTTCCGGTTTGTCTGCGGCTAATGTGCCGCCAAATCGGGAGAAAGCGCATGAATGACGGGACCCCCCTCCGGCCGGCGAGGAATGTCGAGCTCGGGGCCAGCGGCGAAGAATTCCAGAATATCCACGAATTCGTGCGCAAAGCCCGCGCCCGGCTGAACCAGAACGCCTGGGATTATATCGTCGGCGCCTCGGAGACCGAGACCACCATGCGCCGCAACCGCATGGCGCTCGATGAGATCGCGTTCCGGCCGCGGGTGCTGCGCAATGTCGCCGGGGTCGACGCGTCCACCGAGGTATTCGGCCGCAAATTGCGCCTGCCGGTCATGATTGCACCGGTCGGCGCGCTCGAGATCTTCGATCCCGCTGCAGGGGCCGCGGTTGCGCGCGGGGTGGGCCAGTTCGGCGCCGCCCATATGCTCAGTTCGGTGTCCGAGCCTGGGCTCGAAGCGACGGCAAAGGCCGCGCCCGACGCCTTGCGCATCTACCAGCTCTATGTCCGCGGTGACGATGCCTTTGTCGAAGACGCCGTCAGCCGCGCGATCGCCAACGGCTATACCGCCTTCTGCTTGACCGTCGACACCGCCCATTACAGCCGGCGTGAACGCGATATCGCCAAGCGCTATGTGCGCGAGAGCCGTCTTCGCGCCACCGGCGGCGACTTCCAGAAGGGGCTGGAATGGCGGACCGTGAAGCTGATCAAGGACAAGCATAAGATCCCGCTGGTGCTCAAGGGCATCGCCACCGCGGAAGACGCGGCGATCGCGCTCGATCACGGGGTGGACTGGATCTACGTGTCGAACCATGGCGGACGTCAGCTCGATCACGGCCGCGGTGCCATGCATGTGCTTCCTGAAATTGTCGATGCCGTCGCCGGCCGCGCCAGGATCATGGTCGACGGCTCGTTCTGCCGCGGCACCGACATCGTGAAAGCGATCGCGTCGGGTGCCGATCTCGTCGGCATTGGCCGCCTGCAATGCTGGGCGCTCGCCGCCGCCGGCGAGGCCGGCATCAGGCGGATGCTGGAACTGCTGGAGGACGAAGTGATCCGGTGCCTCGGGTTGCTCGGTGTCACCAGCCTTGCCGAGCTCGACAAATCCTATCTGCATGCGGCGACGCCGACCAATCTGCCGAGCGTGTTCAGCGCCTTCCCGCTACTGGATATCGAACCCTATCGCTACTGAGGAGGCTGCCGCCAGTCGGCTTGGTAGATCCCGCCTGGACCCTTTCAATCTGATATTGGAGGCAAGACTGTCGTCGAGGCGGGGCGTCCTGGTCAGGTTTTGAAAGCCGTTGCTCAGCCAAGCACGGCAACTGCGCCGTGAACGGGTAGTTATCAGATTTAACGCGCCTTCAGGAAGCTCTCGCCGGAGTCGCACGGTGTACACCGGTAGGTCAGCACATCGTAATTTTGATCGCGTGGCTCGATCGTCGCCAACCTCATCTGTGCGCCGCATTTGATGCAGGGCATTTCTATGCTGGTTTGGAAGCGCGTGCAGGTTGGCGTCGGCCGAAGTGTTTGCAGCATCTGATCCCCATGTCCCCAGGAGCAATTCGACGCGACGCCACTGACGCTTGCTCCGAATCACTATGCCATACTGTTGACATTATTGGAATCGGTCACGGAACCCGTGTCGCCACGGGACACGGGAGGAAATCATTCCTTGGGTACGGCAGCGTCCGGCGCGCCGATGAACGACCTCCATGACGCCCTGGCACCCCCCGTCAATACGGCGAGACGCCGCCCTGAACTATGCTAACGTCCCAGGGGACGACATTGGAGAAGGCGACCATGATTGAACCGAAACTTGAAGTTCCGGCCGAACTGCGCGATCTGGCCGAAAAAACCATTGATCAGGCGGAAAAGGCGTTCGGCATGTTCTTCGATGCCGCCGGCAAATCGATGACGTCGATGCCCGGCGCGGGAACGGAGATATCCAGGCAGGCGCTGTCGTTCACCGAGCAGAATATGAAGGCCGCATTCGATCACGCCCGAAAGCTGGTTCACGCCACCGATCTTCAGGAAGCAATGCGGATCCAGTCGGAATTCTTACGAAGCCAGTTCACCAACGCCGGTGAGCATATGAGACAGATCACCGGGGGCGTCATGTCGGCCGCCAAGGACGCAACGAAAGGCAAGTTCTGAGAGGCCGGCTAATGCCGGCGTGCCACCGCAACGCCGAACAGGAACGCAACGAACAGGCTTGCGAGTGGTGCCTCCCGGGTGATTGCGCTGATGGTGGCGAGCGGCTTGCCCGGTTGCCGCGCCGTAGCGATCGCCTCACTGAGCCGATCGACCGCAGCCTGAAGCGCTTCCGACACATCCGTGATCGTGCGTGATACATCGGTCGCAGTATCGATCGCGCGTTCCGCCATGTTGGGCTGCAATGGTGTTTCGGTGCTCACGATTTTGTATCCGCTGACCCGCTTCGGCACCTGCCGAAGGCTGACGGCTTCATGCTGGAAATGCGTGACGGCGTGATTTGTTCCGTCACGGCACCGCTGTCAGATGATTTGAGCGTCCGGCCCGAATATTTTGGTGCCGGCGGTCAACCCCGGTCCAACAGCCAGGTTCCGGTCTGCGCCATCAATTCCCGTTTGCTTGCGAGCCCGATTGTCCAGTTGGCGTGAAACACAAATGGCTCGATCTTGCCCGACAGGGGCGTAACCGCTGGCGGTTCGTTCAGGAGGCTTCGATAGCCGATCCCGTTGACGAACAGGCCTTCCGGCAACAAGTAAACATGCCCGAGCAAGCCCGGGTTTATCGCGATCATCGCGTCCAGCGTCTTCTGCTCATCGACCACAGGCTGGCCGGGCGGTCGGGCGTCATAGTCGGCAAGCATGGAATCGAACAGCCTCAGTGTTGCCATTGACGACTTCGCGGACAGAAATCCCCAGCACAGCACCGGCGGAAATCGCCGCAACGCCTCCGTCTGGAACGCAAGCGGGTAAAACCTGGCGACGGCGTCGAGGTACCACAGGGGATCGGCGAGCCAGCCGACGTCGAGGTCCGCGTATACGACGTGGCGATAGCGATCCAGCAGCCAGCGTATGTAGCGAACCTTCTCCCAATTGACCGCGATAAACGGCTCCGTTCCATAATCGGCATAATGATCGGGTATCGCGACCGGCAAAGGCTGGCCGAACGCCGCGAAGGAATCCACGAGCGCGCCGGCCCTGAGGACGATGGGATCGATCGTATCGGCGGCGCTGTCCGGCCGCGCCACATGGACGATCCGGAGATCGACGCCGACCCGCCTCAAGCCGGTCAGCGAATTCTCGAGAAAGTCCTCGAGGCCCTTGGTGGCCACGAGCGCAACGATGACATGTTCGTTCATTGTGATACCGCGGGGGCGACGGTCCGCCTGTCCTGTCCTAAACGGGCTTGCGCTTTGTGGCAATGTGCGCGCTAATTCTCCGACTGTTTGTTTTCCGATTGCCGCGTGAACTCCAGGCATTCATGGCCGAAAACCTCGATCCAGATCCGGGACCATCGGACCATGTCGTGCGGTGCTTTTGGCATGGCCCGTTCTCGCCCTACGAAGCGCTGTGCCTGTCGAGTTTCGTGGGGGCGGGAATTGCCGTCGAGCTGTTCAGCGAAGCGCCGGTCCCCGGTTTGCCTGCGGGCGTGACGCGCCGGGATGCGCGCGAGATACTGGATCGCAATGTCGCGGTTTATAGGCATGAGTTCGACGGGCCGAGCCCGTCGCTTCACTCGAACCATTTTCGTTACGCGTTGCTTGAAAAATCCGGCGGCTGGTGGATCGACACGGATGTGATGCTGATGGCGGCATCGTTGCCCGCCGTCGACATCTTTGTCGCAAGGCAATCGGATCACGAGCTGAACGGATCGGCGATGCGCTTCCCGCCAGGGCATCCCCTGATGACGGCGGCGCGCAGGCGAACTGCGGCCGTGCTGGAAAACGCCCGCTGGGGCGATACCGGGCCGAAGCTATTGACCGAGCTGCAGCCGGAACACGCGCCGCATTTGCCGATTGCTCCACGTGAGAGCACTTATGCAATCGGCGCGGACGAATTCCAGAAATTCCTGTTGCCGGCAGCGTGCGAGGAGGTCGAGGTGCGGACGGCGAACTCGACCTTCGTGCATTTGTGGAACGAGATGTGGCGCAAGGCGGGTGTGCCGAAGAATATCGCGCCGCCCAGGGGAAGCTGGCTCGATCGGATGTTCGAGCGCTATCAGATTCCGGTTGTGTGGTCCGACCGCCTTGACGCCGACCATGTCGAGCGATGGGCTGCGCTGCGGCGCGACAGGGATCACGCCGGCCACTACAACCTCGTGCATGATCGCGAGCTGGCGCGATTGCGCGCAGAGCTGTCGGCGCGGCCAGGTTCGCAGCTTTCCGGCATCGACAGAATTATCAACGCCCTGAAGCGACGTTTCGGGAAAAATCGCAAAGCATGATGCGCGCCGTTTGGCACGTCGGGCAAATCAGGGGCACATCAACATCATCGCGAGCTCGCAGGATTTTTGAGCCGCGCCTCATCGCACGCTGACGAACGCGCCCCACAAGCCAGCCAGCCCCGCGGCTGTCAGAACGAGAATCGGGTTGTTGCAGAACGAGCCGCCGTATTGGCACATGGTGGCGCCAAACGAGCCGATCTCATTGTGGCCCGCCGCATAGAACAGGCCCGACAGGATCGCGAGCACGGTAGCGACGAAATACATCAACAGCCTCCCTGCGATCTGGGAGCGTTGGCCGGTGCGCTCCAACGCCCAAGCTTTCCATTTGATGTCGGTGTTGCCGGCAGATTTTTGCGCTTGACGCGTCGGGCAAATCAGGGGCACATCGACATCATCGCAGGTATCGTAAAGCCCGCGCCGGGAAACCGGCAGCGGGCATTTCATTGACGCCGGAGCTATTCGCAAAGACAGTTTCAAATCGTCGAACCTGTTTCGTTGCATTTTTCGCAATTTTTTGACGGTCTGAAAAAGATCGTTTTCTGCAATCGTTCCGATAATCCGAAAAAAGAAATTGACACGTCGGGCAAATCAGGGGCATATCAACATCATCGCGAAAACTGACAAAGCCCGGGCGGAGAAATCCGCCGCGGGCTTTTTATTTGAAACATCCCAATCGGACGGCGGCCGCACGTCACGACGCCTCACCTCCCAGCCCGTCACCTGAGCGTCCGAAGCTGAGCCGCCGCCCGAGCCTAATTGATGAAAGTGCGGCGAATTCGATTGTCCGTTCGGGACCAACCTTGGCGGAATTGACCGTGTTCCTGTTTCGTTCTATGAATCGCCTGCAACGTCGTGATCGAAGCCAAGGCGTACTCCGTGCGACACCATCGCAAGCGTCCAACGAAGATGTCGCGGATGACCATTGCCGCTCTCGCAATTGTGCTCACGCTCCCGACCGCAAGCTCGTCGACCGCCACGTATCCTCTGGTGATCGTTACGCCGCAAGGGAGACCGTTTTGAAACGCGCATCCTTACTGAAGCTTGTGCGCTATCTGTCAGTTATTTTCAGCGTGTCAGTTTGTGTGACAACGACATCTTTCGTTCACGCGAGGATGACGTGCACGAATGTCGCCAAGTTTCCCGCTGTTTCGGACCCGTTGATCCATGAACAGCTGCAAGCGCACGCAAAAACGCTTCCGGGCCTCGGTAGCTTCCGAATCGGAGAAATTAGCAGTCGCTTCTTCATCGTCTCCTCGGAGGATGAAAAATGCAAAGAGGCCTCGAGCTGCTACTATCGCCTGTTGGATCTGCGGAATGGTGCGGTCAAGGATGTCTTTGCCTTTCAAGGCTCGGGCAAGATCTTGATGATACTGTCTCCGGTGGCTTTGTGGTCGGAGCTTCTACAGGATGACTATTCTGAAATGGAATTCGAAACGCGAGAAAACACCTACCTCACGATAAAGCTGCCCAGTTTGGGCAACACCGTTCTTGTGGTCCCCGAGTCACCGGAGGAAATCAAGATGGTTCGACGAATTTGCGGCGCACATTCAAAATAAGAGAACCGTGGAGAGAATATGGTTGATACGCGTCAGATTGGAAGATTGACAATTCACTTTCTTGGCGAAAACGCGGCGCAGCTAAGAAATTCATTCGACGGGTCCTTCTCCGGATCACAGTCTTTCAGAAGCGCAATGAGCGAGACTGCGCGCACGCACAAGAATATTTACGTCGGTGGCTCGCTCGAAGACCTGCAAGATCAACCCGGGTTTGATAGCGCCGGATTTCATCCCGATTCCAGAGAGGTGTGGAATACCAACGCCTTTGGCAAGCAGGCCGGGTCCGAAACTTATTTTATTGTGGTATCGAAGAAGAAGCACAGTCTCATACAGGATGGGCAGAAATTCGCCGGATCGACCGATCTGTCCCTTGTGCACGAGCTTCTGCACCCTTCGCAAATCATTCGCGAACTCTCCGAGACGGGTAGCGTTGGAAAATATAGCGAAGCTCGAACACAAATGCGCGAGCAAACGATAGCTCAAGAGCCTGGGAAGATACCGGGGCAAGATTTTCCTGATGTCATCGGCTCTGGAGTTCCGTATACGGTCCAACTGGAATCACCCGAGGCGCAGCCGCAATCGGCTCCGCGGGGTGATCCAGCACTTCCCGTCGATCAACCAAATATGAGAGGCTCACCCCTCCCAATCCCACTCCAGTTTCGCCGCAATGGCAACCGGGCATTATTTCCAGGGTCAAGTACGACGATAGCCCTGACTTCCGTATCTTGAGCAGTTGCGTCGCCGGAAGCGGCGAGGGCAACAGTGTTGAAAACCGGGGCTCGTCTCCTGAAGGCGTCACTCCCCAGGATCCGACGCAGCAAGCGCCGCCTCCGCGGTTCAGCGGGGCAACTGGAATGCCCGATAGCGCCAAACCGATCCGATATCTGAGCCGGAGGGATGGCATCACGTCGCCGGCATCCGTATTCGACACGGATGCCTCTTTTCCCGCAGGCGATGCCGGTGGTTCTTCGTCCATGCCGGGCCACCAGGGACCTGCGCCTTCCACTCTCCTGGAATACATTCAACGTCTGAACCAGCTGAGCGCCAACAAACCGCAAGCTTCCATCGTCGATCCGGGCGCGCCGGGAGCATCGCTCACTCCCTCGGACGTTCCAACCCCAATGGGCGGGCTTGCGGCCCGGATCGCGGCGCTTGCGGGCATCGATCCCGACAGTCCGGATCAGCCGGTGCCGCAGCCCGGTGGGTTGCTCGCACTTCTGCTTGCCGCCCAGCGATAGCCTCGAAGCTAAATTTCGGTCGGCTCGGACCTGGTTGTCCGGTGAAATCCTATGGCACTGCCACTCCGCCATCCCTTGCAATTGTTCCGATAACCCGAAAAAAAGATTTGACACGTCGGGCAAATCAGGGGCATATCAATATTATCGCGAGAACTGACAAAGCCCGGGCGGAGAAATCCGCCGCGGGCTTTTTATTTGAAATTCCAATCGGACGGCGGCCGCACGTCACGACGCCTCATCTTCCAGCCCGTCGCCAGAGCGTCGCAAGCCGTGCCGTCGTCCGAACCCATTCATCATCATTAGCCGACACGCGCAACGTGCCGGTGAGCGGCGCGGTCGAAAGGCTGCTGCCGCATCCGGCCCCCGCCATCCGGGGATACGGTTCGCGCCGGAATTGATCGCACCACACGGCGATCATGCTGCACATTTTGTGTTTTCAGAGAGCTTCCTATCGGAGAAACCATCAACAACGGCCATGCCCGTTTCAGCGGCGAACCGCGTCGACTGATCCGAAAACCATCCAAGGGATTGACGATGTTCATGATATGTTCTATTAGTTGCGTGAAACGTCATGATCGACCATAGGGCGTACTTCGTGAGGCACCATCGCAAGTGTCAAACGAGAGCTGCGTATCGAAGTGCGCGCGATTAATCTCAACATGGGCTCAAGCACAACAAACTCATGATGCGCTGGCAAATCGGATCCTCCTGCCAAGCAGCCGGCTCAAGCGCTATCGCCCGCAGGCGCGCTCCGCCCGAGGTTTGCAATGCTCTGAAGTTCCTGCTTTCCGTTTTTTTCGTTGCATCGATCATATTGCTTTTTCTTTGCTCAGGAGAGGGGCGTGCTCAACAAGTGGCTCTTGATAAAGAGCGCTACGAGCGCGCTGTCGAGTATTGTCGTCGATACGCTTGGCCCGGCCCAATGAACCTGAGTCCCGATGGGAACATTTTATGCTTTAGCGGAGAGATTTCGAAGAACGCAGATATCTCCTTGGCGAAGGATCTCAAGGAAGATGGGCTCTTTGTTGTTCGAAGTCCCGGAGGAAATCCTGACCCGGCGATTAGGCTTTCGAATCTTGTTCGCGATCGCAGCGCGACAGTGGTCGTCTACGATTTTTGCCTTTCCGCCTGCGCCGACTATTTTCTGATCGCGTCCCAGCAAACATATGTGCTTAAAGGCGCTCTTGTTGCGTGGCACAATCCTCGAAGTGCAGATCCTGGTCGTCCGTTTTGCAGTTTCTTGGAGACGCCGCGCGACGGAGAACCAAAGAAATTGTTTCGTGGTCCCTGCACGCAGGCCGTATTCGGCGATCATGCAGCAACGAGCACGCATTGGCCCGCCGAGATTGAGTTCTACAAGGAGAGGACGATCGATCCGCTGTTCGACGCGCCTCCCGACAGCCTTTATGTGAGAAAAATCATAACAAGCCTCTACCGGGAAACGGGCGTTTACCGCGACGTCGCGTGGACGATCCACCCAAGATACTTTCCTGGATGGTTTAAAACCAAGATCCTCTTTGAGGCTTATCCAGTAAGCCAAGGAGAGGTCGATAGCATGTCGGCCGCGCTTGGCCTGAAGATGAGGGTGATCTATGACCCGTAGAGAGTCGCCGCCAACTGAGCCAGTTTATCGGGGTCCCGTTTGGAGTCCGTTGAAGCCATGGGGACCAATAGAAAAGCGGAAGGATCAGCAGCCGCCCGTGATTGATCCGTTGGACACTCCCGAGAGCGTCGCTCGCCCCCTCGGACAGTCCAAGCCGCATGGGCGGTCTTCCGGGCCGGATCGCGGCGCTTGCGGGCATCGATCCAGACAATCCAGATCAGCCAGTGCCGCCGCCTGGTGGGCTGCTCGCGCTTTTGCTGGCTTCCCAGCGATAACTTCCGCGCCAAGCTTCGCTGGCTCGCGCATCGCCGTTAGGGCGACCGATTGCGCGGGCGCTTTGTCGCGCCCTGAATAATTCCGATAAACAGAACGAGACTTGACGCGTCGGGCGACTCAGGGGTATAACAACATCATCGCGAGAACTGACAGAGCCCGGGCGGAGAAATCCGCCGCGGGCTTTTTGTTTGAAAAATTCCAATCGGACGGCGGCCGCACGTCACGACGCCTCACCTCCCAGCCCGTAGCCAGAGCGTCGCCAGCGCGCCGCCGTCCGAACTTCATTCATCACCATTTGCCGGCACGCGCGAACGTGCCGGTGCGCGGCGCGGCCGCAAGGCTGCCGCCGCACGCGGCCCCATGCCTGGGATACGGTTCGCGCCGGAAATGACCGCGCCACCGCAGCGGTCATGCCGCACATTTCATTTCCGAAGGGAAACCAATGACCGCGTATCTGATCTCGCTGGCACTGGCTGGTCTGATTGCGATCGCGGTATGGGAGGAACGTTCATGAATGCCGACATCATCGAGTTCATTCCACGGTCCAGCCATGATCGCGAGCAGACGGGCTTTCCGGCCACAGCCTTCCGCTCCGCCGCGCATGTCCTCGCCACGGAGCGTGTCCGCACGGCGTCACGCGTCTATGTCGAGCCGGAAAGTCGAGAAACCAAAATGCCAAAAATGCTCACCTCCATCCGCTCCCTGGCGCGGACCCATACCAGAACCGCGATCAGCGTGCTCGTTAAGATCATGCGAAGCGAGGATGCGACGCCCGCCGCGCGCGTTTCGGCGGCCAACGCCATTCTCGATCGCGGCTGGGGCAAGGCGACACAGCCCGTGGGAAATAGCGAGGACGGCGTAATTGAAATCTTCCACCGAATCGAGCGTGTCATTGTCCACCCCAAGATTGTCCACTCTGAAAATTCCGACGGCCCGGATCTTTGAGCCGCTGCTGTCGCCGGCCAGGTACAAGGCAGCTTTCGGCGGAAGGGGCTCTGGAAAATCGCATTTTTTCGGAGAGCTTATGGTCGAGACCTGCCAGGCCGAACGCGGCACGCTGGCGGTCTGCATTCGTGAGGCGCAGCGGACGCTTTCGCAATCGAGCAAGCGGCTGATCGAGAGCAAGATCGGAGCCCTTGGCATCGGCAGCGGATTCAAGCTGTATAGCGACAAGATCGAGACACCCGGCGACGGCGTCATTATTTTCCGCGGCATGCAGTATGACGCCGGCAAATATCGCCTGATGATGAAGGCCAGGGATGCGGCCGCGGCA
>Ga0310811_10005838_pt1 | contig 15656 bp, 13 predicted proteins | sample YCmetagenome_FD_207642 | JGI IMG/M metagenome (GOLD analysis project Ga0310811, IMG submission 207642) | Soil microbial communities from experimental microcosm in Duke University, North Carolina, United States - YC | ecosystem: Engineered > Artificial ecosystem > Soil microcosm > Unclassified ...
ACGGGGAAGAGACGACGGCGTTCAAGCGGCCGCCGGCGGTGGTCCTGGACGACGGCCGGCGCGTGCTGCAGCTCGAGACGGACGGCGAGGCCATGCGCGTCGGGCGCGCGATACGCGTCGAGCTCGACAAGACACCGTGGCTGGTCTGGGAGTGGAAGGCGATGGTGCTGCCCGAGGGCGGCGACGTCCGTAACCCCGAGCGCAACGACCAGGCGGCGCGCGTGATGATCGTCTTCGAGGGGATGCGCGGCATCCAGTACGTCTGGGACACGACGGCGCCGGCTGGCACCGACGTCGAGCCCGAGGAGCTGCTCTCGATCTTCAAGCGTGTGCTGGTCGTCGTCCGCTCGGGCGCCGGTGAGCTCGGCCGCTGGTCGCGCGAGCGTCGCAACGTCCACGACGACTACCAGCGTCTCTTCGGCGTGGCTCCGCCGCCCATCAAGCTGGTCGGCGTCGAGAGCCACTCCGACGACACGCACAGCCGCACCGCTGTCCGCTTCGGCACCGTGCGATTCGAGCCCCGGTGAGCGCGCCGGCGGGCGAGGGGCCGCGCGACGCCACGTCGATCACGCGGGCCCGCAACCAGGCGGTCCGCGAGGCGCTGCCGTTGTCGGACACGCAGGACTTCGACGACGCCGCCCGGGGCTTCGTGGCCTCGCTGCCCGAGGTCGAGATCACCAACGCCCAGGGGCGCGTGGTGTGGAGCCTGCGGGAGTACGCGTTCCTCGCGGAGAGCGAGGCGCCGCCGACGGTCAATCCGAGCCTCTGGCGTCAGGCCCGGCTCAACATGCACCACGGGCTCTTCCAGGTGACCGAGCGGATCTACCAGATCCGCGGCTTCGACGTCTCCAACATGACCATCCTGGAGGGTGAGCGCGGAATCGTCGTCATCGATCCCCTGATCTCGACGGAGACGGCGCGGGCGGGCCTCGAGCTCTATACGGCCCAGCGCGGGCGCCGTCCGGTCACCGCGGTGATCTACACCCACAGCCACGTCGATCACTACGGCGGTGTGCGCGGCGTGCTCGACGAGGCGGCGGTCAAGGCCGGCGCCGTCGAGATCATCGCGCCCGACCGGTTCATGGAGGAGGTCGCCTCGGAGAACGTGCTGGCCGGCACGCCGATGGTGCGGCGCGGCCAGTTCCAGTTCGGCGCCACCTTGCCCAAGGGCCCGCGCGGTCAGGTCGACGCGGGCCTCGGCAAGGGCACCTCCCGCGGCACGGTCACCCTCATCCCGCCGACGCGGATCATCCGGGAGGCGCTGGAGACGCATCGCCTCGACGGGATCGAGATCGTGTTCCAGATGGCGCCGCAGACGGAGGCGCCCGCCGAGATGCACATGTTCTATCCGGCTCTCCGCGCGCTGAACCTCGCCGAGAACGCGACCCACAATCTGCACAACCTCTATCCCCTCCGCGGCGCCCAGGTGCGCGATGCCAACGCCTGGGCGAAGTACCTCAACGAGGCGCTGGATCGCTTCGGAGGCGACAGCGACGTGGCGTTCGCCCAGCACCACTGGCCGGTGTGGGGCGGCGCGCGCGTGCGCGACTTCCTCGCCGCCCAGCGTGATCTCTACAAGTACCTGCACGACCAGACCCTGCGCCTGATGAACCACGGCTGGAAGGCCGCGGAGATCGCCGAGCGGCTGGCGCCGCCGCCCAGCCTGGCCGCGACGTGGCACACGCGTGGCTACTACGGCACCTTCAGCCACAACGCGAAGTCCGTCTATCAGCGCTACCTCGGCTGGTACGACGCCAACCCCGTCAACCTCGACCCGCTGCCGCCCGTCGAGCGGGCCCGCAAGTACGTCGAGTACATGGGCGGCGCGGAGGCGGTGCTGGCGCGGGCCCGCGGCGATTTCGAGGCGGGCCAGTACCGGTTCGTCGCCGATGCGCTCAGCCACGTCGTGTTCGCCGACCCGGGCCACACGGCCGCGCGCGAGCTGGCGGCCGCGGCGCTCGAGCAGCTGGGCTACGTGGCCGAGTCCGCCACCTGGCGCAACGCCTACCTGCTCGGGGCGCACGAGCTGCGGCAGGGCGTGCCGGCCACCCCCGCGCGGGCCCCGGTCAGCCCCGACGTCGTGCGGGCCATGAGCCTCGACCTGTTCTTCGACTACCTGGCAGTGCGTCTCGACGGCGAGAAGGCCGACGGCAAGCGTCTGGTCGTCAACTGGACGTTCGCCGACGTCGGCCGGCAGTACGTGCTCACCCTGGCCCACGGCGCGCTCACGTACCTGCCCGATCGCTGCAGCGCCGAGCCCGACGTCACGGTCACGCTCGAGCGCTCCGTGCTCGATCGTCTGGTCCTGCGCGAGCTGACGCTCGCAGACGCCCAGTCGCACGGGCTCGTCACGGTCGCCGGCAACGCCGCTGGCCTGGCCGAGCTGTTCTCGCTCCTCGACGACTTCACGATGATGTTCCCCATCGTCGAGCCGCGGCGGAGCTGAGCCGCGCTCGGTGGGGGAGCCGAGGCGTGCTCGGCCCGGAGATGACCGGGGCCGGAGTACAGGGGCGGGGGCGCCCCCGGTGGTTCAGCGGCGCGCGAGGCCGGGGATCGACATCACCAGGTGCAGGTAGCCGCCGAGCTCGTTGATACGCCGGCGATCGCGCTCGACGAACGCGGCCCGCTCGGCCTCGGAGAGATCGAGATCCGCGATGGCGCGGGCCGGATCGGCCATGAACCCCGCCCGGAACTGGGGATCCTTCTTGAGGCGGTAGAGCAGGCTGTTCACCGCGTAGCGGCTCATGCGAGCGTCCACTCCACGGCGGCCAGGTTGATCCGCGGCAGCTCGCCGAAGTAGCGCACCACCGCGCGGGCCGGCGTGATGGCGCCGAGCAGCACCATCCAGTTGAGGAACTCGTGGCTGCCCGTCTTGTGCAGCTCGTCGGCGCCGAGCTCCAGCAGCGGCTCGTGCTCGCCGCGCTCCATCCAGTGGACGAGGCGGCGATCGAACACCGTGTCGGTCTCGCCGACGCGGGCCAGCGCCAGCTCGGGGAAGTGCGAGAGACCGCCCGTGGCGATGATGCCCACCCGCCACGGGCTGGCGGCGATCACCCGCGCCAGGAACTGACCGAAGGCGAAGCAGCGCCGGGCCGTCGGCTGCGGGGCCACGAAGCAGTTCACCCAGATCGGCACCAGCGGCGGGATGGGTCGCGACCCGTGCAGCGTGTTCACCGGGCTCAGGAACGCGTGGTCGACCGGCGCCTCCCACGACAGCGCCAGGTCGAAGCCGGCCTCGGGCCCCTGCTCGAGGATGGCGTTGGCGAGGGGCTCGTGGAGCGGATAGGTCGCCGGCATGTGATCGAGCACTCGATCGAATGCCTCGGCGTGGTCCTGGACCATGCGCTGCACGGTCCGCCCGGTGCGGACGCACAGCGCCGGCACGCAGTTGAACGAGAACGCGTTGAGATGGTCGTCGGCCACCACCACCAGGGCCTCGGCCCGGGCGGCCGACAGCCGCTCGCCCATCCGCGCGATCTCGGCCATGCACGCCTCGGTGCTGCGGCGCCCGGCCTCGCCGCAGGCGTGCTCGTAGTAGTCGGGATCGAGCACGTGGGACATGGCGCCGGCGAACACGATCCGGCCCATGCTCAGGCCTTCTCGAAGGCCAGCCGCTTCACGCGATCCATGTTGCGGCCCTCGATGCGGATGAGCTTCGTCGGGCCATCGCGCCGCGGCGAGTGCACGTCGCCCTCGTTGTAGACGTGGGCGTCACCGGGCTTGAGCGGATAGCTGCGGGCGCGCCGCACCTTGCCCGGCTTGCCCTCGGCCGCCGGCTGCAGCACGGTCCAGTCGCTCATCACCGTCTCGCCGCGGGCCTGACCATAGATGGCCCACGTGGGACCGTGATCGTGCGGCGCGCTCTCCTTGGCCCCCGTGTAGTTGTGGGCGAGGATGCAGAAGCCGAGCGTGGGATCTTCGTAGAGGATCTTGCGCTCGGGCACGTCGTCGCCGAGATGGCGGGCGATGAACGCGCTGTCCTGCAGCACATCCTGGACGACGCTGCAGACCTTCTCACGGCCGGTCGGCCCCGGATCACTCTGGAGAAGACGATGACACTCCGCGGCGAACTGCTCGAGGGTCAGGCCCATGGGAGGAACCTCCGCCGCTCATGCTATCAGAACGGCGCACCCCGCTGGCGCCGAGCGCGCCAGGCGGCGCCGCTGGGGTCTTTCCGCGGCTGCTAGCGGGCGAGCTGGGCCTGGTAGCCGACCGTGCGGAGATTCTGCTGCACGGCGACGGCGGAGGCCTCGTCGGCGTAGGGACCGACCTGCACGCGCAGGACGCGATGCTCGCCGTCCGGCGATGTGGCGGGCTCGATCGAGACCGTGAGGTTCTGCTCGAGCAGGCGTGTCACCAGGCGATCCGCGGCCTCCGGATCGGCAACAACGCCCATCTCCACCCAGTAGCCCGTGGTCGTCGCAAGCTCCACGCGCGGCTGGGCGACGTCGAGCGCACCGGAGCCCTGGACGAGCAGCTCGATGGAGCTCGCCAGGTGCACGTGCTCGCGCGACTCGTAGACGACGCGCACCGGGGTGCTCCGGACCAGGTCGGCGAACGCGCCCTCCTTGCCGGCGACGTTGATGCGCGTGCCGGCCGTCACGGTCACCGGGATCGTGCGCAGCCCCACGACGCTGGCGCTCACGTAGACCGTGCCGCTGTCGGCGTTGGTCTGCCACACGTAGCCGACCGCCTCGCCCATGAGCTGGCCGTTGCGCAGCATCAGCGAGGCGTCGGGATCCGGCGGCCAGATGAGCGGGGCCATGATCACGGCGCCGACGATCAGCGCTCCGGTCATCCCGAAGGTGGCGAGGTAGCGCGCGATTCGACGGATCATGGATCGCAGGAAGACGCAAAGCGAGTACCAGGTCTGGCCTCGCCATAAGTGCCTGACAAAATGTACTTATATCGATGCGGCATCGGTCTGGGCTGGTCATCGGGTGGTTCGGGACCGGGCGGTTCCTGACCGCTCCGGAGGGCCGGGCGTGACTGGCGATCGCTCGACAAATCCCGCGGCCACGGCGATCATGCGTGCGCCGCGAGAGAGTCCGGGAGAGCGCCCCATGACCACGTCCGAGCGCGCGACGAGATGCGAGCGATGAGCGCGGCGTCGGCCCTGCGCACGTTGATCGGTGGCGACGCCGTCGTCGTCGCCCCCGGCGTCTACGATGGGCTCTCCGCGCGTCTCGCGCGTCAGGCGAGCTTCGCGGCCGTGTACGCGACGGGCGGCGGCATCGCGCGCAGCATGGGCTATCCGGACCTCGGGCTCCTCGGTTTGACGGAGGTCGTCGAGCGCCTGGCGGGCATCGTCGAGCACGCCGGGGTGCCGGTCATCGCGGACGCCGACACTGGCTACGGCAACGCCCTGAACACGCGCCGGGCCGTGCGCGAGTTCGTGCGCGCCGGCGTCGCCGCGCTGCACCTCGAGGACCAGACCTTCCCGAAGCGCTGCGGTCATCTCGACGACAAGTCCGTGGTGCCCACCGCCGAGATGGTGCAGAAGCTCCGGGCCGCGCGCGATGCCGCGAACCGCGACGAGCTGGTGCTGATCGCCCGCACCGATGCGATCGGCGTCGAGGGGCTCGAGGCGGCGCTGGAGCGGGCGCACGCCTACGCCGAGGCCGGCGCCGACGTCCTGTTCGTCGAGGCGCCGACCAGCGAGGCCCAGATCGAGACGATCGCGCGACGCCTGCCCCAGCCCAAGCTCCTGAACATGTTCGAGGGCGGCAAGACGCCGCTGGTTCCGCTGGCCCGGCTGCACGAGCTCGGCTACCGGATCGTCATCATCCCCTCCGACCTGCAGCGCGCCGCCATCCACGCCATGCAGGAGGCGCTGGCGGCCATCAAGCGCGACGGCAACAGCCGGAGCCTGGCCGCACGCATGGCCTCGTTCACCGAGCGCGAGGCGATCGTGGGCACCGCGGAGTACCTGAAGCTCGACCGGGAGGATGCGCGATGACCTTGCCGCGGATCGGATTCGTGGGGCTGGGCGCGATGGGCGGAGCGATGGCGGGCCGCCTGGTGAAGAGCGGCTACGCGGTGGCCGGCTTCGACGTCAGCCCCGAGCGGGCGGAGAGCGCCGCGCGGTCCGGCGTGACGATCGCCGCCACGCCGGCGGCGGCCGCGCACTCCGCCGACGTCGTGATGTCGAGCCTGCCGCACCCCCGCGCGGTCCGCGAGGCCTACCTCGGCGAGCAGGGCGTCGTGGGCGCGGCCGCTTCCGGCGCGATCCTCGTCGATCCCGACACCTGGAAGGACGTCGCCCGGGCTGCCGGTGCGCGCGGCCTTTCCTGTCTCGACGCGCCGGTGAGTGGCGGGCCGGTGGAGGCCGGCAACGGTGGGCTCGTGTTCCTCGTCGGCGGCGAGGCCGCGGTGCTGGAGCGGTGCCGGCCCATCTTTGCGACGCTCGGCACCGAGATCCACCACGTCGGGCCGCTGGGCTCCGCCCAGGTGGTGAAGATCGTCAACAACGTGATGACGATGGGCAACGTCGCCGTCGCCGCCGAGGCGATGGTGCTCGGCGTCAAGGCCGGGATGGATCCCCAGCGCCTGTTCGAGATCCTCTCTACCAGCGGCGGGCGCTCGCATCACTTCCTCAAGCGCTTTCCCAACGTGCTCGCCGGCGACTTCGCGCCGCGCTTCTCGATCGCGCTCTCACGCAAAGACCTGGGGCTCGCGGCGCGACTGGCCGAGAGCCTCGGTGTGCCGATGCTCACCACCGCCATCGTCCGGCAGGTGTACGAGGCCGCGGCGGCGGCCGGCCTCGACGGCCAGGACATGGCCGCGGTGACCGCGCTCTTCGAGCGCTGGGCCGGCGTCGAGGTCCGATCCGAGCGTCCGCCCGCCCACTAACCGCCGAAACCGCCGAAACCGCCGAAACCGGCGACTGGGCAATGGTGGTCAGGTCGCCTCCAAGCGGCTGATTTCGCTCGCTCGCTCACCAGGCATCGCGATTGCCAAGGAGTTCTGGCCGCGCAACGACGACCGGGGTCAAGGGTGACCAGAGAGGGGGCGGGCGATGGGAGCGTACGCGGAATGCCTGAAGAGCTCGTACCGGGTCAACTGGAAGATCAGCGATGTGATCGGCGGGCGTCACTTCGATGCCGCGCGAGCGTGGCTACCGGCGCCTCTGTCCGGCGCCGCCCGCATCGCCTGCCTGACCAGCGCGGAGAAGATCAAGCTCACGCAGGTCGAGATGGGGGCATATGCGCACCTGATCGGCTACGTCGAGGAGTTCATCGCGCCCACCATGCTGGCCCTGGCCCGCGACTTCGCGATGGAGCGGCGCGAGGCGTTCGATGCGCTGACCAGCTTCGCGGCGGAGGAGATCAAGCACATGACACTCTTCCGCGAGGTGCGGACCCACGTGGACGGCGCGGTCGGCTTCCCGCTGGCGCTGCTGCCCGGCGCCCCTGACGTGGCGCGCGCGGTGGTCGGCAAGCACACCGGCGCCGTGCTGCTGCTGACCTCGGCCCTGGAGTGGCTGACCCAGCTGCACTACCTGAGCTGCTTCGAGCCGGATGAGAGCCTGGATCCGTTCACGCGGCACATCTTCAAGTCGCACTGGCTGGAGGAGTCGCAGCACGCGCGGATGGATCACCTGGAGACGCTGCGCTTGTTCCACAGCCTCGATGCGGCCGAGCGGGATCGCGTCTTCGACGATCTCGTCGAGCTGGTGACGATGCTCGACGGCCTGCTGCAGACGCAGGCCCAGCTCGACGTCGAGAATCTCCAGGCCTGTCTCTGGCGGCGCCTCACCAGCGCCGAGCAGCAGGAGATCCGGGCCGGTGTGCTGGCCGCCAAGCGCTACGCGTTCATCGAGAGCGGCCTGACGCATCCGAACTTCCGGGAGCTGTTCGGGCTGGTGGCGACGGCCGACCAGCAGCGGCGCGTGCTGCACGCCGTCGGCGTGGCCGAGGCTCCGGCAGCCTGAGGCTCAGGCGGTCGCGGTGCGCGGCTGGTCGGCTCCGCCGTCGTGGCGGAGTCGATCCAGCGTGGCGCGGCAGCGGTCGGCCAGCGGCCGCATGCCGAGCGTCTCGGCCAGCACCAGGCCCTGGCGCGCCAACGTCTCGGCGGTGAGCGTCGCGCCTCGCCGCGCTTCGACCTCGCCGAGCACCCAGAGCGACAGCGCCTCGTAGCCGCGGGTGCCGCGCTGGCGGCTCAGCCGCAGCGCCTCGTCGCCGGTCTTGCGCGCCTCGTCGATCCGACCTTCCAGCAGGTACGCGTGGGCGAGCCATGCCATCCACTGCGAATGGCCGAAGAGGAAGGGCAGCTTCACGGCGCGCTCCAGCGCCGACTCCAGCACCGCGCGCCCATCGGCGGGGCGTCCGCCAAGGGCCAGCGCGTAGCCGTGCAGCGCGGACACCCACGGCTGCCAGGTGGGAATGCCGCGAGCCTCGATCGTCTGCATCGCCGGCTCCAGCGAACGTATCGCCTCGTCGGCGCGGCCCTGCACGATGGCAGCGTGCCCGAGGGCCATGCGGGCCAGCACGAAGCCGAACGGCAGGTCGAGCGTGCGCGTCAAGGTCGCGGCCTCGGTCGCGAAGCGCTCGGCCTCGGAGAACTCGCCGAGCTCGGCCAGGCAGATGGCGGCGATGCTGCGCGCGTACAGCGAGGGCGGCACCGCCTGGCCGAGCCGCTCGCGCAGCAGAGGGCCGGAGAGCGCGTCGATCGCCTCGCTGTAGAGCGTGACCGCGCGGCGATAGTCACCGCGCTCGCAGCAGGCGTGGCCCAGCGGCGTGCGGGCGGAGGCGCGCAGGCCGAGGTCGCCGATCTCTTCGGCAGTGGCCAGCGCCTGCTCGCCGACGGCGTGGGCCTCGCTGATCTCGCCGGCGAACAGATGGGCGATCGAGCGGAAGGTCCAGATCCAGGCCAGCCGGCGGCGATCGCCCAGCGCCGTGGCCAGGGTCTCGGCCTCCCGCAGCGAGTGCTCGATGCGCGGTAGCTCGGCGAGCTGGAGCAGGGCGCTGCGCGCCGCCAGCCGGATGTCGATCGCCTCGGCCAGGGTCTCCGCGGTCTCGGGCAGATGGGCGAGCGAGGCCAGCGCCTCGTCGAACGAGGTCACCGCCTCGCGGTTGGCCGATCGCTCGAAGGCCTTGATGCCGGCGCGCCGCGCGTAGCGGACGGCCTCGGTCCAGCGTCCGCCCCGGGCCGCGTGGTAGGCCAGGCGCTCGACGTGGTCGTCCAGCCGCTCGCGGTGCAACGTCTCGATCGAGTCGAAGATGCGCGCGTGCAGCGCCTCGCGGCGCTCGGCCGGTACGCGCCGGTACGCCACGTCGTGGGTGAGGGCGTGCTTGAACCGGAACTCGATCTCCGGGAAGACGCGCGCCTCGCGCAGGAACTCGGCCACCTGCAGGCGCCGCAGGTCCTCGGTCAGCTCGCGCTCGGTGCGCCCGGTCACCGCCCGCAGCAGGCCGAACGGGATCCGGCTGCCAATGACGGCGGCGACCTCCAGCACTCGGGAGAGCGCCTCGTCGAGACGGTGGGTGCGGTCGAGCAGGATGTCCTCCACGGTCGCCGGCACCGCCACCTGGTCGAGGCTGGCCGTGAGCACGAGGCGATCGCCCTCGCGACTGATTGCGCCCTGCTCCTGGAGTGAGCGCACCAGCTCCTCGATGAAGAACGGATTGCCCTCGGCCTTCGTGAGCACCAGCGACTGCAGCGCCGGCGGCATCTCCTCGACGTCGAGCAGCCCGCTGGCGACGCGCAGGCTCTCCTCGCTCGAGAGCGTGGAGAGCGAGAGCGCGGTCTGGAACCCGCGCCGGGCCAGGCCCGAGCGGTAGCCGGGCCGGTAGGTCATCACGATCATCGTGCGCTGGTTGCCGATGGTCTCGGCCAGGCGCGTGATCCAGTCCTCGGTGGCCGCGTCGCACCAGTGCAGGTCCTCCAGGACGAAGACGTGCGGTCGCAGCTCGCTGCCCCGGGCCACCAGGCGCTGCGTGGCGTGCACGATCGCGGCGTGGCGCTCACGCGGGTCCATCGCCCGCACGGCCGGGTCGCCGGGATCCAGCGAGAGCAGGTAGCGCACGTAGGGGATCGCCTCGGCGACCTCGTCGCCCAGGCGGCGGGCGGCCCGCTCGAGCTTCTCGTACATCATCGCCTCGGAGTCGGCGTCGTCGATGCGGCACACGCGGCGGATCATGTCGATGACCGGATGGAACGGCATCGAGCGGCCGAAGGACAGCGCCTGACCCTCCACCCACGTCGCGCCGCGGCCGAGCTGGCGGCGCAGCTCCTGGAGCAGGCGCGACTTGCCGATGCCGGGCTCGCCCACGATCATCACGGTCTGGCCCTGGCCGGCCCGCGTCAGCTCGAAGCACTCGCGCAGCAGCCGCAGCTCCCGCTCGCGCCCCACGAAGCGCGTGTGACCGGGCTCGGCGGTGGAGACGACGCGACTGGCCCGGAGCTCACGCGAGCCGAGCGGCGCCAGCTCGAAGCGCCGGGCCAGGAAGGGGCTGGCGGCGGCGGTGGCCACGACGGCGCCGGCCGGGGCGACGTCGAGCACCTGCTGCAGCGCGTGGCGCGCGTCCTCCGTCGCGCTGGCGTCGATCTGCACGACTGCGCCCTCGCGCACGACCGGCAGGAAGTCCGTGTGCAGCGCCACCGTCAGCTGCGGCGCCCCGGCGGTCTCGCCGGCCGCGCGGGCGGCCAGCGTGCGCAGGGCGAGCGCCGCGTAGGTCGCGCGCCGCGGCGCGTCCTCGTCGGGCTCGAGCCCGAAGATCGCCAGCATGGTGTCGTCGGTGATCTCCTCGACCTGGCCGCCGAAGCTCCGGATCTTGCCGATGCCCTCCTCGAGGCCGCGGGCCAGCTCCCAGCTCGCCGGCACCTCGCCGACGATGTGCGCCTGCATCAAGGTCACGCGCCGGGTCTCGCGGACGGCCGGAGCCGGTGATTCGGCGGGCGCGGCGGCGCGCACCGCGGGCGGGCGGCCGCCCCGGCGGCGCTCGGCGTGCCCCTCGGCCGAGAGGCCCAGGCGCTCGACGCGATAGCGCAGTGTGTTGCGGGGCAGGCCGAGCCGCGCGGCCGCGCGCGTGAAGTTCCAGTCCGTCGCCTCCAGCGCGTCGAGGACCTGGCGGCGCTCGCGCTCCGCGTCGTCGTCCCCGCCGACGGCCCGCTCGGATTCCACGGGCGCCTGCGCGGGAAGTCCCAGGCTGGCGGCGGTGAGCTGCGGGCCGTCGGCCAGGAGTGCGGCGCGCTCCAGCACGTTGGTCAGCTCACGCACGTTGCCGGGCCAGGGGTAGGCGAGCAGCGCCGCTCGCGCGTCCTCGGTGAGCTCGCGGGTTGGCAGGCCGTAGTCCTCGCACACGCGGACGAGGAACTCCTCGGCCAGCACGACGATGTCGCGGCCGCGCGCGCGCAGCGGAGGCAGCTGCAAGGTGACGACCGCGAGACGGTGATAGAGGTCGGGACGGAAGCGCCCGTCGCGGACCGCCACAGCCAGGTCCTCGCTGGTGGCGGCGAGGATGGCGGCGTCCACCGGCTCGCTGCGGGTGCTGCCGAGGCGGCGTACCTCTCGCTCCTCGATGACCTTCAGGAGCTTGGACTGCATCGATGCCGGCAGCAGCCCGACCTCGTCGAGGAAGATCGTGCCTCCACTGGCGGCCTGGAACAGCCCGGGCTTGGCGTGACGAGCGTCGGTGAACGCGCCGCGCTCGAAGCCGAACAGCTCGGCCTCGATCAACGTCTCGGGAATCGCCGCGCAGTTGACGTCGACGAACGGGCCCCCGGCCCGCACGCTGCCGGCGTGAATCGCCGAGGCGAGCAGGCCCTTGCCGGTGCCGGTCTCGCCGAGCACGAGGATGGGCGGCAGGCGGCGGCCTGGCCCGGAGGCGGAGCGCAGCAGGCGCGTGACCTGATCGCGCACGGCCGCGATCGGCGCGCTCTCGCCGAGGACCTGACCGAGCACGGGCATGGGCGCATCGTACCCGCAAAGGGCCCGGCGCACGAGCCCGACGGCGTGGCGTGACCGTGATGGAAGTGTGCGGGAGGACTAGGAGCGGGCGAGCTGACCGCTGCTGACCGCGACGTCGGGGAAGCGACTGAGCCAGCAGGGTGCGTGATAGAGCCCCTCGCGCTCGCGGACGGCGGTGGTGTCGCCGACGCGGATGGGCTCGTGGCAGCGCGGGCACGTCGTGTCGTCGCTCTCGCGCGCCGCGCCTTCACCATAGGAGCGCGAGTCGCACGGCCACGGCCCCTCGCCGTCGTCGGTCATCACCTTGCGCTTGCCGACCAGCATCGCCAGGCCCACCACCTGCTCGAGATTGTCGAGCATGAAGGGCTTGCGGACGTAGTCGAACGCGCCGGCCTTGAGCAGATCGCGGGCGAGCGCCTCGTCGTCGGTACCGCTGAGCATCACCACGGGGATCGAGTTGTCGAGGCCGCGCAGGTCGGCGAGGATCTCGGGGCCGCTGCGCTCGGGCAGCCGGATGTCGAGGATGACGGCGTCCGGACGGGAGAGCGAGGCCAGCACGAGGGCGTCACGGCCGTTGAGGGCGCAGGTCACTGCGTAGCCCTGCCCCTCGAAGAAGTCGCGCAGGACGTCCGCGACCTCCGGCTCGTCGTCGACGACCAGGAGCGATCCGAGGTAGCTCACGGGCCGGGAACGGGTTCAACTCTCGTGCCGCAGGAGCCCTCCGGGCAACCCCTCGTCGCACCGGCGTTGTCGATATCCGCGGAGTGAATTGGTGGATCATCTCTCACCAGGCATACTGGCTCCGCCGGAGAGAAAGTGGCCACCGAACCCGCCATCACGACCCCCTCGTCCGGTCCCCCGGCCGGGCCCGACACCCTGCCGATCCAGGGCTTCCAGGGCACCCCCGAGGAGATCGAGCGGCAGTGGTACGAGCAGGTCTATCGGGGGCGGGGCGATGCGATGCGTCAGCTCACGTGGCGGGCGGTGCTCATGGGCTCCCTGCTCGGCGGGCTGCTCTCGCTCACCAATCTCTACATCGGGCTCAAGGCGGGCTGGGGCTTCGGCGTCGCGATCACGGCGTGCATCCTTTCCTATGCGATCTGGACCACGCTGCATCGCATCGGGCTGGCCCGCACGCCGATGACGATTCTCGAGAACAACTGCATGCAGTCGACCGCCAGCTCGGCCGGGTACTCCACCGGCGGCACGCTGATCTCGGCCTTCTCCGCGTACATGCTGCTCAACGATGCGCCGATGCCGCTGGCGACGATGATGGCCTGGGTGTTCCTGCTCGCGATCCTCGGCGTGACGATGGCGATTCCCATGAAGCGCCAGATGATCAACGTCGAGCAGCTGCGCTTCCCGAGCGGCATCGCCGCCGCCGAGACCTTGCGCGCGCTGCACGGGGCCGGTGGCGAGGGCGCGCGATCGGCGCGCGCGCTCGGCTGGGCCGGGCTCGTGGCGGTGCTCACGAAGTTCTGGGCCGAAGGCCTCACGCTCGTGCACGCGAGCCTGGCGCCGCTGAGCATCGGCACCTGGATCGCCGCGCTCAACACGCGGTTCTTGGGCCCGGTGTGGATGGGCCGCACGGTGATGCTCTCGTGGGAGCCGATGTTCATCGCGGCCGGCGCCATCACCGGCCTGCGCGTGTCGGCGAGCATGCTGCTCGGCGGGGTGACGGCGTGGATGATCTTCGTGCCGCTCCTGCAATCGCACGGCGTCGTGGCCGGATCCGGCTACGCGGCGCTGGTGCAGTGGACGCTGTGGGGTGGCGTCGCTTGCATGGTGAGCGCGAGCCTGCTGAGCTTCGCGCTGCAATGGCGCACGGCGGCGCGCGCCTTCGCGGGGCTCGGCGCCATGCTGGGCCGGACACACGCGACGGCGGACGACCCGCTGGCCGCGCTCGAGACGCCGGGGTCATGGCTGCTGGCCGGGCAGCTCGCCGGCTTCGTCGGCCTGGCCTGGCTGGGGCACCGCACCTTCGGGATGCCGTACTGGCAGACGGCGGTGGCCGTGCTGCTGTCGTTCGCGCTGGCGCTCGTCGCGTGCCGCGTCACCGGCGAGACGGACACCACGCCCGTCGGCGCGATGGGCAAGATCACCCAGCTCACCTTCGGCGTGCTGAGCCCTGGCAACGTGAACGTGAATCTGATGAGTGCCAACATCACGGCGGCGGCCGCCGGCAGCAGCGCCGACCTCCTGGTCGACCTCAAGAGCGGCTACCTGCTGGGCGCGCATCCGCGCAAGCAGTTCATCGCTCAGTTCTCCGGGATCTTCGTCGGCACGCTGGTCAGCGTGCTCGCCTTCCGCGTGCTGATCCCGAACCCCTCGCTGCTCGGCTCGGACCTCTTTCCCGCGCCGGCAGCGCAGACGTGGCGCGCGGTGGCACTGGCGCTGTCGCACGGGCTGTCGGGCCTCGGGGCGGTGAAGCTCTGGTCGATCGCCATCGGCGCGCTGGTCGGCATCGCGCTGACCCTCGCGCCCATGCTCCTGCCCGAGCGCGCGCGGGCGTGGGTGCCCTCACCGGCCGGGCTCGGGCTGGCCTGGACCTTTCACTGGTACTACGGCGTGCTGTTCTTCCTGGGCGCGCTGCTCGCGTGGTGGCTGGAGCGGCGGCATCCCCAGGCGGCGCGCGAGCTCACGTTCCCCGTCGCTTCCGGCTGGATCGCCGGCGAGAGCCTGATGGGCGTGGCGCTGGTGATCTGGGAGAACGGACCGGCGCTGCTGCGCGTGCTGCTCACGCGCTGAGCGCGTCCCCCGGGGACGCTCGGCGACAGACCTGGGCGGCGGGCGTCAGCGCAGGCCGAAGCCGCGTGCCATGAAGCTGGCGACGAAGACCATCACCACGACCAGGCCCAGCTCGGCGTGGCTCAGCTGGAACAAGGTGCGCGCCGGCGAGGTGTCGGGCGTCCGGCCGGCGCGCAAGGTGGATCGCCAGCGGCCGAGCGTGAGCATCGGCCGGAGCTCGAGCAGCACGATCGTCACGAACAGCGCCATCTTCAGGAGGAAGAGCCAGGACCCGAGATAGAAGGCCGTGCCCTTCTCGAGACCGCCGAAGGCCCGCAGCAGCCCGGTCACCAGCCACAGTGCCGCCGCGATGCCCCACGCCGTGTCGGCGAGGAGGACGCGCCGGATGCCCTCGCGGTCCAGCGAGCCGTTGAGCGCCCGTCCTCGCAGGAAGATGGCCGGCAGGCCGATGCCCAGCGCCAGCACGTGGAGGGCGGAGACGATCGCCGAGAACACGGGCGTATTCTACGCTCCACGGCCCGGGGGCCGCCCGGGTGTGTCGATTCCGATCCGCCTCGTTCGTCTCCTGGGCGACGGACGAGAGCCGGCGCCCGAGCGACGGGCCACGGCGAAGGAGACAGTGTCATGGCCAAGTTCCTCGTGCTGGCCCGCGGTCAGGGGACGGATCCCCGGATGAGCCCGGAAGACATGCAGAAGCTGATCGAGCGGTACCGCTCGTGGACGGAGCGGGTGGCGCGCGCCGGCCAGCTCGTGCACGGCGAGAAGCTGCGCAGCCCCGAGGGCCGCGTGGTGCGGGAGAAGGGCGGCGAGCTCGTCGTCACCGACGGGCCGTTCGTCGAGTCCAAGGAGTTCCTCGGCGGCTTCTGGATCATCGAGGCTCCCAGCTACGACGCCATGGTCGAGATCCTGCGCGACTCACCGCACCTGGCCTCCGGCTCGCTCGAGGTGCGCCAGATCGAGGAGATGACCCCGCGGGGCTGAGGCGCAATGACGGACG
>Ga0310811_10005839_pt1 | contig 15656 bp, 11 predicted proteins | sample YCmetagenome_FD_207642 | JGI IMG/M metagenome (GOLD analysis project Ga0310811, IMG submission 207642) | Soil microbial communities from experimental microcosm in Duke University, North Carolina, United States - YC | ecosystem: Engineered > Artificial ecosystem > Soil microcosm > Unclassified ...
TCATACCTGCACGAACTTTTCCTTTCAACACTTCAACTGCATTAAAGGAAGTTAGATAGAAGGCAGGATAGCTGCCCGCGATTAATCCAACAATAATCACAAGACCTATCAACCCTACAATTGCCGGGGCAGAAGCAAGTGCATGCATGCCCAATTCTTTTCCGGAGAGAAGATTGAAATAGGGTAACAGAATAGCGCAAAGTCCTACTGCCAGAACTACAGTAATAAAACTATAAATGATAGACTCTGACAGGAACTGAGCAATCATCTGGCCGCGCAATGATCCTAATGTTTTGCGCAAGCCAACTTCTTTTGCACGACCTGCAGAACGTGCTGTCGACAAATTCATAAAATTGATACACGCTATAACAACAATAAATATTCCGATACCACCGAAGAAATAAACGTACATCATACTTCCTCCGGGCTCGATATCTCCTTGCGATGTTGATTTTAAATGGATGTCCGTAAGTTTGGTTGTATAATATCCATACGCACCACCTTGTTCTTTCATGGCTTTCAACGAAATGCCCATGAATTTTTCTACCTCAGGCCCTACATATTTAACTACAAGATCATCGAACTTCTTTTCAATGGCAGGTATTGATCCATTCTTGTTGATGACAAAATATGTAAAGAGATAATTATTTAACCAGATGCCTGACTTAAGATTATCAGATGATTGACTTGACAACAACAAGTCGTACTTAAAGTGAGAGTTAGTAGGGCAATTGGGTGTGAGCCCTGTAACCTTATATGATTTATTATCATTTCCGATCACTAATAATTTTCCTATAGGCGATTCTGTGCCAAAGTATTTTGTTGCCATACTTTCTGTGAGCACAATCGTATTTGGTTCTTGCAATGCTGTCTTAGGATCACCTTCAAGCATGCTAAAAGTCCAGAAACTAAAAAAATTAGAATCAGCAAAGAAAACCTTCTCTTCAATAAATACTTTCTCATTGTTACGAACTACACATTGACCAAAATAAGGTACAACTCGTGTCGCTTCATCAACGCCAGGTACTTCTTCTACCAATGCAGCAAAAAGCGGCGGACAAGTATTAGCGGTGCGAATATCCTGCCCTCCTATCTTACCATGAAGACCAACCTGGTAAATGCGATCGGCCTTATCATGAAAGCGATCGTAGCTAAGTTCATCAGCTATATAAATAACAATGAACAGGCAGGCAGTTATACCTGTGGTCATTCCTAAAATGTTAATAGCTGAAAAGAATTTATATTTCAGAATATTACGAATAGCGACAGTAAAATAATTCTTTAACATAGAAGAGAATATTTGGATAACCGTTTGACGCTTTATTTTCTATAAATGTTACAGCGTCATCAAAAATCTTAAAACAAATTTATTCTACGCGCAACGTATTCACCGGATTCATGGCTGCTGCACTATACACCTTATACCCAATAGTTAATCCTGAAATGAAAAACAACAATGCAATAGAAGCAATAAACGTCATTGCATTAGTACCCTGGTAGTAATCCCAGATACTATCCATCAGAGAGTCTACCATGTAGTAACTCAACACTGATCCCAATATTGAAGCTAATGTGAGAATGATAATAAACTCTGTATTTATAATCCTGGTAATATTAGTAACCGATGCTCCCAACACTTTGCGAACACCGATCTCTTTCATTTTCTTAATAATATTTAATGACACTAAGGAGAACAAGCCCGTGGCCGACAGCATCAACGCAACTATACCCAGGAATACAAACATCTTAATGATATTATTATTAACAGTTGTTGATTCTGACAATTCTTCTCAGCAGCCTTCCATTATAGAGACGATTTGGAAATACTTCCTTCCATTTCTTTTCCATAAACTTATTTACATCAAGAAGACTGGCATCTGATGTGCTCACGATTAAATGAGAGTAATTTTTTGGTTCTGTATAGCGAATCATCATCGGTTCAAGTTCGCGCCATAATCCCTGAGTATAAACATTCTTCACTACACCTATAACATACAACTTGTTAGTGTCCATCCAGATAATCTCTTTACCAATTGCTTTATCCCATCCAAAACTTTGGGCAAGTTTTTCAGTGATGATCACTGACTCTTTGCGATCTGATTCAGAATCTTTGGTGAAATCACGACCTTCTTTTAATTCAAGTCCCATAGTTTTCAAATAGTCATCGCCAACATCAATGATATCTACTTCAAGCTGTTTTGATTCAACTTTGATGGGATCATTGTATCGTGAAGACCAGATGCTATGCTTGGAACCTGCAATTGAAACGATGTTTGGATTTTCTTTTAATGAATTTCGATACGTTTCAAATTCGCTTTGACCATCGATGTATGAAATAATCACACCCTTTTGATCGAACCCTAAATCGAAGTCACGTTGAAAGATGGAGTTTTGATAAAAGGCAATAGCACAAACAATAGCAGTCAATGAAATAGCATATTGAAGTGCTAATAAAATTCGTGTAAAGAAACTGGTTCCACCAAACTTGGTTTTACCTTTCAGGATGCTTACTGGTTCAAAACTGCTGATATAAAATGCAGGATAACTACCTGCTACAAATCCTGTGAAAAACAATACGACAACAAGGAAAATTAAGAAGCCAGGATTATCGAGATAATGTGAAGAGAGTTTCATCTCTTCCCACAATGCATTCCATGCACCTAATAATACTTCACCAAGCAACAAGCCAATCAGCAGTGCCAAAAAACAGATGAACATAGTCTCGCCAATGAATTGAGTAATAAGATGACTTCTCATCCCTCCCATTACCTTGCGTATGCCAATCTCTTTTAATCTGCGTGAAGAAATAGCTATGGCTGTATTGGTCATGTTAAAGCAAGCTATTAACAATATGAGAACGGCCATCATGGTAGGAGCAATTACAGCTGCTGGCGGACTCGATGACTTTGTTCTAGACCATGTGTCGTTAGCCTGATCACGCTGCGGCATACCTTCAAACGGTTCAACTTCATATTCTTTAATCTGGAAATCCTCACGAACTTTATTATTATTTTCCCGATAGGCCTGCAGTTGTTTCTTGATTGTTGCTACTCTGGTGTCATCATTAATCAAAACGAACAATGTGTTTCTGTTTTTCCAGTCATGTTCATCAACCTCTTTATCATCATCATAATAATTCTCGTAGTTAGTATACGCCATGTCGTTGAAACTTGAATTGGCCGGTTGTCTTTTATAAACACCACCGATTACATATTCTTTCAACTCCGTACCAAGTACCTGTGTCAACGGCTTTCCAACAACATCTGTAGTTCCATATAATTTAATGGCAGCCTCATCACTTAAAAACATTTTGGATTTGTCTTTCAGATCGGCAGGTTGCCCTACTATAAATTCAAATGAGAAGACATTAAAAAAATCAGGATCGGCATAAGCTAAACCTGAAGGAAAAAGATTGTCTCCAATTTTAAAGTTTGAATATGACCACGACATGCGAACTGTTTTGTTGACATCGGGTATGTTCTGTCTCACTACCTCTCCTAATGGAACAGGTACATATCCATAAAGTGTAGACTTCCCCTCAAACTCACGAACTGAGCTTACTCGGTAGATATGTTCTTTCTTTTCATGATGATCATTAAATGTTGCATCGTATTCCCAATTAAAGTAAGCTACGATACAACATCCAATGGCTATGCTTAAACCAAAGATGTTAATAAAAATAAAAAGCTTATTCTTCAGTAAGCTTCGCAGGGTAATGAGAAGGTAATTTTTAAGCATGGGGGGTTGTGTTTAATTTTCAAACAGAAAGACTCCCATTACAGGATTCAGGTTGCACGAGAAGAAAATAAAAAACTTATGCTAATTCAATAGTGACCAGAATCAGCAAGCTTATAGCAGAATGCGTACAGAGTAAAAAAGCGGGCCTTGCCCTCTAACCAGCAAAGCCCAACTTTCACCTAACAATTAAATGTGGAAATGCTCTTTGATATTTTCGGTTACTACCTTACCGTCGAAAAGGTTAACGATGCGGTGTGCATAGTTAGCATCATAAGGTGAGTGAGTTACCATGATTACGGTTGTTCCTTCTTCATTTAACTGAGAAAGAAGTTTCATTACTTCTTCGCCGTTAGCAGAATCAAGATTACCTGTAGGTTCATCGGCAAGTATTACTTTTGGTTTTGCTACAATAGCGCGGCTGATGGCCACACGTTGTTGCTGTCCACCAGAAAGCTGCTGAGGAAAGTGATTTCTGCGGTGCATGATGTTCATGCGCTCTAACACTTCTTCAACACGTTGCTTGCGCTCGCTTGAAGGAACTTTCAAATAAAGTAATGGAAGTTCAACGTTTTCAAACACAGTAAGCTCATCAATGAGGTTGAAGCTCTGAAATACAAAGCCAATAGAACCTTTACGAAGTTGAGCGCGCTGGCGCTCTGAATACTTGGCTACTTCATGTTCACCAAAATGATATTCGCCAGATGAAGGGTTATCAAGCAAGCCCAGGATGTTCAACAAGGTTGATTTACCACAGCCTGACGGACCCATGATAGCAACAAATTCGCCTTCTTTGATATCAACGTTAATACTGTTCAACGCTGTTGTCTCTACTTCTTCAGTAGTGTAAACTTTTTCGAGGTTTTTAAGTTTGATCATATTGGTTGTGTTTACAAATTCAGATTTACGATGGATTATAAGTTTATATAGTTTTAAAGCTTAGTACTTCAATTTAGTAAAAAGGTTACTCAATTAGTCATTGGTTATTAGTAATCAGTCAAGGAGGAGTACTTCGTTGTTGCCGAAATTCTCGTATGATGATGTTATTACTTTATCGCCAGGTTTAAGGCCTTCAAGTATTTCAAAGTTCTCTGTATTCTTTCTGCCCAGTTTAACATCTCTCTTCACTGCATGATTACCTGCATCAAGAACATAAACCCAGTTACCACCTGTATCTTTATAGAAGCCGCCAACGGGCAACAACAACTCCTCTGACGATTGGCCAAGCTCAATATGTAAACGAAGAGATTGTCCGCGTCGTATGCCCGGAGGTGTATCACCAACAAAATTCATATCAACTTCAAATCTTCCGTTCTGAATGGTTGGATAGATGTAGGTGATTTCCAACTCATAATCTTTGTTATTAAACGATGTAGTTGCGTGAAGTCCGGTAGTGATGCGTGGTAAATACAATTCATCAATAGGTACTTTCACTTTATAACTTCCTACAACATCAACCTGACCTAAGCGCTGTCCACCATTAACATTTTGTCCGGCATCAAGTTGTGGTCTTGAAAGCTGTCCATCGATAGGCGCACGGATTAAAAGGTTATCAAGAATACGTCCTACTCCTTCAAGGTTTTGTGTCATTTTACGTTCAGAGACATTTAACTGGTACATCTCTTTAATCCGCTCAACTGAATCGTTTTTATACACCTCGTAGGTAATGCGTTTACGTTCGAGGTTATATTTATAGTCAGCTTCTGCTTTTTCAAAATCCTGTTTAGAGATCAGCTTTTTTTCATAAAGTTGCTTCTGCCTGTAATATTGTGGTTCTAATATTTGCAATTGATTTTCAATCTGTGCAAGTGTCTGGCGTTGTTCCAAATTGTTTCTGGTAATTCCGAGTTTTGTATCCCGGGCACGGTTAATAGTCTCAATCAACTGAGCTTCTTTCTGTAGGACGTCCAACTCGCGGTTAAGGTTGCTCAGCTCCAGAATAACATCGCCTTTCTTTAACATGGCACCACTTTCAGCAACAACGCGCTTAATAGTACCTCCTTCAATAGCATCAAGGTAAACGGTACGGCTTGGTTCAACAGTACCTGTTTGTGGAATGAAATCTTTAAACACACCGCGTTCAACCGTTGAGATGGTGATCTTGTCTTTTTCAACTTTAAGCTTTGAGCGACGATCAGCGAAAATAAATTGATAGGCAACAAAACTTAATCCAATAGCAATACCGCCATACGTTGCTACTCGCTTCAATGTCCACGTCTTCTTGGCAATCTTCTTATCCATTCCTTAGTTGTTATACAGTTGTTGTTAATCCGCGTTGCACCCAAACAGCACAACTTGGTAATGGCGGTAAGCCAACAAATGTGCCAACGCTGTAAACACTCATTAAACCTGTTTTCCAGTGAAATTAGCTACAATTCTCGTTCATAGTTGAACGCACCTGTCCGGATGCGAACGCTGAGCTCTTAGAAAAATGAACAGATAGTTCTATTTTTAAGCCTGTGAGCGGAATCTTATTTTCGGTATCAACTTTGCCCACTGGCGGACAAGAATGTATGATATTGAAACATTACCGCTAAACCATAAAGACTAGAAATGGAACAAAAACAAGGCAAGGTTCTAATAGTTGATGATAATGAGGACCTTCTGAAGGCAGCTAAAATGCATCTGAAAAGACATTTTGCACAAGTCGATATAGAGAAAAATCCTGAAGCTATTCCCGCGCTCATGAACAATGAAGATTACGATGTGATCTTACTTGACATGAACTTCACCAAAGATGTGAGCAGTGGAAGTGAAGGTTATTATTGGCTTGAAAAGATTGTTCAGATCGATCCATCGGCAGTAGTTGTTCTGATCACCGCTTACGGCGATATTCAAATGGCCGTGAAAGCAATCAAGGCCGGGGCTACTGACTTTGTGTTGAAGCCCTGGGAAAATGAAAAACTTCTCGCCACCCTATACTCCGCCATGCGCTTGCGCGAAACACGCGACCAGGTGGAGAGTCTGAAATCAAAAAATCTTGAAATCAACCAGGCGTTGAATGATCGCTACAGCGAAATCATTGGTCAAAGCCCTGCCATGCAACGCATTTTTCAAACCATTGATCGTGTAGCAAAAACTGATGCGAATGTTTTAATACTTGGTGAAAATGGAACGGGAAAAGAATTGATTGCCCGTGCCATACATCGTAACTCGATAAGAAAAGGTGAGAACTTTGTTGGTGTGGATCTCGGTTCCATAACTGAAACGTTATTTGAAAGCGAACTCTTCGGCCACAAGAAAGGCGCCTTTACGGATGCAAAAGATGATCGTGCCGGGAGGTTTGAGCTTGCCAATAACGGAACGTTATTTTTAGATGAGATAGGTAATCTGTCCATGCCGTTGCAAGCCAAACTGCTTACCGTTTTGCAGAACAGAAAAGTAAGTCGTGTGGGTGCTAACAAGGAGACTCCGGTTGACATCAGGCTTATCTGCGCAACCAACATGCCTCTTTATGAAATGGTGAAAGAAAATAAATTCAGACAGGATTTATTATATCGCATCAACACAATTGAAATTGAAATACCTTCCTTACGGGATCGGTTTGAGGATATACCATTACTGGCCAATCACTTCCTAAAACACTATGCTGAAAAGTATGGCAAGCAGGTTTCGAAATTGAGCGAAGGTGCCATGACCCGCATGCACAAACACTCGTGGCCGGGCAACATCCGTGAATTGCAACATTCCATTGAGCGGGCAGTAATTCTGAGTAATGGTAATGTATTACAGCCAGAAGACTTTAACTTTACACCAAGTGCCGGCAAAGAAGATGGCCAGTTAAGCCTCGAACAATATAATCTCGAGGAAGTAGAAAAGCTGCTGATCCGTAAAGTGCTGAAAAAGTACAACGGAAATATTACACAGGCAGCTTCAGAACTTGGACTGACGCGATCCTCTCTTTACAGGCGATTAGAAAAATATGGGCTTTAATAAGTAGTCCACAGACAACGGTCGACGGTCAACAGTTAAATCGACTTTAACTTAAATTAATGCTATAGCTTGAATTTTGGATTTAAAGATTTTCGTGCCCGCGTTCTCATAAGAGTTATTTTCTTAGCGTTAACCCTGTCGCTTTTTCTCTATATGATTACCAAGCCAAACATGTTGTTTGCTGGTATTCTTACTTGCGTCATTATCATATTACAGCTTGGCGAAATCTTCAGGTTTGTGAGTCAGACCAATCAGAAGTTAACACGCTTTCTGGAGTCTGTTAAGTATTCTGATTTTATTTCTGGCTTTACTACTGATCACAAACTTGGTAAAAGTTTTAAAGATCTGAACATTGCTTTCAATGAAGTGCTCGAAGCTTTTCGCAAAACCCGATCCGAAAAAGAAGAGCACTGGCAATATTTAAATACGGTTGTACAGCAGGTACGCACTGGTATTCTTTCTTATGATCCTGATGGCAATATTCAACTTATCAATGCTAATGCTAAAAAGCTTTTGGGTATTGTATCACTTAAAAATATTAAGGAGTTAATCCAATCCAATCCGAAACTCTATCATGCCATAAACAGCGTAGAGCCAGGTAAAAGTGAGCTTTACAAAAGTGGTTATGATTTTTTTCTCACCATCCAGGCTACAGAACTTCGCATTCGTGGTGTTGATATCAAGTTGATCACACTTCAAAATATCCAGACTGAATTACAGAAACAAGAACTGGAAGCATGGCAAAACTTAACACGTGTGTTGCGTCATGAAATTATGAATTCCATCACTCCTATTTCATCGCTCACTTCTACACTCCGTGAAATATTAGATCATGACATGGAGAAGAAAGAAGGTCATTATCAGTTACTGGAAGAAGGTGCAGATGATTTGCGTGAAGGACTTGCTACTATTGAGAATCGAAGCAAGGGCTTAATTAAGTTTATTGATGCCTATCGGGAATATACTTCGCTGCCTAAACCAAAGATCGCTACAGTAAGATTAAAGGAACTCATCGAACATGTTGCTCAGCTGATGAAGACTGAGCTTAAAAAAACCAATATCAAATTCAACGTTGAGTGTAACTCAGACTACCTGACCATACAAGCCGATGTTGAACTCATTGAACAGGTACTCATTAATCTTTTGAAAAACGCAATTGAGGCGTTAGGAGAAACAGCCAATCCTACACTTGAACTTATTGGTCGTTACGATGAAAATTCTATCAAGATTGAAGTGATCGATAATGGATCTGGCATTATAAAGGAAGCTTTGGAACATATCTTTGTTCCATTCTATACAACGAAGAAAAGAGGATCGGGCATTGGTTTAAGCCTTTCAAGACAAATCATGCAAATGCACAATGGCTCTATTTCTGTTGAGTCAGAGCCTGATGTAAAAACTATATTCACATTACGATTTTAAGATTTCTATTTCAGCCAACATAGAGCTGACAATGAAATCAAATCACATTCGAAAATTAAGATTAACGAGGAAGAATTCTTTTCTCGTGGAAGAAACGTTCTTATAAATTAACAAGCCCTCCTTGTTCCTGGGTAGGGCTTGGTGCATTATTCGCAGCGTTAAGAGAATTCAATACTTCCTGAGTTATGTCTTTACCCCCTGTCAAATTTGTGTAGAGAGATCCTACAGTATAGATCGGACCCCAGGGAATGCCCCACCAACCCAGAAAGAAAGAGAGCGCTGTAAAACTCAAGCCACGTACTACGGCTGGCTCACCTGCTTTAATGAAATAAATATCGCTGCTTCTTCTGAACGTCATGACAATAATCGAAATACAATATTGAAAGACAATGAACTTGGCGCCCCGGCTTAATTCGCGATTGATATCATCTGTAGTGAGGCCTTCGAGATTTTTAATTTGCGCCATAAGAGAGAGTCTGTTTAGTGTATAATAAAGGTAATTGTTTTACAAAAAGATGCAAATGGCGAATTTAGAAAATAACCTAATCACCAAAAAAAATTATTCAACTGGTTGCTTTATCCTTGACTTGAAATCAAATGCATAAGCTGAAGGTCCGTTATCCTGCAAATGCTTCAGACGTTCCTTTGCTTCATCAACGGTTGGTACATGCCCTGCTGGTATCCACCATAGCACGGTTACAGGTTTTCCCATAGATTCAAACCAATTCCTCCGCTTCTTTAACACTTCAACATGACGACCTTTATAAGTGAATGTTTCCAGGTGTTCTACTGTTTCCCATACAGACATATTAACAATGATGCGTTCATCGTCATACGGATGCAATGCTGTAGCATTGTTGTTTTCATCTTTTAATCGCCATACAAAACCTTCACTATTTTCGGCTAATGTATTAACTTCTTCAAGTTGTGCTACAAATTCACTCATTACCGGATCGTTCATATCCACACCTACAATTCTTCCAATGTTGATTTGAGCCAGATGCCATTTACTCATGCAATTCGTTTTTAAAAGTGAAATACAATAACCGTTTTAAAGTCTCTTTTTGAATTTTACAGCTGAATAATATTAATAATAAATTTTGCTATCTCAAACGGCCATAATAAAAAGAGGTTGTCTCAATAAGAAGGCAACCTCTTTATGATTATAATTTATCTATTAATGGAGTTTAGAGATTCTTTTGGTTACTACTTTGCCATCAACCACAACTCTGAGCAAGTAAAGACCATTGCTCAGATTCGCGCCTATGGCATAATCTGTATTTCGTTTTAAGTCTGCATGACTTTCAATCTGAGTTCCATTTATATGAATGATGCTGGCCTGATATGACGGATCATTATCAACACCAGAAACACGCAATGTAAAATTGCCTGCAAATGGATTAGGATATTGACTTACCAGTACTCCCTCAGTAGACAATTCATTCTCAACAACCGTAGAGCTTCTTCCTGCCAGTAAAGGACATGGACTTACATCGTCAGATTGATCCAGCACAAAAAGTTCTCGTCCAAAACTTGCTGAATTCATACTGAAGTATAATTTACTACCCGATGCAGTAAGATTTAAAGGATATCCTTCTGTTACAATCTGATAAGTGCCACATGTTGTGCCATCAGATCTGAATAAAACAGGTTGTGTAGAAATATCAGTAAAATACAAAACATGATTTAAGATTGCCGGATTAGCAGGAGCTACGCTGATATTCAGATCAGCGATCTTTGTCGTGCCCGGTGATGTTCCGTCACTAACCCAAAGCTCATATAAATTAGTTGAGTGGTAATTATTGATTTTTAAATACAGGTTGTTATCCATTACAGAAAGGAAAGAAATAGTTTCATCGCCCGCATAAATATCATGAACCTTTGCAACCGCTCCAGTTGAATCCATTTTCCACAAAGCATTATTATTGGGTATGGTTGGATCATTAGCTACAAAATACAGTGCGTTATTCATCACTTTCATTTCAAGTACTTTCAGCGGCGCTATGTTAGGAACTACAATTGTTCCATCTGATGTTCCATCACTTTTCCATAATGTAGAATGTCCATTCACATCATCTTGCCTGATGAAGTATAAAACATTGTTGAAGGTTGTATATCCGGATAATAAACTTCTATCAAATCCTGGCGTAATATCTTTCAATATGGTTGTTCCAGATTCAGTGCCATCACTTTTCCACAGTTCAACTCCATGAGCAACGTCATCTGCAATAAAAAACAAATTGCTTCCTGCAGGAGTAAAATAAGCAGGAAAGTTGTTTTGATTTTCGGTACCAGATATCGTGATAGTCTTTATCAACACTGTTCCTGCAACAGTACCATCGGTCTTCCATAATTGAACACCACGTGATGGTGTCAATGATCTGAAATATATTGCATTTTGAAAGGGAGTTAATTCCGTAGGATGACTATAGTAGGAATATCCAAAATCATGAAGCATGGTTGTTCCCGATGTTGTGCCATCACTTTTCCATAATTGACTGAGAAAATCTTTGCTAACTGAACTAATGAGTATTGAATTATATTCCTTCTGCTCGTATATCTCGTTAAATTTACTAATAAGAGAGGTGCCCGCTTCTGATCCATCGCTCTTCCATAAATCTGTATACTGCTGTATATCATGAGTACTGAAATAAAGTTCGCCGTTAATATCAGTCAATGCTGCAGGATTGCTATCGGTGGTTGTACCATTTAATCCATAAACTAATGCTGTGCCCATTGCCGTTCCATCAGATTTAACAATGGCAGGGGCTTGTGCCGCATTGTTATTACCCGCAAAGTAAATTCCATTCCCGACCTTTGTTATATAGGTTAGCAGCGAATAACCTTGTTCATCATGCCCAGCCTTCGCAACAAATGAAACCCCAGACTCATTAATTTTATAGATATCTCTATCGTAGTAGGAATAATCCACCAAATACAAATCATTATTTACAACAACAAACTCTTTGTATTCGTAAAAATCTTCTGTTTGAAAAACCCGTATAGTACCTTGAGCCGTGCCGTTTGTTTTATAAACTGAGCGTCCGAGTATAAAATAGAACGTGCCGTTAACATTTGCCATTCCATTGATCCAACTGTAACCTGCATTTTTACCCACTACTATATCAACTACCATTGACGTACCTCCGGTTGCGCCATCGCTCTTCCAAAGTTCAAAACCATGAACACCATCATTGGCGCGGAAATATAATGTACCGTTAACATCAATGAAGTTAGTTGGAAAGCTGCTAGAAGTTCCTGGTCTTATATCTTTCAAAAGCGCCGTACCCAATTCGGTTCCGTCACTTTTCCAAAGCTCCTGACCGTTGATATCATCATCGGCCATGAAATAAAAAACACCATTCGATGCTGTTAAACTACCAGGTGAACTGCTGAGTTTGCCTGCACGAATATCTTTAAATATATGCGTGCCTGTTGTGCTGCCGTCACTCTCCCATATTTCATATCCGTTAGATCCATTATTGGCAACGAAAAATAATTTATTGTTAAAACTTATCAAGTCACGACAATTGCAACTGCCAGCGCCCTTCATAATATCCTTGACAAGTACAGTACCAGAAGAGGTGGCATCTGTTTTCCATAGCTCTCTTCCTTTCTTGCCATCAGATGCTATAAAATAAGTTGTACCGCCAACATCTATGAATGAGCCAGGATCACTACCACCAGCACCTGGTGCAATGTCTTTAACTTGTACAGTGCCAGCAGGGGTGCCATCGCTTTTCCACAATTCATTACCGCTCAGGCTATCATTGGCCACGAAAAGGAATTTACCTGAAACATATTTTAATGATGAGATACTTTTGAATTTTTTCACGCGAACGGTACCAGCCATTGTACCATCCGTTTTCCAAAGTTCTTTATTGTTTGCCGTGAAGTAGAGTGATCCATTAACATCTGTTAGATTTTGAAATTCATTTCCTGAGATGTATGGAGAACTATTGATATCTTTTACTAGTTGAATCTGCGCGATACTAGTGCTGACAAAAAAGCAAAGGAGCCAAGGCATTCGCCTGAGATAAGTGATAAGCGCCGGACATAAGTCTAGCAACTTAAGGGGTAGTTTTTTTTTCATGATTAATTAAAGATTTTAGACAATGATTCAATAAGGTAGCTAAAAACCAAGCCTTTATCAATCATTATAATCATGTAAGGATTAACTTTATTATAAAAGGAAATATTCTATTGCAGTAGACACTCTTTAAACATGTTCTAAGGCTATAGTGTGAAATACTTTACACGAAATATTTTTTCATTCTAAAAAGTAATGCCCTTGCAAACATGATAGTTCGCAAGGGCATTGTTATACAAGTTTTAAAATTGTTATGACAATTACTTTGTTATACTAACTTCTTGAAAACAGCGCTGGCATTATGTCCGCCAAACCCGAATGTGTTGCTTAATGCTACATTTACTTTCTTCTTAAACTTTTGCCCAACAACAAGATTAAGACCTTGTGGCATTGCAGGATCTACTGTCTTTGTATTAATGGTTGGAGGAATGATATCCTCATGAATTGCTTTGATACAAATAAGTGCTTCTATTGCGCCTGCCCCACCAAGTAAATGGCCTGTAGCCGATTTTGTTGCGCTCAGATGAAGATGATCTGGCTTCTCACCAAACAGTTTGATGACAGCTTTCATCTCACTCAAGTCTCCTAACGGAGTTGATGTAGCGTGAGGATTCAGGTAATCTACATCCTCAGGTTTCAATCCACCATCTTCAAGCGCCCAACGCATGCCCAGCATAGCTCCAAGACCTTCTGGATGTGTTGCGGTAAGATGATATGCATCGGCTGACATGCCACCGCCTGCAACTTCTGCGTAAATCTTTGCACCACGTGCTTTGGCATGTTCATATTCTTCCAGCACTAACGCGCAAGCTCCTTCACCCATCACAAAGCCATCACGATCAACATCAAACGGACGTGATGCTGTTGATGGATCATCATTACGTGTTGATAATGCTTTCATCGCGCCAAAGCCTCCAATACCAGCTTCGTTAACTGCCGCTTCAGAACCACCTGTGATAATGACATCAGCTTTACCCCAACGTATGTAATTCATGGCATCGATAATTGCGGTAGTTGATGTTGCACAAGCTGATACGGTTGTAAAGTTCGGGCCCATGAAACCATATTTTATAGAGATCCATCCTGCGGCAATATCAACAATCACCTTTGGAATGAAGTAAGGATTGATGCGCGGTGTGCCATCGCCTCTTCCAAACTCAATCATCTCTTGCTGGAATGTATAGAAGCCACCGTTGCCTGAACCCCAGATTACACCAACGCGTGTTTTGTCTAGTTTCTCCATATCAAAACTAGCATCGTTAATCGCTTCAGTTGCTGTTACCAATGCATATTGTGCAAACGGATCAAGCTTTTTGATTTCAGTTTTTTCGAAGTGATTGAGCGGATCGAAGTTCTTTACCTCGCAGGCAAACTTGGTTTTAAACTTGGTGGTATCAAACTTGGTAATAAGAGCCGCTCCGCTCTTTCCTTCAATGAGGTTATTCCAAAACTCCGGGGCCGTATTCCCCAATGGGGTAAGCGCTCCTAATCCGGTAACAACTACTCTTCTTTGATTCATGATTATATACTGATTTGTTCAACAATACTTTTACAATGACGCACAACAATATCCATAGGCTCGCGCGATCGCTCAACACGAGAGAAGACGATAGCGCCTTCTACTGAACAGAAAAAAGAATACGCCAACTCGTGTGATTTTATTTCTGCTTTAAACTCCCCAGCGTCTACTCCTCTTGACAAAAGACTCGCAATAAAATCAACAGTACGAACTAATTCTTTGACTACCACACGTCGCATGGAAGTATGAAAATCATCTGCTTCAACAGCATTATTAAGCAAGGGGCAGCCTCCGGCTATTGGTGGATTGAATACATAGTTGGAATAGAAATCCAGCAGTGCAAAAAGCTGTTGCTTATACGTTATGGAGCCTTCCATTTCTTTGCTTACCAGCTCACGCACTTTCTGCATGGAATATTTGAATGCCTCCATAGAAATCTCTTCCTTGTCTTTGAAATTTCCATACAACGCACCTTTTGTAAGGCCTGTCACACCAATTAAATCAGAAAGCGACGTGGCCTCATATCCCTTCTTATTGAAAAGAGGTGCTGTCTTCCTGATGATGTACTGACGTGTGCGTTCGGCCTTAGTCATGCGTAAATATATAACAAATATAAATTATACCGATTGGTATATTTTCTTCTTAACGCATGAAGGGTGTAAATAGTTCTGTTTCAGTAGGAAGCACCCAAAGGTGCAACCTCAGACAGCCTAATTTTATTGCAATATTAGTCCAGATATTAAAATAAAAAAAGCCTGCTTTAGAGTCAGGCTTTTAGATGTTTTGAGCTTATATAATTTTCTTATTTTTTCCTTCGGAGTGCAAGTATTAAAATCAGAAGAAGGAGTAAGATAGTAATACCAATAATGATTTTGATCCATGAGCATGATAGACAAGGAGGATTAGAATTTACAGTTGGTGGATATCCAAATGCATAATACTTTGTCTGCTCACGGG
>Ga0310811_10005840_pt1 | contig 15655 bp, 16 predicted proteins | sample YCmetagenome_FD_207642 | JGI IMG/M metagenome (GOLD analysis project Ga0310811, IMG submission 207642) | Soil microbial communities from experimental microcosm in Duke University, North Carolina, United States - YC | ecosystem: Engineered > Artificial ecosystem > Soil microcosm > Unclassified ...
TTCTGGGTGATCGCCGAGGGCACGGTGGACTACAAGATGGAAGGCATGAAGGTCTTCACCGCCAATGTCGGCGATGTGGTGCTGGCGCCGCAGGGCCGCTGGCACCGGGCCAGCTGGGCGGGCAATGGCATGTCCACCCGCATCGCCATCAATCCCAGGCCGTATGGCATGCACAATTTCGATGCCGATGCGGGGGCTAAGCAGTAGCCACGAAACCTCCTCACCCTGAGCCTGTCGAAGGGTAAGGAACGGTTTGCCGCAGGCAAACGAAATGGTCCGGTGGACCATTTCGAGAGACGAACGCCGCGAGTTTGAGCGAGCGGCGGGATGATGAAAAACAAACTCCTCATGCTTCGACAAGCTCAGCATGAGGAATTGGGGACCTGAACATGAAAAAGCTATTGCTCACCGCCGCTTTGCTCCTGCTGCCCCTGCCCGCTTTGGCGCAGCCGGCAGACCCGCCCACACAGCTGTTCACCGCCGGGGCCGACATTCCGGCCCTGATCGCCAAGGCCAAGGCGGCGCAGAAATCGCCCGCCGTCAATTCGGTGGTGCCCGTGGCCGTTGATGGGCCTTACCGGGTGCTGCTGGAATACCGCACCGGCCTGACGCCGCCGACCGTCCATCACGGCCAGGCCGAACTGGTCACTGTGGTTCAGGGCAACGCCACCCTGGTGATGGGCGGACATCTGACCGGCGTGCAGCCGCCGCGGCCCGGCGCGACCACCGACACCGGCACCGGGATCGAGGGAAGCGACAAGTCATTCCCGCTGGCCAAGGGTGACATCCTGCTGGTGCCGGCCGAGACCGCGCACCAGTTTCAGAACGTCAAGGGCGAGTTCGTGATCATCAGCGTGCACATGTTCATGCCGGGGAAGTAACTGGTCCCGTCAACACTCACCATGGGCGGGCTTGACCGTGAGCCGCGGCGCCGAAGGCGTGAGCAGGTCCGGTGGACCTGCGAGAGCGGCGAACGCCGCGAGCTTGGGCGAGCGGCTGCCCGGCGGTTGCCCTGGATGGCGTTCGTACGCTGTCGCTACTCACCAAGCCCGGCCATGGAGAATTTGGGTCAGGTGTCAATCAATCCGGCAACCCGAACACGTACAGCATCTGGCCGGTGGCGGGGCGGTGTATCTCGTCCAGCAGCATGGTGGGCTTCTGCTGCGGGCTGCCGCCGCCCAGGCCTGAGGCCACGGCGATATACTGCTTGCCGTCCAGGCTGAAGCTGACGGGATAGCCCTGCACCGTGTTGCCAAGCCGGGTCTTCCACACGACCTTGCCGGTCTTGGCATCGACCGCCTGCAGGTGACGGTCGAAGTCGCCCACAAAGGCGACGCCGCCGGCGGTGGAAAGGACCGCGGTCAGGAACGGCGAACGCTGCTGCCAGGACCAGACCTCCTTCATGTCGGAGGTGCGATAGGCGGCCAGCTTGCCCATGTTCTGGTGGGTGCCGGGCATGTAGAAGAATTTCTGCGAGGCCGCGGTGCCGCCGCCGCCCAGCTTCTGGTCCACCTCATGGCCTTCGATCATCACGCAGCTCTGGCTGAGCGGAATGATGAGAAGGTCGTCGGGCTGGTCATAGCTGGTCGCCTGCCAGTCATGGCCGCCTTCCGGGCCCGGACAGGAAGCAAGCCACTGGTCGGTCTTCTGGTTGAGGATGTCCGAGCGATAGGTCACCGCCCCGGTCTTCGGGTCGATCTTGGAGAAGACGTTCTGGAACACGGTTTCCTTGGCGGCGATGAACTTGCCGGTAACGCGGTCCAGCTTCCACAGGATGCCGGGCTTGCCGATGGTCATCACCGTCTTCTGATCGCCGTGATTGATCAGGACGCGCTCGAATACTTCATCCAGGTCCAGCGATTCACCCGGCGCGTGCTGGAAATACCATTTCAGCTTTCCGGTATCCGGATCGAGCGCCAGGGTGGACGAAGAATAAAGCGTCGACGCATTGCCGGTCTTGCGGCTGGCGCGGAACCAGGGCTTGGTCTGGGCCACGCCCCAATAAGTCGTGTTGAGGTCCGGATCGTAGGTGCCCGCGATCCAGGTATCGCCGCCGCCGCGCAGCAGGTTGGGCAGGCCGTTCCAGGTGTCGCCGCCCGGCTCGCCTTCCAGTGCCGTGGTGTGGAAGCGCCAGGCCGGCTTGCCGCTGTCGGCATCAAAGGCGCTGATGTAGCAATTGTTCTCCGAATAATTGTCGCAGCCGGTCAGGCCCGTCAGCACCTTGCCGCGCATCACCATGACGCCGCCGGTGTTGGAGTTGTTGGGATTGCCCAGGGTCTGTTCCCACACGACCTTGCCGGTGCGGGCATCGAGCGCGTGGATCTTGGCGTCGGTGGTCGCGACATAGACCTTGTCGTGATAGACGGCCAGACTGCGCGTGCCGCCATAGGCGACACGCGAAACCGGGCCCAGACGGTTCTCCCAGATCAGCTCACCGCTGCGCGCATCCAGCGCCTGCACCGTGTTGGAGGTGTTGGAGAGAAACATCGTTCCGGCATGGACGATGGGCGTGACCTGGCTGGCGCCGCCCTCGTTCATGTTCCAGGCCCATTTCAGGGTCAGGGTCTTCACGTTGGCAGGCGTGATCTGCTTCAGCGGCGAGAAGCTCCAGCCGGCATAATTGCGGCGGTACATCAGCCATTCGTCATCCGACGGGTGCGTCAGCATCTCGTCGGTGACATCGACATAGTTCTTGACCGTACCCTTGACGGTAAGGCCTTGCGGCGGCGGCGCCGCTTGCCGGGCGGCGGCCGCTTCCATCGCCGCCATCTTGCCCAACGTCGCGCTGGGGGCCGCCGCGATCGCCGCTGGCAGCACCTGGCCATTGGCGATGGTGGAGATCTTGGCGTCGGTGTTCTTGCTGAAGGCCGTTGAGCCTGCCTTGCCGCCATTGGCCCAAAGCAGATAGGCGGTGACGTTGGTGTATTGCTCCTCCGAAAGGCTCTTGGGCGCGCCTGCCGGCATGGAGTTGAAGATGAAGTTGTAGAGGTCCTTGGTGGAGCGATTGCCGAAGGACGACATGAAGCCGGCGCCGCCCAGGGCCGGGGCATCGCCGCCGCCCGCCAGGTTGGCGCGGTGGCAACCGGCGCAGCTGGCGGCATAGACGGCATGACCGGCATCGACCTGGGCTTGCGTGAAGACACTTGCGACAACGCCTTGGCCTTGCGCCGCGGCATGTGATGAAAGCACCGCGATCAGCGCCATCAGACCGGCGCTGCCGGACAGCAAACCTGCCTGCAATCTCGTCTTAGGATACATGACCCATTCCTGATTCTTCCAGCCAGCCCTGCACATTCCCGTCAGGAGATTTCTGGCTGTCGATACGGATATAAAGCGCCTGCCGTTTGAGCGCCGCCAGTTGCGCCGCCGTCAGCTTGATGCTGCCGGAGAAAGATCCCTGGCGCGCATGGTCCACCGTCAAATCGCCGATGGCGTCGCCGGGCACGCCCTTGGCCAGCCCGATGCGGAACGAACCGCCGGTGGCGGGCGAGGTGAAGTTCGAGAATGTCCCCTTCACCGTGAGCATGTTCCCGTCCAGGTTGGCGGTGACATTGCCGATGGAGTTGATCACATCGGCCCGGTTGGTGGCGTCGAACGGACAGGGATCCAGTTCGGCCTCATAGGTCGCCGCCAGCGCCGGCCCCGCCAGCAGAAGCGCCGCGACGGCGCAGACGAAAATGTTCAGATGGCGTGACATGCGCCGGTTTCCCCTGGCTGGTCGTGACGCTTATGTGGAGTAAGGCGGCAATTTCACGCCCAGCACATCGCGCAGGTAATTGATGTTGTGGGAGATATAGTCGTCCACCGCCACATCGCGGTTGCCGCCGATCGCGTCATAGCCGTCGTCACCCTTGCGCGGACCGTCCACGTCGAAGATGGCCCAGCCCTTGAAGTGCTTCTTGCGCAGCACGTCGAACACGGCGGGGAAGTCCACGCCGCCGCCGCCGAGATTGTGATAGACCGACGCCTGCCTGTGCATCTCCTGCGTCGGCGTCTCGGTGTTGCCGCGGTACTTGGCGTAGGTATCCTTGAGATGAATCTCGGATACGCGCGGGAAATAATCGCTGATGATCTGGGCCGGATCGCCGCCACCCAACACCAGATGGCCGGTATCGGCGGTCATCCAGACATATTTGGGATCGGTATGATCCATCACCCAGCGCATGTCCTTTTCCCGCTCCAGCGGTCCCCAGATATGAGGATGCGGGGACAGCCGCACGCCCATGGCGATGGTCTTGGCGCCCAGCTCGTTCAGCGTGTTCGCCAGGCGCTTGAGCTGCTCCTCGCTGGGGCCTCCGGCCGGGCGCGCGCCCATGTTGATCTTCCAATGATCGCAGCCCAGGGGCTGCAGGAAATCGCGGCAGAAGGCGATATGGTCGGCCATGGTCTTGGGGATCTGGTCCACATCGATGAAATTCGTGGACTGGCCTTTCTCGCCGTTGGAGGCGCCGACGAAGGTCAGGTTCGCGGCATCCATCAGCTTCTCAAGTTCCTTTGGGTTGGCGCGATACTGCTCGATGCCGTCACCATAGAATTCGATGCCCTGCAGGCCGACTTCCGAGATGCGCTTGATCGCCCAGGGCGTCGTGTGGGTCGTCTTGGCGCCGACCCCTGCCCCGCCCCACATGGAGCTGGTGGTGCCGTAAAGGATATCGGGGTTCACCGGGTCCAGCGCCTTGTGCTTGATCGTCTTGCCGAAGAGTTCGGTGGTGTGGAGAGAAACGGCCGCCAGGGAGGCAGCCGCGGCGCCCAGCATGAAGTGGCGCCGCTGGAATGTCGTGGCCATGGACGGAATATCCTTCGATACAGCGGCCTGACGTTTGGGCCGCCCTGACACTAAGTCAAGGAAAAAGCCCGCGCTTTCCTGTGCGGCATTTTTGGGTTCCTGCTGCGCCGCAACAAGCTAGCGAAAGTGGGTATCGGCGCCGATTTACAGCCTTCCGCAAAAGTGAAAACCTGTCTTCAGCGCACGAGCAGAAAACGCCGCGAAGATGCGGGCTGGGGCCAAGTTACAAATATTGGGAGCAAATCTATGCCTATCGTGAGGACAAGCGCGCTCGGCTGCGCCGCCGCGGCCCTGCTGATGCTGGCCGCGCCGGCGCTGGCAGAAGACGCCTGGTTTGCCTGGTCGCCCAAGCCCGACAAGCTGGTGCCCTATGGCAAGAACAAGCCGGTGACGCGCCTCTCCGCGGTGCTGGCCAAGCACAAGAGCGAAAAGCGCTGGAGCGAACAGGTGATCCTGACGCCGCGCTATGACGTGAAGTGGATTCAAGCCCAACCCGGCGACAAGAGCCCGACCATGTATTGGGGCGATGACCGCGTCTTCTGGGTGGTGTGGGGCGGCCAGATCCGTTTCACCATCGAAGGCCAGCAGCCCTTCGTGGCGACCAAGGGCTTTCTGATCCAGGTGCCGCAGCGGGTGCGCTATTCCGTGGAGACCATCGGCGGCGAACCCAGCCTTCGCTTCGAGGTCACCCATGCCGGTATCCTGCCGGTTTATTCCGGCGATCAGCCCAAGCCGGCCGACAAGGCGGGGCAGCACTATATGAAGATCAGCACGCCGACCCAGCCCGACAAGTATGATGGGATGAACCGGCCCTATCGCGACTTCTTCAAGGAAGTGGTGGCCGCCGACCCGGTGGCGAACCCCAAGGACCATCTGGTGATGGCCGATGAGGCCAACATGGCCAACATCATCCGCGGCAAGGGCGTGCCGACGCCGCCGCCGACCAATCGCGGTCATTTCCACATCGGCCATGACGAGTTCTGGTTCATCCTGGAAGGCAAGTGTGACTATCTGATCGAGGATGCCGGCCTCTTCACCGCCGACACGGGCGATGTGGTGTTCGTACCGCCGGGGCGCTTCCACCGCGCCAGCTGGGCGAATGGCCAGACCGATACGCGCCTGTCCTTCAACGTGAACCCACTTCTTTTCCACAATTTCGCCGAAGACGCCGGCGGCAAGCAGTAAGCGGAGCGGAGATGATGATGAAAAACCTCACCAAACTCGCCGCCTGCGCTCTTGCCCTTCTGGCCATTCCGGCAGCAGCGCAGGACCGCAAGGTCTATCTCGACTGGGCGCCCAAGCCCGACAAGATGCAGGAATATACCGGCGTCAACAAACCCATCGCCCGTCTTTCCGATGTTCTGGCCAAGCACAAAGGTCAAGGAAATTGGACCGAGGACGTGATCGAAACCGAACGCTACAGCGCCAAATGGATTTCCATGGCGCCGGGCGAAAAGACGCGCACGCAGTTCTATGGCGACGATCGCACCTGCTGGGTGATCTGGGGCGGCCAGATCCGCTTCACCATCAAGGGCCAGGAGCCGTTCATCGCCAAGAAGGGCTTCCTGGTGCAGGTGCCGCTGCGCGTGCCTTATCAGCTAGAGACGGTGGGCAATGAGCCTTCGCTGCGCTTTGAAGTGACGCGCGGCGGCGGCATCCTGCCTTCCTATCCGGTGGACAGTCGCGACTCTTTTGGTGCGCCGCCACCGCCCAAGGACGGCCAGCATTACGTCAAAGTGAGCTATCCCAGCCAGCCGGTCGGCGGTGGCATGGGCACCTATGAGGGGGTCAACAAGCCCTATATGGATTTCTTCAAGGACTTCATCGAGAAATATCCCACCGGCGGCCCGCGCGGCGGGCTGTTCATGGGCGACCATGACAATCAGGCGGCCATCATCCGCGGCATGGGCGTGCCGATCCCGCCCGCGACCAACAAGGGCCATTTCCATATCGGCAATGACGAGTTCTGGTTCATCCTGGAAGGCAAGATCGCCTATGAGATGGAAGGCAAGGGCCTGATCGTCAGCCAGGCGGGCGATGTGGTGCTGGCGCTGCCGGGCCGCTTCCACCGCGCCGGCTGGGCGCCGGGGCAGATGGACACGCGGCTCGCCTTCAACCGCAGCCCGACCATGCAGCACAACTATGCCGAGGACGCGAACGGGACGCAGTAGTGCCTGCCCGACGCGCAATCCCGCCCTGCCTTGTCACGCTGGTGGTTCTGGGCGGTTGCGGTTTGACGAACCAGATGCATTCGGTGGCCTGGACCGCGATCTTGGACCGGCCGCCGGAATCCCGCTGCATCCAGGATGCGTTGGCGCCGCTGCCCGACGTCTTCCGCACCGAGATCAACGATCGTCCCGGCGGTTATGTCGTGGGCATCCATCTGAAGCCGCGGGGCCAAAGCGATGCGGAGACGCGTGAGCGCAAGGCCGCGATCGAAGCCGAGATGAAGCGGATCGGAATCCGCAACTATCGAGACTTTGCCGACATCAGGATCGTCATTGCTCCCAACAAACGCGGCAACTTCGTTATGGGCTATTTGGGTTGGCCGGCGACGAATGACTCTCGCGAAGTGGCGGCGCGGGAGATCATTCAGATGCTGGCCGGGACCTGCATCCCCGACCTTTCGGCGCGCGTGAAGGAAAATCACGATGCCGAATGGCTGCCTTACATGTTCAACATCTAGGGATCAGAAGCTCAGCACCATCCCGTCATAGGCCGGTTCGACGCCGGGCGGCAATTCGCGCGTGAGCCTGTCATAGTCCAGGTCCACATGCATGTCGGTGAGGATGGCGCGTTTGGGCTTCACCCGTTCGATCCATTCCAGGGTACGGCTCAAATGCGCATGAGAAGGATGGGGCGTGTAGCGCAGCGCGTCCACGATCCAGGTGTCGACCCCCTCCAGCGCCGCGAAGGCCTCTTCATCCAGCCCGTCCACGTCCGGTGAATAGGCCACCGGCCCAATGCGATAACCCAGGCTGCGGATGCGGCCATGTTGCTGGCCGAAAGCCAGCACCGGCACAGGGCCGCCATGACCTTGGATCTCGAACGTCGTGAAGGGCTCGGGTATCTCATGGGCAATGAGGACCGGCGGATAGTCGCTTCCGGGCGGCGTCTGGAAGCAATAGGAAAACTTCTTCATGACGCCGGCGATGCCGTGGCGATCGCTCCACAAGTCCAGCAGCCGCTTCATGTTGAGGGTGATGACACGCAGATCGTCCATGCCGTGCAGTTGGTCAGCATGGTCGTGGGTGATGAGCACGCCATCCAGCCGGCCGATGCGCGCCGCCAGAAGCTGCTCGCGCATGTCGGGCGAGGTATCCACCAGCACGCGGGTCTCCCCGCCGTCCCCTTTGTGCGTGACCAGGATAGAACAGCGCGAACGCCGGTTCTTCGGATTTTCCGGATCACAGGCGCCCCAATAGGGCGCACCCTCCCCCAGCCGGGGGACGCCCCCCGACGAACCACAGCCCAGAATGCGGACCTCAAGACTCATGCAGGCCGCTGCACTTTGGAAAAGAGCCGGAAGAAATTGTCGGTGGTGATCGCGGCCAGCTCATCTTCCGTCACGCCCTTGAGCTCCGCCAGCATCCGGGCCGTATGCACGACGAAGGCGGGCTCGTTGGTCTTGCCCCGGTGCGGCACCGGCGCCAGGAAGGGTGCATCCGTCTCCACCAGCAGCTTCTCCAGCGGCACGGTCTTGATCACATCGCGAAGCGCGCCGGAATTCTTGAAGGTGGCGATGCCCGAGACCGATATGTACAGCCCCATCCCCAGCGCCGCGTCCGCCAATTTCTGCGTGCCGGTGAAACAATGGATCACGCCGGTGAAGGCGCCCTTGCCCATCTCGTCTTGCAGGATGGCGATGGTGTCGTCATCGGCATCGCGGGTATGAACGATCACCGGCAGTCCCAGCTTGCGGGCAGCGGCGATATGGGAACGGAAATTCTTCTGCTGCGGCCCGCGCGGGGAATGTTCGTAATAGTAATCAAGGCCCGTCTCGCCGATCGCCGCCACCTTGGGATGGGCTGCTTCGGCGATCAAGGCCGCCTCATCGTCCAGCAGCTCTTTCTCGGACTCGTGCGGGTGCACGCCGACGCTACACCAGACATGGGGAAATTTCTCCGCCACGGCGCGCACGCCGGGAAAGCGTTTCAGCTCGGTGCCGATGGAAAGGCACAGCCCCACCCCCGCGGCCTCGGCGCGCGCCACCACGGCATCCACCTGTCCCGCATAGTCGGGAAAATCCAGGTGGCAATGGCTATCAACCAGATAATTTCTTGGCATCAAAGCGTCCGCGCCTGCGCCACACGGGAAAGATCACGCGCCACCGACAGCAAGGTCTGGCGCGGCTCCAGGTTCAGGCCGACGGCCCGGCTGAAGTCATCATCCAGCCGGGCCAGCAGCGCCACCCAGGGCTCCAGATTGCCGGCGTCCGCTTTGCGCGCCCGCTGGCGGATGCGGGCTGACAGACTCTCCAGCAGAAAGCCGCCGAACAGCTCCAGCCCGTCACGGATGCGCCATAGCCGCTCGCCCAGGTCGAGCAGTTTCAGGAGATCGGGACCGCGGGCGCTGTCGATCAGCCGGTCGGCCTCTTCCGCCAGCGTCGCGCCGTCGCCCGTCGCCAAGGTCAAAGCCGCACCGATGCTGCCGCCGGAAAGCCGCACCAGCGAAGCGCGTTCAGCAGCGGCACTCTCCGGCAGATAGCGTTTCAACGCGTCCTCCAGCACGGCATCGTCGAGAGGCCGCAGGTCAAGCCGCTGGCAGCGGGAGCGGATGGTCGGCAGTAATCGTCCCGGCGTGTTGGACAGAACCAGCAACATGGCGTTGGCGGGAGGTTCTTCCAGCATCTTGAGCAGCGCATTGGCGGCATTGTCGTTCATGTCGTCGGCGGTATCGATGATGGCGATCCTCCAGCCGCCGGCGCCGCTGGTCATGCCGAAGAAATCAGCCAGCCGCCTGATCTCGTCTACCGACAAGACCGTCATCAACTTGCCGGTTTTCGGATTTACGGCCCGCTTCAGGACCAAAAGACCCGGATGCGACTGGGCCGCCACCTGGCGCGCCGCGGAATGTTCCGCCGCCAACGACAGATTCTCAGGCCCCCCATCGGTGGCCCCATAGGCCAGCAGGTAGCGCGCGATGCGATAGGCCAGGGTCGCCTTGCCCACGCCGGGCGCGCCGGTGATCAGCCAGGCGCTGGGCGGGCGGCCCGTACGCAGGGCGCGGGCGGCGCGGCGCAAAGCATCGTCCTGCCCGACAAGATCAAAAGTCTCTCGGGGATGATCGAAACCCTCGATCCGGTCGCTGTCATTGGGGTCGGCGGAACGCTTGGCCATGGCCACTTATACTACAGATCGAACCGGGCGCTGACGGCCGCGAAAATCTGCTCCGCCACCTGATCCTCCGTGCCAGAAGCGTCAATGACCCGGCAGCGTTCCGGATAGCGGCGGGCCATGTCCAGAAAGGCCTGGCGCAGCTTCTCGTGGAAATCGCTTCCGAACTTTTCGAACCGGTTTTCCGCCCCGGCCTGATTTTGCAGACGGGCATGGGCGCGGGCGAGCCCGACCGTCACATCCAGGTCCAGGATCAAGGTCAGATCGGGGGCAAAATCATCCAACACCGCGCTGTCGATCCGCCGGATGGTTTCGCGGTCAAGACCCCGTCCCACCCCTTGATAGGCGTAGGTGGAATCGCTGAAGCGGTCGGAGATCACCCAGCGGCCTTCCTTCAACGCGGGCCCGATGGTGCGCGCGACATGATCGGCGCGCGCGGCATAGGCCAGCAGGGTTTCGGTGATGGCATTCCAGCGGCCGGGTTCGCCTTCCACCATCAGCTTGCGGATCTCCTCCGCGCCGGGCGCGCCACCCGGCTCACGCGTGACCAAGGCCTTGATGCCTCTGGCCTCCAGCGTAGCCGCAAGGCGGCGGACCTGCGTGGACTTGCCGGTCCCCTCGCCGCCTTCAAGCGTGATGAAGCGGCCCGTGGCGGAAGGGCTGCTCACTTTTTCCAGAGGTGGTGGACGGAATTCCAGGCCTTGCCGAACAGCCCCAGCTCATTCACGGCTTCAGCCGCATAGACCGGCACGGTCAGGCCGGGAAAATCGGGCGCCGATACCGTCAGAGTGCCGATCTTCTGGCCGACATGGATGGGCGCCTTCAGGCCGGGATCGGGCTTGACGTTGATCTTCATGCCCGAATGGGAATCCACCTGCATGGTGACGTTCAGGGGCTTGGCGGCCGTGACGGACACCGTCGGCTTGTCGCCTTCCGCCACCGCCACAGTGCCGGCGACCTGATTGGTCTGCAGCACCGGATAGGAGCGGAACTCCCGGAAGGCCATTTCCATCACCCGGCCGGCTTCCTCGGCGCGTTTGATATTGGGGAAATAGTCATTGTGATACTGGGGATAGCGCAATCCGTTCAGAACCAGGATGAGGCGCTGGTCGCCCCGTTTGGCCGAGATGGTGATGCCATAGCCGGCCGCATCGGTATGCCCGGTCTTGAGGCCATCGGCGCCCGGCAGCGCGCCCAGCACCAGATCGCGGTTGGGCTGGTGGATATTGTGCCAGACGAACTCCCGCTCGCTGAAATAGTGATAGAGGTCGGGATAGGTGTTGATGATGTGGCGCGACAGCTTGGCCAGGTCCAGCGCGCTCATCAGCTGGCCCGGCGGGTCCGGCAGACCGTCGGGATTGACGAAGGTGGACTGGGAAAGGCCCAGCTGCTTGGCCCGCTTGTTCATCAGGTCCACGAAGCCCTCGACCGTGCCCCCCAAAGCCTCGGCCACCACCACACAGGCATCGTTGCCCGACTGGATGATGATGCCCCGGATCAGCGATTCCACGGCAATGCGCGATCCCAGCTCCACGAACATCTTCGAGCCCTGGGTGCGCCAGGCGCGCTCCGACACCGGGAAGGTGTCGGTCAGCTTCACCCGCCCGTCCTTGATGCGCTGAAACAGCAGATCGATGGTCATCAGCTTGGACATGGACGCCGGCGGCATCGGCGTCATGCCGTCCTTCTGCCACAGCACCTGGCCGGTCTGGGCATCCATGATCAGGCCGTGTTCGGCGCTGGTGTCCACGGCGGCGAAAGCGGGGTTCGGGCCGGCAGCCCAGAACGCAAGAGCCAGAAGCAGCGGCAGAAGCACAAGGATGCGGCGAAGCATGGGATCTCCGGAAAGTTACTGGTCCACGACGATGTGGGCATCATTGGCGCCCGCGCCGGTGATGCGGGAAAGCGCGGCGTCGGCGTCGGCCACCGAAGCCAGCGGCGCACTGCGAACTCTATAAAGTGTCTGTCCGTTCCGTTGAAGGGTGGAAATCCGCAAATCTCCGCCCACGCGCGCCAAAAGCGCCTTGGCGTTGTCGGCCTTCGAGAAGGCGCCCAACTGGACGTAAAGACGCGTCACGGGCGGTACGGGAACCCTGATGACCTGGCCGGTCGGCTGATTGTCGGCAAACAATTGCTGCGGGATCGGGGCTGTGGGCATTTGATTCATCTTGCGCTGGGCAGCCACCGTCGCGCCGGGCACGATATTGAGCGCCTCGGTGTCCACCTTCCCGGCCGGCGCGGCCGGCAGCGCGTTGGCGATCTCCGGTGGGGTTTCTGAGGGCGGCGGCCCGCCGTTCAGGTCCGCGCGACTCAGATAGGTGACGCGCACCCGCGCCGTGCCGGTCTGCACCACGTCCAGCAATTCGGCCGCCCGCTTGGACAAGTCAATGATGCGGCCGCGGGCATAAGGGCCGCGGTCATTGACCCGCACCACCAGCGACTTGCCGTTTTCCAGGTTGGTGACCCGCACATTAACCGGCATGGGCAGAGTCTTGTGGGCCGCCGTCAGGGCGCCGCCGTCATACATTTCACCATTGGCGGTGTGGTGGCCGTAGAAGGTGGGGCCGTACCAGGAGGCGATGCCGGTTTCGTCATAGTCCGGCTGCTCGCGCGGATAGTACCAGACATTGTCCACCTGATAGGGCTGGCCGACCTTATAGACGCCGGCGCTGGGCGGAACGGTGACGGCGTGGTCTTCCGGGGGCGGTGGAGGCGGCGGGGGACGCGTGCTGGTACAGGCGGCCGCCGAGAGGGTCAGGGCGGTAACAGACAGACGCAGGCGAGCCTTCATCAGGGAATCGGTCCGGGGTGACCGTGAAAAGCTAGCCGCAGCCAGCCTCTCGCTCAACGCCGGTTGCCGTAACCTTGGGCAAAAGCTAAGGAAACCCGGACGGATGGGTGGCCGAGTGGTTTAAGGCAGCGGTCTTGAAAACCGCCGGACCTGCAAGGGTCCCGTGAGTTCGAATCTCACCCCATCCACCACCTGATGCTTTGCAAGCGTACGCGATGGAAAATGAACCCCACTGGCTTCTAAAGGGCCTCGCCGTGACCGTGCTGGGCGCGATCCCATGGATCGTACTCGGATACGTCCTGAACATTGTTGTCCCCCTAGTCAGTCTTGTTATCTGTTGTGAGAGCTTGGGACGTTCCTATTATTCGTACGCCTACTGGCTTCCTTTGGCCGTATCCGCCGTCGTGATGGCCATTTTGGTGTTGGCTTCGGGCAGAGACCCAACATCAACAACTTTCAGTAAGCAAAAAACCCTGGAAGCGGCCAAGGGGACCATCGTTGTCCTTTGTCTTTGGCTATTGGCAGCAGTTGGGAGCGGGAAGCTGACCTAGGCGGCAGGCACTGCGACGGTTACTGAGCTGGATGCCCCCACGCTAGCAAGGCCGAGCCATACTGGTGAACCGCCGCTGGTATGGCTCATTTGATGACGGACGTTTCAATTCCCGTTCGCGCAGATCGCAGCCGCGCGTCTCGCGCCAGAACGCCCCGGCGGATGCCTTCAACAAGATCACACCCGAGCTGAACGTCTCGGCGTGAATCTCATCGACTCCACCTACGGCCCGGCCGCTTCGCCGAGCAGATTCGGGATGTCGTGGATTTACGAGCGACGCTTCACGCTGGGTTTGCGCTACCGCTACTAGTGGAGCGGATTTGACATTCGCTACCCTGCTTGGCGCGCACACCGAAAGCGAATGTCAAATCCAAGCTCCACTAGAATCATATAATCGCTAGTGGTCCATTGATTCCAACATTCGCAAAGTGCCTGGCGCAAATGGAATGCAAATGTTGGAATCGGACCACTGGGGCGAAGTGCACAATTTTAACTTTTGGCCCGTTAACTTCTGGATGTCTTCGTCCGTGCCCGGACGGGTTCCCTAGAAATAAAAACGTGAACAATAAACGCTTGCTCTGCCTATTCTTTCTGTCATGATCGCGACGGGCTGGGTTGGGGCTTGAACTGGGCTGTTCATGCTTGCATTGACCCGTGGATCAGAGGTCCAACGCTCGGGGAGCGGGACCGCACACGACGAGGCTGAGGGACCACCATCCTTCCTCGGCCCTGGCGTCGGCATTCAAGGCGTTCTGGAGATCACAGGCGAGCTTGTGATCTCGGGCCGCGTGAGAGGCCACATTGCAGCGCTCAAACTGGTCATTGCCGCTGGCGGCCATGTCGAAGGTGACATCATCGCGCGTGAGGTCGTCATCGCCGGCCGTCTGGATGGCCGCGTCTTTGCTCCAACCGTCTCGGTCGAGGCCAGTGCTGTGGTCGAGGGCCGAATCTTCCATACCACTATCACCGTCGCGCGCGGCGCCCGCATGAGCGGCCGCATGCCATGGCGGCCCACAAGCTACTTTGAAACCCTCGACAAACTTCCGGAGATACGCCCATGAGTCTGTTCAACCGCAATGACAAGTCCGGCAACGGTCCTCAGCAGCCGGAAACCACCCAGCCTCAGACGCGGCCGGCGCCGATCCCGCAACCGAAAGCCGAAGCAGCCATTCTCAAGCCGGCCGAGCCGCCTCGTCCGGCCCCCATCGTTCAACCCTCTCCACCCCAAGCCAAAACAGGAGTGCGCATGCCATCGGTGATCAGCAAAACGCTCAAGATCAAAGGTCAGCTCGAGAGCAGTGAGGACATCCAGATTGACGGCGATATCGAAGGCGATGTGCGCGGCGTGAGCGTGAAAATCGGCCAGAACGCCAAGGTGAAGGGCACCGTCTATGGCGACGAGGTCGAGCTCGCCGGCACCATCGAAGGCAAGATCGAAGCCAAGAAAGTCACGCTGAATGGCACCGCGCGCATGACCGGCGATATCCAGCATCAGGATATCAAGATCGAATCCGGCGCCTATATCAGCGGCAGTCTTAAACCCGACTACGGCAAGTCGGACAGCAAGCCCACGCTCAAGCCGGTGGTCGGTGGCGCATCCGCCGCCAACGTGTCACCCCTGAGCGCGGCGGCACGGGAATAAACGGCGCGGTGAAGGTGGCGAGCGGTAGCCGGACCTGTGCGTCCGGCTACTGCGCCGCGCCCGTGACCTCAGCCAACAGGGAGAAGAAAGCCTTCTTCCTGACGGAATTGATGCCCCAGTCCACCGGCAGGCTCTGATAGCCATCCTCGAATCGTTCGCGGATCTGCCGGTAATCGAAATAGCCCCAGCCGCTATATTCCTCGACCGCCGCCAGCATGTTGTTCTCCGGCTTGTCGAAGTCGAAGTGATCGTCCTCATTGATGAGCAGCGGCTGGCCGCGATAACCCGTGGTCGACCGGATCTGCTTTGCGCGGGCATGCACCGCCTGCGGCGTCGGCAGCCCATTGCCGTGATAAAGGACATAGTCGGCCGTCTGCAGCAGCCGCTCCGGCAGCGGCGCCGCGGTGGCAAAGCTGGTGCTGACCAAGAGGCGCCCGGCCGGCGTCTTCACCCTGCCCTTGCTGCGCGTTTGGACGCGCGCCACCAGCTCATGGCTGCGGGCCGGTTTGATGGTCTCGGCGGTCCAGCGCGAAATATCGGCTTCATTGGC
>Ga0310811_10005842_pt1 | contig 15652 bp, 16 predicted proteins | sample YCmetagenome_FD_207642 | JGI IMG/M metagenome (GOLD analysis project Ga0310811, IMG submission 207642) | Soil microbial communities from experimental microcosm in Duke University, North Carolina, United States - YC | ecosystem: Engineered > Artificial ecosystem > Soil microcosm > Unclassified ...
GGTCTTGCCGGTGCCGGTGGCGCCGGCGATCAGCCCGTGGCGATTGCCGTAACGGGCCAGCAGCTGCACCGGCTGCTGCCCCTTGCCGAGCAGGATGCGAGTGGCGTCCATCCGAGCTGTCCCCTTTGCGCGCCGGCGCGCGATCCGCCCTCGATCGCCTCGCGAACGGCCCCGGGATGTTCCGCTGGCGAAGCAGGGGTGTCAAGCGTTACTGTCGCATCACATCATCGACCAGGAGATCAGCCCATGTCCCGTCTCGGCTTCGGCGCGTTCCTCGCCCCCCATCACCCGATCGGCGAGCATCCGATGCTGCAGTTCCGCCGCGATCTGGACCTCGTCGAGCACCTGGACCAGCTCGGCTACGACGAGTTCTGGTGCGGCGAGCATCACTCGAGCGGCTGGGAGATGATCGGCTCGCCCGAGATGTTCCTGGCCGCGGCGGGCGAGCGCTCCAAGCGCATCCGGCTGGCGACGGGCGTCGTCTCCCTGCCCTATCACCACCCGTTCAACGTGGCCCAGCGGATGGTGCAGCTCGACTACATGACGGGCGGGCGCGTGATCTTCGGCTCCGGCCCCGGCGCCCTGGCCTCCGACGCCCACACGCTCGGCATCGACCCCATGCTGCTGCGCGACCGCCAGGACGAGGCCATCGGCGTCATCCGCCGGCTCATGCGCGGCGAGCGCGTCACGATGAAGTCGGACTGGTTCACCCTGCAGGACGCGGCGCTGCAGCTGCTTCCGCTGCAGGAGGAGATGCCGTTCGCGGTCGCCTCGCAGATCAGTCCCTCGGGCATGACCCTGGCCGGCAAGCACGGCATCGGCATCATCTCGATCGGCTCGCTCTCCGAGGAGGGGCTCAACGCGCTGCCCACGCAGTGGGGCTTCGCGGAGGCCGCCGCGGCCGAGCACGGCCAGACGGTCGATCGCAAGCACTGGCGGGTGCTGATGAGCTGGCACATCGCCGAGACGCGGGACAAGGCCCGGGCCGAGGCGCGCGACGGCCTGCTCCGCCACAACAACGAGTACATCACTGCCACCCTGCAACGCCCCGGCGCCCGGATGTTCAAGGACCCCGACGAGGCCGTCGACAAGACGGCGTTCGTCCCCGGCGCCGTGGCGACGATCGGCACGCCGGACGATCTGGTCGCGCGCATCAAGTCGGTGCTGGAGATCTCCGGCGGCTTCGGCACGGTGGTCGGCTTCGTCCACGACTGGGCGAACCCGGAGAACACGATGCGCAGCTGGGACATGGTGGCGCGCTACGTGGTGCCCGAGATCAACGGCTATCTCGGCAAGCTGCGCACCTCGCGCGAGTTCGTGGCGAGCAACCGCGAGTATTTCAACCGCGCCCGCGAGGCCGTGATGACGAAGATCAAGGAGAACCCGGCGGCGGCCGAGGCCCTCAAGGTCACGAAGTCGCCGCTGCTGACGGCGGCGGCCGGCGCGCTGCCCGATCTGAGCCAGGCCGGCGATGGGAGGCGGGCATGACCGATCTCATCCGTGTCGGCATCGTCGGCGCGACCGTCACCCAGGGCGGCAGCGGCTGGGGCGCCAACGCCCACGTCCCCGCTCTCAAAGCGCTGCCCGGCTACGAGCTCGCCGCCGTGTGCACGGCGCACGAGCAGACGGCGCGGGAGTCGGCCGCCGCGTTCGGCGCCCGGCACGCGTTCCATCGCTTCGGCGACATGACGGCGTCGCGCGAGGTCGACCTGATCGTCGTCTGCGTGCGCGTACCGGGCCATCGCGCGCTGGTGATGAGCGGGCTGCAGGCAGGCAAGGCCGTCTTCTGCGAGTGGCCGCTCGGCGCGACGCTCGCGGAGGCGCAGGAGATGGCGGGGCTGGCGCGTGAGCGCTCGCTCAAGACCATCGTGGGGCTGCAGGGGCGCAGTGACCCGGCGATCCTCTACGCGCGCGACCTCGTGCGCGCCGGTCACATCGGCCAGGTGCTCACGGCGAGCTTGACGACCGCGGTGCCGGCCGTGCTGCAGCGCGGCCCCGGCCGCATCTGGCAGGGTGTGCGGGCCAACGGCGCCAACACGCTGACGATCGCCGGCGGCCACGCCATCGACGCGCTGTGCGCCGTCCTCGGTGAGTTCGCCGAGGTCTCGGCGCGCGTGACGACGCGGATCCCCGAGTGGCGAGACCTGGAGGGCAAGGCCGTGCCGGTCGATGCGCCCGACAGCATCAACGTGGTCGGCCGCATGGTGAGCGGTGCCGAGGTCGCGGTCAGCGTGGCCGCCGTGCCCTTCCACCCCAGCGGCAACCGCATCGAGATCTACGGGCGCGAGGGCGCCCTGATCGTCCGCGCCGACGGCTCGCTCAACATCGGTCCGAGCGCGGTGCACGCGGCCAAGGGCAAGGAGCCGATGGCCACGCTGCCCATCCCGGCGCAGTACCGGGTGGTGCCGGAGAAGACGCCGGCCGGCCAGGCCTACAACGTCGCGCAGGCCTATGCGCGCGCGGCCGATGCGCTGCGCGGCGCCGGATCGTTCGACGTCGACTTCGACCTGGCCGTGAAGCGCCACGCGCTCATCGACGCCATCGAGCGATCCTCGGCCACCGGCCGCGCGGTGACGGTCGCCTAGCGTGACCGACAGGCAGGGGCGGCCGGCCGCCGACATCCGCCGCCGGCACGGCGGCTAGTCGTTGTCCTCTCTCGAATTCCGACGGGGCCACATGGAAGACGTCTACTGCTTCGGCGGCAATCCGCTGGATCGCGCCAGCGAGCGCCGCGACGACAAGGACTGGATCGCGACCCAGCTCGACGATCCCGAGACGCGCCTGCTGCCGCTACGCGATCTCAAGCCGTTCACCCGCCCCTCGGCACTGCCGGCGCTCGACTGGCAGCCGGTGGCGCCGTGGCGCGCACAGATCGACGGTGGGGCGCCGCTGATCTTCCTGGGTCTCGCCGAGGGCCGCGCGCACTTCGCGATCGACGCGGCCGGCGCCGACACCCCGCCCGACGTCGACAGCGAGCTGATCGACGTGCGCGTGCTGGCACCCACGATCCCCCAGGGCGAGGCCGCGATCCTCGCCCAGGCCCGCTCGCTGCTCGACTGGCACGCCCGCCATCGCTTCTGTGCGCAGTGCGGCTCGCCGACGACGATGGCCTCGGCCGGATGGAAGCGGCAGTGCCCGCAGTGCCGGGCCTCGCACTTCCCGCGCACCGACCCGGTCGTCATCATGCTCGCCATCCGCGGCGAGCAGGCCCTGCTCGGCCGCAACCGCCGCCGGCCGGGCGGACGGTTCTCGTGCCTGGCCGGCTTCGTCGAGCCCGGCGAGACCCCGGAGGAGGCGGTGCGCCGCGAGGTGCACGAGGAATCGGGCGTGCGTTGCGGGCGCGTGCGCTACCTGGCGGCGCAGCCGTGGCCCTTCCCGTCCAGCCTGATGATGGGCTTCCTCGCCGAGGCACTGACCGGCGAGATCGTCGTCGACGCCGAGGAGATCGCCGAGGCGCGCTGGTTCACGCGCGAGGAGATCCGACGGATGGTGGCGCGCGCTGCCGCCGGTCCCGACGATCCCACCCAGGTGTCCCTGCCGGCGCCGATCGCCATCGCGCATCACATCTGCCGGCGCTGGTCGAGCGGCCTCGACGAGATCTGACCGCGGCGCGGGGGCGCGAGCCCGCAACGCCCCATGCGGTTGTGGGGTCGCCCCCCGCCGATCACCACGCTTCGCGGTTGATCGCGACCACGCTGGACCATCATCCTAGCGAGTGCGTCGCCGCTCGTGGGATGGCACGGAGCGCGGCCGGCGCGGCTGCCCAACCGACGAAGGGACACGCGCCATGAAGCTCCTGCTCGCCGCACTGGCGATCGCGATCCTGATCGGGGCCACGACGCCCGCCGCCGCCCAGTCGTTCGATCGCTGGACGACGGGGGCCGATGAGCAGGGCGGCACGCACGCCGCCGTCATGAACGAGAGCGGCTTCATCCTGGGCCAGTACTGCGACTCACGGACCGGCCCCTGCTACTGGGTGCTCGGTATGAGCGCCCGCTGCAAGGTGGGCACGAAGTATCCCGTGCTGGTGAACTCCGACGTGAGCGCGCAGAGCCTGGAGGTCGGCTGCACCGGCGAGACGTCCGGACGGGCCGGCATCTACGGGCTCGTCTTCACGGACTCGGAGACGATCGGCAGCATGATCGCCCGCAGCAACCGGCTGGGCATCGCCTTCCCGCTCAAGGGCGATCAGTTCCGCGTCGTGCGATTCGACGTCACCGGTGCGCCGGCCGCACTGGCCGCCGCCCGGTCCGCGACGCCGGGCCGGCCCGAGTCGCTCCAGCGCGACTCCGACTGACTGAAACCGCCCCGTCCGGCTCAGGGGGGCTCGACGAGCCTCCCTGAGCCATTCGTGGCTCAGCTCCCACGGCAGCGAGGTCGGCGTCCAGCTGAGCGAAGTTGTACCCTGGTGCGAAGTTCGCCGTCCTTGCTTACAAGGCGGCCCAGGAGCGCCCACCATGATTCCCTACGACGCCTCGCGCGAGTCGCTCTTCCATCCCGGCCGAGCCACCGATTTCTTCCAGCTCGGACCGCTGACCTCCGACGGCGCGCTCTGCGCGGAGATGGCGCGCCTGGCCTACGTGAAGGGCAGCGCCGATCTCACCGCGTTCCTGGCCCGCGCGAGCTTCTCGCTGGTCCGCACCGCGGATATCGCGGGCACCCAGGCGTTCGTGGTCACGCGCGGCGGCGACGCGGTGCTCGCGTTCCGGGGGACCGAGCCCGACGATCCGACGGATCTCGGCGCCGATGCCGACCTGGTGCTGGTGGACCTGGCCGGTGGCGGTCGCGTGCATCGCGGCTTCGCCCACGCGCTGGACGTGGTGTGGTCGTCCATCTCGCCCGTCATTCCAGCCGCGGCGCGCGTCCTGGTGACGGGGCACAGCCTGGGCGCGGCGCTGGCGACGCTCGCGGCGGTGCGCCTGGGCGGCGCTCGCCTGTTCACGTTCGGCTCGCCTCGCGTCGGCGATGCGGCCTTCGCCGCGCGCGCCGATCGCCTCGTCCACGAGCGCTGGGTCGATTGTGCGGACATCGTCACGCGGGTGCCACCCGAAGCGCTCGGCTACGCCCACACCGGCCAGCGCCACTACATCGATCGCGCCGGGCGCCACCAGCCCGGCATCGACGACGCGGCCATCGAGGCAGATCAGCGCAACGCCGAGCTCGAGTACCTGATGACGTACACCTTCCGGAAGGGCACCGCGGCGATCCGCGATCTCGCCGACCATTCGCCCATCAACTACGTTTCCGGAGTGGCGGGCCTGCGCGCCTAGTCGATCGTAGGAGCTCCGCCTTTCGCTGTCCGCGCTTTCACGCCCGCCGCCCAGGGTTTCAGTAGATGAGACGGGCGGCGTCCATGCCGCCATTGAAGATCTTGCAGGGAGATGCACATGCTGACCGAGATCGTGCGCGGCAACGCGCGGCCAACTCGATCGAAGGCCGCGTCCGTGCATGTCAGCGGCATCATCGGCGTGCTCTACACGAGCGTGGCGTTCGGTACGCTGATCGGCCCCAGCGCCGCCGGCTTCGCGTTCGACCGGACCCACACCTACGCGGCGGCGATCGTCGTCGGCGCCGCGGCGAACGCGCTCGCCGCCGCCATCGTGGCCGTCACGTCGCGGGCGTCCGGACGGTAGCGTCGCCGCGCCGGCGCCCGCGAGCGCGGCGGTCGCCGCGCTACTTGTGCCCGACCCAGTCGGGGAAGCGCCGCCCGTTGATCGTGTAGCGCAGCGTGTAGTCCCACGCCAGCGCGGGGACCTTCTTGTTGAGCGGCCAGGTGCCCGGCTGAGACTCGACGTACTTGTGGTAGCTCGGCAGATCCATCCAGCGCGTGTGCCAGTAGGTCTGCTCCTGGGGGGCGCTGAACACGACCTCGTCGGTGTGAGGGTTGACGAAGTCGAACGAGATCGTGGTCTTCAGCACAGAATCCGGGTACGGCCACCACATTTCGTCGTCCTTGAGGCCCGCGAGCTTCTCCTTGATCCGCATGACGTACGCGCTGGGGATGTTCGGAATCTTCTCGGGGATCTTCTCGGCGATCTGTCGGGCCGCCTGACGGGCGTAGACGCCGACCTCGCCGCCGACGCCGCCCGGCATGTTCTTGAGCCCCAGGAACTGCTGGCACCAGCCCTTCCAGAGCTGGATGATGACCGGCTTGCCGTCGATCGTGTCCTCGATCACCTTCGTGCCGTAGTCCGGCCACCACAGCGCGGCGAAGCACGGCAGCGGGCGACAGGCCAGGCGCCACTCCATCGACGTCTCGATGAACCGGTAGCCCCTGTCGTCGAAGAATTCGTGGGTCGGTGTCAGCGTCGTCGCCATCGCCGTATCCTCCTCCTGCCGTCGTCGACGGGCGAGCCAGTGTACCTCGGCCTCCGACCCTCACCGACTTCAAAGACGCCGGACCTCTGATGATCTTCCCGGCCATCGGCGGCCGCTGAACATGCACCCGCTCTCCGGTTGTGAACCGTCCGAGTCTTCTCTATGCTGACCGGGTTCGGTTCGGCGCGCGCCGACAACGCCAGCCAAGCGAGGAGTGTCAGATGACTGCAGCCCGCAGGCCCGTCGCCGTCGTGGTCGGAGCCACCTCCAAGTGGCAAGCCGATGGACGCAACACCAAGCTGGCCCACGGCCGCGCGCTCGACGACAGCGACGTGCCCGTCGCGGTCCGCTGGGGCGTGGGCGGCGCCATCGCGCAGAAGTTCGCCAAGGAGGGCTTCTTCGTCGTCCTCACGACCCGCCAGAAGGCCAACGCCGCCGGGCTGGAGAAGGCCATCGTCGATCAGGGCGGCGGCGGCATGATCGTCGAGCTCGACCTGGTCTCGCGCGAGTCGATCACCCGGGCCTTCGCAACCATCCGGGCCGAGGTCGGCGACCCCGACGTCCTCGTCTACAATGCCGGCTACCTCGAGGGGCGTGATCTGCCGCCCGACAAGGAGCTGCTGGAGCACGTGCCGGTGGAGATCCTCGAGACGGCCCAGCACATCGCCGTCCGCGGCCCGTTCCTGGTCGCCCAGGAGGTCCTGCCGGCCATGCGCAAGCGCGGCGCCGGCTCGTTCCTCATCTCCAACAATTCCTCGTCCCTGCGCGGCCGCAAGCGGCTGACCGGACAGTCGCTGTACTATCCGCGCGTGATGATGCGCACGCTGGCCCAGGTGCTCACCGAGGAGTACTCGGAGCACGGCGTGCACGTGGCCAACGTCGTCATCGACGGGCTCATCGACTCGCCGGGCACGCGGGCCTTGCCGCGGGCCCAGCAGCATCCGGAAGTGGTGATGAACCCCGTGAAGATCGCCGAGGCGTTCTACTACCTGCACACGCAGGACCGATCCTGCTGGACCCACGAGCTGCAGCTGACACCGTTCTCGACCAAGCCGAGCTTCTGAGGAGCGGACGCCCGGCCCGACGCACCGACTGAAAGGACGTGCATGGATCACGTACAGTTCGATCGGGAGCCGCCCACCGACCTGACGACCCTGGTCATCGCGTTCGGCGGCTGGATCGATGCCGGACGGGCGGCCACCGGCGCGCTCAAGCACCTGGCTCGTGAGCTCGGGGCCACGCGGCTGGCCCGGATCGATCCCGAGGAATTCTTCGTCTTCACTCAGGAGCGACCCGAGGTGCGGCTGCGGCCCGACGGTGACCGCGACCTCATCTGGCCGCGCAGCGAGTTCTCAGCCTGTCATCCCCAGGGCCGCGAGGGGCTGCTGCTCTTCGCGGGTCCCGAACCGCATCAGCGCTGGCGCACCTACACGAAGGCGTTCCTCGACGCGGCCGAGCGCTGCGGCGTGAAGCGCATCGTCTCGCTCGGCGCGCTGCTGGCCGGGGCGCCGCACACCCGACCGGTGCGCGTCACGGCGCGCTGCACCGACACCGGCACGCGCTCGGTGCTCGAGGCCTGGGGCATCTACCGGCGGCCGACCTACGAGGGGCCGACCGGCATCTCGTCCGTCCTGCTGGACGCGGCGGAGAAGCGCGGCCTGCAGCACGTCGGCTTCATGGGCCAGGCGCCGCACTACCTGCAGGACGCCGAGAACCCCGCGGCCATCGAGAGCCTCGTGACGTACACCGCCCGCCTGCTCAACCTGAGCCCCGACATGTCGTCCTTCGCCGAGGCGATCCAGGAGTTCCGGAGCCAGTGCGATCAGGCGGTCGCGCGCGATCGGTCCACCCGGGAGCACGTGCGCAAGCTGGAGCAGGAGTACGACGCGGAGGCGGCCGAGGAGCGTCAGCCCCTACCGGGCGGCGAGGTCGACTCCGACAAGCTGATGCAGGAGCTGCAGGAGTTCCTGCGCAAGCAGCGGGAGGGCGGCGCTCAGAGCTGACGAGCGCCGCCGCCGCCCCTCACGCCGCCTTCGGCGACCACCTGTACACGCGCGAGAGCGCGCCGCCCATCAGCGTCGCCTTGTCGCTGTCGGACAGGCGGTCGGTGACGCGGAACGCGTCCACGCCCTGCTGGTAGGTCAGCAGTCCCGTGGCGCGCGTCCAGTCCGTGCCCCACAGACAGCGATCGATCCCGAAGGCGTCGAAGATGCGCGCGAGCGGATCCCAGATGTCCTTGTAGGGATAGGCCTCACGCGAGAGCGTGCAGGCCCCGGAGATCTTGATGGCGACGTTCGGCTGCTTCGCCAGCTCGAGGACGGCCGGCAGATCGGCCCAGGGCTGGGCCGGGGCCGGGGGCTCGAACGGCTGCTGCAGGCCGAGGTGATCCACCACGATGGTCGTGTTCGGATTGCGCGCCGCCATGGCCCGGGCCTGGGCGAGGCGGCCCGAGCACAGCAGGTTCACCGGCAGCGCGTGCCGTGCCGCCGCCGCCAGCACGCGGTTGATGCCGGGATCGGCGGGATCCTCCGACACGCCGCGGTTCAGCATGATGCGGATGGCAACCGTGCCCGGCGTGGCCTTCCACTCGGCGATCGTCTCGGCGACGCCCGGATCGGTCGTGTCGACCGGCTTGATCAGCGCGAAGCGGTTGGGATACTTCGCGCGCACCTCGATCGCGTAGCTCGGATCGAAGCGATACATGGTGAACGGCGAGACGAGGAGTGCGGCGTCGACGCCGACGGCGTCCATCGCCGCGACCATCTGATCGCCCGTGACCTCGCTGGGACCGTGCAGCACCGCGGCCCAGGGCCGACCGGGGTGATCGCGCTCGTACGCGTGCACCTGCGCATCGATCGTCGGCATGGCTCGTGTCCTTTCGGTTGTTCTCAGGCCCTCGCGACCGGCTTCATCGGGGCCCAGGCTCACTTGCCGAGCCCCCGGCCCACTTGTCCAGAAAGGCCCGGACCGGCGCCAGCGAATCGCGCCCGCCGCCGGCCAAGGCCCGCGTGGCGAACTCGTGGAGCGCGATCTCGTGACCGTTCAGGAACTCGAGCTCGCTCCGGTCCTCGGCGGGACCGTCCGTCTCCAGCTGGGCGTAGAGGGTGAGAAACGGCGGAAGGGCCTCGGTCATGGACTTGATCGTCGCGGCGAATCCCGCGGCCGCGCGGTCCCGGCCGCGCTGTTCGCCGAGCCGCCGCCGCTCGGGGTCGGGCGTCGTGTCGAGCCCGTGGCGCTCCAGCAAGGGGATCAATCGCTGGCGCGTCGCCGACTCCAGCCGGGTCAGGGTCCGCCAGATCTCGGTCTCCTCCTCGCGGGTGGCGTGCTCGGCCAGCGTCGAGAAGATGGCCTCGCCCCAGACCTCGGCCTGGTAGGCGTTGACGATCTCCTTCAGATAAGCCGCGTGCTCCATGTCGCTTCCTGACCGCCCACTGGCGTGGTCGCGGCCCCGGCGGGAAACCGGGGCGGCGCTGACCGGCGCCGCCCCGGGCGGTGAGATCTCAGTCGATCAGCTGTGCCACTTGAACTGCTGCGGCTTGCGCGCGGACTCCTGCGAGATCATCACGTTGACCAGGGCCGGGCCCTTGAAGGCCATCGCCTGATCGAGGGCCTGCCGCAGGTCCTTGGGGTTCTCGATGAACCAGCCCTTGCCGCCGAACGCCTCCATCATCTTGTCGTAGCGCGCGCCATAGATCAGCGCGTTGGGGCGCAGGTCCTTGAGCGGGTTCTCCGGATGCGTGGCGTGGCCGGGCCCGATGCCGCCGTTGTTGAAGACGACGATCTTGACCGGCAGGTTGTAACGGCAGGCCGTCTCCATTTCCATGCCCGAGAAGCCGATGGCCGAGTCGCCCGAGACCGAGATGATCGGCTTGTCGGGGTGCACGACCGCCGCGGCGATGGTGAAGCCCATGCCGATGCCCATCGTGCCGTAGCTGCCGGCGTCCAGACGATGGCGGGGTCGGGCGTTGAAGAGCTGGGTGCGGCCGATGTCCATCGTGCTGGCGCCCTCGCCGATGATGACCGCGTGCTCCGGCGCCCACGCCGCCACGTCCTTCAGCGCGCGATAGTAGTTGGCCGGCGCGGCGTCGTCCACCAGCTGGGGCGCGATCTGCTTGGCGTTGGCGGCCGCCTTCTCGGCGATGGCCGCGTGCCAGGGCATGTCCTTGGGATAGACCCACTCCCGCTTCTCGAGGGCGCGGTTGAGCTGGGCGACGATGGCCTTGCCATCGCCCACCAGTGCGACCTCCGTCGGCGCATTCTGACCGATCGTCTCGGGCGCGATGTCGAGCTGGATGATGCGCACGTTCTTGTTGAAGCGCGGCGGCTGGCCGAAGTGCATGATCCAGTTCAGCCGGGCCCCCAGCAGCAGCACCACGTCGGCGTTCTGCAGCGCGTGGCTGCGGGCGGCGCCGACCGAGAGTGGATGGCTGTCCGGCATGACGCCCTTGCCCATCGGCGAGGCGAGGAACGGCAGCTTGGTGCGCTCGATGAACTTCCGCACCTCGTCCTCGGCCCGGGAGTACGCCATGCCCTTGCCGACGATGACCAGCGGCCGCTCGGCGTCCCGGAGCACGTCCAGCGCCCGCTCGACGTCCTCGGGGATGGCCTGCGTGCGGGGCGGGTCCGGGCAGCGCGCCAGCTCCTCCACGCGCGATTCGTCGACCTTGCCGGTGATGATGTCGTCGGGCAGGTCGAGGTAGCTGGCGCCCGGCCGGCCGTAGATCGCGTTGCGCACCGCCATCTCGACGTAGAACGGGATGCGATGCACGTGCTCGACGCCGTGCGAGAACTTGCAGAACGGCGTCGTGATCAGCACCTGCCGCTCTTCCTGGAAGGCGCCCATGCCGTTGCGCCAGGACTCGGAGGCGCCACCGAGGCAGATCATCGGCCAGCCGTTCTGCTGGGCGTTGGCCAGGCCGGCGAGGGCGTGGACCACGCCCGGGCCGGACACGACCAGGCAGGCGCCGGGGCGTCCGGTCAGGTAGCCGACGGCCTGCGCGGCGTACGAGGCAGACTGCTCGTTACGCATCCCGACGTAGGTGATGCCTTCCTGCTGCGCGGCCACGGCGATCGGACCCACGGGGAATCCGACGATGCCGAACATGTACTGCACACCCTGCTTCTTGAGGTTCCGCGCCACCAGTGTTGCGCCGTCGATTTCCGCCATGAGTCTTCTCCTGTCAGGTCGTTCGAGCGCCGTTCGGACGATACAGGGATGTCCCGCCGTCGGCAACCGGGATCGGTCGGGCGATCGCACGGTGCCAGTCGAGGCCGGCCGCCGCCTGGCCCAGCATATCCGCGGCGCTCGGTATGCCGAGCGTCCCGGCGATGATTACCTGCTCCAGGCCTTCGAGCACACCACGCTCGATCTGCTGATCGGTGAGATCGAGGAGTTCGTCACCGGCGCGCGATCCGGTCCCGAGCCGGATCGCGTGCTCGTGACCGTGATGTTCGCCGACATCGTCGGCTCGACCGTGCGCGCCGTGGCGGTCGGTGACCGCCGCTGGCGCGAGATGCTCGATGGCTACGTCGCCCTCGCCCGCCTCCAGCGCCCACCTGCTCGGGCCACACGGCGCGGAGGTCATCAACCTGTTCCCGGTCGCACGCTGAGGCGGCGCCACATCTCGCCTCATGTCGATTGCGTGAGCCACACGCCGAGCGAGGCCACCGCCAGGCCGGCGAGGGCGAGCGGTGTGAGCGACTCGCCCAGCAGTGACCAGCCCAGCAGCGCGACGACGCCTGGTACGAGATAGAAGTTCGCGGCGACGCGGCCGGCCGCGCCGCGATTGAGCATGAAGTAGTAGAGGCTCATGCCGCCGATCGATACCACGGCGACGTTCCAGGCCACCGACGCCACGGCCGGGAAGCTCCACGTCGCTCGCGGCGTCTCGAAGAGCGCCATCGCCAGCAGCACCAGCATCGCCGCCGCCGCGAGCTGCACAGCCGTTGCGGGGAGCAGCGGCACGCCGCGGCCATGGCGGCCGAAGTAGAGCGTGCCGCCTCCCAGCCCCGCGACGCCGATCAGGCCGAGCAGGATCGCCGTCAGCTCGGCGCGGCTGTGCGCCGCCCGCGGCCCCACGACGAGCAGCACGCCCACCAGCCCGAGGAGGATGCCGATCCACTGCCGCGCGCGCAGCCGTTCGCCCAGCAGGGGTCCGGCGAGCAGCGCGATCAGCAGCGGGCTCAGCGCCTGCATCAACGCCATCACCGCGGCGTCGACCGTCACCATGCCGACGTGGAACACGCCGAGCGTGACGCCGTTCACCAGCGCGCCCGCGAGGGCCAGGTGGTGCCAGCGTCCGCGCAGCGACGCCCACGACTCGCGGCGCGCCACCATGGCGGCAAACAGGATGAGCGCGGCGGCGAGCAGCCGCACCCCGACGAACAGCAGCGGCGTCACCAGCCTGAGCCCGACGCGCGCGGTGACGAAGGACGAGCTCCACATCAGGATGAAGACGTACGGGGCGAGCTGCTCGCTCGCCCGGGCCAGCGACCCGCCTCGGGCGCCGTCGCCTACCAGGGCAGGATCGCCGGCGCGTACGCCTCGATCCGCTCCTTCACCACCAGCAGCGGATCGATCCCGTACAGACGCCGGGCGTTGCCGCCGAGCAGCTTCTCCTGCACCGCGGCGGGCACCTTCAGCTCGTCCATGTGATGCAGGCTCTCCCAGGCGTCCTCGGCGTCGTGATGCGGATAGTCCGACGACCAGATGGCGATGTCCTGGAACTCCTCCCAGAGCCGATACACCAGGGTCTCGTCGGACTCGAAGCCGATGAGGCAGCGATCGTGGAAGACCTCCACGGGGTCGCGGATCACGCGGTTGTCGCGCTGGAACGCGTAGAGGTTGGAGAAGTTCGACGAGCGCGCCAGGATCAGCGGCAGCCACGACGCGTTCGACTCCAGCACCGCGGCCTTGAGCCGCGGGAACTTCTCGAGCCATCCCGTCTGCACCACCACCGTCACCCACGTCATCGCTTCCATCAGGAAGCCGAGCGTCTCGGAGGCGTCGATGGCCGGATCCATGGCGGCCGTGATGTTCGACACGAACTGTCCGGGCGAGTAGACGACGGCCTCGTCGGTGAAGAGCAGCCCCTGGCCGGAATGGCCGCGGGCCTCGCCCATGCGCTGGCCCCACTCGGCTGTCAGCGCCTCGCGCGAGGGGAAGGTGTGCATGGCGAGCACGACGCCGGTGTCCTCGAACTCGCGCCACAGCGGATCGAACTCCGGCAAGGTCGGGTAGCGGCCGTTCCAGAAGCACGGGCGCACCGCCGCGGCCTTGAAGCCGAGTGCGGCGACTCGCTTCAGCTCGGCGATCGAGGCCTCGACGCTCTGCAGCGGCAGCACCGCGCACGGAAACAGGCGCCGCCGATCGGCGGCGCAGTAGTCCAGCACCCAGTCGTTGTACGCCCGCGCCAGGATGGTGGCCGCCTCGACGCTGCGCAGCAGGGCCAGGCGGACGAACCAGGTGGGGAAGAGCATCACCTGATCGGTGCCGAGCGCGTCCATGTCGCTGAGCCGTGCGTACGGGTCACGGCAGCCGAGCAGACGCCCGAATTTCTGTTGCCACTCCGGCGTCCCCGGGGTGAGCCGGCCGACCTCCTTCTTGTCCCAGCGGGCCCAGCCGACCTCGGCGGCGTTGGAGCGCTCGCGGGCGGCGGGCACGACGCGCCCGTTGATGTAGAGCAGATCGCTGTCGGTGTGGAAGCAGAACTGGGTCTTGATCCAGCTGCGGCTCCGGGCCGGGACGTACTCCTCCCAGATCGCGGGCGGCTCGACGACGTGGCTGTCGCAGTCGAAGACCGGGAAGCTCTTGCGCGAAGGCATGGTGATCATCCGGACCTCCTCGTGTCGCCGCGTCACGCTGGGGCGCTCGCGCCGCCGGCGAAGCGGCGCCTATTGTCGGGACGCGAGCGGCCGCCTGTCAATCGCGGTCCGCATCGGTCGTGGCGAGAACCCTTCCCACATGCGGTAGCCGCTTGCCCTGTCGCGCCAAGGGTTGACACGCCTTCGCCCCCAGGGTCTGATGGCGGCGACTCAGCGGCCGACCCGGAGGACACATGCGAGGCATCGCCGTCGCGATCTGTCTGCTCTGCGCCCTCGCGCTCCGGCCGGCCCTCACCCTCGGGCAGGAGCGCGCGCCGCGCGATGCCTCCGTCGACGCCCCGGGGCGCGAGCACTTCCAGCTCAAGCTCGGGGCCGCCTACGACCAGGGCGATTTCGGCACGCCGGACACGACGCGCAGCGTCTTCGCGCCGTTCACCCTGCGTTACCTCGGCGAGCAGTTCGACGTCGGCGTCACCGCCGCGATCGCCTACCTGGACACCGAGTCGAGCGTGGTCCTGATCGACGGCGTGCCCACGCCGACCGGCCACCGGCGCCGCAGTCACGAGGTGGGCTTCGGCGATCTCGTCTTCCGCGCCCGCTACTACGCCGTGGACGATGCCGGCCCCGACTCGGCCGTGCCGGCGCTCGCCCCGTTCCTGAAGGTCAAGGCGCCCACCGCAGACGCGCGCAAGGGCCTCGGCACCGGGGAGTGGGACGTGGGCCTGGGCCTCGAGTGGGACAAGCAGTTCCGCCATTTCTTCCTGCTGGGTGACGTCGGCTACACCTTCATCGGCGATCCGCCCGGCCAGGACTTTCACGATCGACCGGCGGCCAGCATCGGGATCGGTCACACATTCCTGCCCTGGCTGGCCGTCACGGCGCTGCTGGACTGGCGGCGGGCGCTCGTGAAGGACCGGGACGATCCGCTGGAGCTGGTGGCCATCGTCCAGCTCAGGGTGGCGCGGCACCTGGTGCTCTCGCCGTACGCGTTCGCCGGGCTGACGAGCGGCAGCCCGGATTTCGGCATCGGCGCCGAGCTGTCCTGGCGGTTCGGGCGCTACTAGCTCACCCTCGCCGCCCGCCCGGGCGACGGCCCCTGTTTTGCTCTCTCTGGACGTCATGCGGATGCTGGCGACGGCCCTGCTGCTCACGTGGATCGCCTCCATCGTGGCGGGGGGCGTGGTCTGTTACCTGATCCTCTATCCCCCCTCCCGGTTCGGACGGGCCGTCATTGCCACCATGGTGGGAGCCAGCGTGGTGGCGGCTGTTCTGACACTGACGGCTCCACCACTCGGCGGTGTGGAGCTCTACCGGTACCTGACGCACGGCGTCCAGGCCAGCGTCGGCGAGATCCGCAGCGGTCTGACGATCCTCGGCCGGCTCGCGCTGCGGGTCGGCGGCGAGCAGCCGGCGGCAGCTGCGGTGACGAGCCGCGCGGCTCCGGTCGCTGCCGATGCACTGCCGGACGAGCAGCCAGCTCCGGCCGCGCCAGACCACACCGCGCTCGCCA
>Ga0310811_10005843_pt1 | contig 15651 bp, 21 predicted proteins | sample YCmetagenome_FD_207642 | JGI IMG/M metagenome (GOLD analysis project Ga0310811, IMG submission 207642) | Soil microbial communities from experimental microcosm in Duke University, North Carolina, United States - YC | ecosystem: Engineered > Artificial ecosystem > Soil microcosm > Unclassified ...
CGAATAACCAGCGACAAAAAACAAACAAAGCTGAAGAGGATAAGCGTAGTGCCATTGAGAAAATGCGCGATAAGGTGGCCGAGTTTGATGAGGACTACAAAGACATTGGTGAGCGGGTCCTGGGTGGCTTTACGCAGTTTATCGGTTATGTTGGTCCCTTTCTCCTGATGCTCTGGATTGGCTCGGACCTGGGCAAGTTCTTTACGGCCTCGATGGGCACCGTTCCCGCCTATGGACTGGCCTACACGATTGAGGGCATCATTGCTTCCTGTACGGTCGCCATGGGTCGAGCCTTTGCCGAGATTGCCGGGGGCAAGGCCAATTTCGGCAAGACGGTTGCCGTCTCGCTCATCTGGCTCATTCTCAATGCCAGTTCCGCCTTTGGGTTGTACCTGGTCATCACCAACAATAATCAGGTGCCTCAAGGTAGCATCGAACAGTACAGTATGGTCATCCGGGTGGTCGCCATTGCTCTTGGTGATCTGGGTTGTAGTGCGGTGTTGATGTTCAAAGGCCGTTCCCTGCAAAAGCATATCGAGAGCATGCGCAAACGTGCCACGGCCATTGGAGAGCTAGCCGACGCGCAGCGCTCAATGGAGGAGGCTGATAAGAACGCTGCCCTACGCGAACAGATGATGAAGTCCACACTCAAGATCCAGGAGGAATTGAGTGAAAAGATCGGGGAAGCCGTCTCAATGGTGATGACCAATATCGTCTCGAAGATGGAAAAGGCTCTCAAGGATGACGATCAAGGCAAGAATGAGCGTGGGTATGGTCGTCGGTAGTGTATAGAGCGTTGTCGATAGGAGGATAGGGCGATGTCGATGACAGAGAAAGATGTGTTACAGCTATTCAAGGCCAGGCGCGAAAACTATGGGGTTATGCATATCTCTCATCGACGTGGTCGTCTATACGAGGTGGTAATGAATGGTAAGCAGTACAATGCTGTGATGCTTACCTCATCCTTCCAGTTTTATGAATTCCGTTATCACATTGCAAAAAATATTCCCACATTAGTTATCTGCTATGAGCACAATACAGTGCTTCCCGTTGCTGTTCTCTCCTTGCGAGCGGGTAACTTTGCCGAGCCTGGTGATTTGCCAGAGGCGGTTACAGATGTAGAAATGCAACGATTCTCAAAAACTGGTAGTCAGGTGCTTTTGGGCATGTACCTCTGTGGACATCGATGGGCGCAAACCTACATCAACGAGGGGCTTCCGCCAACGACACGTAAGCGGTATCAGGCGCGAGCAAAAGAGCTGGCAAGGCGAACCCGTGGAAAACCGGTCGGGTTGAAAGCAAGTTAATTCTCGAGTATGGAGTATGGAGAGCAAGGCCTCCAGGTGGGGGCGGAAAGAAGGAAGAAGAACATGATGATCATGGACTATCTGGACCAGATGCCGCAATGGGCTAACTGGCTCATCACGGGTGTGCTTGGTGTCGTGGCAATCTGTGCGTCGGTGTGGATGATACGCGAGATCAAACGCTATTGGCGGGCAGAAGTGGAACGGATTCATGCGGATGAAGAACTCCAACGTGAAGAGAAGGTGCAGGATCATCAAACCGCCTCGTTGATCTGGCAGTGTGAAGAATGGGAGGTGGATGTAACGGAGTTGAAACGGTTGTGGGAACGGCAGAAGGAGATCCGTGTGCTGCTCAGACGAGATAAAGGGTTGGCAGGTGTGGCGCTGCTGCCATTAGCCGGGGTGATGGTGCTGGGGATGTGTTCGCTGCCCTTTCCAGCGTTGCGGCAGACGATGTTTTTTGCAGATGGGATGGCAGTCTTAGCCGTCTTGGCGGTAGGATGGTGGATTTGGTGTTTTGTGCAAGGGTTCCGTCACCTGGCCATGGCCAAGCAATTGCGCCAAAGCATTCAGGAAGCATGAGCATCATCTCCTCATGCTCTGGGAGCGTCTCTCTCCACCCCGGGGCGAGGCGCTTTTTTTGTGTCGGTGCGGCTCTTTTTCAACAGCTAGCATCTGCTAGCGGGAAGCAAACGAAGCTAGCACTCTTGCTAGCCGTTTGAGGACAGGCGCAACGCGCCTGAGAAGCCCGCCGCTAGGCGCAAGATAGCCCCGCTAGGGGCAGTTTATCTTGCACTACCTACGCGCACGTATGGTGGACTGACTCCGCTGGCCTGCCGTGCACCTTCCGCTTGAGCCGAACCGGGTGGTAGTGCGCTGCGCGGCTGGGAACGGATACGTGCAGATAGTCATTACCAGTAGGCGGTGCTGCATGAGACACGATTGCCTTTCATTTCGTTATATAGATAAGGAACGAAATGAAAGGCAAAAGGAGAAATAAATTCCATGTCAAATTATGAAACAAAACAGACAGATCCAGAAACCTTGAAAAAATTAGAAGGGAAAAAGCAAAATAAAAAAGGTAAGGAAAGTGACTTTTTAAAATTTCAATCAAAATATAATTCTACCAAAGAAGCAGAAAAGAGGAATGATGCTATAAAGGCAGATGCCGATGAAAACCATAAAAACCTCACATCAAAATAGAGGTCCCTCTACGTACGCTGTTACCCGGAGTTTGCCCACAGGTGCGACCCGTTCCACCTAGAGTAAACTCCGGGGTTCCACAATGTTCCCTTCTCTGCTATGATATATGGACATGGTGTCCAGACACATAAGAAAGAGGGAAGGGAAGGAATGGAATATCTCACGATCACCGAGGCGGCGCGTCAAACAGGGATCTCCACAAAGTCCATTCAGCGGGCCATCCGGAGAGGAGAACTGAAAGCAGAGTACCCCGAACCGAATAAGGCAAGGATCTCTGCGAAGGATCTGGCGGACTGGCAAGAGGCACGCGCCGTGAAGGTCCTGGTCATTGAACATGGACAGGCTGTCCAGACAGAACTAGAGCAACGTCTGCAAGTCTTGGAACAGCGGGTGAGAACGCTGGAAAATCAAGTGAGACGATTGCGCGTAAGAGGAAAAGGAGCAGGCAAGCAACAAGCGGAAGAGTTGACGGAACTCTATGCGTTCGCGGCACGTCATAATGTGAGTCGTGCTGATGTGGAGCGTGGTATCACGATGGATCTCTTCCCACTCGAAAAACTGGGTGACGGCAGTCTGCTGGCGCTATCCCTCTATGGGCAACGGGCGTTCTGGGAAACATTTCATGCGGCTGTCCCTACCTGGACAGCATGTCCAGACTGTCCACATGCGTTCTAGGGTTCATGAGCAATCATTCCACCTGGTACCCGGCATCATGAGGAACGATTGCCTTTCATTTCGTTATTTTTTCTCTGTATCTGCACGTTTGATCGGCCCCTCACTTGGCCCTTCGCTTAAGGCTTGCCTCATTGAAGTAATCGAGTCTGCAAATAATTGGTGCTCTGGCAGCTTTGAAAAAGCCTGTAAAGCCTGACCGTAATCATTTTTACGGCTACCTAGGAGTGCGATTTTCTCAACAAGCTCTTTGCCAGTGGACGTATCTGTATATTTTTGTCGTGCAGTTGCCATGTCTGTATACATAGTTTGCACTCTCCGAAAATGATTATTAAAATCCCCATCAGATCTAGCAAATTGCTTTGTTTCTTTATTATAGCCATATCTTTCGAAGATTTCTTTTTGCGCGTTGTCAAATCTTTCTTTCTTTCGTCGAAAGTTTTGAAAATCTGGATGTTGTATTTCTCTGCCTGCAAAATTATCGTAATTCCTAGCGACGTCTACTACTGCCCCTTTTTTAGCAAGCAAATTATCAGTTTTTGCTATAAATTCTTGTTCTTTACCAACGTCTGATTTTCTTTCCATTTTCTACCTAAATTCTAGTAATATGCATGTAACTGTTACTGAGGTAAGCTGAGGATACGTGTAAAAATCTATCATAGCATACTTGAGGTACCCCCAGGATACGTGCGAAAATAGACAGGAAAACAATGTGCAATATTCCTGTCTGCTCTTCACCTCTTTTTCCTACAAGACGGGGTTTGCCCACAGTAGGAACCAAAAGTCGGAATAGACCCCGAATAGGGGCGCTGGAGCTTCCGCTAACTTAGCTTAGCAGACATAACACCCTTGAATTCGCCCGGTTTCTTTCTGCTAATGCTCTTCAAAACCAGCCTTTTTGATGTCTGCTAAGGTTTTTTTGAAGCATCGGCCAACCCCATCCAGGCAGGGATCACCGTTCTATTCCAACTTTCTGTTCCAACCGTGGGCAAACCCCAGACTGAGCGAGGCATTCACCGGGGATTATTCCTCCTGTCCACATGGCAGCAGCGGCGTAAAGCAATCTGCGGCAGAGCGCACTCTTGATGGTGGGGACTAGACTCGAGAGAACGAAGCGAGGCCGTATGGTGTGCATCAGTATACCGTTCGACCTCGCTTCGGCGTAGTGCGCTGCAGTCCCCTCCGTCAAGAGCGCAGATTGTAGCCCTTGCTGTCTTCCGTTCCTGGTCCCTCTTCCGTTGATATGCATACGTGAACGTGTATGCGTAAACGAAATTCCCGTTGGCTATAAGAGTAGTTACGTAGGAGTTTTTGCGCAGAACGCTACGCAGATCTTGCTAGTACGAGAGGGGTATCTGCTGCTCCTTTCCAGCGTGATGGTGCTGATTATTTCAGATAATCGGCACTCCTCATACCCTGTCTGGACAGGTTGTCCACATTGATGATCAAGAGCAGTGCTTTGATGAGATGGCGTGTCAGCTTATGCAGGAACGCATGCAGTTTGCGCCAGAGGAACCAGAGTCACAGGCAGCAGATGACTAGCATTGGGAGCAATGGGAGCAATCGTTCCGACGGCCAACGATCTCCAGGTGGAACGATTGCTTGTAGATACGCCATAGAGACGTCTATATTTCAGGGAAGAGAGAGAGAGAAGGTCAGGGGAGGAAAGGCTTGTCTATGCCACCAGAGCAGCAATCAGACCACTGGCAACATTGCGCCGCGGACTCAGCGAGGCACGCGCCGATTTTTGGGAGAATACTCGTCCAAGTGATTGGGTGCCCCCAGTCTTACCCTCCATGCTATACTGTTCTCTGCTGCCAGTCCCCTCAGCACACGAAACCATGACAGCACCCACGAAAGGAACATTTCCATGGATCGACGATCTTCCGCTTTCCAGCACTCTGACGCTTTCCCGCGCACTGACCAGCCTGCTGCTTCAACGACCAACCGTGAAAACCCATACGGCTCTTCCCAGGACATTGCGCAGAACCCCACGTACAACGACGCGTACAAAGCCAATCCCTTTTCGCGCTTTCATCGCTACGGAGGCACCTTTCCCGATGGCATACAACAACCAGTGCCCTCCATAGACCCACGGTCTCTGACGTCTACCGATGGCAGACGGGCGTACCCCCAGGAGACCACAGGACCCCATCACAACATCGATGTCTTGCGTACCCCCGCCGACCAGTTCGTCCAAGGCGCCTCTCAAGGAAGCGCGCGCCGTGACGTTTATCCCGCGGCCAGTTCTTCTAGAGACACAGGGCATAGAGACACAGGGCACACCCAGCCTGCTGGGTCCCCGTATGGGGACGTTGCGGTGTCACAGGAGGCAATGGGCCCTCGCCTCAAAAGTCCTGGCGGGACCACCTATGCGCGTGGGGAGCGGACGCTGAAAGAGTTTGTCGCTGGCCCTGGCACGTATCAAACTTTAGACAGTGGTGCGCAACAGAAACGGCCTGCTGAGCATTCCCTCAGTTCAAGCTCTGTTAGTCGTCTTGAAACAGGCACGAACCGCACGGGTCAGACGATAGACAAGCTAAACGGCTGGACCCGCGAGGATTCACCACGTGAGACATTATCTCCGAAAGAGATTGCAAGCCAAGGGGGCAAGGCGGGGGGCAAGGCGGGGGGCAAGGCGTCACTCGCCTTGCGAACCCCGGAGCAGCGGAGGAAGTATGCAAGCCTAGCGGGCCAGGCGTCAGCCGCCAAGCGCACGCAGCGAAGAGATGGAGATGGAGCGGTTTAAACCAATGAGGATGTGAGGCAGACGGTTCTTCTTCTATGACGTTGAGCGCCAGTTCTGAGCGTTTTTTTCGCGTTCGTGTCGCCTTTACCTCTCGCCTGACGAGCAGAGGCATTCTCATGGCGCTCAGCCCATTTGGGGAAGATTCAGACAACCGTTCGCAAAACGTTCGTTTTGCAGACACTATCCAGATACGACGCCGATCCCCGTTTTGGGGGTCTTTTCCTATCCACATAGCCGTCTGTTTTTCAACGTCCAGAAACCAGTCAGCAGCGATGCGTTTGCAGACACTTTCTTTTGAGAGTGGACAGTGTGTCTGGACACTATCTGGACACCACAAAAAAAGCGTGGAGGAGAGTTCCTCACACGCTTCTTGGTATTCGTCAGTTCGTCAGTCTGTTCATGAGTGTTCCCAGAGCGTCAACTGGATGGCCTCAAACATGGCATGCGATACAAAGGCGTCGCTCTCTGCCTCTCCGATGATCGAGGGCGTTTGAAGCTCCTCCTCTCGTTGTTCCTGCCAGACGCGAGGAGAGACATTGAGCAGCACTTCACAGTCACAGTGTCCGCCCAGGTCGATCAGTTTGGCGATATTGGCTCGTATATCCCGCACATCAACGTTCAGAGCCTGCAGAGAGGCGCGTGTGCGTCTCAGGGTATGCGTACACCCAGAGCGACGCACAAGGCGGTCTAAACGGGCGTACAGGTCCATATATTGGGTGTCCGTGAGTAAGGTCATTGTGGGCGCTCCTCTCGTCTCTCTCCAAGTCTCTCAGGTGTCTCTGGTATGATCGCTGCGGCGACATGGGCCGTAGTCAGGCCAATCGCTAGTTTCTGAACGATGAGGCTGCGATGACAACGCTCATACTGTTTACAGCCGCATAAGAGCACGAGCGAAGAGCCTCGTGAGAGATAGTACAGCAGGCCGTTAATACCTCGAATGGGATTGATCAAGGCTAGAGGGCCACCGTTAAAGGCATTGGGATTGCCCAGATGTTCCCCTGCCCAGTGGTATCGCTCTCCATACTTCTCTGCCAGGGCGGATCGGTCCCACGTCTTGACCCAATAGTCTTTCCCCTTCCCTGGCTTGATGTAGGGCCATTTGCGCGTGTCGATGAGGAGCATAGAAGGTTCCTGCATCATCTCTTCCAGCTGGTGTTCGGCTCCTGGCTGCGCGTAACCCAACGAATACACCTTAGGCATTGACCACCTCTCTCTCCACTGCACTCTCAGCCTGCAGTTGTCTCCGTTCGATCTGCATGCGTCGGGCCAGTCGCAGATCTTCAGCAACCGCGACATGGCCCGCAAAACGCGCGGTAGCAAACCATGCCTCATAGCCGGCCTTGCTCGTCCAGAGCGCGGGATATTTGAGGGCTGCTCCCAGCTTTAGCAACTGATACCGGTCATAGCAGTGCCCACACCAGTAATGCCCATGATCATCGGTGAACCCTGCTAGAAAGGCTCTCGTGGCCTCCTCAAGCTCTGGTCGCACCTGTTCTTTCGCACCCCTAAAGGCTGCCCAATCTGCAGGAGATTTCAGATCATCCCAGGTCTTGCCCAGCTTTCTGAGGGCCAGGCTATTGATGCGTTGCTCGTACATCGTCGTGGGGGTTTTGCCACGGCGATGCCAGCGCTTCAAGGTGTCGTTGTCTTCCAGAATGCGAGCGTCGTAGGGATTGAGCCAGGGCGGCATCTCGTGATGCTCCGGGGAGCACCTATTGAGAAAGACCACCGTGGAACAATCGCGCCAGGGGATCCCGTACTCCTGGCTGAGCAAGCGCTGCGCTGCCAGGAGATCAGCCTTGAGGATGGCCTCTTGTGGATACACGTTCATGAGCGCTCCCCTTTCCACAACTGAGGAGCCATTGTTTCGCGTATCTCTGCCAACGGAAGGGGCAGCTTGACCCTTCGACGCACGATGGCACAGAAACTGCGTTTGGCTCTGGCTCCGCCCAGCGCTCGTTGCCCTTGCTCCCACTCCTCACAGGCTCGAAAACGCTCAGGGAAATTCTCGAGTAAGCGTTCCCACTCTGCACGCCCTTGACGGACACAACGCCCACCACAATTGTTATGCTTGTGACCCAGCGCGTAGAGTCGAGGCGGCTCGATCCCCCAATCCTCACGGCAGATAGCGAGAAGATCACGTGTCTCCATGTGCCAGAGCAGAGGATATTCAACGATGACCGACGGTAAAGCCTTCGCGTAGGACTCTTTGACGCTGGCCAGGCGTCGCTTCTCCCAGTGGTCCAATCCGATGTAGACCACTGGGAAAGTTGGCATCGCTTGAATAAAGGTGCGAAAGGGTTTAACCTTGAGCTCATAGCTACACGGGGCCGCCATATTACAGGGAATGAGCTTCTTTTGTGCAGCAACATCTAGCGGGGTCCGCCCGTCGGTGTACCAGTAGAGGACACCTCCCCAGCGCTCCATGAGATCAGAGAGAAAGCGGTAGAGGTCTTCATCCTCATAGAGCGTATCGGCAAACCAGAGCAGAACGTTCTCGCGCCCGTACCGCTGGATCACTCGTTCCGCTGCGACGGCACTGGCAATCCCTCCACTGAGCGAGACTGCATGATGCTGGGTCAGCTGGGCCGCAACCTTCAGATGATTGGCACTGGTCAACGCACAGATCTCGTAGTTCATCACTGCCCCTCCTCCTCAGCGCGTACGTTCGGATGGGACCGATATGTCCAGAGGAAGAGGCCAAGTAACAGCAATATGCAGGGGATGCTGGCAAAAACCCCAAAGTCTTCATGCTTGAAGAAACAGATCACACACAGAGCAATACACGCGAAGAGCACGATTGTCTGGATCTTCAATCGCCAGAGACGGGTTGCTCGTCGCTCCGGCTCCTTCCCTTGCCGCTCAATCTCAGCCAAGTTGTGCAGCAAGACCTTCGCCCGTTGCTCCTCATAGTCTGCTTTCGCTTCCGCATGCACCTTCTTTGCCAATGCATGATTGATGATACCGTTTGGCTCAAGCCCAAGGGCCTCCGCTTCCGCTCGCAAGGCATCAATCCTTGAGGACATGTACGCTTCATAATGCGCTTTGGCGTCTGGATACTCTTGCATCATTCCTGTCCTTTCTTGGCGGTTACTCGAGCTTCATGACGTGCGATCTGCTGCTGGAGAAGGTGCTTTGCATGACGTTTACAAATGCCGTGGGAATCACCTTCACGGGGCTGGATGTGCCGTTCTTTGAGGCACCAGGCACAGTGTTTGTTCATCCCACGACCACCTTTCCGGATTGCCAGGAGGAGACACAATACAGGATCGAGGAGATGTACGCCTGTTCGTCGTTGTCGTCGGCAGATGGGGCGTAACGGGGGATAATCGACTCCACCGTCGTCAGTCCGTCACCTTTGTAGAGCGAGGAAGTGATCAACGCAAACCAAGCATTGGCACCGGCGGCAAAAGAGGGAAAGGCTGCATAGCAACTCTGCCCGCTCTCGCACTGGCCTCCCTGCGTGTTCACACAGGCGGCGTCATCAATACATCTGAGATTGCCAATGGAATGCGTGATCGTCGCCATTCCCTGCGTCCCGAAGTCGCTCTCATGCATAAAGAAAGCCAGAGGGTAGGCATCATCAATGCCGTATTGTGCGCTCAGGTCATACAGGGTTTGCCCTTGCCCAGCTGCTGGGGAATGGTAGGCGGACAGGATCGCATTGACCTGGGCAGCGGTCAGGGATGGCTTGCCATACAGGGAATGTCCATCTGCAGTGACCGGGGTTGATTGTGCAGGATGGGCCGACTGGGCATGCTGTGTCACAACAGGTTTACCGACGGTGTAGGCCAACCCTCCCAGCACGATGATAATGGCAACGATCCAAACCAATCCATGATTATGCGACGCTTTTGCGGCATGCTCTTCTTTGATTTCCATGACCAACTGAACTCCTTTTCAGCCTGTCCAGGGCACCCGCCAGCGAAAAAAAAGGCACAAGGATGCCCGGGACAGAGATGTTATGTGTGAACAATCGTGGTCAGGAGCCAGCCCAGGAGGCCGGTCTCCTGGTGCTCTTATTTGCGGGGTAAATCTGGCATTGGTGGCAGTTGCGTGCCTTTGCGAATTGAGAGGCCTTTAGCCTGCCCATACTCAATAGCCTGCTCTGCCTCTTCCTCGGAAAGTCCATCAATGGTGATACAGCCATCTTTGCCTCGATACACGGACTTGCCATTGCGGTAAGCAGTGTTCATCTCATCGATGACCGCCCGCTTTTCGGTGTGGCGTCCAAACTTGATCAGAGCCATGTTCGGCGTCCTCCCTTCCCTACAGCACAAAGGCAAAACTGAGAATGAGGACAACAGCCACCGCAAAGCCCAGATAGCGCGTCGCGGTTTTGGGGTTGTAGAAAGACCCCAGCGCGATGAGCAAGGCAATCGCAAAGAGCACAAAAGGCAGATAGGAGTACTGCTGGTGCAGGTGGTGAAGGATCACAAGAAGATGTGACATGGTATACTTCTCCTTAATGGGTCCAGGGTGACAGACCGGACAATCAGGCACCCTGACCGAACTGAGTGCTGGCTCTCACGAGTCAGCATTTTTTAGGCAAACAACATGACTGAAAGCATGGCAATGATGACCAGACACGCGCCGATCATCCCAAAGGCCGAACCCTTTGCAAAGGCCATCTCACGGCGTCGGGCATAGACCATCATCCCGATACAGAACAGCATCAATTCGATCCCGCCCACAAACAAACTACGTGGATACGCAAGCCACTGGCTGGCAACAACGCCTACGATGATACCCACGATCGCTACGACAAATCCTACTCGTAAAGCCTGTTGATTTTTCATTCGTTCTCCTCCCTAGAACTTGTATTCTTTCGATCTACGTCAATTGCTATGTGCGAAGAATAACATATAATGGCTCAACTGTCAATAGTTTATCCTAAACTTTTATTAAATTATTGACAAATTCATAAAAGAGATGTATTCTTGTGGCACAGAATAAAAAATATTCAATAGACAGGAGACCCAAGTATGGAGAGAAAAATTTACACAACACAGGAATTATTCAGTCGTTTACCTATCTCTTTATCTGAACTAGCACGTAGAAGTAAAGTTAGCGAGGTAACAGCTGCAAAAATACGCGACGGCAAAACAGCAAGACTCCACACGATAAATAAGCTACTAGCCACTTTCTCTGAAATCTATGGCATTCCCTTATCTTTAGACAATGTTATAGGATTTAACGTCATGAAAGGTAGATATGGAGATGGAAAACTTGAAGGTATAGAAAGAGAAAATACAAAAGGAGAGGATACAAAATAACTACCGTGTAAAGCCCATAAAAAAAACGCCCCACACCCGCAAAGTCGAAGCGTTTTCTTTACTCCCAACAAAACTTTAGGAGATTGGTTTGTATGGAATTTTCATGTAGTCGAGCTTGTACTCTCTACATCTTAGCATATCGATACAAATTTGTCTCCTCCCTGATAGAAAGTAGGAGACGAAATGACCATCGTAGAAGATAATATTCGTACATTAGCCGACCTGCAGCAATTTCCCCAGTGGGTCTGCTTCACCCCTGAGAAGGAACCGATCAATCCTCGCACCGGCAACGGAGCGATGGCCAATAACCCCCGAACCTGGACCATTCTTGCTCAAGCCTATCAGGCATGGCACGATAATGCTGAGATCTATGCTGGCATCGGCTTTGAGTTCGTGAAAGAACAACGTATCACTGGCATTGACCTGGATAAATGCATTGAGCACGGCGAGATCAAGGCATGGGCCTTAGAGATCGTCCAACGCTTCAATTCCTACACCGAGATCTCCCCCAGTGGCAAAGGATTGCATATCTGGGTCCGAGGCTCCATTCCTGCCACCTTGGGGTCTGATACATCTGATCCCGATATCAGGATCGAGATGTACGACCATGAACATTACCTCACCGTCACCGGCCAAAAGCTGGCAGGCACCCCCGATACCATTGAGGACCGTCAGGAACTGCTGCTCCAACTGCACGAAAAAGAGAAAGCACGACGTCGGCAGGCCAAAGAAGCAAAACGTCAACAACGTCAACAACAACAACAAGCACCCACCACACCACGGCCTGCTGCTCTACTCCCTGCTGCTGACTCTCCCTATGGTCTGGCTGCCCTCAAAGACGAATGTCAGGATCTTGCTACAACGGGAGATGGTGCCCGCAATACCCGCCTCAATTTGGCTGCCTATAACCTGGGTCGTCTTGTAGGTGGCAATGAGCTTTCCCGCTCCACCGCTGAAGAAGCGTTATTCGCTGCGGCAGAACGCTCTGGCCTCTCGCAAATGGAGATCGAGAAGACACTCAAGAGCGGTCTGGAAGCTGGCATGCGCGAACCACGGACTCGACCGGTTGATGACGTGATTTATGGTCCTGCCAACGGACACCGTGGAGACGGTGGCAACGGTAGTCACAGTGGCAACGGTGCAGCTGGTGGATCCCCCAGTGAACCAGATACGCAATTCGTCATTGAATGCCTGCGGGAAGGAGAGTATGGTGACTCCCTCCTCTTTGCTTTCCTCTTCCGCGGTCTGGTGCTCTTCGATTACACTGCTCAGGAGTGGTACACCTGGAAAGGACATTGGTGGGAAGTCGATAACGCCGGGAAAATCAAGCACCTGGTGAGCGGCAGACTTGCCAGTTGCTACCTCAAAACCGGCGCGACTCTGAACCAACAAGCCTCTCAGCAAGAGGCTAAAGCTGAAATCAGTGGCGACGACCAGGAGAAGGCGGCGGCCAAAGAGCGCGTCATCATCATCAAAAAATTGATCAAGGAACTGACGGATCGCGCCTTTACCCTGCGGCAGGTTTCACGCTGCAAAAATATTCTCTACTTTGCCCAGTCTCATGATGGCATGGGCATTACTGCTGACCAATGGGATCTCAACCCCTGGCTCCTGGCTGTGCCCAACGGCGTGATCGATCTCCACACGGGAACACTGCGCGATGGTAAACCTGATGACTATATTCGGACGGCTGCCCCCACCGTCTGGAAAGGACTCGATGAACCTGCACCTCGCTGGGAACGCTTCCTCCAGGAGATCTTTGAGGACCGTCCCGCTGACCTACGCACTGAACTCATTACCTTCAAACAGCGTCTCCTGGGCTATGGCATCACCGGTGAAGTAATCGAGCATATCTTCGCGATCCTCTACGGAGAGGATGGACGCAACGGCAAGGACACCATGCAGAAGATCCTGTCCAAAACACTGGGATCTGCTTCAGGAGCTATCCATAAGGATGTGCTGCTGGATGCCGGACGGGGACATTCAGCGGGCGCTCCTACTCCTCACCTTTCTGCCTTGCAAGGAAAACGGCTGGCCTGGGCGAACGAACCGGAAAAAGGGGCACGGTTCAACGTGGGACAGATCAAGGATTTATCTGGCGGCGGCGACATCCCGACCAGGGGCCTCCACGAAAAAAAGTACACCAATATCAAACCATCGCACCTGCTGCTGCTGCTCACCAACCATAAACCTCACGCTGATGCCAACGACTCTGCTTTCTGGGAGCGCGTGATCATGATCCCGTTCAATATACGTTTCGTCGAGCACCCCGTCGCTCCCAACGAGCGGCAACGCGACACCACCCTCTGGACCACGCTGGAAAGTGAGACATCCGGCATTCTGGCATGGCTGGTACGAGGTTGTCTCCTGTGGCAGCGTGAGGGACTCAATATCCCTGACCAGGTACGGGCTGCTGTCCTAGCGTATCGGGATGAGGAAGATGATCTCAGAACCTTCTTAGATGAATGTTGTGTGATCAAAGAAGGATTATCAATAAAAGCTTCAACGCTCTATAGTGCCTATGAAAAATGGGCACAATCTGGCAATATCTACGTTTTGAACAGAACACAGTTTGGATTACAATTAGCGAAAAAGAAGATAGAAAAGGAAAAGAAGGGATTGATAAAATATATTGGAATAGGATTATTAGACTCATTTAATGATTCTTCTCTTGGATAGTTTTTGGAGAGAAACAAAAAAAGTGGACAGTTTTTTTAGACTGTCCACTTTCCTTTTAATGCCCTTCTCAAGCGGGCTGAAGGCACATTAATGCTATCCACTCTGGACAGTTTGGACAGTTTTTACAGGTTTATCTAAAAAATAGTTAATATACTATAGATTTTTAGCAAAAACTTGTTAAAACTGTCCAAACTGTCCAGATACTTACTATGGAAAGTACCTTAGACCCGCATGGGAAGCCACCTAACCCCCCTTTGGACAGTCTAAAAAAACTGTCCAAAACTATCCAAGTTTCTTATAAAACTGTCCACAATATCAAAAGAGATGGAGAAACGTATTAAACTTGTACGTATGTCTATAAAATAGTTATGATACTTTATATCAAAGTAGTTATTGACTAAATGAATATGATATTCTATATCAAAGCGTTTATTAACTAAATAGCTATATCTATTGACAAAGTACTTAATCTTAAGTTATCCTTATTTAAACGGCGTTAGTCGTAACGAGGACCAAAATGACATACACGGTAGAAGAGGTCGCAAAGATTTTAAAAGTATCGGTTCAGACTGTGCGGAACTTAATCAAAGAGAGAAAATTGAGAGCGTTTCGCGTGGGGATCCAGTTAAGGGTTAAGAAAGAAGAACTTGACCGTTTTATGAGCGACCAGTAGTTGTAGAGTGTTTCTGTAGTGCAAAAGAATAGCCGTGTCCTCGCTCCGCCAAGTTTGAGTACACACGGCATTAAAACAAACCAACATAGTTTTCACCATCTGGTCTAGTGGTAATGGTACCGCCAGATGGGAGTCGAGTCAAGGGAAAGGACAAACTCTCATGGCAAACAATGATATCCGGAATGCAAAGCAACTTGCTACCTTCATTCGTGAAGAAGACCTCGACGATCTGGGCTCTATCAAGAGAGACCTCGAAGCAAAAGCGCACCAGGCGCGTGAAGATGGGCGTGTCTATCTCCTCCAGCAGTACACCCGTTTACTGGCCATCATTGGTCCTGAGATCAAACGCGTTGAGCGTCGTTTTGAGCGCGAGAATCTGGCCTACCTGCGCAAAGAAGGGAAGCGTTTGAAAGAAGAACTCAAGACGCAGAGTGGTCCAGCTGACGAAGCTTAATTCGTTGTGAAAAGGGTTTAAATCGCTCACACGGTCCATACAGCCGTGGACCATCCGTGGTTTTTGGTGGACCATCCGTGGACCATCCGTGGGCCGTTTGAGCTTGATTTACCCTCCTAAAGTTTCGTTTCATTTTGATTTACCACAGCAAAGTCGTTAATCGCGTGCCAGGTCCACGAAACAAAATCGTGGGTCCACGAAATGAAATTGAGGTAGCATGATGCAATATCAAGACGATCCCTACGGAGCTTATCAGGACCAGACGACTCAGGACCAGACCACAACCGATCCAAGTATGGAAACTGCGAACAATCCGCAGCAGACACCGCAGACACAGCAGACACCTCCGCCTCCAAATGCTACACCGAGTACAGGCCCATTACTGAGTGGTTTTAAAAACTTCTTCGGTGGTATGTTCGGTTCTTCCTCTGGATCTGGGCAACCTTCCGCGGCTTCAGGACCACAGCCGAATAACCAGCGACAAAAAACAAACAAAGCTGAAGAGGATAAGCGTAGTGCCATTGAGAAAATGCGCGATAAGGTGGCCGAGTTTGATGAGGACTACAAAGACATTGGTGAGCGGGTCCTGGGTGGTTTTACGCAGTTTATCGGTTATGTTGGTCCCTTTCTCCTGATGCTCT
>Ga0310811_10005845_pt1 | contig 15644 bp, 13 predicted proteins | sample YCmetagenome_FD_207642 | JGI IMG/M metagenome (GOLD analysis project Ga0310811, IMG submission 207642) | Soil microbial communities from experimental microcosm in Duke University, North Carolina, United States - YC | ecosystem: Engineered > Artificial ecosystem > Soil microcosm > Unclassified ...
CTGAAGGACTCTATTCGCGTAAAAACCCTTTCCCGGCCACGATGACCGTGAACCGCAAGCTCACGCTTGGTGGTTCGGAAAAAGATACGCGTCACTTTGAAATTTCGCTCGCCGGTTCCGGTCTCGACTACGAGGTCGGCGATTCTCTCGGGGTTTTCCCGTCCAACGAGCCGGCCCTGGTCGAGAAGCTGCTCGAGACCCTCGGCTTCAGCGGCGACGAGGTCGTACCGAACGCCGACAAGGTGCCGATGCCGATCCGTGAAGCTTTGTTGAAGAGCTTCGTCATCACCTCGCCGGATAAGAAGCTGCTCGGCGCGATCGCGGAGAAGGATTCGTCCGCGGAATTCCTGAAAGACCTGCTCGACCCGGCCTTCAAGACGAACCTCGATGAATACCTCTGGGGTCGCGACATCCTCGATCCTCTCCTCGAGTTCACGGCCGCCAAATTTACCCCGGAGGAATTCGCGGGCTATCTCCGCAAGCTCCAGCCTCGCCTCTATTCCATCGCTTCCTCGCGCAAGGTCGTTGGGGAGAATGTCCACCTCACAGTCGCGGTCGTTCGCTATAACAGCTACAATCGCCCCCGGGCCGGCGTGGCGTCCTCCTTCCTTGCAGAACGCTGCGAGGGCGAGGGGACGATCCCGGTCTTCTACCACACGGCGAAGCATTTCCGGGTGCCCGAGGATCCCGCGACGAACATGATCATGGTCGGACCCGGCACGGGCATCGCGCCTTTCCGGGCGATGATCCAGGAGCGTGCAGCCAGCGGAGCCTCCGGCAAGAACTGGCTCTTCTTCGGCGAGCAGCGCTCGGCGAGTGACTTTTTCTATCGCGAAGAGTTCGAGAAATATCAGGCCGACGGCGTGCTCTCGACGCTGGATACCGCTTTCTCGCGCGACCAGGATTTCAAAATCTACGTCCAGCACCGCATCCTCGAGAAGGCGGCGGAGCTCTACGATTGGTTCGAGAACGGAGCCATCTTCTACATCTGCGGCGACGCAGCCCGCATGGCGAAGGACGTCGACACGGCATTGCACGAAGTCGTGCAAAAGGCGGGTGGCAAGACGCCGGAGCAGGCGATCGAGTACATCGACGCTCTGAAGAAGGCGAAGCGTTACCGGAAGGACGTTTACTAAGCACGAATCAGCCGGGCAGGCCGAAATTCGCGAGGACGCGGGTTCGGCCGGCTCATCCTCTTTTCGATCCCGTCATTCCGTTTTTCGTTTTACTCCATTGAAGCACGTTCATTTTCTCGGCATTTGCGGCACTGCCATGGGGGCGGTGGCGGCAGGCATGCGTGAGCAGGGCTTTGTCGTCACCGGTCAGGACGACAATGTCTACCCGCCGATGTCGACTTTCCTCGAGAGCAAGGGCATCGCCATCACCAAGGGCTTCGAGCCGGCGGACATTCCCGCCGAGGCCGAACTGGTGATCGTCGGTAATGCCATGACGCGAGGGAAACCCGCCGTCGAGGCCGTGCTCAATCGCAAGCTCTACTATCTCTCCCTGCCCGAGACCCTGAAGCAATTCTTCCTGCGTGGGCGGCACAATCTCGTGGTCACCGGGACCCATGGCAAGACGACCACGACCTCCCTGCTGGCCTGGATCTTCGAGCACGCGGGGCTGGAGCCCGGATGGCTGATCGGCGGCATTCCCGCCAATCTCGGCACCGGCTGCAATCTGCGCGATTCAAAGTATTTCGTGATCGAGGGGGACGAATACGACACCGCTTTTTTCGACAAGCGCTCGAAGTTCGTCCACTACATGCCGGAACTCGTGATCGTGAACAATATCGAGTTCGATCACGCCGACATCTTCCGGGATCTCGACGACGTGAAAACGAGCTTCCGTCGCCTGCTCAATATCGTGCCGGGCGAGGGGATGGTGCTGCTGAACGCGGACGATCCGAATTGTCTCGAGGTCGCGAAGACCTGCCCCGCGCCGATCGTCGAGGTGGGGTTCTCTCCGAATGCGGCGAACCAGATTCGCAATATCGAACATCACCCGGAAGGGACGGCGTTCGAACTTTTTGGCGAGCGATTCGAGATTCCGCTCCCGGGCGACTTCAATATTCGCAACGCCGCGATGGCCGTGAGCGCCGCACATTTCTACGGGGTTCCGACCGAAAAAATCCGCGAAGCCCTCAAGACTTTTGCCGGCATCAAGCGCCGCCAGGAAGTGCGCGGCGTCGTGAATGGCATCACCGTCATCGACGACTTTGGGCATCATCCCACGGCCATCCGCGAGACTTTGGCCGGTCTGCGCCGGCGTTATGAGGGGGCACGCATCTGGGCGATTTTCGAGCCGCGGTCAAATACGACGCGGCGCGCGGTTTTTCAGCACGCGCTGCCGGAGGCTTTCGGCGACGCCGATGGCGTCTTCATTGCGCAGATTGCCCGGCTGGAACAAATCCCCGAGGCGGATCGCCTGAATCCGGAGCGGGTGGTGGCCGATATCGCAGCCGCTGGAAAAGCCGCGTTCTACGAGCCCACGGCAGACGCGATCGTGGACCGTCTGCAGCCGCTCGCGCAGAGCGGCGACCTGGTCGTGGTTTTCAGTAACGGCGGCTTCGACGGCATTCACGCGAAGCTTCTCGAGCGGCTGAAATAAAGCCGCTCCGGCGAAACCGCCCGGTTGGAAAACTACCCGAGGCGGTAGACGATGCGCGCCTTGCTGAGATCGTAGGGCGACATCTCCATCTTCACGCGGTCACCATTGGTGAGGCGGATGAAACGCTTGCGCATTTTGCCCGAAATATGGGCGAGGACGGTGTGCTTGTTGGAGAGCTCGACGTGGAACATGGTGCCCGCGAGCACGTTCGTGATCTTGCCTTCGACTTCGATTGCTTGTTCTTGAGCCATGTATGAATCGCCCGACGACGGGGCGGATTGCCGCTGTGGGGCACCGTGGGCCGGTCGAAACCATTTCAAAAGTGGGAACCGTGCGTACAGCCACGTTTCGTCCTTAGCCGCGTGGGATGCGGCGACGGGCCCAATGCCGTCGAGAGGCGGAACTCTCGTCGATTTCTGGCGATGCGCAATCTTTTAATTACGGGCGACTGAACGACATGCGGTTGACATCCATGGCCGATGCCCCCACTTTGTCCCGCGTTCGCGCGGACGGCTTCGGCTTTGCGGACATTGTTCTTTTAATCCAACCCGGCTTTCCGCAGCCCGCTTATACGTTCCCATTCATGCGCAATCTCTGGAGCCAGGTCCGCTGGCAAAATTTTCTCTTCCTGAGCGTCACTCTGCTGACCACGCTCACCGCCGTTCCCCTCTACATCTGGCACCATGGTCTCGACCTTTTTCAGGTGTCGTTGTTCTTCTTCTTCACGATCGCCACGGGCATCAGCATTACCCTCGGCTACCATCGTTTGTTCTCCCACTTCACGTTTGAAGCCAACTGGAGCGTCAAACTCTTCACGCTTCTTTTTGGAGCGGCCGCCTTCGAAGGCTCGGCTCTCGAGTGGTCCGCGGACCATCGCCGGCATCACAAGCACGTCGACCATGACGAAGATCCCTACGATATCAACAAGGGGTTTTTCCACGCCCACATTGGCTGGCTCCTTTTCCGGAGAGGGCCGGATACGCCTCTGACCTGGGTGCGTGATTTGCAGAAGGACAAGCTCGCCGTCTGGCAGCATCGCTATTACATCCCGCTGGCGTTTGCCATGGGCTTTGGCGTTCCTCCCTTGATCGGGTTTCTGGTCGGCGGCTGGAGTGCGGCGCTCGGTGCGTTCCTCCTGTCGAGCATTGCCCGCACAGTGGTCGTGCATCACATGACCTTCTGCATCAATTCCCTGTGCCACTGGATCGGCGATCGCCCTTATTCCGGGAAGTGCAGCGCTCGCGACAGCTTCCTGATGGCTGTTTTCACCTTCGGCGAGGGCTACCATAACTACCACCACGAGTTTCAGTATGACTACCGCAACGGCGTGAAGCCATGGCAGTTCGACCCCACCAAGTGGACGATCTGGACGCTCAACAAGCTCGGTCTCGTCCGCAATCTCCGGACGGTCTCCGAGGATCGCATCCTCAAGGCCCAGGTCGCCGAGCAGCAGCGCCGGATCGAGCAGAAGCTGGCCCAGCGCAGCACGCCGATGGGCGAGTCGCTCACCGCGATGTTCCATTCGGCTCAGCAATCCATGCACGACGCACATGCGCGTTGGGAGCATGCCCTGGAGCAGTGGCGTCACGCCGCCGAGCGCCGGCACGAGCATTCCCGCGAACGCCGCCGCGAACTCCGCCGTGAGCTCGACGAAGCCGCTTCGCGACTGCGCGAAGCTCTCCGCCGGCTCGGCCAGGCCGTGCAGGCTTAGTTTCGAAAAAAATCCGCTTTCAGAAGGCGCGACCTGATTTACTCAGCGTCGCGCCTTTTGCATTTAGCGAAAGGCCGCTTCCCCCAAATATGAAAACTGTTCCCGGAACCAATTTCTCTTCGATATCCCGATCTCTGCTGCTCGCACTTGCGGGTACGATCTCTTTGACCCAGGCAACGATGGCGCTCGACGCCGTGAAGCTCGGCGCAGACGTCCCGTACCTCCGCTATGAAGCGGAGAGAGGAAAATTGACTGGAGCTGCCGTGAAAGTTGGGCCGAGCCGCAAGGTCGGTGACCTGGCTGGTGAGGCTTCCGGGCGGGAAGCAGTGAAGTTGATCAATCCCGGCGACGGCGTGGAGTGGGTCGCGACGGAGGCCGCCAACAGCATCGTGATCCGAAGCAGCATCCCGGACAGCGTGGATGGTGCCGGACAGGACGCCACGATCAGTGTTTTCGTCAACGGCCGGAAGCGCGGGACGGTCGGGGTGACCTCCCGGTACGCGTGGCTCTACGGCCCCGAGGGGGAACCGAAAAATCAGCCCTCACTTGGCAACCCCCGGCGCATCTACGATGAAGCGCACCAGCTTTTCGATTTCACGATCCAAAAAGGCGACCGGGTCATGCTGAAGAAAGACTCCGGCGACGAGGCCGCCTACTACGGGATCGACTTCGTCGAACTGGAAATGGTGGCTCCGCCAAAGCCGTGTCCCGAGGGCTTCGTCAATATCGCCGACGAAGGTCTCACACCGGAAAACTTTGGTTCGAAGATCGCAGGGCTCATCCAGAACTTCGAGTGGAAGGACGGCTACAAGGGCAGGAAGGGCATCTACATTCCGCCGGGTCGCTACAAGATGGATGCCCAGGCGATGATCAACTCGAAGATCGCGGATGGATTCGAGATCCGTGGCGCAGGGATGTGGTACACGACTTTGTTCAACGACAGCGCCGACGAAATGGATTGGGGGCGTCCAGGCTTCAATTTGAACGGGAAGAAAGTGAGCTTCTCGGATTTCGCCATCTTTGGTGGCGGACGCAACCGCGGTGGAAGCGGGAAGCCATTTTTCAACAGCTACGGCAACGGTACGGTATTCACCCGGATCTGGGTGGAACACATGACCTGCGGCTTCTGGGTTGGAGGCGGGCAGGGGATCACCAAAAATCTCACGATCGATAGCTGTCGGTTGCGAAATCTCGGAGCCGACGGGATCAATCTCTGCAATGGCACCAAGAACAGCACGGTCGTGAATACCACGGTGCGGGCCTCGGGCGACGACGGCATCGCCATCTGGTCCGCGCCTGAGATGGATGGGCCCGGCGACGGGATCGAATATGCCGGCTGCGCCGGAAACATGATTCGGAATTGCACGGTCGAGCTGCCGTGGCGGGCGAACGCCTACGCGATCTATGGCGGCAAGGATAACACGATCAAGGACTGCATCGGACGCGATACTTTGACGTATGCCGGGCTGAACATTTCCTCGACCTTCAAACCGCGCGCGTTCGCGGGAACGACGCTGGTTGATAACCTGCTGCTGGAGCGGTGCGGGGGAGCCTTTTGGAACGGCCAGGAGTTCGGCGCGCTATGGGTGATGGCCGATGACAGCGAGATCCGCGGAGTTGTGCTCAAGAACATCGATATCGTTGATGCGACCTACTCGGGCATCCTGCTCAAGAGCGAGAGTTATCAAAAGTCGCCGCCGCCGATGGAGGTTGCTTTCGAGAATGTGAAAGTCTCCAATCCCGGAACGCGGGCGCTGCATATCGTGGACGCGATGGGCACCGCGACGTTCAAGAAGACCGAGCTGGGAGGCGGACAGCCAATTCTCCGCAGCAAGGACAACAACGGTAAAAAGGGCACGGGCGTGATCAAGTTCGTGACCGACGGCGATTGCGTCGGATTCAAAGAATAGGAGGGAGTCCGGATGGCGTATTTCCGATGAGGCGATCCATCGGATGTGGGACGAGCCGGCGGGTCTCGAATATTTCCTCGCCTTGGCCCACGAGACTCCTACCTTGAGAGTTTTAATGAACGAGGAACTGCAGAAAGTCGTAGAAGCGGGAAAATTGACGCCGGAGGCGGCCGGGAAGCTGGATCAATTGCAGCCCGGGGCATATTGCCAGCACAAGAGCTGGGGCTTCGGAAAAATCGCCGAGTGGAACCTGCTGACTGGACAGATCTTCATCGATTTCGGCACCAAGAAGAGCCACCCGATGCAGCTCGACTACGCTGCGCAGACGCTCACTCCCATCCCTGCGGAATTCGTGCGCGCCCAAGCGGCGGCGAATCCGGATGCGGTTCGTGCCCGGGCCTCGGAAGACCCGGCCGGCCTGGCCAAGGATGTGGTTCGCGATCACGGCGGCAAGGCCACGGTCGAGCAGATCACGGCGACGCTCGTGCCACACGCCATGGACGCGGCGGCTTTCAAAAAATTCTGGGATGCAGCCAAGAAGAAGCTGAAGGGCGACTCCCACGTCCATCTCCCCTCGAAGAAAGGCGAAGCCATCGAGCTGCACGACGCGCCAGTGAATGCCGGAGCCAAGCTCATCGAGAATTTCCACTCCACCCGCCATCCGAAGGAGCAGGTGGTTGCGATCGACTTGATTCTCAAGTCTCTCGACGACCTCGTGAAGGAAGTCGACGAGATGAAGAAACTGACCGCGCTGGTCGAGGATGCCGCCGACAAAGGGCAGCGTCTCTACGCGGTGCAGGCGGTCGAACTGCTGCTGGCTCGTGATGAAATCTGTGAGCGCCACGAGGCTCTCCAACCCGGCGAAAAGGCTCCCACGGTTGCGGATATCCTCCGCGGTGAGCAGACCCGTCTCGCGGAATTGTTCAACAGCCTGCCCGCCTCGAAACACCGCCGGGTGCTCGCGCACTTCAAGGCCGCTTTCGACGAGCGCTGGCAGGAACGCTCCCTCGCTCTGGCGCTCAAGGGAGCTCCGCGACTCGTTCAGGAGATTTCGCGCCTTTTCGAACTCGAAGGCGAGAAGGAGGCATTCAGCGCCGCGATCGACAAATGGATTCGCGAGCGGGCGATTTCTCCGGAAGTCCTGCTCTGGCTCTGCAAGGAGCGTGGCGCGGGCTATCCGCAATACTTCAACATCGGTCTTTTCGGTGCGGTCATTGCCGCGCTCGAGGACGACGCGCTGCTGAGCGACATTACGCGAGGCACGAAGCTGCACGACCTGATGATGGATGACAAATCGCTCGTGGCGGATCTGCTGGCGGACGCCGATCCCGTGGCCGTGCGCGACACAGTCCGGAAGTTGAAGCTGACGACCGTCTTCGACGATCTCAACAAGCGTTCGCTTCTCGCGCGCATCATCAAGCTGCAGCCCGAGGTGCAGGCCATGATCACGGGCGAGCATGAAGAGCAGGCGGCCCGCACGGCGAGCCTTGTCGTTTCCTGGGCGAGCCTCGATCGACGCCGCGAGGAATACGAAGACCTCATCAACCGCCAGATCCCGCAAAACACCCGCGACATCAGCATCGCCCGCGACTACGGCGATCTGCGCGAGAACTTCGAGTTCAAGAGCGCGAAGGAACAGCAGCGCGTATTGCTGCGCCGCAAATCCGACATGGAGCGGGAGCTGGAACTCGCGCGCGGGACGAATTTCGAAGACGTCGACACCTCGAAGGTTTCGATCGGCTCGACCGTCGTTTTGAGCGACCCTGCCACCGGCGAAAAAGAGGAATACCATATCCTCGGCGCCTGGGATGGAGCTCCCGAGAAGAATATCGTCTCCTATCAGGCCGGCATCGGGCAGGCCTTGATCGGAAAGGCCGCTGGCGAGGAAGTTCAGGTGCCGACGGAAAAAGGCGATCGCACCATGCTGGTCGGAAGCATCATCGCCTTCAAAAATCTTGAATTATTGGGTTCTTCCGAGCAGGCTCCGGCGCAGGCGTAGGCCGACGAAGGACGCAACCGTCGACTCACATCCCACACTTTAGATTTACATGTCAGATACCACCATCATCTCCATTCGTTCCCGCGAAATCCTCGATTCCCGCGGCAATCCCACTGTCGAAGTCGATGTCGAGCTCCTCGGCGGCGCGCTCGGCCGCGCTGCGGTCCCGAGCGGCGCCAGCACCGGCGAGCACGAGGCGGTCGAGCTTCGCGACGCGGTCAAGACCCGCTATCTCGGCAAGGGCGTGAGCAAGGCGGTCGCCAATGTTCACAAGTACATCGCACCCGAAATCGTCGGCATGGACGCGCTCGATCAAATCTCGATCGACAAGGCGATGCTCGCGCTCGACGGCACCTCGACGAAGAAAAAGCTCGGCGCGAACGCCATCCTCGGTGTCTCGCTCGCCACGGCCAAAGCCGCGGCCGCCCAGCTCGGCCAGCCGCTTTACAAATATCTCGGTGGACCGAACGCGAAGGTGCTCCCGGTTCCGATGATGAACATCCTCAACGGCGGTGCGCACTCGGATGCCCCGATCGATTTCCAGGAGTTCATGATCATCCCCAAAGGTCTCCCGACCTTCTCGGAAGCGCTCCGCGCCGGTACGGAAATTTTCCACGCGCTAAAGAGCGTGCTGAAAGGCCGTGGCCTCTCGACCGCCATCGGTGATGAAGGCGGATTCGCGCCGGTTCTCTCCGGGGCCGAGGACGCGCTCGACACGATCGCAAAAGCGGTGAAGGCCGCCGGCTACAAGTTCGGCAAGGACATCTTCATCGCGCTCGACTGCGCCTCGTCGGAATTCTACGACTCGTCCTCGAAAAAATACGTCTTCAAAAAATCCGATGGCTCCAAGCGCACGGGCGACGAACTCATCGAATTCTACAAGAACCTTTGTGCGAAATACCCGATCGTCTCGATCGAGGACGGTTGCGCGGAGAACGACTGGGCGACCTGGAAGAAGCTCACGGATGCCCTCGGTGACAAGGTCCAGCTCGTCGGCGACGACCTTTTCGTCACGAACGTCGATTTCCTGCGCAAGGGGATCGAGACCGGTACCGCGAACTCCATCCTCGTGAAGGTGAATCAGATCGGTTCTCTCACCGAGACCTTCGACGCGATCGAACTCGCGAAGGAGAACAAGTACACCGCAGTCATCAGCCATCGTTCCGGCGAGACCGAGGACACGACCATTTCCGACATCGCGGTTGCGACCAATGCCGGCCAGATCAAGACTGGTTCGCTTTGCCGCACCGACCGTGTCGCCAAGTACAACCAGCTCCTCCGCATCGAGGAAGAGCTCGGTGCCAATGCCATCTACGGTGGCAAGATGCGATAAGTAACCGATGAGGACCGCCCACGCCAGAACCCAGCTTCGCAAACGACGCGAGACGGATTTTTGGCGCGCGGTCAACACCGGCTTGCTTGTCCTCTGTTTGCTGGGCGCGGTCGTGGTGACCGCGCTCGCTTTCGTCCCGGAACTGCGCCGGGTGCAGGAAATGCGCGCCAATCTGCAGGCTCTGCAAAAAGAGTCTGCCAGCCAGCAGCTTCTCCTGCGCCAGCAGCAACGGGAAGTGAAGTGGTTGCAGGATGACCCCGCTTACGTGGAGATCCTCGCCCGCGACCGGCTTGGCCTGATGAAAGACGGCGAGACGATATTCCGGTTCGACGAACCGACGGAGACAAATGCTCCGGAGAAGGCGCCCGCAGCCGCGCCTGCTCAAAAGAAATAGATTTTTGTTATATGGACCTTCAGACGCTCGATACCTCCGGGCTCGCCACACGGATCGGCGAGTTGCGGAGGTTCCTTTGACCTGCCGACTTTAACCGCCCGTCTCGAGGAGATCGAGAACCGCATGGCGGATCCCGATTTCTGGAATAACAAGGAGGCTGCCCAGCGTGACATGGAGGAGCTCTCCTCGTTGCGCGGGAAAATTGGCCCTTTCAAGGCTCTCGAGAGCCGGGTGGCTGATCTCGGGGTTTTACGCGAGTTGGCCGAGGAAGAGAATGACGCCACGGCGGTCGAGGAGGTCGCCAAGGAGTTCGACGCGATCACGACCGAGCTGTCCAAGTTTGAATTGCGGCAGTTCCTGAACGGCGAGTTCGACCAGGCGCCCGCATTTATCACGATCCACGCCGGAGCGGGCGGCACGGAGTCCTGTGACTGGGCTGATATGCTGCTGCGCATGTACCAGCGGTGGATGGAGCGGAACGGTATCAACTCGGAAATCACCGATATCCAGCTCGGTGACGAAGCCGGGGTGAAGAGCGCGACCCTGCGGGTGACCGGCGACAACGCCTTTGGTTTCCTGAATTGCGAGCGAGGCGTGCATCGGCTTGTTCGCATCTCGCCTTTCGACGCCAACAAGCGCCGGCATACCTCATTCGCGAGTGTCGACGTGGTGCCGGAGATCGAAGATGTGCCGATCGAGATCAATGAGGCCGACCTGAAGACCGATACCTATCGTGCGGGTGGCAAGGGCGGCCAGAACGTCAACAAGGTCGAGACCGCGGTGCGCATCACTCACCTGCCGACGGGCATCGTATGTGCCTGCCAGGCCGAGCGCAGCCAGGGGCGGAACCGCGAACTGGCGATGAGGATGCTCAAGGCGAAGCTTTACCAGATGGAGGCGGACAAGAAACGCGCCGAGGCCGAGCGGCAGTACGGCGAGAAAGGCGACATCGCCTGGGGCAACCAGATCCGATCCTACGTCTTCCAGCCCTACCAGATGGTGAAGGACCTGCGTACCGGGGTGCAGACGAGCGACGTGCAGGGCGTGATGGACGGCGACATCGATAAGTTCATCGAGGGCAAACTCCGCGGCCTCACTTACAAAAAAGGCGCCAGCGACGAAGACGACGAATAGTCTGGCGCCGGGAGGCGAGCAGCAGCGGGATCGTCGAGAGAAGTAAGAGCGTGGTGGCCGGCTCCGGCACGGCGATGGTCCATCCGACATCCGAGAGCCCGGCGATATCCAGGGCGGTGAGATATTTGCGCGTGCCGGTGGCTAGACTTGGGTCCATGGCGGCATCCTGGGCGACTTCCGTCCCATAAATGGTGCTCATGGTCCCGAGGTCCCAATGAGCGCCATGCTCATCGAGCGGAACCGCGCTGCCGTAGACAGCCACGCTGGCGGCTCCGGTGAAGACACCATTGGAGTCGAGAGCGAACCAGGAATCGGAGGTTCCAATGCCGAGAACATGCCCCAGTTCATGCAACGCGACGGAATAGAAATCGTTCTGTCCGGCGAACGCCTCCGTGGTGCCGGGATCGGAGTCGAAGTACCAATCAGACGTGAGGTTGAACTCGATCGATCCACCCCACGGGCCAAAATCTGTTTTCGGATTGGTAAGAGCTCCGCTTTGTCCGCGCGCCAGAATGGCGTTTATGAATTCCTGACTGCCTCCAATCGAAAAGCCACCAAAGCCCCCATGTCCGAGCGTTTCCTCGGAAAGAGAGCCGGCCCCAACGAAAATGCGGATCTCGTTCGTGGCCAGAGTGAGGTTTTCCAGGACCTCGTCTTCACCGGTCGAAGGATTGAAAAATTTCGCGGTCCATGAGTCCGATCCTCCCGGAGTGATCGCGCTCAAGGTATCGGTGAGGAGCGAGTCGTAAAAACTGGCGGCGGCTTCGAGATCTGTCTTTGCAGCGGGATTGGCGGTGAAGAAGTTGTTCGTGTCGAAGCTGTAGTCCAGCACGATGTCCACCGCCCGAACGGGGAGGGGAGACAGGCAGAGAAGAACTGCCGCGACGAAAGGGAACTTCACGCGGGGAAGCTAGCATCGCCGGCGCAGGTCGCAACCGCGCCGACGCATTCACCGGGGAAAAGCCTCTAATGTGGAGCATCGTTTCTGGAGAGCGTGCCTCCGAAAGGTGACTTGCTCCGAAAAATACCGGTTGGCGGGATGAGGTTGAAAATTTCACCATAGCCGTAGCTGGAGGTGTCGTGAAAAATAGGGATGCTCAGGGAGGTCCCGGCGAGAGTTCCCTCGAATGGCAGCTTGCTTTGATGAATGTCGGTCAGAGGGGCGAGCTCGTAGACATTGCGGTATCCATAGCTGTAGAGCGTGTTGAAGGTATAAATATTCAGCGATGCCTGGGCGACTTTGGAGGCGAAGGCTGTCGGCTCCTTGAGGAAGTTGTTGTTGCAGTAAATCAGGATGCGAGTGCCCTTGTTCGGGATCACTTTTTCAAGTTCGGCTGCGGTGACGTCGGTCAGGCTCAAGTGCACGGCGCCGACGATGTGCAGCATTTCGTATTTATCGGTGCTGCGGGCGTCGAGGATGAGAGTGTCCGGCTCTTTGGACATGCGAAGGAAATCCTCCTCGGTCACACGATGCTGGACGCGCAGTTTTCCGACCTCCGCGGCATCGGCGAGAAAGCCGGAATAATCGATGAGAGGATTTCGCGGAACCGGGGCTTTGGCGGGCTGATCGGCCGCGTGAGCGATGGTGACGAAAAGAACGGGAAGGAGAAGCGGCAGGGTTTTCACGCCCGCCGGTTTATCGCATCCGGCTCAGGTAGTTGTCAGAGAGCGGTAAAATCCGCGTAAAGCTTTTGTGAGTCCGAGCCTTAGTCCCGGAAAACGAAAAGAGCGGCGGTGAGAATGCAGCCAATGACGTAGATCGGGCGGGTTTCCCAGATCACGTAGGGGTAGACCATGAGCGCGAAACCAATGAGGGCAGGTTTCCAAAGCTGGGCTTTCTTCCCGTAGATGAAGGCTCCCAAGCCGATGGCACTGAAGAGGATCGATCCGAAAAGAGATGCGGCGGTCATGATTTGTTCTCCATTATTGGGTGGGGCTGAGCAGGGCCGCCGCCCGGCATTTCAGGCGGAAGAGCAGGCCCCGGTTCTCGAGAGCATTGAGATCGTCTTCTTTCGCGTTCGCAAAATCCGTTTCGAACATGGTTTCGACCCGATTGGCGAAGGCCCGGCTGGCCACCGCGACCGAGAGCTCGAAATTGAGGATGAACGAGCGGTAGTCGAGATTGATCGAGCCAACGATGGAGAGGTCATCGTCCGCGAGCAGGACCTTCTGGTGCATGAATCCGGGCTGGTAGCGCAGGATCTTCACCCCGGCCTCGCGCATGGAGGGATAGAACGTATAGGAGGAGAGCCAGGGAAGAATATGGTCGGGATTCTGCGGGAGAAGGATGCGAACGTCGACGCCGCGCAGCGAGGCATGGGCGAGGGCGGTGCGGAGCGCGGGATCGGGGACGAAATAGGGGCTCGCGATCCAGAGGCGCTTCCTTGCGGAGCGAATGACCTCGAAGTACATGGCCGGACAGGTGTTCCAGACGTTCGTGGGCGAGCCCGGAACGATGGATGCGGCCATGTTCCCAGGGGTGGACGCAACCTCCCATTGCAAGTTCGGCACGGTTTTGGTGGTGAAGTACCAGTCCTCGACGAAGGGAATTTGCAGCGAAAGGACGATGGGACCCTCGACCGCGATGAATGTGTCCCGCCACGGGCCGAACTTCGGATCGCGGCCCATATACTCGTCGGCCAGGTTCTGCCCGCCGAGAAACGCGACCTGACCATCGGCGACGACGAGCTTGCGGTGGTTCCGGAAATTGAGGCGGAAGCGTTTTCCACGCTCGCGGTTGGTGCGAAAGACGTGGAAGTCCACGCCCGCGTCTCGCAGCTCCTGACGGTAGCCAGCCGAGAGGCGCCGCGATCCGACCTGGTCGATGAGCATGTAGATGGCGACTCCGCGGGCGCGCGCGGAGAGGAGCCGCTGCTGGATGTCGCGGCCGAGTTCGTCGTCGCGGACGATGAAAAACTGCACGATCAGGTAACGCTCGGCGGCGTCGATCGCCTTTCCGACGGCGTCGAAGGTTTCCTGGCCGTCGATCAGCAGGCGGGCTTCGTTCCCGGAGGTCACCGGCAAGTGGGTGAGCCGTTCGGCGAGCCGCGCGGAGTCGCGATATTTCTCGGTCAGGTCGGACTCGTGGGGGGCCAGCGCGGTGCGGACTTTGGCGAGGATATCGGCCAGGGCTTTGTCGTCGGTGTGGCCTGCGAGCTTGTAGCCCCGAAAGGTCGACCCGCCGAAGACGGCGAAGAGTGGAATGGCGATATAGGGGAAAAGAACGAGCCCGAGCGACCAGCCAATAGCGGCTTGCGGGGTGCGGGAAATGAGAATCGCCTGAAAGGCGCAGAAGACGCCTGCGAGATGGCAGAGCGTGGCGATGGCGGCGATCAAGAGGTCGAATCCCATTGCGGGGAATTCTGCACGAACCGGCCGGAAAGAGGAGGATGGACTTTGCGCGGTTGCGCCGGAAAACTGGATCGATGAAAGACAGTGGCCTTTTTACCGTGGATGTCCCGTTGGAACACGCCGCCTACAGCGTGTGGATCGGCGAAGGGCTGCTCGCGCATTGCGGACCGAAGATCAAGCCCCTGCACCCCGGCGGGAAAGTCGCGGTCGTGAGCGATTCCAACGTTGCCCCAATCTACGGAGCCGTGGTGGTCGATTCGTTGAGAGATGCGGGATTCGAGCCGACCTTGATCACGGTGGAAGCCGGGGAGGCGTCGAAGCGAATGGAGGTCGCCGGGCAGATCGCGGACCAGATGATCGCGGCGGGATTGGATCGTAAGTCGCTGCTCGTGGCGCTGGGCGGCGGAGTCGTGGGAGATCTCGCGGGCTTTGTGGCCGCGATCTATTATCGCGGCATACCTTATGTCCAGATTCCGACCACGATCGTGTCGCTGGTCGACAGCTCGGTGGGCGGAAAAACAGGCGTGAATGCCCCCGGAGGCAAAAATCTGCTCGGGGCTTTTCACCATCCTGTCCTTGTTCTCGCCGACCCCTCGACTCTGGCGACATTGCCCGATCGGGAGTTCTATGAAGGCTTCGGCGAGATCATCAAGCACGCCTGCATCCGCGACGCGGGCATGCTGGATGTGCTCGACCCAGAGCGCCGCAATGATCTTTCCGAATTGATCGCGAGGAATGTCGCGATCAAGGCCGGGATCGTGGCTACGGACGAAAAGGAAACCAAAGGGGAGCGAGCCTTGCTGAATTTTGGCCATACCGTCGGGCATGCGATCGAGCAGGCTGGCGGCTACGGGCGGTTCCTGCATGGCGAGGCGGTTGCCATCGGTCTCCATGCGGCATTACTCCTCTCCGTCCAAAAGTCGGGACTCCCCGCCGCCGATGCCCGGCGCGTGGTGCAGATCATGGAGGCCTTCCAGCTTCCCACGAGGATCCCCGCGGACCTGGAAATCGACGCGCTGATGGCCGCGCTCGGCCGGGACAAAAAATTCGAGTCCGGAAAAATTCGCTTCGTCTTGCTGGAGCGGTTGGGATGTGGATTCTTGTCCTCGAACGTCACGGTCGAGGATATTCGGACCGTGATGGAAAGATTGAAGGACGTTGCAACCACTTGAGAGTTGTGGCAACCGTGCCTACTTTAGCCC
>Ga0310811_10005846_pt1 | contig 15643 bp, 16 predicted proteins | sample YCmetagenome_FD_207642 | JGI IMG/M metagenome (GOLD analysis project Ga0310811, IMG submission 207642) | Soil microbial communities from experimental microcosm in Duke University, North Carolina, United States - YC | ecosystem: Engineered > Artificial ecosystem > Soil microcosm > Unclassified ...
TGCCATTGGTGCCGTTTGTTCTTTGTATTGGCATCGGACAGGGTTTTATCGGCACTCCTCTGATCAATGTAATATTGACAAACATCGCTCATCGCCATGCGGGTGCAGCTTCTGGTGCGATCACGACGGCCAACCAGGTCTCTCAGGCGCTTGGGGTTGCTTTGATCGGCGTCGTTTTCTTTGGTGTATTGGGAGTCCCTGGCAGATCGCTGGCTCAGTTGTCCCTACACTATAATCAGGCGTTCATCATCTCCACCATTGCGCTGATAGGTATGTCAATTCTTACGCTGGCAACATTAGTTTTGCTTGCACGCGCTCCACAGCAGGCAAGAGAAGCGTTTGTAGCTGGTGAAGGTGAACTCGCGAACGAGGTAATGCCTCCGCTCGGTATGCACTAAACGAACTGGAACAAGGGGGGGAAGATCATCTTCTCCCCTTGCTCGATTCTCCCTCTGTTACGCCGTCAAGGAGAATCCGATGACGATCCTTTTGTGCTCCCTGACTTCTCATGTGTGGGTGTCATGAGAACTACGATAAAGGTATTTCAGACCTTTTTGCGACACGCTACAAGATTTTTTACGAAAATGCTACATATCCTACACAAATGCGGATATGATGGGAATCCTGGCTCTATACTTATGCTACACGGAAGCTACATTGGAGTGATGAAACATGTTCTCTCGAAAAAAGAGAATGGGAAGAGATTTCTCCTTTGTTGCCACGATTGCCAGTAGAACCATAGGTATCGCTCGAGTTCCCGGACGCCATTCGTTCCTCTCATGGCGTCCTACTTTTATTCATCGGCGGGGGCCACGATTTCTGAAGGGTTGGCGTACGATTGGCTCTGAATATGCTTGTTAGATTGACAGTGTTTCCCAACTGACCTCTCATGTCCCCACAATCATCTATCCAGATCGTCTCTATGGATGATGCTGATTCATCTTTTTGCACGCTAAAATAGTGACATAACTAGAAAAACGTTTTTTGCTCACGCATGCAGAGGTTTTCTCTGCGCAATTTCTGAAGGAGAAAGGGAACCATGACTATCCTTTATACTGCCTTCGATCAGGCATTGGCAATTGCACGTCAACATAACGGCGGATGGGAGGTGAGCTTGCATCTGACCGATACTCAACCGGCATGTCTGGCTATCGATCCACTGCATCCAGAACATGTTTTCTGTGGCACCAATGATCAGGGGCTATGGCAAAGCTCCAATGGGGGTCAGAGCTGGACACATACGGGCGAGGGCATTACTTCTACACAGGTGACGGAGGTGGCGGTCAGCGAGCTTGAGCAGGCAAACGGCACGGGGGTCGTCTATGCAGGCACTGAGCGGAGCGCGCTGTTTCGTTCGGAAGATCAGGGAAAATCCTGGCAGGAGCTGAAGGCGCTACTCGCGCTTCCTTCGGCCCCAACCTGGAGCTTCCCCCCTCGTCCGTGGACCTCGCATGTTCGCTGGATTGTCCCTGATCCACTGGTGGCCGGTCGTGTGTTCGTCGCTATAGAAGCGGGCGCATTGGTACGCAGCCTGGATGGTGGGCAGACGTGGGAAGATCGCACTCCAGATGGGCCACGTGATACCCACACGCTGGTGCTGCACCGACTCGCACCCAACCGGCTCTATTCGGCGGCGGGCGACGGCTTTATCCAGGCCGGGAACGGCTTTATGCAAAGCGATGATGGGGGAGAAACGTGGTCCCATCCCGACGACGGACTTGCCCATCACTATCTCTGGGGGGCTGCGACTGATCCGGCGAATCCTGATACGATCGTAATCTCGGCGGCTCAAGGTCCTCAGCAAGCGCATAATCCGCGGACGCCTGAATCAGTCATTTACCGCCGTTCAGAGGGCAGCCCGTGGCACAAAGTAAGTGAGGGTTTACCGCCGGAACGTGGATCACTGGCATGGGTGTTGACCGCACATGAGGCCGAGCCCGGCACATTTTACGCGGCCAATAATCACGGCATTTTCCGCTCGACCGATACTGGTTTGAGCTGGGAAACGCTCCCTATCCCCTGGCCTGCCGATATGCGCTTTGGGCGTGCCCATGCAATCGCAGCGACGGCTGACCGGTAGGCGTGAAATGATGGAAATGAATATAGATCATTTCCATGTAGCGGCGGGGGGTTATCTCCGCCAAAGGGAATGCGCCCTGATCCCGTAGAGTCGCCGCTTGTCTGCAATGTCACGGAAAGAAATGATGCGCTGGCTCAACCTCTGGGTCCAGGAGCTTCGCAGACGCCGGTTTCGAGCCAGGAGATTAGATCGCTGAGATGAAGGCTCCAGCCACCATCTACTGAGTTGTAGTAGCGGTCCCAGTCCCCACCTTCGCCGATCCCGGTGTGGATGAGGTGGAGACGTGTGCCACCGTTTTCCGCGGTCAATTCAAAGGTGATCGTGGTGGGGCTGGGCTCAAGGGCTTCCCAGGTATAGCTGACGCGATGGGGTGGCTCGAGCTCGAGGATCTTGCCAAGCTCGAACATGCCCGGTGCCCACTCGAACCTGATCACACCGCCGGGACGCAAATCAATCTCGGCTTTCGCGAGGAACCAGCGCTCCAACTCTTCTTTCTCGGTCAAGGCCCGGAAGACACGTTCAGGGCTGGCTTTGATGAAAAGTTCTTTCTCCAGTGAGCGGCCTGTCAATTGTGTTTTTTCCATGATGATTATGCTATCCTTTCTCGTCGGTGGTTTCGGTCAGGGAACGAAGCAGGTCAAGCCTGGTATCCCAGGAGGTTGAGAGTTGCTTCCACAGGTCGTCGCCTTCTGGCAACATGTCGTTTAATGTGGCAAGCACACGGCGGAAGGTGGCGATCTCGTCGGGAGTATGATGGGGCAATAGTCCCTGGTACAGCCCATCTTCCCAATGCGCCAATGCCGGGACCAGTTCAGCCTGAGATTGCCGTCCGGCTTCAGTCAGCCAGACACGCACGATACGTCGATCGGTGTCATTGCGCTTGCGTTCGACCAGCTTCGCCTGCTCCAGTTGATCGACAAGCCAGGTGGTAGAGGTAGCATCAAGCTGGGCACGTAAGCCAAGATCACGGAGTGGTAATCCATCCTCTAACCAGAGTTGGCGTAGAAGAAAAAACTGCGAGGGCGTCAGGGAATGGCCTGTCAGCGCCTGGACGTAAAATTTCGCCAGTTTGCGTGCCGCAGCTCCCAGCGCAAAGCCCAGCGGATCTTCGTGGCCCTCTCCCTCTTTGTGATCTTTTTCCATTTCGCAAATCCTCCTAATGCCTATTATTCTAATTAGAATAATTTATTTTGTCAAGAGGCAATTTGAGGGGAGCTTTTTGCGCGTATATAACCCGTTGCACATATCGCCATAATGCAACATTCTTTATTCTTCAACCCGTTAGCCTGTAGAACGCCAGGATGCTACCGACAATGCTTACGATGAATGTGACCACCGGAATTGCGGCCGAAAGGCTGACAACCACAAGCAAAAATCTGCTGATCTGCACCATGGTAGCAGGCCACAGCGGATAGGCTTCCTTTGCCAGCTCATACAATCGCTTCATTTCGTCCAACCGATCCAGCTCCGCCTTCAGTTTCTCTCCCTCATTCAGTTGCGACCTCAAGATAGCCTGCAATGCTTGCTGTAAATGTTGACCCAGCGGCCTTAATGCGGCATCGCGCGCTTCCACAAACGCCTTGTGTGACAACCAGAGCCACCCAAAGATCAGAATTGGGATCAATCCCACATACAGGAGCCCTAACGCCAATGCTTGCGTCAGAGAAAAAATGGTTGGATTCCCCGATAGGAGGGACGAGTGAACAGCAACTACCGCCATCCCCAGTAAGAGCATCAGCCAGGTGCTCTTTACCAGCATCTTATCCAGTATCCCCAGTCCTGCCGACCCATCTGGATGCCATAGCGCGAGATGAATCCAAAAGGTCGAAAACACTCGATTTAAAACGACCCATCCCACAAGGAGCCGCACGACGCTCAGAAACACCGCATATAATGTCATACAATAGATCGCCGCCACTGATAAGCGTAACCAGAGAGGATTATTATTGGGGGCCTGCACATCCACTACGCCAAATCGATAGAGCAGATACCCACCTACCAGGAGCAGAGCACTCATTGTCCACCACTTGCTGCTCTGCCAGGTAGCCAGCCGTTCTAACACCTCCTCATAGGTCTCCTCATCCAATTGCTCCTCTTTTGGTTCTCCAATCACGCCCCTGGCCTTTAAGGTCTCAAACAATTCGAGGATCGAGGCTGGCAAGGAGAGATAGATGAGCGCCGTGAGGGGAAACAGCACAAATGTTTGCAGCAGCAAGCGAATGATATAGTGCAATTGGACACCATGGAGAAACCCTCCGGACAGTGCCTCCAAGCCAAAGGAGATTGCGCTGCCAAATAGTACAACGCAACCCACAATCCAACTCGTCCTCAGAGGCCAATGCTCTTTCAGCAAAGAGAGCACAGGATCGTTTTTGTACAACTTCCACGCCCTTCCCCTCCGGCGTTCCTGCTTCTTCTCAATCTGCTCTTCCTTCTTGAGCTCCTGGGCATGAATACTCATTCCAAACTCCCTGAATCGGTAAAATTATGTTATATCTCTTCAAGTATATCAATCATAGAAGGAAATACGAAATGCCGCAATGAAATATCTCACAACGATGTAGATGGAAAAGACACGCACTGCTGAAAAAATTCGACTATCTTTTGTGGCGAATTTATGCACATGTCAGACGACCTATCCCGAAGGTTCAGCAAGATCGGAGAAGCTTTTTTCCCCATTGGAGAGTAGACTCTTTATGGCTAACATTTCAAGTTGTACAAATAAGACTACATGGAGGGCACAAACGATGAGTAGCAGTGGATTATCCAGGATACGGCTCGCCCGCATGCGTGATAGTATGGTCGGCTATGTAGAGCGCGGCGAAGTGCCCGGCCTCGTCACGCTGGTCAGTCGGCGGGGCGAGGTGCATCTTAATGCGATCGGTACGCAGGCAATCGGCGATAGCACTCCCATGCGGCACGATACCATCTTCCGCATCTCCTCGATGAGCAAGCCCATTACAGCTACGGCGACGATGATCCTGGTGGAAGAATGCAAGATACGGCTGGATGATCCCGTGGACCGCTGGCTCCCTGAACTGGCCGGGCGCAAGGTCTTGAAGCGACTGGACGGACCACTCGACGACACAGTGCCCGCCAATCGACCGATTACAGTACGCGACCTGCTCACGTTCCGCATGGGCTTCGGACAGATGATGGCACTTCCAGACGCCTATCCGATCCTGCAAGCTGCGAATGACCGGCAGATTGGTATGGGACCGCCGCGCCCATTGATGATGCCCGCACCGGACGAGTGGATCTACCGTCTGGGACAGCTCCCGCTCATGCATCAGCCGGGCGAGAAATGGATGTACAACACGGGGTCCGATGTGCTGGGCGTGTTGATCGCACGAGCCTCGGGTCAGGAGCTTGAAACGTTCTTGCGCGAACGTATCTTCGAGCCGCTGGACATGAAAGATACGAGCTTCAGCGTGCCCACAGCCTCGCTCGATCGCCTGGCAACCAGCTACTGGAGCAATCCCGAAAATGGGAAGCTCACCGTCTATGACGAGGCCAGAGGTGGCCAATGGAGTAGTTCGCCTGCCTTCCCATCCGGTGCAGGAGGGCTGGTTTCGACCATTGACGATTATCTCGCCTTTGGGCAGATGCTGCTTTCTCAGGGCAAGCACAAAAACGCACGCATCCTCTCACGGCTCTCCGTCGAGACGATGACGACCGATCATCTGACGCCGGAGCAGAAAGCGGTCTCCGGTCTGGTTCCAGGCTTCTTCGACAGCCACGGCTGGGGATTTGGCATGTCGGTGGTGACCAGACGCGATGATGTGGCAGCTGTACCCGGTCGATACGGCTGGGATGGTGGCATGGGCACCTCGTGGTATTCGGACCCGAAGGAAGAGATGGTCACGATCCTCATGACGCAGCGTGCGTGGTCTTCTCCTCAACCACCGAATGTCTGCCTCGATTTCTGGACCTCGGCCTACCAGGCAATCGACGACTGAAATGCCTGAGACCCGGCAGCGCCTGTTGCCATGCTGGCACTGCTGGATCTTTGCTCATAGAGAAGAGCCTACCGGATCAACTATTGGGCTGGCGTGAACAGTTGACCTGGTGCCAACTGTTGCACCCCGACAACAAATTGCATGATATCCAGGAGCGATCCAGCTACGGTCAGTTCCACCGGAGAATGCGACGAAGGCCGGACCGGAGTGCCTAAGCCTGCTGCTTCGCTGGCCCAGGCGGATGTGGCCCATGCCGCGTAGGGAACGAAGGTTGCCACGCCCCGCCTGGCCGGACGGCGGCGAGCATTTCCTGTATTGATTGGGGTTACGGCAATCTTCTCAGCGTAGGCATCCACCAGTTTGCTCGCATCCACTGTCAATACCACCTGCGAGCGGCTGCCACAGGCGGCTCGATGTCGATTGAGTCGCGCCGGGTCGAGCCAGAAGAAGACGCGAGCGTTAATGAGAGCGTACCATTCAGACGGGGCTATGCCGATCAAGCAGGTTGCCAGGGCGGTCGGAGGCATGGGCCGCTGATCCCGAAGCTGAACCCCGTTCGGAAGCTCGGTATGCGTCAATCGCTGGTGCTTCTCCAGCCGTTCCCGATCCTCTCCGTGAATGCCCGCAAGATCCAGAAGTGTGCTGGCGCTGTGCAGACCATCGCGCTTGATCGCAGGCCAGTTGGCGGCTTCAGCCATATGGTAGAGAGAGGTAAGCTGAATCATTATTCCTTCTGTATCAACTTTCTAAGCGCAAGAGATTCTCAAGATGTTATCTCATGCGGGTCAGCGTCTTGTGACTCTAAGTGAAATCGAATCTCCTCTTCATATGTTTCCCCCCAGGTCGCAATGGCTGCGATCACCGGTTCGAGCGTCTTGCCAAAGGTGGAGAGCGTGTACTCGACTTTGGGTGGAACCACGGGATACACCCTCCGCGTAATCAGCCCGTCCGCTTCCAATTCACGCAACTGCTGAGTGAGCATCTTATCGGTGATATCGGGTAACATTCGTTTAAATTGACTAAAGCGCATGATCTGGTAACGATATAATTTCCATAAAATACGCGGCTTCCACTTTCCAGCCATTAATGCCAGCCCAGCATCAACCGGACACTGAAAGAAGCGGGCTTCTACATGTGTACTCATACTTTCCTTCAGGACAGTATCTACCTTTATTGTGCGTTCTTGTTTTAAGGATAGTTCAATAGTATGCTTATGTCAAGTCGACACGTATCACACAGAGAACAAAATGATCATTCGTCCTCGCCTTTCCTGAAAGGAATGAGAGCCATGTCAAAAGAAACACAAACTGAGACATCGATAGAACCAAACACAAGCGCAAGGCATGCTTCAGAGCATGTCGAAAAGACCTGTTGTCCGATTATAGAATTGCGCCAATATATTCACCACCCGGGGAGACGCGATGAGTTCATTGCTTTATTCGATGCGTATTTCATTGAAGAGCAAGAGCGCTATGGTGCGTTCATCCCCGGTCAATTTCGCGATCGTACCGACCCTGATCGCTTCGTCTGGTTGCGTGGATTTGCTGATATGCAAACGCGACAGACAGCGCTGCACGATTTCTATCATGTCAGCCCACTCTGGCAAGCGCATCGAACGGCGGCCAACGACATAATCAGTGATGTGAGCAACGTTTTCTTGCTCAGACCTGCTCGCGTTTCCACTGGTTTTTGCTTCGATCCAACAAACCGCCCGATGAAGGATGCCCCAGAGGTGGCAGGAGGGGTCGTCATCGTGACCATCTATGCTTTTGTTGCACCCGTTGACCCGCAATTCGTGGATTTCTTTGAAAACGCCATGACTCCGCTGCTGCGTAAGGCAGGGGCGACGCCTTTGGGGCACTTCGTCACCGAACCGGCCGAGAACACCTATCCAGCGCTACCGATACGCGAAGGGGAAAACGTCTTCGTCTGGTTCACTTCGTTCGCAGATGAGGTAGCGTATAGGAACTATCAGTCCGCTTTGCCACACAGCCCGGAGTGGGTCTCTTCAATTGTTCCCGCCTTACAGACGTGGGGAGCTTCATTAGAAGAGACATTGGAATTGCTCCCAACGAGACGTTCGCTCTTGCGCCACCGCGCAGAAGAGCAATAAATACATACGAGAAGGACCTGAGACCATGACCTTTCAACTTCCAGATGACAACACAACCTTCGGGATAAGTGTACGACGTCGTGTGCATGAAGAGTATCTCGTGTGGCTTACCACCGTGGATACGCACGGGATGCCTCAACCCGCACCTGTCTGGTTCTGGTGGGATGAGACTGCATCCAATTTTCTGGTCTATAATCTGGCGCATGCCAAACGCCTGGATTTTGTGCGCCAGAATCCCCAGGTGGCGCTGAATTTTGATGGCTACGGGACTGGCATTGGGATCATTGTGTTTACCGGGCACGCCCAGATCAGCGCCTCTGAACCTTCTGCCGATCAACATCCGCTCTACCTGGCGAAATATCATCACTGGATGACCAGTAAATTTGGCTCGCCGCAACGGTTTGCGGCGGAGTATTCGGTGGCTTTACGCATCTTTCCCACAAAGGTACGGGGCTCTTCTTTATAAAAAGAACGGCAGGGGTACGTTGTTTGAGCATGTCCCAAACAACGTATCTGGCTTTGCTCGAAGCTAAGAAATACATCTTTCATAGCAAAGCAAACATTTTTTGCGTGCTGCTTGACATTAAAAAAACTTTTACGTATTCTTTTATGAGAAAACTTCTATACGATAAAGAGAGGCAATAGTCCTTTCTCAGAACTTTTTCTGAATAGAGGAGTATAACCATCTTTCACCGATCCCACCTGCTTCCACTATTTCTACATGCTACTATGGAGAACAGCCATGTCGTCAATGGACCAGACCCGGGCACCGCTGCCAGTGCTACACTCGGCCCGATTCGCGGTGGCCCTGCTTTTTTTTCTGACCGGGCTGACGTTTGCCTCGTGGGCAGCGCGCATTCCAGCCATACAAACCAGACTCGGGTTGAGTCCGGGAGAGCTGGGAGTGGCCTTGCTGGCAATCGCGGCTGGCGAGCTGGTATCGATGAATCTGGCGGGTTATCTGGCAGCGCGTTTGGGGAGCGGTCCTGTTACGGTGATTGCATCTGTGTGCCTCAGTGTGATGTTGCCGATCCAGGCGTTCGCGCCATCGCTGCCGATTCTGGTCGCAACGCTCGTGCTCTTTGGCGCTTCTTTTGGATCAATCAATGTGGCGATGAATACGCAAGGAGTAGTGGTCGAGCGCCTCTATAGCCGCTCTATCTTCAGCTCGTTCCATGCCTGCTATAGTATAGGAGGTCTCGCCGGATCACTGCTTGGCGGCCTGCTGGCGGCTCGCAATATTGCTCCTCTACCGCACTTTCTAGGGATTGCACTGTTTGGCTGTATCCTGACACTCTCAATCGCACGCTTTCTGTTGCCAGCGCGTACAGATGCACAGAAAACAGAGATCACGCTGACCCGTCCTACACGAATCTTGCTGGCCCTGGGTCTCGTAGCCTTTTGCGTGGTGCTTGGGGAAGGTGCGATGGCCGATTGGAGTGCCGTTTATCTCAACACCACCATGCGCGCAGGCATGGGCCTGGCCGCAACTGGATACGCCGCTTTCTCTATTGTTATGGCTATAGGAAGGTCAATTGGAGATCAGCTGACGAACAGAGTTGGAGCGGCGATGATGGTTCGCCTGGGAGGAATCGTCGCTGCGGGCGGGCTCACGCTCGCTCTGCTCGCCAGTTGGGTTCCGCTGGCGCTGGTGGGCTTCGGTCTGGTTGGCGCGGGCTTCTCTGTCATCTTTCCCCTCGTCCTGAGTGCAGCCGGTCGCACGTCAAAACAGGTTTCAGGAACGGCGATCGCGACCGTCGCCACCTGTGGATACGTTGGCTTTCTGGTGGGGCCCGCCCTCATTGGCTTTGCTGCGGATGCATTGAGTTTGCGCATTGCGCTGGGCGTGGTTGTGCTTCTCAGCTTATGTGCTGCCGCTTTTGCGTCTGTAGTAGGTGTCAAACAGGCCGATAACGGCTTGAGTTCTGATATGAGCGAACGCTCTGAACCATCTCTTCCTTAGATAGATCTCATCACTGATTGCTTCAGCTTGCAAACAGGCGAAGAGTTCACCGATAATTCAGAAGAGTTGTGCAATCTAAAGGAGAAAGTCATGAACCTTCGTGGACATGTGGCTCTGATTACGGGGGCAAGCAGTGGAATCGGCCATGCCACCGCTCTTCGCCTGGCAGAAGCCGGAGCCGATATAGCTATTTGCTACGGGCAGAAAGAGCAGGCTGCGCTCACCGTTGCCGCACAGGTACAGCGTATGGGAAGAAGGGCGATCACGGTACATGCTGATATGGGCTCGCCAGACGAGATACTGGCGCTGGTCGATGCGACAGAGGCGCAACTTGGTCCTGTCGATCTTTTGATCTGCAATGCAGGTGGCGGGCATCCTCGCAAACTGGAAGAGGTCTCACTGGAAGAATGGGAGCAGACGATGAACGTCAATCTGCGCTCGGCATTTCTCTTAGCCCAGCGAGTAGCTCCGGGCATGCGCGAACGTCGGTTCGGACGTATCATCCTGGTCTCCTCTGTCGCAGCGTTCACGGGCGGGATTATCGGGCCTCACTATGCCGCCTCTAAAGCAGGGATGCTGGGATTGACGCACTGGCTGGCCGCTTCGCTCGCACCCCACGGCGTCACCGTCAATGCCGTCGCACCCGCGCTCATCGCAGAGACGGGCATGATTGCTGGCAACCAGGAAGATCAGCAAAGGCTCACGCCGCGTATCCCGGTCGGCAGGCTTGGGAAGCCGGAGGACGTCGCTGAGATCATCATGATGCTCGTCTCAAACTCTTACATGACCAACCAGACGATCTCCGTTGATGGCGGCATGCATCCTCGTTAAAAAACAGAAAATGCTTGCGAGACATTCTTATTAATCAGGAGAGACTATGCAAGTCAGTATCGGCTTACCATCTACAATACCGGGAGTAGCAGGAGAATTGCTCTTCGATTGGGCACGACAGGCCGATGCAGGCCCTTTCACCAGCCTTGGCGTGATTGGGCGTCTGGTCTACCCCAACTACGAGCCGCTCATCGCATTGGCCGCTGCGGCAAGCATCACGCGACGTATTCGTTTGCTGTCCGGAACGCTACTCGCGCCGATCTATAATGCCGGTGTGCTTGCCAAGCAGGCCGCCAGCCTCGATGCACTTTCAGGGGGTCGCCTCACGCTGGGTCTGGGCATAGGCATGAGAGAGGACGATTATCTGGCCGCCCCCTCTTCATTTAAGCGGCGAGGAAAGCATTTTGACGAACAGCTCGCCATTATGAAGCGCGTCTGGTCGGGACAGCCCTTCAACGACGAGGTTGGCCCCATCGGACCGACACCGATCCAGCCAGGAGGCCCCGAACTCTTGATCGGGGGACGCGCCGATGCGGCGCTCAAAAGAATCGCGCACTGGCAGACTGGCTATATCAGCAGTGAGCCCGATCCACAGCTTGCGCGACAAAATTATCAGCGCGTCGAAGCGTTCTGGCACGCTGAGGGAAGAGCTGGCAGGCCGCGTTTCGTGGGGGTCGCTTACTTTGGACTCGGGACGGGGGCAAGAGAGCACATCACGACCTACCTCCTGAACTACTATGCCTTCATGGGATCGGGGGCAGAGGTCGTGGCAAACGCGACAGCATCTACGCCCGCAATGGTCAAAGAGAAGCTGCAACAATTCGCCGCGATCGGCATGGATGAGCTGCTCTTCTGGCCGTGTATTCCGAGCCTCGATCAGGTTGATAGGCTGGCTCAGCTCGTTGCAAATTAAACGAAGATTTGAATCTGGTGGCGTCATATTTCTACTCACACTTATCTATCGGACAAGCAGGAGAACGAAAGGCTCTGTTGGACCAAAGAAAATGGAACCCTTTTTTCTTTGAGCGATGAGCCGATGATACTAAAGAAAGGGAGCAAAGTAAGCTCTTCATCTGAAAGACAGATTGATGAAGCGGTAGCGAGCATCCTGACCTTTGGAGGCATCGCGTCGTTTTTGGCCTTTCCAGTTTTCCTTCGCGCAAAGAGAATAGACTGGTACATTCCCGCTTTCTGCGAGAAGGACGAAACGATTGAAAGGAGTTCTGAGGATGAACGAACCCATCACAACACTCAACACCCGACACAGCGGACCAGACAGAGAGGTCACGTCATGGGAGGAGACGCGTCTGGTACTGGAAACAGCCGAGTTGTTCTGGCTCTCAACAGTGCGGGCCGATGGTCGCCCTCACGTCACGCCGCTCGTGGCCGTGTGGCACGACGGGGCCATCCACTTTACCGCTACCGACACCGCGCAGAAGACGATCAACCTGCGTGGAAATCCGCACGTCATTCTGACGACCGGCAGCAACCAGAGAGGGGGACTCACCGTGGTGGTTGAGGGCGACGCCGTGCAAATCACCGACCAGGGCACGCTCGAACGCTTAGCCTCGGTGTGGGCGACCAAGTGGGATGGAAGCTGGCCATATCAGGTACGTAACGGTTATTTTTACCTCTACGATGAAGACGAACAACGCGTTCTCGCAGATTCGAACCTCGTATTCTCCGTCAAACTCAGGAAGGTCTTCGCAATCACCATAGGCCGCAGCCAGACCCGCCACCAGTTCTAACTACTCGCGTCACGTCGCCACGCGACATGCATTGGCCGCGTTCTATCTCAACCGATGGAACGCGGCGGTGTTCGAACCTTCACACCATGGCGCATCCTTGATCCCCAAAATGGACGAGCCCTGGGCTTATGTACCAACGAGAGGAACTGCTTGAGATGCGGATCATTCTGGATCGTTTCTGTAAGTAGTTACCACACTTTTGTTAGTCACTTCTATGCCCGTCGCACATCCTGCTGTCAAAAAGACAATGAATTCGCCAGTTCTGACTCATGACGCATATCCCCACTGTTACCGTTCAATTGCTTTTAAAGACCCAGCAAGCGCTGAGCGTTCGAAAAGCAAATCTTCTTTTTATCCGCCTCACTGATAGGTGCAGTTTCAATAAATTGAGTAGCCTCCTCGGTACTTTCAAAAGGATAATCAACCGAAAAAAGAATACGATCTGCACCAAGCGTGCTTATCGCACAGATCAGTGGCTCTGGTGCGAATTGTCCGCTCGTCGTAATCATAATATTCCTTTTGATATATTCTGAAGGCAGCAAAGAGAGGTTTCTGGAGCCAGCGGAGATTTTGGCGCGAGAATCCAGACGCCAGAGCACGAAAGGCAGCATCTCACCCATATGTCCTAAAATGACAGTCAAGCGAGGAAACCGATCAAACAATCCACTAAAAATCAGTCGGAGAGCATATGTACCAGTCTCACAGCCCCAATTCCAGGTTGCCCCGATGAGTTCCGGGTATCCTTGATAGATCTTATTGACCTGCCCAACCAGTACTCTACCAGGATGCAAGTAGATAGGGACACCTAGCGCTTCAGCCCGTTCCCATACCACCCAAAACTTCTGTTCATCTATCATCTCTCCATTGACATGCCCATTGACCAGTGCTCCTTTGAAGCCGAGTTGCTTGACGGCTCGCTCCAGTTCAAGAGCGGCCTCATGAGGATCTTGCAGAGGAAGCATTGCGAAGCCAGCAAAGCGTGTCGGATATTGACGTACAATCTCAGCGATGCTGTCATTGGCCTGTCTGGCATAACGGATCGCAGCGGCAGTATCTGTCTCCCATTCCAGGCCAAGGAAGAGTGAGAGTACCTGTAAAGCGATCTCATTGCGATCCATCCCCGGCAAACGAACGTGCTCTATATCTTTGAGATGCGTTGTCCACTGCGCAACATACTCTGGAGTGGTCATCGCTTTTAGTCCAGCTGGCACTTCAAAACCTGGGGGGAGAATATGCTCCTCAAGAGTAATTTTTTGCATGAATATTCCTTTCTTATAAACGAACCGATTTCTCTGGTAGCATAAAAACAGCAGCAAACCCTGATGTGAGAACCGCCCTTGTGTGGCATGCTTCCAGGCCGATCTCGACCAGGCCACGCCCCCGTGGGTTGCGATCGCCGATGTGAGCCAGCGATCGCAAGCGCGAACTGGGGCGCTGAGGTCCTGATCGGATCATTACCTACCTGTTGCCGATGGGCCATTGCGCACCCATGGCGTATGTATGCATGCTGTTCCGTCGCAGTGGTACTCAGGCCAGGACGACTGGCTTGAGCACTTCCTCGCACCATTGGCGGAAGGTGGTGGGCGTGGTGGACTCAGCGGTGCGCAGTTCTCCGTTATCGAGACCTGCGTTCTTAGCCACCATCATATCGAGCATGCCCTGCGCCATTGCCTCGGACATCCCGTGTCCGGTCAGCGTCGCCTTGAATGCCTCGCCAGGGATTTGTTGGAAGCGGATCGGTCGCTGCAACACCTCAGACATGATCTGTGCCATATCGTTGAAGGACAGGTCCTCGGGGCCGAGCACCGGGACGCTATCATATCCGCTCCAGGAGTGATCGAGCAGCAGCCTGGCGGCGACGGTGGCAATGTCGCGGGTGGCGCAGGTCGGGAACTTGCGGTCCCCTGAGAGCGGAGAGAAGAACATGCCCTGATTCTTGATCGCCCCGACCTGTTCGAGCATGTTGTCCATGAACGAGGGCATCGTCAGCGCCCGGTAGCTCACACCAGTGCTCGCGATCAGGTCGTCCATCACCAGTCCCGCTGACACCAGCCCCGAGTTCCCGGCTACAGCCGTCCCACGACCGAGGGCTGAGATTCCTACGACCCGCCTGACCCCCTGGCTCTTGAAAGCGTCGCACGCCGGTCGGGTAAAGTCGACAAAGGCGACCTCGGCGCTCTCAGCCTGGTAGTCCGGGGGCACCAGCCAGAACACCGTGTCCGCGCCTGCGAACGCCCAGGTGACGACGTCAGGATCGCTATGCGATCCTTGCACAATCTCGACACGCTCACGCACACGCGGGGACAGACGGGAGGGATCACGCACGATCACGCGGATGGCCTCTGTGCTAGTAAGGACGTTGTCGAGAACCTGCTGGCCAATCTGGCCAGTAGGAGTAGTGATGACGATCATGAAAACCACCTCCAGGAGAGTATCAAGAGTTCATGGGCCAGTGGCTCTTGACACAGGACTTTTTGTTCCTCAAAGACCTTTGGCCCGCCAAATCGCATGATGACCATTGCTTGCATCTGGATAGTCCTTTCGGCATCGGTTGTATAAATGTTTCAATTTCAAGTTTGTATGGATGAGCGTCACATTTTTGCGCCGCATCTACGGTCATCCTCTCGACCACTCAGGCCGTGTACAGGCATAGTTGCAAAAACGTGACGGTACATACAAACTAGCCAAACCTCACGTTATGGTATACACTACACTGAGTAGTACACCGATTACACTACACCGTACAGTGTAATTTGTCAAGCCCTTCATGAGAAAGGAGGAGCGGCTGATGGGTATTTCTATTCCTGAGCCTGAGCCAGATCTCTCTCTGACTTCCAAAGCCGACAAAATTTTATGGGCAGCCAAATATGTATTTCTTCATTATGGATATGAAGGCACTTCTATGGATGAGATCGCTGCCGCTGCTGATGCCTCAAAGAGAACTGTGTA
>Ga0310811_10005847_pt1 | contig 15643 bp, 12 predicted proteins | sample YCmetagenome_FD_207642 | JGI IMG/M metagenome (GOLD analysis project Ga0310811, IMG submission 207642) | Soil microbial communities from experimental microcosm in Duke University, North Carolina, United States - YC | ecosystem: Engineered > Artificial ecosystem > Soil microcosm > Unclassified ...
CCATAACGATCCTATTCGTGCTCTCTCAAAGGCCAAGTGTCACCTCATCTTGCGGCTGGGAACAGCAAATCAACAGATTGCCGTCAGCAGGCTGCTCGAGTGGCTCTGGCTGGTAGTTGACGTTGCCAGCGATCAGCCCGCTTTCGCAGCTGTGACAGACGCCCGTCCGGCATGACCATCTGACCGGGACATCGCAGGCTTCGGCGAGTTCGAGCAGGCTCTGGAATGCCGGGTCCCAGTGGACAATGAGGCCACTGCGCGCAAACGAGACCAGCGGTCCTGTACCGGGAACGTTCGCTGGCAGGTGTGGTAGCCGCTGAGATACGCCAACGAGACCTGGAGTACTGGGTGCACCTGGACCAAAGATCTCGGTATGTACACGCTTCGCGCTGATACCCTGGTGAGCGAGCCCGCTTGTCAGATCTTGCAGGAACGCAGGCGGCCCGCACAGATAGAAGTCCGCATTCTCTGGCACACCAATCTCTTTGAGCATCGCCACGTTGAGATGTCCAGGCGCATCGAAATCCAGGCCCAACCGATCCTGGGGACCGGGTTTGCTATAGAGGATGTAGCTGTGGCTATGGGGGAGCATCTGGAGGAGGTCGCGTGCCTCTTGCGCGAAGGAGTGCTCTTCCCGGTTGCGTGCTCCGTGTAGCCACCATACTTCCCGTGGCGAAGCCTGCGTGGCAAGCGTATGCAGCATTGCCAGGACTGGAGTCACCCCGATGCCAGCGCTGAGCAGGACGATGGGGAGGTCGCCAGGACCGAACGTGAAGGTGCCCCTTGGCGCACTCACATTCACCATATCACCAACGCGTACCTGATTATGCACATAGCTGCTGAATACGCCGTGTACCTCCTGCTTGATACTCACACGGTAGTGATCGGTAGCGGGTACGTCGGAGAGCGAGTAGTTGCGTAAGAGCGCTGGCTTGTCGGGCAACGGTTGCAGGCGCAGCACCACGAACTGGCCGGGTAGGGCCGCGGCAAGGGGGTGATTGTCAGTGGGGACGAGAACCAGTGAGGACACGCCCTTACTCTCCCGCTCAATGTGTGACACGCGCAGGGGACGGAATCCTTGCCATGCCGGAGGCGGTCCGCCCGCCGAGGTGAGCCCTGGATTGCCTTTTGCCGTTTTTCCGGTCTGGACCTGTTCGAGCAGGGTCTGGAAAGAGGTCTTCCACCCTGGACTCAAGGCGGGAATACGTAGCGCGCGTTCCAACTGTTCGCGTGAATATTTGCTCAGATAGAGCATTCCGTCAATCTCTGTGACATTCATGCGTTCAGGACCATCAGCAACCTTCACGATCTCATCGTCAGCCTCCACCTCACCCTCTTGCAGCACGCGGAAATAAAAGCCCGGTTTTCGGTGTGAGACAAGCAGTGCAGCCATCTGAGGCTCGTTCATGCGGATACCGACACGATAGCAGGTGACGCGCGGTTGTGTAACCTCAAAGAGAGCACTGCCGATACGGTACTGATCGCCGATGCATACCTTTTCGTCGGATAGACCATCGACCGTGAAATTTTCTCCGAATTGTCCAAAGACAAAGTCATTGCGTCCCAACTGACGCTCCCAGTAGTGATAGGAATCCATTTGATAGACAAAGACGGCCCGTTGCTCGCCTCCGTGCCCCGCCAGGTCACCCTGCCCATCTCCATCGATATTGAGCCGTCGGACCATTCGTCGACCCTGAACGGACTCTTTCCAGATCGCGGTTCGTACCGTCTCTCCATGCCAGGCGATGTCGCGGGGAAGACCTACATTCACTGAGAGTAGTCGTGGCATGTGCGTCACCTTTCTTGTCTTGCTCTTATCCAATCTACTATATCTCATGAGTACCCCTGAAAACAGCAAGCGCTGATTCTGCAATAAAGGCCACCGTATCGCAAGGCGGGTAGCTATGTCTGTAGACGCTTCGACATACAACAGTGGATATATTGGGCTGTCGAGTTGGCCCAGGAGTTGATTTGAGGGAAGCAAGAAATAGAAGAGGGGAGTAATCGCCCATAGACATAAAGATAAGAAAATGATCAGCACAGATAAATGGTCTCTCCGAAGATGGATGATCCACCCCGTGCCCATGCCAGTGCTATGATGTCCTGACCCTGGCCGGGTACGAGGTGGGTCATCTCTACTGTTACGCCAGAATTCCCTTCTTCAATTTGCACACCATTGTATAGGCAGGATCGAATATGTTGCCCAGATCGTACTCGACGCACTGACCGAGCAAATTGCTGGCCTCTATCATACTGAGGCCATACTCAGCATGCAACCAGCGTACCATTTCGGTGGTTGCATGCTGGACAGCCTGATCCAATGGACGCGCATTTCCCACCGTGAATATGTGGCTCGACGATTCCCCGCGTGGCCAGAAGATGCTTTTGCCTTTCAGGACATTGACCGTAAAGCGGATATCCAACGATACCTCAATGCCTGTCCCGACAATTTCTCCGTCTCCCTGGATCGCATGGCCGTCGCCAACATGCAACAGCGCACCCTTTGCGAAAACCGGAAAGTAGACCGTGACACCAGCGACGAAGCCACGATAATCCATATTCCCGCCGTATGGTCCCGATGTCGACGTGGAGATGGCCTGACCGTCCGCAGGGGCCACGCCAAAGCAGCCCATAAACGGACTCAGGGGCAGTTTCAGGTTGCTCAAAGCCGGTGATGGATCAGCCAGCTGGACGGTTCCTTGTGCGAGATCGATATCCCAGCGAATGGTCTCGCTTTTGGGCATTTGCGATACGAACTCAGGATCGAGCACGTTTGATGCAAGCACGTTGCTTGTGTAGCCCCAGCTGCGATTCGGATAGATGTGCTCCAGATGAAGAGCCAGCACATCGCCCGGCTCGGCCCCTTCGACATAGAATGGCCCGCTCATCGGATTGGGCCTTCTCGCGATTACTTCACCGTTACGGTCCATTCCGCTGTAATCAATGGACGTTGTCTCTACGGTATCGCCATCCTGTATCTTGAGAACCGGCTCGTGAGAACCAATCGTGTTGTAATACACTGAGGGCGAAAATTGATGGATGGTCATAGGCTCCTCCTGAATGTGTGCCGAGTCATCTTAAAAGAAGCGTCCCGGTAGCATGCACCCTACTACCCAGTTCGGCTGATCGACAATTTCGTGAATACGCAGATCGCCGAGAATGCCCAGCAAATTGTACGCATCAGTCTCATCGATCTTCAGCGATTTCGCCAGCCCTTCAGTCGCCTGGAGACAGGCCTCACGCGCCGCCTGCATCAAATCAGGACCGATCCCCGTGAAAATGCGGTAGCCTTCATCGACGGTTTGCTTGATTGGACCCGTGACCACTTGCGGCGCTCGCAGGTTCATTCCTTTGTGCAAATGTACTTTCATGTTTGTATCTACTGGACACTCAATGGCCGTTCCGCTAATCTCGCCGTCTCCTTGCAGCGCATGTCCGTCCGCAACTGAGAGCAGTGCGCCTGGATTCTGCACTGGCAAAAAGAGGCGGCTGCCCGCAACCACGTATTTTACGTCAATGTTGCCGCCTGCATAAGTCGGCGTAACGGATGCATACTGACCATCCTGTCCCGGCGCAACGCCAATACATCCTAGCATTGGATTGAGCTTGAATTTCGTGCCGTACACATCAATTTCATCTTGATCATCAAGATCCCAGATCGTTAAGCGAGGCTCGGTAAAATGATCCGCGAGCAAGCCAAAGTTGGGGAGCAGTCCCGTCCAGCCGAAGCGCTTCGGTTTAATCTCGAGAATCTCAATTTCCAGGGCATCTCCGGGTTCGGCCCCTTCAACCCATATCGGCCCAATGAGCGGGTCCATTTTCCGAAAGTCCATTTGCCCGATCTGTTCAGCCGTCGAACCGTGCGTGACCTCGCCATTTGAGGCGTCGGGCAGGTCAAAGAACAATTCTTTCCCAGGCATGATCTCCATGACCGGTTTGATCTTTCGGTCCCAATGGGCATGAATATGATGTTTCCCTAAGTATGATGTTGTCATAGGACTTCTCCTTGGAGTTGATCTTCACTAGTAGCGAGTGGATCCTCACTGATAACAGGTTCACTCATGGTTGATCTTCGTGTCAACCTGTTCCGCAATGAAAATGAATAGGCTGTACCTAGCAGTAAATATACTACCAGAACATAGGGGAAATAATTGAGTGGCGGCAGAGGAACAGGGTAAATGTTTGCATAAAAGGTATAAGCCAGCAGCAATATCCCGATCACAGGCGCTACCAGATAATGTATCTTCCCTTGCCTCACATCATCCTTTGTAAATTTAGCAAGCGAGGCAATATTGACCATGCCATACGCAACAATGACGCCAAACGTTGCCAGCGCACTCATATCACCATACACGCCGGACGGACTTTGGATCGTGGGGATAGCGATAAGCAAGAGAATACCGCCAACAATTGCCGAGAACGTTACCGCCGATCGTGGCGATTGCGTCTTTTGATGCACGCGCGAAAGTTCCGCTGGCAGGAAGCGATCTCTGGACAATGCGAACACCATATGCGATGCTCCATTCAGGCTAGCCAGTGCACATGCGAAAGTGCTTATGACCGCTCCTCCGTTCAACACTGTTGCCATCCAGGAACCAATATAGCGAGAGGACAGATCGTTCATAGGGGCGGCTGAGTGCGCAAATTGTGCCACGCCGGTTGGCGTAAACCCGAAGCCAAGCGTTTGCGCATAGCTGACAAAGGTGAAAAATACCCCGGCAATAATCAAGCTCAACAGGAGTGCTCTTGGCACCGATTTGCTGGAATTTTCCGCCTCCTCCCCCAGGATAGCCGCCCCTTCAAAGCCGATGAATGTCATCAGTCCGAAGATAAGCGCACTCCCCATCCCGCCAATTTGAGCTGTCTGAGGAACAAATGGTTGCGTTGCAGCGGAACCCGTATGTTTTGCGAAGATGATAATCATAATGGAAGCAAACACTGTCAACACAATACTGATTAATTCCAGCAGGAGCATCAGGCGTGTGGAGAACCGAATGTCATTGAAAGCAAACCACCAGATCAATATACCTCCCAGAACCGAATAGAGCCACCATGGAACTTGCAACCCGGTAATGTCGTTGATAAACAGTTGTGCGAACTCACCAAATCCACCAAGCAAAGCCGTAATAAAGCAGGCGTACGTAAGCAGTAAGGCCCATCCGGATACCAGTCCGAATGGCGTCCCTAGCACTTCCTTCGTCAAACCGTAGACGGACCCGGCATGCGCAAATTGTTTCGAGAGACGGATAAACGCTACCCCGATGGCGAGGATCGCAATGGTCGTAATCACAAAAATGAGGGGGACGTTAAAACCAGCGGATTGAGCAATAAATGGGGTGTTCAGAGCGACACCCGTTGTCGGAGCCATTAACGCGGCCGACAAAGCAAGAACTTCAATAAACCCTAATCTTTGAACAAATGTTTTTTTGTTCTGCTGCACGCTATCCTCCACAAAATCAAATCAATGGAACGTGTAATAGTGTTCTTCCTCGGCGATCTTTGCTCTGTCATTCAGCTCTGAAATTCTCATGCGGGCGGTACATCTCTGTATACTTATCTTTCTTCTTTGAGTCAGCTATGAATATTCAAATTGAAGCAAGCATTGTTGTATATTTTACGCCATATATATTCAGAATATCTCGAAAATTAATGCAATCTAAAAATAACATACGTATATGATATGACACAAAAGCAGATATTTTGCTGTATTCTGCTATATTAAAAGTATTAGCCAGACAATAATTGCCACTCTGTCGCAATTTTGTCGCCGGAATGTGGATGAAGTGCACAGGATTATTTTGTAGCAGGAGCCTCGGCAGCGTAAACACTCATTATAGATACTTTATATGCTTTCCAGCCGTTTTAGCCTCATCCAAAATAGAGGTGAATGGAACCGTAGCTCTAAATATGATTTTGTAACGCAATTGCATGTTTATAGTAGTAGTATTTTCTCATATATGAGAGAGCTAAGGCGTGCCCTCTGAATCAGCGAAAGCTTGACATGCGATATTTTTATCAGTAATGTTTTTAGCAAGCGAATACTCTAGCGCAAGTTCTCACTTTTCAGAGGAAAAATCTGTGCGCAAGCATATTCTATTGCTGGATATGCAAATATCGTATAGCCATATTATTGTATGCTCCAGGATTTGTTCCTTCCTGCCAGTGTTGTCAGGCAAGTTACCCCATTGCTTATTCATGAACGCGTCGTCCATCTAAGAATTGGAGGAACTGACCCGTGATGCACGTTATGTTGATACGTATGAACAGGTACAGGTTCGCACAGAAATGGGGGCTTACGACCTCTGCAATTTTGCTTATTGCCGCACTCATTCTGACGAGCTGTGGTGAGAACAATACAACGAAGCCTCAAACGAAAGTGGGTGGCGCTATCAGCGTTGGCTTGAATCAAGATGTGATCACTCTTGATCCATTGACCTCAAATGCGTATGTTGATCGGCAGGTCATGTTGAATATGTATGATACGCTGGTACAGGTCGATCAGCAGAATACCGTCCAGCCGGATCTTGCCACGTCCTGGACCTATACGTCGCCCACACATCCGGTATTTACACTGCGTTCCGGCGTGAAATTTCAGGATGGTACACCGTTTAATGCCGATGCCGTTGTCTTCAACATTGATCGTATTTTATCTACGCCGTCGTCGCCACGCTACAGCGAGTTATCCAACGTCCAGTCCGTGCAGGCCATAGATGCCACACATGTCGCCTTTAATTTGAAAGCGCCTTTCTCCCCCCTCTTAGCCACTCTGTCCGATCGCGCCGGTATGATCCTCTCGCCAACTGCCATCAAGAAAGCCGGGACCAATTTCGCGAATGACCCTGGCGGTGCCGGAACGGGACCTTTTATGTATAGCAACTGGGTGAAAGGCGATCATCTGACGATCAAAAAGAATCCCTACTACTGGCAGAAAGATGCGCAGGGAAATGCGCTTCCCTATCTGGATACCATTACCTATCGTCCAATCACGAATGGTACGCAGCGATTTGCCAACCTGCAAACCGGGGCGATTACCGTTGCCGACTCTATCGATCCGACCGATATCGGGACGGCGAAATCCCTGCCCGAACTTGTCTACAAACAGATCCCGGCTCTGAGCTTTTACGGTATCGAGATCAACGCAAAAGCTGCGCCATTTGACAATGTGCATGTGCGTCGAGCCGTCGAATATGGCGTGAATCGACAGGAGATATTGAGCAATGTCTTGAAGGGGGTGGGCGTTGTTTCCAATGGTCCTATCCCACCAAGTAGCTGGGCGTACGACAAGAACTTTGTACCGTATACCTATAATATCGACAAAGCGAAGGAGGAACTCGCGCTTGCAGGCAAGCCGCATGGCGTCTCTTTTACGCTCTTGATCGCCAGTGGCTCACCGCTCATCACACAGGAGGCGCAATTCATTCAGGCGGAATTACAGCCAGCCGGAATCACTGTGTCCATCAAGCAAGAGACGGCCGCCATCGAGCTTAGCGATGCTCAGGCGCATAACTATCAGGCCGGAATGTTTTTCTGGAGCGGGCGTCCAGATCCTGATGGGGATATCTATACCTGGTTTCATAGCGGTGGTGGGCTCAATAACACCCAGCTTACAAACCCGCAGGTTGACGCGCTGCTGGATGCTGCCCGTGTGTCCAATGATCAGAAAGAACGCACTACCGATTACCAGAAGGCCCAGCAACTGATACTGCAAGATGCCACCTGGGTCTTTCTCTATCACGGGGTTGCGGTCCAGGCGACAAGTGCGAGCGTCCAGAATTTCGTACTCCAGCCTTCAGCAATCATTAATTTCGCGCGCGTGTATCTTCAATCCTAGAGAAGGAAAGGATCGCGTGTAGGTAAGTGCGGCGTTTCGATGAGATCCAGTTGAGTCTAGCCAGGAGATATACCTCCTGGCTAGAGAGACAGCTTTAGTGGTTAGGACCACCAAGGGCACGTTGCAATGCTGCCAGCTGATCTCGTGCGGCGGTCTGTGTCACCTGTGCGTTAGCGACCATCCTGAAGCCGTGGTAGGCCCCGGGATAGAGATGGAACTCCGTTGGCACCCCTGCTCGTGTGAGGCGACGAGCATACTCCAGATCTTCTTCCAGAAACAGATCCAGGGCACCGACATCGATGAATGTAGGAGGGAGGCCCTCTAACTGCGCAGCACGTGCCGCTGCCGCATAGGGCGAAACATCTGGCAAGCCTGGTTCCTGACCTAACAGGGAGGTCCAGCCAAAGTGATTGGCTTCACGGTTCCAGACGAATTCTCCGGTGTAGGGATGCGGTTCTGCTAACGTACAGGTGCGATCATCGAGCATGGGTGCGGTCAAGAGTTGGAACACCAGGGGAATCTCCCCCCGATCACGGGCGAGCAACCCAAGCGCAGCGGCCAATCCCCCTCCTGCGCTACTCCCCCCAATCGCGATGCGCGTCGGATCGACTCCCAGGTCGCGCGCATGCGTATGCAGCCACTTCAAGGCAGCATAACAATCCTCGACGGGACCAGGATGGCGTGTCTCAGGTGCCAGGCGGTAGTCTACCGAAACAGCCACACAGCCAACGGCTGATACCATGTTCTTTACTGTGAAATCTGCCTGCTCAGGAGACCCCATGATATATCCACCGCCGTGTAGCCAGAGCAAGGCCGATCTCGGTCCCTCCACCGCGATTGGCTGGTAGACCAGTACCCGCACCTCGGGTGCCCCTTCTGGACCGGGCACAAAGCGCTCAGTGATCTCAATGTCGGGGAATGCGGGGCGGTTCGGAAGCTTTTGCGAACTCATTGCCTGACTCATACGCACCTGTTTGACGATTTCTTCCGTCAGGGCTACGGTAGGGAGCTGATCGAGTATCGCTGCAAGTTCAGGATCAACAAGCGGTCTAGTCGTCATGGTCTATTCCTTTCAACCTACAAAAATGGCAATAAAGACTATACAGTTTGTCGAGAAAATACGCAAGGTTATCATATGCCATTCTGTCTATCCCTAAACACTCGTTTTTATCTCTCCAAAAGCTTTCTCTGCCGCTACCGAAATTGTTCCTCTTGAAGCCGACCATTGACAACGCTTTACGCTCCCCATATAATTAACGCTATGGTTAACGATTCAGCAGAACGACTCAATACGGTCTTTTTGGCGCTCGCTGACCCCACACGCCGGGCCATTTTGGAACGTCTGGCACACGGTGAGGCTTCTGGCACGGAACTGGCGCGGCCATTTTCGATCTCAGTACCGGCGATCTCCAAGCATCTCCGTGTGCTGGAAAATGCCGATCTCATTCTGCATCGGAAGGATGGACGCACACACCGCTTTCGCCTCGCTGCTCGTCCTATGAAAGAAGCCGCCTCCTGGCTTGAACAGTACCGGCAATTCTGGGAAGCACAATTCGACTCACTGGAAACCTACCTGCTAACTACATCAGAAGAGGAGCAAGACGCTGATGATTCCTCCAGCACTTCATGACCATACTACCCTCGTGCTACGACGTCTGTTCACGGCCCCACGCCAACGCGTGTTTCGCGCCTGGCTCAAGCCAGAGGCGCTGGAGCGCTGGTTCAAACCCAGGGGGATGGGTATGACGGTCAGCAAGCTCGAAGCGCGTGTTGGCGGATCATTCCGTTTCGATTTAGCGAACGGCGGTTCCATCGTCGGTACGTATCTGCACATCGCTCCACCCGAAAAATTGATCTTTACCTGGTCCGGTGGCGCAACGCAGGGCTGGGATACGCTCGTCACACTGGACTTTCTCGAGCAGGGTCCGGTGACGGAAGTTGTGCTGACCCATGAACGGCTGGATACTCCGGAACTTCGTACTCTCTTTGGTGGCGGTTGGACCCCCCTGCTCGATGCGCTCGCAGAAACTCTCTCCTCCCCCGATCTCGACTCCTGACGCTCTCTCCCCCAACACACAACAGGCGACAGCGCAAGCTTTTCAAGCAACGTCTTGACATCTCATCCCTTTCTCACATATACTTAACCTATAGGTTAAGTATATGTGAGAAAGGGAAATGACGATGGCAGCAATTGTCAAAGAACTTACGATAGCCGCAGACCCGAAGCGCGTCTACAATGCTCTGACGCAGCAGGAAGAACTGGCACGCTGGTGGACCAACGACCTCAGCACCAGACCAGAGGTAGGCTCGCTGGCTGAATTTCGCTTTCGTGAAGGGGCTTTTGTCCTTCCGCTTGAGATCGTCGAACTGGATGCCGAGAAAAAAGTGAGCTGGAAATCCCACCAGAACAATGCAGGCTGGGCCGGAACCAGCATCTCCTGGCAGCTTACGCCAACCCAGGGCGGGACGCAGCTACTCTTCGTGCACGATGGGTTTGCCGGGATTGATGCCGCATGCGAACAGATACGCGGAACCTGGGAATATTTCCTGGGTAGCCTGCAAGCCTACCTGGAGACGGGCAAAGGCACGCCTGGAGCCCCTTCCCCTGCGAGAGGGTAAATACCATTAACCATGGAGTAAATACACCATTTACTCCACGCCCGTAGCCTCGGCCAATTTGGATTGCGAGGCCGAGACGGGCGCGGATAACATCATATATTTCTGAACGCGCAATCTTAATGCACGTGATGAGCGTGCGTATGATCGTGTTCGTGGTCATGATCATGGCTATGGGGCTGTCCAATGTAGGGAGCATGAGCATCGAGAATCTCGCGGCGTTGCTCCGCTGGTTGTTGCAGCAGCCCTTCCAGCCATGAGGTAACTGTCTCGAGCCCCGTGTTATCCTTGAGGTTTGTGAACACAAATGGACGCTCCCCACGCTGCATCCGCGCATCGCGCTCCATCACCTCCAACGATGCCCCCACGTACGGAGCCAGATCGATCTTGTTGATGAGCAGCAGGTCCGAGCGCATAATGCCCGGCCCTCCCTTGCGCGGAATCTTATCGCCCCCCGATACATCTATCACATAAATCGACACATCAACCAGCTCGGGACTGAAGGCCGCTGCCAGATTATCTCCGCCGCTCTCGACAAAGATCAGACTGAGATCCGGCAGGCTCTCTTCCAGATCCGCAATCGCTTCGAGGTTCATGGATGCATCCTCGCGAATCGCCGCGTGTGGGCAGCCACCGGTCTCGACACCACGTACGCGCTCCTGTGGCAGCGTTCCCTGGCGCAACAAAAATTCGGCATCCTCGCGTGTATAAATGTCGTTCGTAACCACCGCAAGACTATAGTGTGGATACAGAACTTTGCTTAAACAATTGACCAGCGCAGTCTTGCCGCTCCCAACTGGTCCTGCAATACCCACTCTGAAGGCTCGTGTTGTATTGGTAAACTGGTTCCCCGACATGTGATATCCCTTTGTACCTTTCACTGTTCTTAACGCCAATGGTCTGCGCCCGGGGGACGCCGCCTAAAACAAAAAATAACGCTGCGCCATAGGAAGCACCTCCGCCGGTTCGCACGTCAACAACTCACCATCGGCGCGCACTTCATACGTTTCGGGATCAACTTCGATCGTGGGGGTTGCATCATTGTGTAGCATGTTTGCTTTCGTAATCGTACGGCAGTGTTCCACCGCGACCGCCGTCTTGCGGAGACCCAGCTTCGCCGGTATCTCTTCTGCAAGCGCCGCCTGCGAAACAAAGGTCAGGCTTGTCGCTGCCGTTGCCCCCCCAAAGGAGCCAAACATTGGACGATAGAGGATCGGTTGTGGCGTAGGAATGGATGCGTTCGCATCTCCCATCGTGCTCCAACTGATAAAGCCGCCCTTGACGATCATCTCCGGTTTGACGCCAAAGAAGGCCGGTCGCCAGATGACAAGATCTGCCAGCTTCCCTGCCTCAATCGAGCCAACATGCTGTGCCAGCCCATGTGTGATCGCTGGATTAATCGTGTACTTCGCAATATAGCGCTTCACGCGATAGTTATCATTGCGCGCGGAATCCTGGGGAAGCGCGCCGCGTTGTACTTTCATCTTGTGCGCCGTCTGCCACGTTCTCGTTGCTACCTCGCCCACGCGTCCCATCGCCTGCGAATCGCTGGAGATCATGCTAAAGACGCCCAGATCATGCAGAATATCCTCCGCCGCGATCGTCTCGGCGCGAATGCGGCTCTCGGCGAATGCCACGTCCTCGGGCACCAGCGGATTGAGATGATGGCAGACCATAAGCATATCTAAGTGCTCTGCTAAGGTGTTCACGGTATACGGTCGTGTCGGGTTGGTCGAGGATGGCAGCACATTGCTGTAAGAGGCGATGCGAATAATATCCGGCGCATGACCGCCGCCCGCACCCTCCGTATGATAGGTATGGATCGTACGTCCGGCAATGGCCGCAATTGTATCTTCGACAAAGCCCGCCTCGTTGATTGTATCTGTGTGAATGGCAACGGGGATGTCGTAGGCGTCCGCTACTTTCAGGCAGACATCGATGGCCGCTGGTGTGGTTCCCCAGTCCTCATGCAGCTTCAAACCGCAGGCACCCGCAAGGATCTGTTCAACGAGAGGTGCTTCCGTGGCGGTATTCCCCTTGCCCAGAAAGCCAAAGTTCATCGGCCATGCCTCAGCCGCCTGCAACATCCGCGCCAGATTCCAGGCTCCAGGCGTGCAGGTGGTTGCATTCGTTCCCGTGGCCGGACCTGTGCCTCCGCCGATCATCGTGGTAATACCATTGGAGAAGGCTTCGTAGATCTGTTGCGGCGAAATAAAGTGAATATGGGAATCGATGCCGCCTGCCGTCACAATCATATTCTCACCGGCAATGACTTCGGTACTGGAGCCGACAACCAGCTCAGGATCAACACCGGCCATCGTATCCGGATTGCCTGCCTTGCCCACTTTGACAATGCGTCCATCTTTGACGCCAATGTCGCCCTTCACAATTCCCCAATGATCGATAATCACTGCATTGGTAATGACCAGATCCAGCGTTCCCTGCTGACCCTCACGTGTTGCGCGGCTGCTCTGCCCCATGCCATCACGAATGACTTTGCCTCCACCAAACGTAATCTCATCGCCATAACTGGTATAATCACGCTCGATTTCTATAACTAATTCAGTATCAGCCAGACGAATACGATCACCGGTTGTAGGACCATAAAGATCGGCGTAGGTCCGACGAGGGATACGCAAACTCATAGGTGTTGCCCTTTCCAATTCCTAAGTAATGCATACTGGCTTATTCTGTATGCAATAACCAGCGGTCAGACGCTCTTTCTGCTCATGAAGTGCCAGTGGAATAAATTCTCCCTGGTTTTGAGGGGTTCGTGATTTAAGTATACCACTACCTGGCGTCGCGATTCAGGTCACCTGGAATTTTTTTACGTGTATGGCATGATTACGGTAAGGATTGTGTTTTTTCTCCCTATCAATTATAATTACTCCTAATTGTTATATACTTTCTTACCGTTTCTTCTTCGTTCTAGTAGGAAGGATGGCATACTTTCATGCCACGTCCATCTAAACATGTTTCGCCTGATACATTAGGAGGACGCATCAGAGCTGCAAGAGAACAATTGCAACTCTCTTTAGCGGATGTGGCGAATGGTCATTACAGCACCAGTCTGATCTCACAAATAGAGCGAAACAGAATTGACCCTTCTCAAGAAAGCCTGCGCTTTCTCGCCGCCAGGTTACGCCTCTCTCTGGAAGATCTGGAGGTGCTGGCGCAACAGCATCGCGAGGCGGAAATTGAATCACGCCAGTACAAATCTTATGAAGATTTAAGGGCTGAAGTGGTTCATTACTATATAAATAAAGATTTTTATAAAGCCATTGCTCTTCTCTGCGATCTTCAACTCTCCAAAGTGCCTATCTCACTCCGCTGGCGCATTGCGGCCCTGCGCGGTCAATGCCATTTTGAAATGCGCAAATTTCTCAAAGCGCATCAGGATTTTATGTATGCTGTCGGCGAACAGCCCAGAGGCGAAGGTTTGCCCACGGAACAGCATCATGAATTGATCCTGCTGCATCTGCATCTCGCCGCCACCTATCGCGAACTCCAACAGCTCGACGATGCTCTGGAACAATATCGACACACGCTGCATATGATGAATAGCACCACCCCCTTTGGCTACGTCGCTGAGGCTCACTGGGGTATTGCGCTGCTCACGTTCGCCCAGGCCAATAGCATGCAGAGCATCAATAATAAAAATGAGAATACCAAGATACTCAAATTGCGCAGTGCTCTGGAGCATGCGGAAAATGCACGCTTTCTGTATCGCGCTATCGACGACCAGTTGCGTGTGGCGATGGTCACCTGCCAGATCGCGCAGATTGAGCACCTGCTTGGCTCGGTAGAGAAGGTCCGCTCCTATCTTGAAGAGGTCCTCTCGATCTGGTCTTCGAGTTTGAGTGAGCCCCAGGCCGTTTCTCTCATCGAGCGCCGCTACCAGCAGGACGCGGCCAACGTCGTCTCGGCATCCGCGTGCTCCCTGGCCGGGATCGAACTCGAGGCCAAAAATTATCAGGAAGCCCTCTACTATGTCAATCTCGCCTTAGAAGCAGGGAAGCGCTGTTATATATTGAGACGTGCAGATGCGTATCTGATGCGCGGACGCATTCTCGAGGCGATCGATCCGTACAATCCTGAAACCGAAGAGGCATTTCGCTTCGCCACGCAGGAACTGGCCGGGACGCAGCGCATTGCCGCACGTATCAGCGCCCATGTTCGCCTGGGCCGTTATCTCCTGAAGATCGGCAAAATTGAATCCGGCGAGCAAGAGCTTGAGCAGGCTCGCTTCCTCTCTGATCTGGTCTCGGTAGAAAACTCATCCACGCTATCTGAAGACACCGCACGACTTTAGGTGCTATACTATGGCAGATAGTGCGTGTGTGACATCGCCGACTGTCGCAAAAAGCAAGGTGAGCATTGGCTGATATCTCCGACAGAGAGGGGGGCAGCAATATGATGAAACCAATTACCGGCCAATATGAATGTGTCCATAGCTCTGGCATTGGCCTGGATTACTTTACATCGCGGGTTGATCGTCTGATCCTCCAGGCAAATGGGCGTTTCAGTCTGGCTCTTCAAAGTAAAAGCCGGGCTGCAAATGCTGCCCAATCGCTCGTCAGTGGTCAACAGGTCACCAATGCTGCCCCGGAGTCGCGCCGTGAGGGATCTTATACCCTGCAAAACGCGCTGCTTATCCTGACATTCGATGATGGCGCGCAGGAGCAGGGCCAGATTGTAGACAACGGTGAGCGCCTTCAAGTTGGCCCAAATCTTTTTTCCAAGGTCTCCGATTCAACGCTCCTCCCGCCTACGAACCGCCTGCAAAAAGACATGGACGATATCGCCAAAGGCTTAAAAATTGCCTCAACCCTCGGAGGGTTCGCGCTAAAAGCTGCGAAAGGCATTCAAAGCACAATCCAATCCACGCAATCGCCCGGCATCGCTCCCGATCCCGCCCAGGGGCCCTCGCAGCCACCCTATCAGGGAGCGCCCCAATCGCCCTCACAGCCACCCTACCAGGGAGGCCCACAAGCACCATACCAGCGAGCACCACAGCCATCGTACCAGGGATCATCGCAGCCCGCACCCAATCAGCCCTCCTATCAGGTGCCGCCGCCACCAGCCCCACCACAGGCGCCTCCTGTACCGCCAGCGGGAGCCATTTTCTGTGACCAGTGCGGAAACAGATGTCGCCCCGGTAAGCGTTTTTGCGGCAATTGTGGCGCACAATTATAT
>Ga0310811_10005849_pt1 | contig 15640 bp, 17 predicted proteins | sample YCmetagenome_FD_207642 | JGI IMG/M metagenome (GOLD analysis project Ga0310811, IMG submission 207642) | Soil microbial communities from experimental microcosm in Duke University, North Carolina, United States - YC | ecosystem: Engineered > Artificial ecosystem > Soil microcosm > Unclassified ...
GGCGCACCGGTAGCGCCGACGCGCCTGCTTTTCGCCTCTTTTTCTCTGTGGGATGGGGCGTTCGCTTCACGATCGCATTCGCCAACAGAATCTCCCTTGCGACGTGACAGTGCGGCTTGTCTCATGAACTCCAACACATTCATTTCCCAAAAAAAGAATCTCGCAGAGGCCCTTCAGAAATCTCACCATCCGCCGAATATATATACTAGAAGGCGCAAACACGCTCTTCCTCCCGGCTCTCACCATCACGATGTCGCCTGAAAGAGGGACAGTGCAACATCGACATGGGGACACGTGGCGTGCTGGTGTAGGGGAGCGTGTCAGGGGAAGATCTCGCTGCAATCGACATGGTGTAGGTTATGTAGCATGTGTCGCTTTTTTAGAAAAAACTTGGTAGCGCATCAGTGTAGGTTATGTAGCATGTGTCGCTTTTTTAGAAAAAACTTGGTAGCGCGTCAATGTAGGTTATGTAGCATGTGTCGCTTTTTTGTAGCGCGTCACCCAAAAGATCCACACGTCCTGCCTCACACTACTCTGTAGCCTGATGCAGGGGTCAGTGTAGGATCAAGATCCCGATCACCTCCACCTTTGTGTAGGATGTGTCGCACTTTTACAATTTTATAACGCATTGCCAATGTGCCTGGAACACACGTACCAGCCTCGCTTCCTGCTCAGGGAACGTTGCCGGGAGGAACGGCGCTTTGTGCCATTGGCTCCAACACATTGCCCCATCACGCGCAGCAATTCGCGTCGATTTCCTTCTCTTTTCCAGCAATGTGTTGGAATCAATGGGCTTGTCTGCGACCGGGGCGACGACGACGTGGGAGATGGTCGCTCCGGTCGCAGACAAGCAGCGCATCTACAGGATGGGTCTCTCCTGCCTGAACGCCCCGTTTGCAAAAATCCCTGGCGCACCCGAAAATCCAGGATAATGTTACGCTTTTGCCTTTGCATTGAGCGCAGCATAATCGACGCCCGTAAGTTGCACGCCAACATCCCAGAGACGGGCAGCGACCGGTCGATCATATTCTTTCTGGGCTTCGGATACCACTCCCGGGAAGCCACGCATCCCGCCCAGGCTGGTAGGGCCGACCAATTCTCCGCCGTGTATCTCTGGTGAGGTGGCGGCGTAGAGTTGTGGCAGGGCCCCCATAGCGGCACTCTGGGCAAAAAGTGGGCCGATATATTTCAGGCCAATGCGTACGGGTAACGAACTTGAGTCAGCGGTAGCTTGCTGCAAGTTGGTATTAGCATAGCCCGGATGGGCGGCAACACTGATCGTACTGGCTCCGATCTGCGCGAGACGCTGCTGAAGCTCAAAGGCGAAGAGAAGGTCAGCCGTTTTGCTCTGCCCATAAGCGCCCCAGGGAGTATAGTGCTGATCCCCCTGAAGATCGGCAAAATTCACTTTCCCGGAGCGTGCCTGACTGGTGAGCGTGATCACACGGCTCTGCGGTGTATTCAGTAGCAGAGACAGTAGCAGGCCAGTGAGCGCAAAATGTCCCAGATAATTGACGGCAAACTGCATTTCAAAACCGTCCGTACTATCCTGTTTGGGAATGGCCATAACGCCTGCATTATTGAAAAGAAGATCCAGCCGCTGATAGGTCTGCTGAACATGCGCGGCAGCGGTTTTTACAGAGGTAAGCGAGGCAAGATCAAGCTGAAGAACGTCTATCCGGGCCCCCGGTGTCACAGCCAGAATGTTGGCCTGGGCTTTGCGTGCTTTGGCGAGATCGCGGCAGGCCAGAATGACGTGCGCGTCCCTGGCAGCCAGAATACGAGCGGTTTCGAAACCCAATCCAATGTTTGCCCCGGTAATCAGAACGACCTGTCCCTGCAAACTGGGGATTGCGTCGGTTGTCCACTGAGCCATAGGTTCCCTCCCTTGCGATATGATCCAACAATCCGTATCATGGGTAAGCAAGAAGAATAGCTCTGTTTATTGTACAACGTTCACAGGTACTCACGTATGGATCGATTTTATGCTATGACCAGCATTCGGCGTCGGATGCCAGGAGCATCTTAGCGCCAAATGCTGGTCACATAGCGGCTTATTCCAGATTGGTATGGCGTGTTGCCAGTTCCTCTTTACTCCGCTGCCAGGTGCGCATCGCCTGCAATATCACACTATCGCAGAAGAGCAATGAGCTCTGCTCAAACAATGAGCCAGCATATTGTACCGAACCACTGCCGCTGACAGAACTCTGCTTATGCGGCGCAGGCAGTACAATCACAAAGGAGGCGGCTCGAGCCAGGCGGGATGCGGCTTCCGTCGTGATCGCGGTCACCTGAGCGCCAATCTGGCTGGATTTCTCAGCCATCAGGCAGGTCTCCTCCGTCTCGCCAGAACCCGAATAGGCAATGAGCAGATCACCTTTGCCAATAGCAGGGGTAATCGTTTCATCGACCACATATGCCTGCAAACCCAAATGCATGAGGCGCATGGCGAAACTTCTTGCCATCAGGCCTGAGCGTCCTTTGCCACCGACAAAGATGCGCGGTGCTGCATGCAACTGGTCAACGAGCCGATCAATCGTCGCTGCATCTATATGCTCAAGAACGCGCTCGTTCTCCTGCAAAATATCAGCAATGGCGGTTTGAAACATTGACAAATTTTCACCTCTTCTCATAAACAGTATGAGCTACTGATTGAGTGCCACGTGCAATGCCTTTGCCGTTGCGACCGGATCGGCGGCAGCGGTAATGCTTCCACCAATCACAATGATGGCTGGAGCAAAGGAAGCAATAGCACGGATAGTGTTCACATTGATTCCACCGGCGACTGCGATGGGAGTCTGGACGGCAGCCCGAATTTCTTGCAGGTCGGCCAGCGGAGTCTCACCAGCCGCCTGCTGATCCAGACCGGTGTGGACACCAACATAGTGGACACCCAGGTCGGCCAGTTGCTTCGCGCGAGCGACTTTATCGGGCACGGCAATGAGGTCTGCGACAACCGAAAGGCCACGCTTATTGGCCTCCTGGACGGCCCCACGCAAGGTATCATCGGTCGTGCCACCAAGCACCGTCATCATATCTGCACCCGCATCAAAAGCGATAGTGGCTTCATACGCACCGGCATCCATTGCCTTCATATCAGCAACAATCAGCTTCTCCGGTGCCGCCTGACGGAAGCGTTTCAGCACACCGAGGCCGTGTAATTTGATAAAAGGGGTACCAGCTTCAATAATATCGATATATGGAGCGACCTTTTCGATCAACGCGACTGCCTGATCGGGCGTAATAGTATCAATGGCAAGTTGGATCTTAGATCTCACAGTTGTATTTCCATTTCATGATTTTTGTGTTTGCAGAAAAAAAGCAACTCTGGTGAATCAGAGGTTGCCAGATCGGATCGTCTTCGTACTCACTTGCAGACGAACACAATCTCTAGTAATGTATCACAAGTAGTGTATGTTGTCTGCACAATAGAATTTATATTTGAAGGAAATATGATGTAAAAAGTCAGCATTCATAAAATCGAAAAACATACTGTTTTCTCTATAAATAAGCAAAAGCGGAGCCATGACCCCTTCTCAGCGATAGAAAAAGGGTCATGAGAGGCTATTCTACCAAATCATCATTTCCACAATGCGGAATTTTCCGTACTCTTGATCACGTGGCTGATAAATTGCATCGCTGGACGGGAGGTGGTACCGAAGGCACGATAGACTAGCGCAAAACTGAATTGCTCAGTCACATCAAGCAGCGGGAGTAAGCTGGCCTCGGAACGCGCCTGCCCACTTCCCAGCAACGCAGGCGGCAAAAAAGTAATCCCTGCCCCCTGCTTGACCAGCTCTTTGAGTCCTTCAATAGAATCGATCTCGACGGTCGGTTGCAGGCGAATACCACGCCTTGCCATAATCTGCTCGATCCTTCTTCGCAAGCGAGATGTCTCTCGTAACAGAACAATGGGCTCACTGCACACCTCTTCGAGAAGCAACGGATCCTGCCTCTGCGCCAGACGATGTTGAGATGAGACTAACAGGTAGAGAGACTGCTGAAAGAGTTCTTTAATGACGAGGATCTCCGGGCGCATATCGGGGTCGAAGATAAAACCCAGATCGACCTCGCCCTGCTCGACCATAGACAGCACGTCATCGGTCCGTAAGACGCGCACGGATAAACGAAGACGCGGGAAGTGCTGATGGAAATGTCGGAAGAGTACCGGCAAAAAAGCGGTCGCCAGCGGTTCGACGCATCCCACGCTGATCGTCCCCTCCAATCCTTCCTGCATATTGACCATCGCCTGTCGCCCATGCTGAAGCTGTTCCAGGGCACCACTGGCGTAGCCAACAAAGACCTGCCCCGCAGGCGTCAATTTTACGCCCTGTTTGCTGCGTTCAAAGAGAGGATTGCCCAATTCTGCTTCCAACGCAGCGATCTGCCGACTCAGAGCGGGCTGCGCCACCAGACACAGCTCAGCGGCTTTCCGAAAGCTCTGTGTCTGCGCGGCGGCCAGGAAATAGCTAAGCTGCCGAAGTTCCATAGCAACGAGTACATATGATGCCAGGAAAGCATCATACCCTTTCTCAAAGGAATAGTAGAAACATCACATACTTGCGAGTATACGCTTTTTCGCAGGAATGTTCTACCTGTTTGTGCGCATTGTCTATAGAAACGAGATAAAGGCAGCTTTACCAGAGGCGTAGTCCAATCGTTCAGATTCCAGGGCAATGCGCATAATGGAGGCAGGCGAAGCCTGTACCCCCACCTGCGGCCATGCGATGCCAATATCCATCTTGCCATCCTTCTCTTATAAAAGAGAGCGCCATATAAGCCAATCAACGGCCATGAATCGTATCATTTGCCTTGCGTTCAGCGGACGTGCCCGGCTCCAGATTGACCACAATAGGATCTCTCCCATTGCGCACAATCACCCATTCGGACACGACATCACCCCCATTGATCTCCTTATGGGGCATAAAAGGCGGCACATACACAAAATCGCCCGCCTCCGCCTCCGCCTCAAACTCCAGGGCATCGCCCCACTGCATCTTGATGCTGCCCGACTTCACATAAATTATCGTTTCCAGCTCACCATGATGATGTTTGCCCGTCGCGATATGCGCATCGACCGTCGTCAGTCCAGCCCAGATCGCATTCGCGCCCGCGAGATCGTGAGAGATCGCAGCGGCACGCTTCATGCCCTCCGTCTGGGGCGTATTGCTATCGAACTGATGGGGCTTTATAATGCGTACACCATGCTCTTGAGAAGAGCGCTTCTTTGTTTCATCTTTGCTCATATAGTTTCTCCTTGGATAGTAAGATTAAAAATGTATGTAAAACATAGTATAATTCCGGATCAAATTCAAGCTGATGTATACGAAGTATAGTTTCAGAGAGAGCGCGCAACTGGCGAAATAAACGAGGGATGCCCATGATTTTCTCTCATGAGCATCTGTTATGAAGGGGTTTCCTGGTCTTGCAGACTGCGCTTAAACGGGACTAATGCCCATCGGCAGGGGGTTCGATCTGGCACCTGTTTGATCATCCACCGCAACAAACGCCACCACGTTGATAGAGAAGCTTACGCCGCACACAAAGAATTTGCTCGTAAAAGCTCCCTGTGAGTTGAGCCTGGCATATAAGGGATGAATAGTCAGCGCATCTTTCGTGAGATCGCTCGCATAGAGGTCAGCATATTGGGGATCTTGATACGTCGAGGGCGTAAAGTAGCGCCCATGAATTGCAACCCAGAAACAGCCATGGCTATCGAGATTTTTGACACTGCCGTCGACAGGAGTAATCATTGGAGCCACCAGGCCAGGCTGCGTGTACGTAAGCGTAGCAGCCGGTTGCTGGACCGTCTTCGCACTGACGTCTGTGGTACACATAAGCGTCATAAACAGCGTGAGACTGCTCAACAGCAGAATGGATTTCACTTTTCTTACCTTCATTTGCATGAAACTCCTCACTTTCCACTTAATACGTTACAGGTTGACATAGGCTCTATATATATTTTAAGTGGGATACAAAAAGGAATTAGACAATTTCCCCAACCTCTGCTAGACTATTTGGAAAAGATGCTATGGCCTTCTCCATGTGATCGATCGTGGATAGCTGCGAACAAGTAGCATTCACGTCTGTTTTTTTCATGACCTGCCGCTCTCTGTTCAAAATGCAGATAGCCGCGTAGCAGGTCCGGGAGTAATACAAATGCAGCACAGACAGCAGAGAGAAATCGTCCAGCTGAATATCCGGCGTGTGGCCAAAGAGGATACGGAACGAATTAGCGCATTGTATAAGCAGCTTGGATATGCGATCAGCAAAGAGCAGCTCCGTGCCCGGGTTGACATGCTCGTTGCGTCCAAAGAACACGCGCTCTATCTGGCAGAGCTTCCTGACGGCGAACTGGCGGGCTGGATCCATGCGTATATCGGCATTGCCCTCTATATTGATCCAGTTATATTTGTCAGGGAATTGATTGTTGATCGCGAAATGAGATATATCGGAGCAGAACAGGCCCTGTTGCAGGTGATCGAACAATGGGCGCGAGAGCAGGCGTGCTCTGCCATTTTTCTCTGGTCAGAGACATTACAGCAGAAAGACCCACGTTTCTATCACGGCTTTGGCTATTCATTGCAGTCTTCCCAGGTGTTGCGGAAACTGCTCACTGCTCCTGATATACGTGTGCTTCACTAATTTCGCTGAACCGAAAATAGCAGCCGGGTAAAATCGTCATCAGGCTAGCAGAGCCCTGCTTTTTCAAGGCCCTACTAGCCAGTACGAAGAAGAAAAACGGAACTACGAAGCGCCAGCCGCACTCTCCGGCTCGATCAGGACCGTCTCGCCAACGCTACGCTCAATAGCGCGCATTTCATCCTCAGACCCCTGGATATGCGGCCCTTTAAACCAGTGTCGGACACTGACCATCCACCAGATCACCAGGATGAGGAGTATGCCTAACACCACGATCGGCGTGTAATTAAAGGTAACGGCACTGATTGGATTGATCGTCGGCAGCATAAACAGGATGGCAATTGCGACGACCCAGATGACCGCAATGATCCCGATCGGCTTGCTCCACCTTCCCAGATGCCAGGGCCCATGCACGAAATCTTTCGCGAGCAGACGCAAGAGAATGGGAATGCCATACGAAAGGTAGAGGCCAATCGTGGCAATCGACGTAATCGCGACGTAGGCCACAAAATTGACAACCGTAGGAATCGCCAGCACAAAGGCACAGCAGGCCGAAAGAATAATTGCATTGCGCGGCGTACGCCCACTATCCAGACGATGCCAGATCTCTGAAAACGGGAGCGCACTATCGCGGGAGAAGGCATAGATCATACGCGAATTGGTCGTGATCGACGACATGCCGCAGAAGAACTGCGCCCCGACCGCGACCGCGAAGAGAAGCGTCCCCAGAAGATAGCCCAGACGGCTCTCCAGAATATAGAGTACAGGATTAATAAACTTAGCAGCCTCCCCCAGATCTGGCGCCGCTGCCAGCAAGCTGATCAGGAGAACGTACCCGGCAAAGGCCGAGACCACCACCGACATGACCACACCCCAGGGGGCTCGCGTCTCCGCGCCTACCGTCTCCTCCGTCATATGGGCCGAGGCATCGTAGCCGGTGTAGGTATACTGCGCCAGCAAGAGACCAAGCAGAAACGCATACCAGGTCGGAAAGCCCGACGCATTATATTTCGGATCGACGCCAAAGAGCGTGCCTGCCGCATTGAGTGGGCTGGCATGGACCGCCGTCGTGAGATGCTCCCCTCCGAACTGTTGACCGAGCAAAGCTGCCAGCACCACCCCACCGCCAATCAGGCACACACCCGCGATATGCCACCAGACACTCACATCGTTGAGCAGTGCCACGAGACGCACACCAAATATATTGAGCAAAGCATGCAGAGCGAGCACAATGGCGTAGATCAACAGCGTTACCCATTGCGTTGCCGGGTCAATTCCCAGGACGCTTCCCAGGGTCGCAGGGACAGCCGGGAACCAGGCATTGAGCAACACATCGATAGAGACCGCCAGACCATAATCGATGCCCGCCGTCACCGCCACCTGACCAAGCAAGTTAAACCAGCCCGTAAACCAGCCCCATGCTGGTCCGCCCAGTTTTGAGGCCCAGTAATAGAGCCCTCCCGCCGTGGGAAAGGCCGAGGCCAGTTCCGCCATGCCCAGAGCCACAATCACCACAAAAATAGTCACCAGAGGCCAGCCAAGCGAGCCAGCCGCAAAACCAGAGTTTGTAATGCCGGTATAAAAGAGCGTTAAACAGCCACTGAGGACGGAGATGATCGTGAAGGAAATGGCGAAATTGGAGAAACCGCCCATCGTACGAAATAGCTCTTGTGCGTATCCCAGACCGTGCAGGCGCTTGATATCTTGTGCGATCAAATCCTCTCGGGCTGAACGCTGTGATGAGGCCATGAATTACCTCCTGAGAAGTTGGACATTTCTGGTGAGGAAAGTAGTGTACGCAAAATACGATGCTAAAGCTACTGATTTCGTTATCATGCCTATGAATGCCGTGCGCTTGTTGCGATATATTCTTTGCTGTCCCTCCCTATCGTGCTATTTTTCCGTATCCTCTTATGATAAGGCCTTGCGGATATCGTCTTATAAAGTATAACTAAATGCACAGATTTATACAATTCTATCAAGCTACAAGTGAATAGGCTAAAGCATGCTCTCTCATCTGCTCGCTGTTTCACCTTGCTTGATGCGTAGAACGGACGGCAATGAGATATAATAAGGCGAGCGTTGATTATTCTCATCGCCAGAATTGGATACAAGAAAGATAGTAGAATCGAAAGATGTCACAAAAGATCGTATATTTAGATTGTCATTCTGGCATAAGCGGAAATATGTTTCTGGGGGCCATGCTGGATGCGGGTCTCTCCATTGATACGTTGCGCGACGCTCTGCGTGCCCTGCCGCTGGAGGGCTATACGCTAAAATATGAAACCATTCTCGATCATGGGATTACAGGAACGCATTTTGACGTCGTATTGAAGGACCACGAGCAGCCATCGCGTGGCTTTGCGGAGATTGTCGATCTGCTCTACAACGCGTCGCTCTCGGCAGAGGTGCGCGAGAACGCCATCGCAATCTTTCGCATTCTGGGAGAAGCCGAGGCCAAAATTCATGGCGTCTCACTGGACGAGGTGCATTTCCATGAAGTCGGGGCGGTCGACGCGATTGTCGATATCACCGGAGCGGCGATTGCCATGGAGGTATTGGGCATCAGCCAGCTCTACGCCTCGCCGCTCCCATTGACGCGTGGACATGTACGGATGGCGCATGGTCTGATGCCGCTACCTGCGCCTGCGACCCTGGAGATCTTGAGCAAGGCGCAGGCCCCCTGGGTGCCCTGCCATCTGGAGACTGAGCTGGTCACGCCAACGGGCGCGGCGATTCTGGGCGCACTGGCACGTTTTGAGACGCCCGCCATGGTCATGGAGAAGATCGGCTATGGCTTTGGGACGAAACAGCTTCCCTGGCCGAATTGTGTGCGAGCCTTTGTGGGTCATGCCTATACGTCCGATCCTGGCCAGAACAAACACGGGCATCATCACGATCATCATCACCATTGATCGCGAGACGCAAGCCACCATAGACCTTTGTAGAGGCGCTGCTTGTTTGCGCCAGGGCGTCAGGCCCCCTGGTGCAGACAAGCAGCGCCTCTACGAAGGGGATATCTCAGGCGACGATCAGGCGCCTGCATACGTGACGATAAGATCGGAGAGATAGCCGAGCAAAAAGCCAAGCAGTAGCCCCCACATCATCAATTGCTGCATATTTTTGTAGCGACGTGCAGCACCGAGCAATTCGATGACGACATAGAGAATAGCTCCAGCAGCGAGCGCAAGGCAGAAGATAAAGAGCTCGGTCGAATGAAAAACCGTTCCAACCACCGTTCCTAAAAACGTCGGACCTCCTCCGATCAGCCCGAGGAGCACGATAAATTGCCAGGTGACCTTCTGGCCGGTTAAAGGGCCCGCAATGCCAAAGCCTTCCGTCATATTATGGAGACCGAAGCCGATGAGCAAAATAGTCGCAAGTTGCAGAGCGCCAGCCGCAGCCGATTGACCAATCGCCAAACCCTCAGAAAAATTATGCAGCCCGATACCAACGGCAATCAATAACGCGAGCATGTATGCGGGTGGCTCCTGCGGAACCGACGTCGTGATAACTGACTCTGGTGTGGAGACGGCGACGGTTGAAGAGGACCCATTGCCCACGCTCACCGCGCCATTCTGTTTTACCCCCGCCAGCACACTCTGCTGCGTCTCTGCCACGACCTTCGCCGTCGCGCTGACACGGATGCGCCCCAAAAACCACTTCTGAAATGTTACCAGGCCGATCAGGCCAATGATCAAACCAACAATCACCAGTGCAACATCCAACATAAGCGGTGTAGCACTCTGGGGATGCGTGCCGAGTGCGCTGATGAGTGCATCGATAGGCTCGGATGCTTTCCCAATCACATCATAAAAGAGAAAAAGCAAAATGCCAGTTGCCAGCATATTTAAGAAGAGCTTTACAGATAATGGCAGACGTTTTAAAAATGCAAACGGCAGACCCAGGTAAATAGTCAGGCCTGCAAAAGCTCCCAGCAAGAAAAGGGTTCCAGTAGCCACAGTCAATCCATCCTTTCGCTACTTATCGTCCACATCAGTTGAGAGGAGAGACAGGCTTTGGTCTCTCCTGTCGCGCTAGCATCATCGTTTTCGGGACAAAAGCGTCAGAATATTCCACGTTGCAACGTGGAGGATGTTCTCTTTATATCCTACTAATTTAGTCAGATATTAGCACGACCTAAGACGCTTTGTCAAGGATAAGGTGATGAAAAGCGTGGGGGCATGGAAATACGATCCTACGAATCATCGGAAATCAGGCCCAGAGCACGAGCGCGGGACACGGCCTGGACGCGGCTCTTTACGCCCATCTTCGAGAAGATATTCGTCAGGTGACGCTTGACAGTCTCAACCGAGATCGTCAGCCGCCCGGCAATATCCTGATTGGATGCGCCCTGAACGAGTTCGTAGAGCACGTCCAGTTCACGCTCACTCAGGGGGTCCAGCAATGGCTGCGAAGGTGTACGTTTTCCTGCTGCCACCAGCTCGCCTGAGCGGGGACGCAGGCGCGCGCTTTTGCTCTTTGTCGGGAACGTATCCAGCAGCAGATCGAGATAGGGAGTCGGTCCCTCTCGCTGTTCTCGCGTCCGCAAGCGAGCGAGAAGATCTGCCAGCATAGGGCCTTCGTCCACGAAAGCACGAATGTACGCCTCCGGCTCACCCTGATGGACAGCGAGGGCAAGCACAGCGAGGGCCTGCTCCTCTTCATGGAGCAAATGATAGGCCAACGCTTGCAAGAGCCATATCTCCATCACATGTCCCCGGCGCCCACCAGCGGTGGCATGTGCCAGCACGGGCTCCAGGCGAGCGAGTGCCAGAGCGGGTTGCTGGCGCGCGAGAAGGACGCGAGCGAGTGCCACCTCTTCGCGTTCATGGGCAAACGCCGTACCGGGTCGTAGCCCTCTCTCCAGTTGCGCGGCCCACTGGATCGCCCGATCCAGATTGCCTTCTGTCAGCCAGAGACGAACCTGGTCAACTGTCGCAGTCATAGAGCGTGTATGGAGCGCGAGATGGAGATTGGCTTTTTCCCCAATCGCGTCGAACTCCTGAAAGGCCATGTGGGCCTTATCCAGCTCACCACGCGAGAGATAGATATGTGCCAGCATAGCAGATCCCAGGCGTAAGGGAGCAAAGGCCCTCGTCTGTTCCAGCAGTGACATAGCTTGCAAGCCCATCTCTAGCGCGGCATCGAGCTGGTTCCACTCCCGCAACACATCCGCATAGGCGGTCAAGCCCATAGAGATTTCTGGTAACAGAGACCCATCCGCCTGGATTGCAAGCTCCTGTACCTGTTGAGCTAAGTGACCAGCTTCGTGCAGCCGTCCAGCTTCGACGAAATAAAAGACAGTTGCCCCCAGATAGAACACCGCAAGGGCAGGCTTGTCAGCGGCTAAGGCCAGTTGCCCGGCCTGTTGTCCATAGTGTATCGCGAGCTCTATATCATTGGCCTCAGAATACACATAGGTAAGCAGTTGCGCAAAAGCAATCTGGGCGCGAATGACAAAATCGTCCGGAGACAGCAAAGCAAGTGCCCTCTGGCACAGGGGCAGTGCCAGTTGCCCATCTTCACGAAAGCTCTGCAAAAAGGCGCGATAAGCAAGCACTTCTCCCAGCAAGCGTAGCTGCTTTTCGCGCTCCTCTGAGGCAGATTCAGCCGGTAGTTGCTCAAGAGAAGCATTCAGCGTTGCCTCAGCAGTATCCAACCAGTTGTCTAAGCGGGCAGAAGGAGCGATCTGATACATCGCCTGGGCAAAGGCCAGGCAGAGATGAGGTTGTGCATACACGATCTCATCAGGAAGAGCCTCTAGCCAGTGACGCAGGAGGAACAGCGTCTGGCTCTCCGTGCGCCAGATCACCGGCAAGGGGAGGTCTGAGATCAATTGAGCCGCCCACGCCCATTCGTGCGCGCTGAAGGCATGCTGGATCGCTTCCGTGAGAAAGTCGTGCTCGGCGTACCAATGGCTGGCGCGACGATGTAACGTAGCGATGAGCTCTGGCTGCGTTTGCCCTAAGCGACGACGTAACGTCTCAGCAAACAAATGGTGATAGCGATACCACTGCCGCTTCGTATCCAGGGAGATCACAAATAAATTGGCCTGCTCCAATTGTTTCAACAGCAGCTGGCTATCGTCTCGAAGCGTGACGGCATCGCAGAGCGAGGCATTGAGCTGTTCCAGAATAGACGTCTGCGCCAGGAATGTTTGTACCGACTGATCCTGTTGTCCCAACACCTCATCGGTCAAATAATCGAAGATATAGCGCTGATTGCCACTCAGTTGATCGAGCAGTTCCTCTGGATCGGCATTTCCTTGCTGCAACGACAGGCCGAACAACTGCAAGCCAGCAAGCCAGCCCTCCGTACGCAGCATCACATTCTGCGCATCTTCCCCCGTGAGCACAATTCCCATCACCCGCTCCAGAAAGGCCACCACTTCTTCCTGTGTACAACGGAGCTCGTCAGTGCGCACTTCGTAGAGATAGCCGCGCCCACGCAGACGAGAAAGGGGAAGTGGCGGATCGGTGCGCGTCGCCAGGATCAGATGGAGATGGGCTGGTAGATGCTCGATAAACATAGCAAGCGAGGTGTGAATCTCCGGCTCCATCAGCAGGTGATAGTCGTCCAGCACCAGAGCGATCTCTTCCTGTGTGCTCAACAGCGTATTGATCATAGCAATCACAATGTTTGCCAGAGGAGGAGGAGGTTGACCTTGCAGCGAGAGGAGCAAGTCGGTAAAGCGTCCTGGCAACTGATGGTCCAGGGCAGTCAGCACGTAGCTCCAGAAGCGCAGGGGATCGTTATCCTCGGCATCCAGGGAGATCCAGGCAACATGAGGCTTGCCCTGTGGCAACGAGTGTATCCAGGCCGAGAGCAACGTGGACTTACCAAAGCCTGCCGGGGCAGAGAGCAGCAGCAAACGATAGGCTAAACCCGTCTGCAAAAGCTGGAACAAACGAGGGCGAGCAATGACGATATTGGGCGATGACGGAACGAAAAACTTGGTCGCCAGTAGTTGATTGCGATACAGAGTTTCCGTTTCCACTGCTAGTGCTCCTCCTTTAGGGGCGATCGGACGACGCCATCGTCGTCGTTTTCCTCTATTAATTATAGAAAAATAAGGGGTGTTTGTATAGATAGAGAAGCGCGAAGATGCGGTAGCCCGTGTTCCATCCGAATGTGCTAGTAGGAAGCACCATTTAGCCTGAGATATGACGCTGAAACGTTCTCAATAAAGCGTACTGCCGGGATTATCTGCGATGAGGGAATTACGCTATACGGCGGTGCCGTTACTATCCATATCGTGAGATAGTGAAGGACGTTGTCAATTCGTTCTTTCGATCTCAAATTGGCTGACCTATCTGGACTTGAAGGATTATTGAGAAAGGATTCTCTTTAGAATGGTAAATTTCAATGGTTATAGAAATACGAGAATTCGGGTAAATACCGGCTGTTCCGGCTGTTTTGGGTCTCTCATTGGACTCATTTTCCTGGCTGTTGGCATCTATCTCATTAAGGACACATGGAATTTTCTGCCTGGTACGGTCACTGCGCAAGGCACTATTATTCATTGCGCATATGATGATCAGAATAGTTGTAGCCCCACCATTCAGTTTAAGACGGCATCTGGTCAGTCCATAACCATCGGTTCATCGATAAGTTCCGGCTCTTTTTATGTGGGAAAGATGGTGCAGATAAGATATCATCCAAAGACGCCACAAGATGGTCGGATGTATTCTTTTATGGATACCTGGCTGCTACCATTAGCATTCGCTGGAATGGGCTTGCTTGTATTCCTCATCATCCCACTTACGCTGCTAAGCAGGTTTATCAGGCCCTTATTACAAATTTTGCTCCTGAGGCGCTGATTGAATGTGTCTTTTGCTACATCGCGATACCATTGCTTCAGCATCTGTCTGATATTGCGCTTAAACAAGGGGAATCTCCCATCATTTCCGTAGAATTGCGGCTTGTCTGCCATATCACGGAGATAAGGGGAAACCATACAGGAATCTCCCAAATGCTACATATCCTACATCTCCTACACTGGCGTGCTCTCACGTTTTTTCTCAAAATGCTACATATCCTACATCTCCTACACTGGCGTGCTCTCACGTTTTTTCTCAAAATGCTACATATCCTACATCTCCTACACTATGCCGATTGCCGCGAAATCTTCTCCTGACACGCTCCCCTACACCAGCACTGCACGTGTCCCCATGTCGATGTTGCACAGTCCCTCTCTCAGGCGACATCGTAAGTGTGTGTGCCGGGCGGAAGGGAGGAGTGTTTGCTCCTTCTACTATGTCTATTCGGCGGATGGTGAGATTTCTGAAGAGTTTCTGAGAGATTCGTTTTTTGGGAAATGAATGTGTCGGAGTTCATGAGACAAGCCGCACTGTCACGGAGAGAAGGGGAGTCTCCCAGCAGGTCCGTCGTACGCAGTCAAAGGTCATGGCACACGTTTTCTCTGACAGGCGAAATGGGGGAAGGGCGAGACGCGACGTCAATACGCATCAACCTAAGGGGCCGAGAGGGGGATTTCGCCTGGATCCAGTAGAGGCACGGTGGAGTGATAACGGAACTGTGCCTGGGAACTCGCACGACAAAGCTGGCTCCGTAGGAGGAGAGACACGCGAGCAGAGGGGCCTTCGCCGCTGATCTCCGTGGTCGAAAAAACCGGTGCCTGCACGCGCCATCGCTTCCGTTGCCGTCATTACCTGCGGAGCCAGCTTTGTCGTGCGAGTTCCCAGGCACAGTTCCGTTATCACTCCACCGTGCCTCTACTGGATCCAAAATCCTGCCTGTCCGTGAGCTCCACGGTCTTTAGGTTGATGCGTATTGGAAGGGCGAAACGCGACGTCTGCGAAGCGAGCGGGATCGAGCGAGTTCCCGGACGCCATTCAGCTGCGGCTTCATGGCGTCCCTACGAGTTCCAGGCGGGCCTGGGGGGCGGCACGAACGTGTGCTACAGTATGAGTGACCAGCCTGTCTCTTTGAGGAAGCGTTGCTGGAGGGCTTTCGCATCCTCTTCAGCCAGGGG
>Ga0310811_10005850_pt1 | contig 15638 bp, 15 predicted proteins | sample YCmetagenome_FD_207642 | JGI IMG/M metagenome (GOLD analysis project Ga0310811, IMG submission 207642) | Soil microbial communities from experimental microcosm in Duke University, North Carolina, United States - YC | ecosystem: Engineered > Artificial ecosystem > Soil microcosm > Unclassified ...
GCCGAGGAGGAGGGCCGCAAGCGCGGCTGCAAGCGGGCGGTGCTCTACACCATCAGCTTCCAGGCGCCGGAGTTCTACAAAAGGTATGGCTGGCGCGTGTTCGGCGAGATTCCATGCGATCCGCCGGGCACCAGCCGGATCTTCATGACCAAGGAACTGTGATTTGGTGGCAACCAGAGACCGTGTCATCCCGAGCGTAGCGAGGGATCTATAGGTTGCGGCATAGATCCCTCGCTACGCTCGGGATCACACGTGAGCGCGGGGTGACATCGAAGCCTAAACCGGCTACCAACCGCGCCGAAATCGGCCGAATCCCGGAGTTTTTGTGATGTCGCTCGACAAGGAGACGGTGGCGCGCATTGCGCGGCTGGCGCGTCTGAAGGTGCCTGACGAGGAGCTCGAGCCGCTGGCCGGCGAGCTGTCGGGGATTCTTGCCTGGATCGAGCAACTGAACGAGGTCGACACCAATAACGTTGCGCCGCTCGCGTCAGTGTCGGACGTCACGCTGCCGATGCGCGAGGACAAGGTGACCGACGGCGGCATCGCCGAGAAGGTGCTGGCCAATGCGCCGGGCGGCGCCGTCTACATCGATCCGACCGACAAGCATGCCGGCGGCTTCTTCACCGTGCCGAAGGTGGTGGAGTAGGCCATGGCTGCTCTCACCGATCTCACGCTCGCCGAACTGTCGGCGACGATGGCGAAGAAAGAGGCGAGTTCCGTTGACGTTGTCGACGCGCATCTGAAGAAGCTCGACGAGCATCGCGCGCTCAACGCCTTCATCACCGAGACGCCGGACAAGGCGCGGGCGATGGCCAAGGCATCCGACGAGCGCCGCGCGCGCGGCGAGGCGGGCCTGCTCGAAGGCGTGCCACTCGCCATCAAGGACCTGTTCTGCACCGAAGGCGTGCAGACCACGGCCGGCAGCCACATCCTCGAAGGCTTCGTGCCGCCCTACGAGAGCACCGTCACCACGAACCTGTGGAAGGCGGGGGCGGTGATGGTCGGCAAGACCAACCTCGACGAGTTCGCGATGGGCTCGTCGAACATGACCAGCCATTTCGGCGGCGTCGAGAACCCGTGGAAGCGGCGCGGCGACAACCGCAAGCTGGTGCCGGGCGGCTCGTCCGGCGGCTCGGCGGCGGTGGTCGCGGCCTACATGGTGCCGGGCAGCACCGGCACCGACACCGGCGGCTCGATCCGCCAGCCGGCGTCGTTCTGCGGCATCGTCGGCCTGAAGCCGACCTACGGCCGCTGCTCGCGCTGGGGCGTGGTCGCGTTCTCGAGCTCGCTCGACCAGCCGGGACCGTTTGCCCGCACGGTCGAGGACTCGGCGATCCTGCTGCAGGGCATGGCGGGCCACGATCCGAAGGACTCGACCTCGGCGCCGCTGGCCGTGCCGGACTTCGCCGCCGCCACGCGCCACCCCGACATCAAGGGCCTGAAGGTCGGTATCCCGAAGGAGTATCGCGTCGACGGCACCTCGCCCGAGATCGTGACGCTGTGGGAGCAGGGCATCGAGATGATGAAGGCGGCGGGCGCCACCATCGTCGAGATTTCGCTGCCGCACACCAAGTACGCGCTGCCGGCCTACTACATCGTCGCGCCCGCCGAGTGCTCGTCGAACCTCGCGCGCTATGACGGCGTGCGCTACGGGCTGCGCGTGCCGGGCAAGGACTTGATCGAGATGTACCAGAACACGCGCGCCGCGGGCTTCGGGAAGGAAGTGCGCCGGCGCGTGATGATCGGCACCTACGTGCTGTCGGCGGGCTACTACGACGCCTACTACAAGAAGGCGCAGCAGGTGCGGGCGCTGATCGCGCGCGACTTCAAGGAAGCCTTCACGAAGTGCGACGTGCTGCTGACGCCGACCGCGCCGACCGCGGCCTTCGCCGCCGGCGAGAAGATGGACGATCCGGTGACCATGTATCTCAACGACATGTTCACCATCCCCGCGTCGATGGCGGGCCTGCCCGGCATCTCGGTGCCGGCCGGGCTCGACAAGGACGGCCTGCCGCTCGGCCTGCAGCTGATCGGCCGCGCCTTCGACGAGGAGACGATGCTCAAGGCGGCGGCGGCACTCGAACAGGCGGCGGCGTTCAAGGGACGCGCCGCCGGCTTCTAGCGGTCGGTCTGTCGTGCGACGAGCTTTCCTCGGCGTAGACGTCGGGACCACGCACGCCTGCGCAGGCCTGTTCGACGCGGAGGGCACGCTGCTTGCCACCGCGCGCCGGCCGATCGCCCTGTGGCGCGAGGCAGGCGACATCGTCGAGCAATCGTCCGAGGATATCTGGCGGGCCTGCGCCGACGCGGTCCGCGAGGCGGTGTCGCTGGCCGGCCTGGCGCCCGCGGCGGTCGTGGGAATCGGCTTCGACGGGACGTCATCGCTGGTCGCGCTCGACCGCGGCGGCCGGCCCATCAGCGTCAGCCCGTCGGGCGATCCGCAGCGCAACGTCATCGTATGGATGGACCATCGAGCGGTCGATCAGGCGCGACGAATCACCGAGACGAACGATCCTGTGCTGCGTCATGTCGGCGGCATCATCTCGCCGGAGATGGAGACGCCGAAGCTGCTGTGGCTGAAGGAGAATTTGCCGGCGACCTTCGACGCGGCGGGGCACTTTCTCGATCTCGCCGACTTCCTGACGTATCGCGCGACGGGTGACGCCGCGCGCTCGTCCTGCACGGTGACCTGCAAGTGGACCTATCTCGCGCACGAGCGGCGCTGGAGTCGGTCGTATTTCGAGTGCATCGGTCTCGCCGGGCTGCTCGTCGACGACGGCGCGAGGATCGGACGCCACATCGTCGATCCCGGCACGGCGATCGGCGGCGGTCTCAGCCCCGACGCGGCGCGGGCGTTCGGTCTGCTGCCCGGGACACCGGTCGGCGCCGGGTTGATCGACGCTCATGCGGGCGGCGTTGGTACCATCGGCGGCCAAAGCGCCGATGGTTCGCCGGTCGATGTGCTGGAGCGCTTCGGCTACGTCATGGGCACGTCGGCTTGCATCATGGCGTCGACCGAGGCGCCGTGCTTCGTGCCCGGCGTCTGGGGCCCGTACTACTCGGCGATGGTGCCCGGCCTGTGGTTGAACGAGGGCGGCCAGTCGGCGATGGGCGCGGCGATCGACCATCTCGTGCGGTCGCATCCCGCCTATCCGGAGCTGGCAAGCCTGGCGAAGGCCGCCGGGCTGACGCCGCTCGATCTGCTGGAGCGGCGCGTGACCGACCGGCTGGGCGCGGTTGGGCAGGCGGCGTTGCTCGCCCGCGACATCCATGTGCTGCCGGAGTTCCTGGGCAATCGCTCGCCTTATGCCGACGCCGAGACGAGGGCGATGCTGACCGGCCTCGATCTCGATACGAGCCTCGACCATCTGGGGCGGCTGTTCGTGGCGGCGCTGTGCGGCATCGCCTACGGCCTGGCCGATGTCGTCGACGCCTTGCGCGCCCAAGGCGTGCCGTGCCGGACGATGGTGGCGAGCGGCGGGGCGAGCCACAGTGCCCTGGTGCGGCAGGTCATGGCCGACGCAACCGGCATCTCCGTTCTGCTGCCGACCACCAAAGAGCCGGTGATGCTCGGCGCCGCGATGCTCGGCGCGGTCGCGAGCGGTGCGTTTCCATCGCTGCGCACGGCGATGTCCGCCCTGTCGCGGCTCGGCCCTTCGACTCCGCCGACGCTGCCGGAACTCGCCCGTTTCCACGCGGCGAAGCGGCAGGTCCATGCGATGATGCAGCGGCTCGACAAGGACAGCCGCATGCTGATGCGGGACGCCCTCAAGTGACGCCCGTTTCTGGTAGAATTGGCCATCGAGCCGAGGTCTCGCGCCGACACTGGACGGCTCGACGAGGCGCTGCGCCGTCTCGTCGCTGATGAAGCGATCACGCGCGACAAGCAAGGTTGCGGCGAAGGCCTGAGACGGAAGGAGACGACGATGCGGTGGCGTTCGCTGGTTGGGGTCTTGGTCCTCGCTTCAGTCCTCGCCGCCTGTGCGCACCAGCCGCCGCCCACGGGCGGGGCGCCGCTGCCCGGGCTGCTGCTCGGCCTCGTGCACGGCTACATCTCGCTGTTCTCGCTGATCGCCAGCCTGTTCTTCCCGGTACGGATCTACGAGTTCCCGAACAACGGCTTCTTCTACGATGTCGGCTTCATCGTCGGCGTGTTCGCCTTCTACGGCAGCGGACGCACGACCTACGTCTACACCTCGTCGCGCTGGCGATAGGGCTGTGGATAACCGCTCGTTTGCGAGTCTCGCCTTGGTCATTGGGCGGCGAGTCGAGGGCCGATTTCGACGCTAAAAATCGAGGCCATTGCCCGTATTAGGTGTTTCTCCGCGCGGCGGTGCAGTGTGCGGCGATGACGATGCCCGCCTTCCGTTCGCGAAAATCCGGCGACCTTCCTTGGGGTCCCCGGCGGAAAACGAGCTCCCGGGGAGGGGTGGCCGGGCAGGCTGGCAGGAATCGCGCAAAACGCGGGCCCGCTTGCATCGAACCCCTGCCAAGGGGTGTGGCAGTCGGTGGCAGGGTGGCAGGAAGCGGACGAGTTCGCGCTGGTGCGCTACCCTTCCGGTCATCAGGCTGCCAGCTTCAGTCCGAAGCCCTCGAGGCTGGGAGCGATGCGGTCGGTGATCAGGCCGACCTTGCGCAGGTTGCGCACCAGCCCGTCATGCAGGTCGCGGCGGAAGTACTTGCGGAAGGCGGTCTCGTCGCCGCCCGCCGCCCGCTGGCGGCGGAACTGCTTGATCTCGTCGAGCTCGCTCTTGCCGAAGCCCAGCTCCTGGTAGACCGCGAGCGGGAAGGTGCCGGCGAGCGTGCGGCCGAGCGCCCACACCGCGAAGTCCTCCATCTCGCGATGCTCGGCGTCGGTGGCCTGGGCGACGAGGTCGGGCAGGGAGAGCATGGCGAAGCCCATGTGCCGCGCCTCGTCCTGCAGGATGCGGCGGCAGACCTGGCGCAGCACGGCGTCCTTCGACGATTCGGCGAGCATGCGGAACAGCGAGACCGCGAAGGTCTCGGCGACCAGCTGCAGGCCGATCGTCTTGAGGTACCAGGAGGAGGTGCCGAGCAGGGTGTCGAAGATCTCGCGCACGTTGCCGCCGACCGGATAGATCTCGCCGTCGAGCCGAAGGTCTATGTAGCGCTGCAGCACCTCGTTGTGCCGCGCCTCGTCGGCGACCTGGGTCGACTGGAAGAGCTTGGCGTCCTGGCCCTGCACGCATTCGACCAGCTGGCTGCACAGCAGCATTGCGCCGTGCTCGCCCTGCACCAGGGTCGACAGCCGCCAGCGCGTGACGCGGCGGTTGAGCTCGATGCGGTCGGCCTCGGACATGGCGTTCCAGAAGCGCGTGCCGTTGATGTCGACCAGGTCGTCGGAGATCAGCCCGCCGTCGCCCTCGAGCGGCACCGACCAGTCGATGTCCTTGGCGGCGTTCCATTGGTCGATCTTGGCCTGCTCGTAGAGCCGACGCAGGTCCGACTGGTCGCTGCCGTAGTCGTGGCGGAAATACGCTGTGTTACGCGTCTCGACCTGGTGCCCGTTAGTCACGGCAAATCCTCCGAGTCGCTATTTCGGCGAATGGTAGAGGCGTCGGCCGGCCACGTAAACCGGGCCCGACGATCACCGCCCCAGCTGGATGCGCGGCTGGTGCACCGGCCGGGACGGGCCCCAGCCCGTCGCCAGGGTGGCCAGGCCGGCCGGATCGTCCGGCGGCCCGTCGCCGCGCCAGACGATGTGCAGGTCGGGGCGCAGCAGGAATACCGACGCGCCGTAGACGTCGCGCACGCGCTTCTCGTCGAGCCGCAGGACCTCGATCGGCGCGCCGCGCTGCTTGAAGGCCGCGACGAGGGCACTGGCGTCGCAATCGCCCCTGTCGCTTTCCCCTCGGAGGTCGAGCAGCGTGTAGTTGTCGCCCAGCCGGTCCTGGAAAGCGCTGCCGTCGCGGAGCCACATGTGCGGGATGCGCGCGCCCGGCACCGCCTTGGGGACGTAGCGGCTGACTTCCCATTCGGCCAGGTTGCCCGGCTCGTCGGCGATCAGCGCCGAGCCCGCGTAGGAGTAGCCCGCCTCGACGCCGACCATGCCGTGCATGCGGCGGTGACCGACGTCGAACAAAGCGGCGATCTCCTTGCGGTGCGCCGCGCCTTCGGGCGTGTCATCGTTGATCGTCTCGGGCTTGAGTTGCGAGCGCCAGATCGGCACCCCGGCCGCCGCCCAGCCCGCCGCCTCGACATTGCGCACGCCGACCGGCCGGCGCTCGTTCTCGTAGCCGTCGAGCAGCCCCGGTCCGCCCCAGCCATGGATCGTGCCGGCGAGCTTCCAGGCGAGGTCGAAGGCATCGCCCACGCCTGTGTTCATGCCGAGCCCGCCGCTCGGGATGACAAGATGGATCGCGTCGCCGGCGAGGAATACGCGGCGGTCGCGATAGTGGTCGGCGATCAGGAGGTTGTGCCGCCACGCGATGACCTGGAGGATCTCGAACGGGCAGGGGAAGCCGATCAGGTCTTCGATGATCGGCCGGAAATCGGTGTCGGGCGGCAGCGACGAGTGCAGCGTGAACTCGGTGCGACAGCCCTGGGCGATGATGGTCGAGCCCACGGCATCGACGAAATTGTAGTGCCGGCCGTGGCCGGTGCGGATGCGCCGGTAGAGCTCGTCCGACTTGAAGATGATCTGCACCAGGTCGCGGATGCGGCCGCGGCCGTCGAGCTTGATGCCAAGCTTCTTGCGCACCCGGCTGCTGCCGCCATCGCAGCCCACCAGGTAGGACGCGCGCAGCGTCTCGTCGCGACCGTCGACGGTGCGCACCGCTACTGTCACGCCGTCGGCATCCTGCTCGAAGTCCATCAGCTCGCAACCGTAGCGGACGGTGACGTTCGGTGTGCCTTCCGCCACCTCCTTGAGCAATGGCTCGAGCTTGTTCTGCGAGACCAGCTGGTAGGGCTCGAGCAACCAGCGTCCGTCCTCGCTCTCGGCGATCTGCCGGCGCCGCTCGGCGACCGAGGGATATTCCAGCACCGCGATCGGTGGATCGCTGAGCCGCGAGCAGAGATAGACGTTCATCGAGTTCTCGGGCGGATAGCCCAGTGCCCGCACGCGGTCGACGATGCCGATGCGGCGATAGAGCTCCATCGTGCGCGCATTGGAGCGATCCATCTTCGGGTACGGCGCGGTCGTCGGATTGCGCTCGATCAGCGTGCAGCGCACGCCGCGCCGCCCGAGGTCGATCGCCAGGGTCAGGCCGACGGGGCCTGCGCCGGCGACGATGACCTCGGCATCGCCGTCGCTCATGCGACCTCGCCGACCGTCGACATGCGCGGGTCGCGGTAGGAGCCCCAGGTGTCGAAGTTGAGAGGCGTCGGCTCGATCACGCGCGGCGCCCGCGCGCCGACCTCGGGAAACTCCTCCATGCCGAAACTGTATTCGAGGGTCATGCCGTCGGGATCGAGGAAGTAGAGGAACACGCTGGTCGAGGCGAGATGCCGGCCCGGTCCGTACACCACCGGCACGTCCTTCGCCTTGAAGCGCGCCAGGCCGCGGCCGACATCGTCGATCTCGGTGACCATGAAGTTGAGATGATTGAAGCCGCGCCTGTTGCCTTGGGCGATGCCGATGCCGTGGTGGTACGGATTGGGGAAGGCCCGGAAGAAGGTGATCGCCTCGCCGAGGCTGTCGGACTGGGCGAAGTTCAGGACGTCGCGGAAGAAGGCGATCGCCTCGCGATGATGCGGCGTCGTCCAGACGACGTGGCCGAGGCGCTGGATCCGGGCGACGCTGACCGCGAACGGCTCGGACGGTGTGCCGGCCGGAAGCCGGTAGAACTCCATGGTCGCGCCGGTGTTGGGCTCGACCATGCGCGTCGCGCGGGCGAGGCCGCGCGACGCGCATTCGTCGGCGCCCACTGCCTCACGGCGCACGCCGTTGGCGTCGAGCCGCTGATGCAGCACGTCGAACTGCCGCTCGTCTTCCAGCATCCAGCCGCCGCGCTTGAAGCCCGGCCGGTCCGCCTGATGCAGCACGACGGCGTAGGGATCCTCGGAGCATTTGAAGCGGACTTCGCCCGCCGGGCCGCGCCCGGCCGGCTGCAGGCCGACGATCTCGCGATAGAATGCCGCCGACCGTTCGAGGTCGGTCACCATCAACTCGACATAGCCGAGCTTCTTGTAGCGGATCATGGCGCCTCGCTATTTGAACAAAGGTTAGGCGACGCGCCGAGGGTGCACAACGCCGTGTGATCCCGAGCGCAGCGGGGCATCCCTGCGCCGCAGGATAGATCGCTCGCGTCGCTTGGGATGACACGGGCTACGATCGGCGGTTATCGTCCAGGTGGATGAAGCCTTCGGCGAACCTGCTCTGGCTGGGCGCGGCGGTGACGCTCAGCGCCTTCGTATCGGCCTACGTCGTCGCCATGTTCGTGGCCGACCGGCTGACCGACTGCACGACGCCGGCCGTACTGCCGGTGGCCTACTTCATCATGCTGGGCTACGCGGTGATCGGCGCCCAGGTCGGCATCATGGACATGGTGAACTCGGGCCGCCCGCCGCCCTATGTCGACGAGCTGCAGTGGGCGAGCTTCCTGGTGATCGGGCTGGGCGCTTTCTGGGTGGTGCTGCAATACAGCATCTGGCTGCTCCTCGGCTTCCTGATCCTGTTCTTCGTGCCCCTGGGCGCGGTCTATCTCATTGTCGGCATGCCGGTTTTCGCCGGCGTTCTCCGGCTCTACGAATGGGTCGTACCGGATCTCGGCGCCTCCACGGTCTGGCCGGCGATCGCCCTGGCGCTGGCGCCATTCATGGTCTTTCCGCTGCACGATATCGACGCGCGCTGCGTCCTCTAGGCCACGCGAGCTGTGGTAAACTGCAGCCAAACCGGGAGTGAAGCATGGCGGACTTCGATCTGATCATCCGCGGCGGCACGGTGGCCGACGGCACGGGCGAGGGCACCCGCGAGGCCGATATCGCGGTCAAGGACGGCAGGATCGCCGCGGTCGGCACGGTGCCGGGCAAGGGCGCCGAGGAGATCGACGCCAAGGGCCTGCTGGTCACGCCGGGCTTCGTCGACATCCACACGCATTACGATGGGCAGGCCGTCTGGGATTCGCACCTGCAGCCCTCGAGCTGGCACGGCGTCACCACGGCGGTGATGGGCAATTGCGGCGTCGGCTTCGCGCCCGTGCGGCCGCACGACCGCGACCGGCTGATCGAATTGATGGAAGGCGTCGAGGACATCCCGGGCGTCGCCCTGCACGAGGGGCTGAGCTGGGCGTGGGAATCGTTCGGCCAGTATCTCGATGCGCTCGAGGCCAGGCCGCGCGACATGGATCTCGGCGCGCAGCTGCCGCACGGCGCGCTGCGCGTGTTCGTGATGGGCGAGCGCGCGGCGCGGCTGGAGGAGGCGACCCCGGAAGAGGTCGCGCAGATGCGCGTGCTGACCACCGAGGCGATGCGCGCTGGCGCATTAGGCTTCTCGACCTCGCGCACGCTCAACCATCGCACCGTGAAGGGCGATCCGACCCCGTCGCTGCGCGCCTCCGAGGCCGAGCTGCTGGGCATCACGCTCGGCATGAAGGACGCGGGCTCGGGCGTGATCGAGTTCATCTCCGACTTCAACACGCCCAGCCCCGAGAGCGAGTTCGAGATGATCGACCGCCTGCTGAGCGCGAGCGGCCGGCCGTTCTCGGTGTCGCTGGCGCAGGCCCACAAGCGGCCGGACGGCTGGCGCCGACTGCTTGGCCTGGTCGAAGGGCTGGCCAGTAAGGGCCATGCGGCCAAGGCGCAGGTCGCACCGCGGCCGATCGGTGTGCTGCAGGGCTTGCAGGCCTCGCGCATCCCGTTCTCGATGTGCGCCTCGTACAAGGCGATCGCGAAGAGGAGCGTCGCCGAGCGCGTGGCGATCATGCGCGACCCGACCTTCCGCGCGAAGCTCCTGGAGGAGAGCCATGAGCCGTTGCGCTCCGACATGGCGGCGCGCCTCACGGACTATGACCGCATGTTCCCGCTCGGCGATCCGCCGGACTATGAGCCGGCGCAGGAGACGTCGCTTGGCGCGCAGGCACGCCGCGAGGGCCGCGATCCGCGCGAGGTGATCTACGACTACCTGGTCGCGAACGAAGGCAGGAACTTCATCTTCTCGCCCTTCGCGAACTTCGCGCATTACAACCTCGATTGCTGCCGCGAGATGATGCAGAGCCCGCATACGCTGATCGGCCTGGGCGACGGCGGCGCGCATGTCGGCATCATCTCGGACGGCTCGTTCCCGACGACGCTGCTGGCGCACTGGGGCCGCGACCGCGCGCGCGACCGGCTCGACGTGGCGTGGCTGGTCAAGCGGCAGACGCAGGACAATGCCCGCGCCGTCGGCCTCTACGATCGCGGCGTGATCGCAGCCGGTTACAAGGCCGACCTCAACGTCATCGACTTCGACAAGCTCGGCGTCGAGGCGCCGGTGATGAAGTGGGACCTGCCGGCGGGCGGCAAGCGCCTGCTGCAGAAGGCGCGCGGCTATCGCGCGACTATCGTGTCGGGCGCGGTGACCTATCGCGACGGCGAAGCGACCGGCGCCCTGCCGGGCAAGCTGGTGCGGGGCCCGCAGATCGCGCGGTAGGTCTCGGCAACCAGCTGGTCGACCAGCCGCGGCGGCGGCTCGCGGCGCTCGAGGTGCTGGCGTACCGCGGCGATCGGCACTTCCGCCAGCACGAAGGTGGCCCGGCGCAGCTCCGACGGGCCGGCGCGGCCGAAGGTCTGGCGTGCGAAGGCCTTGAGGCAGCCCTCGAAACGCTCAGCCTGGTCACGCACGCCGCGCTTGAGCGGCGCGGGCCAGTCGCCCTGAACGAAGTCGTGGCGGCTGTAGAGCAGCAGCAGGCGGGCGTCTTCGAGATTGCCGCGAACCCAGGCCGGCGTGTGCAGCGCCGCGGCGAGGCCGTCGCCGGCCTCGATCCCGGCAACGAAGCCCTGCTGGTAGGCGAGGACGGTGGTGAGCCAGAGCTCGCCCAGCAGCAGGTCGCGCGAGGCGAAGCGGTAATAGAACGAGCCTTTGGGCGCTTTCAGGTGCGCCGTCACCGAATCGACCGTCACCGCGGCCGGCCCGCGCTCGGCGGCGAGCGCCCGCGCCGCAGACAGGAAATCGGCATTGTCGAACAGCGCGCGCCCCATGAGTTGTAGACTATACGGTCTAGACTCTTGTGTCTACATATGCAGAGTCGGGCGATCGACCACGATGGAGGATCCGATGCTGAACGAACTCATCGCCGGCGCGGCGAAGACGATGGCCAGCCAGCGTTACTGCTGGCTGATGACGACTGCGCAGGACGGCATTCATGCCCGGCCGATGGGCCGCATTCCCGCCGAGGCGGGGGAGGATGCGTTGACCGTCCGCTTCCTGGCCGACGCCCGGTCACGCAAGGCGGCGGAAATCCGCCGGTGCGGCAAGATCACCGCGCTCTACGAGCATCAGCCGAGCGATGGCTACGTCACCGTGACCGGTACCGCCGTGCTGCAAGATGACCCGGCGGTGGTTTGCCGGCGCTGGAAGCGCGGCTACGAAGCCTACTTCCCGACCGAGGCCGACCGTGCGCACGCGCTGTTCGTCGAGGTCGCGATCGAGCGGATGGAACTGTGGATCCGCGGCGTCACGCCCGAGCCGTTTGGTACGAAACCGACCGTGCTCGAGCGCGAAGGCAAAGGGTGGCGTCTCGTCAGCGCCTGACGCGGAGCGTCAGGCCACCAACTCGTATTCGTGGCGCACTTGGTCGACGATCTTGACCAAGGCGGTGAAGCAGCCGGAGTGCAGTTGCGGGAAGCCGTCGATCGTCCAATTGGGGGCGCCGTCGCGGCGCGGAGGCAGAGGCTTGGGCAGGCTCGCCGTGCAACCGCGGAACCTGGGCTCGCGCGCGGCCAGCCGCTCAATGCGGTCAGTGAGATCGGCATGGATGGCTTCAGCCGTCGCACGCTTCTTGATCGTCACGGGCTGCAGGACATCTGCAGTGTCGAGACGCTGAAGAAACATATCAGGCATCACTCGGCTCCTTGTACGCGGGCCTTCGAGAGGGGAGGCCATTGTACCATACGGGCGCTCCTGTCAAAGCGTGCCCCATCGGAGTCAAGACGCCGCAGCCAGCGTCGATGAGCCGGTGTTGCGCAGCCTTGGAATGACGTGCCGGCCGAAGTCGGCGTACCACGTCTTCAATCTTTCCGGTGGCTGGGAGCGGTTGAAGTTGGCGGCGAAATGGCCGGCGCCGGCCGCGCTGCATTGATCGATGATCTGGGCGGCGACTGAATCGGCCGTGCCGGCGATGACCTCGTCGTCGCCGATCGAGAAGGCGTGCGCTGTCGGCGTGTCGAGGACCGCGGGCCGATCCGGCGAATCGAGTCGTGGGTCTGCTTCGAGATACTTGCGCATGTTGCGCAGTACCGTGTCGACAACCGCAGCGGCGTCATCGTCGGGGCCGAGCATGGTGACCTGACGGCGGATGCACAGATCCTCGGGCCCGACGCTCCGGCCGATCCTGCGGGCCTCGTCGCGAAACGCGTCGAAGATCTCGATGATCTTGCTCAACGGATGAAAGCCCGTGCACAGCTTGGCGCCGCGTCGCGCCGCCTTGCGCGCCGATGACGCACTGACGACCGTGACCCAGACCGGCGGCGAGGGCTGCTGCAGCGGCCGCGGTGTCAGCCGGAGGTTGTCGAACTGCCAGAACTTGCCGTGGTGCGAGATCACCGGGCTCTTGAGCGCGGCATCGAGGATCTCGAGCACCTCGTCGTTGCGCGCCCGCGCCTCGTCGGGCCCGAGGCCGACCTTCGCCATTTCGTTGGGAATGCCGGCCGCGGTGCCGATCTCCAACCTTCCACCGGTAAGATGATCCAGCATGCCGATCTCTTCGATCAGCTGCCACGGCGTGTGATAGGGCGCCACCATGCCGAGCGTCCCCAGTCGCAATCGCTTCGTGCGTGATGCAAGGCTGGCGATCAGCAGGTTGGGCGCCGGCGAATAGGCGGCGCCGAAATGATGCTCGCTGAAGAAGATGCCTTCGAAGCCTGCCGGCTCGGCGCTGGCCCACAGGTCGAGATAGGCTTCGAAATAGCGCTGCGAGCGGGACGCATCGAACCGCTCGTGGAACTCGGCCGGTGCGCCAAAGAATTCGAAGATCCACGGCTTGATCATGGGTGCAGCGTCGGAGGCGCTGCGGTCGGCGTCAAGCGTGCAGCGCCACAGGCAGTGCTTCCAGGCCGCGCAGGGTGAAGGTCGGGCGCCGCACCGGCGTGCCGGCAAGTTCAATGCGGCTGAAACTGTCGATGAGCGCCTGGAAGGCGATCTGGCCCTCCATGCGGGCCAGCGCAAAGCCGAGGCAGTGATGGATGCCGCCGCCGAAGGCGACGTGGCGGCGCGCATCGCGGGTGACGTCGAGCTTGTGCGGCTCGGCGAACACCACAGGGTCGCGGTTGGCGGCGCCGAGGATCAGCAGGATCTCGTCGCCCGCCTTCACCGGGCAGCCGGCGGCCTCCATGTCCTCCAGCACGACACGCTGGGTGATCTGGACGGGACCGTCGAAGCGCAGCAGCTCGTCGACGGCCGGGCCGATCAGCTCGGGTGACTTGCGCAGCCGCTCGAGCTGCTCCGGCGCGCCCAGCAGCGCCAGCATGCCGTTGCCGATCAGGTTCACCGTGGTCTCATGGCCCGCGACCAGCAGGAGTACGGCAAGCGCCAGTACCTCGCCCGAGGTGATGCGGTCGCCATCGACATCGACTGCCGCCAGTGCCGAGAGCAGGTCGTTGCCGGGTACCCGGCGGCGCGCGGCCAGCAGATCGGAGAGATAGGCGCGCAGCTCGCCGCGCGCGGCGTCGATCTTCGCATCGAGCTCGGGTGAGCGCAGGACGCTCGGATCGAGCGAGCGGGCGACCGCGCGCGACCATTCGGTGAACATCGCCTCGTCGACCGCGGGTACACCGAGCAGGGCGCAGATCACGCGGACCGGCAGCGGATAGGCGAAGGTCTCGATCAGGTCGACGTCCGGGCCGCGCACCTTCGCGCCATAGACCAGCTGCTTGGCAATCGTCTCGGTCGCACCGCGCAGCTCTTCGATTCGGCGCGGGGTGAAAGCGCGGGCGACCAGGCCACGCAGGCGGGTATGGTCGGGTGGATCCATGAACAGCAGGCTCTGCGACCGGCCCTTGGGCGCGCTCTTGGCCTTCTCGGCCGAGGACCGCGATTCGTCGGTCGACAGCTTGGGATGGCGCAGCAGGGCCGTGACGTCGGCATGGCCCATCGCGAACCAGATCGTGTCGGCGACCTGCAGCAGCGGCCGGGGGCCGCGGAAGCGCTCGTAGAAGGGATAGGGATCGTCACGGAAGGCGGGCGACATGGCGCCCTGGAAGAAGCTGTTGGCCAAGGTCGGGGCTGGGGACGGCGCGGCGGTATCGGGCATGGCGTGCCTCCGATGCAAGTCGATACAGTAATGTATCGAGTTGATGTGCTAGATTCCCGACCATGTCAAGAGTGCGCACGCGCCCGACCCGGGACGACACCAAGGAAAAGTTGTTCGAGGCCGCGGCCGAGGTGTTCGAGCAGCAGGGCATCGGCGCCGCCAGCATCGAGGCGATCGCTGCCGCGGCCGGCATGACGCGCGGCGCGTTCTATTCCAACTTCGAGAGCAAGGACGACCTGATCATCGCCATGCTCGAGGACCATGTGGAGCGCTCGCTGAAACACCATCGCGAGCTGCTGGCCAGGCACCGCGAGCCCGAGGATTTCATTGCCGCGCTGCGCAGCGCCGAGCGCGGCCGGCACGATCCGCTCGGCCGCGCGCCGCTGCTGCACATCGAGATGATCCTGTTCGCCGCGCGCTCGGAGAAGCGGCGGCCGGAGCTCGCCAAGCGCCTCAAGGCGCGGCGCGACATGGTGGCGGAGATCCTGACCGAGCAGAAGATCGGCGACCCGGCCTGGATCAGCGCGCTGCTGCTTGCGCTTGAGGACGGCTTCCGGCTGCACCGGCTGGTCGATCCGGCCTCGACCCCGGCCGACAGCTTCTTCCGCGCGTTGACCGGACTGCTGAAGCTCAGTCGTGGATGACTAAGCCGAAATTTGCGATGCCGGCCCGAGCAAAAATCGGCGGTTTCTTGCCGGCCATTGCATGAGCGAACAGTCGAGCTTCAGTCCGGCCCACGGTCGCCGTGACAGGGGAGGGTGGCAAAATGACAAAAGTGGGCTGAAATGCACACCCGCTTGAACTTAACGATTCTCACCGCGTGACAATGGCTTGACAATGCGTCGGCTCAGTCGGCCTTGATGCCGTTGTCGTTGATGACCTTGAACCAGCGCTCCTGCTCGGCCTTCTGGAAGGCGGCGAACTCGGCCGGCGTGCTGCCGACGATCTCCATGTCGATCTGCTCGGCGAATTTCTGACGCACGTCAGGCGCCTGCACCGCCTTCACCAACTCGGCGTGCATGCGCTCGACGAGCGGTGCCGGCGTGCCGGCCGGCGCGTAGACGCCCCACCACGAATAGGTCGGATAGGTCTTGAGGCCGAGTTCGCCCAGCGTCGGCACGTCGGGCAGGCTCGGGACGCGCTTGTCACCGGTGGTGGCGAGCGGCTTCAGCTTGCCGCTGGTGAAGTGCGGGCGCAGCGCGCCGAGAGTGGTAATCGACATGTCGGTCA
>Ga0310811_10005852_pt1 | contig 15638 bp, 10 predicted proteins | sample YCmetagenome_FD_207642 | JGI IMG/M metagenome (GOLD analysis project Ga0310811, IMG submission 207642) | Soil microbial communities from experimental microcosm in Duke University, North Carolina, United States - YC | ecosystem: Engineered > Artificial ecosystem > Soil microcosm > Unclassified ...
CAGCCCGCCGATGCGGTCGGCCCGCTCGTAGACGGCGACGGTGTGCCCGGCGCGGGTGAGCTGCTGGGCGGCGGCGAGGCCGGCGGGTCCGGAGCCGATGACGGCGACGGTCTTGCCGCTGTGCCGCTCGATCTCCTGGGGCTTGACGAGGCCGTCGTCCCAGGCCTTGTCGATGATGGAGACCTCGACGTTCTTGATGGTCACGGCGGGCTGGTTGATGCCGAGCACACAGGCGGTCTCGCACGGGGCGGGGCACAGGCGTCCGGTGAACTCGGGGAAGTTGTTGGTCGCGTGCAGCCGTTCGATGGCCTCGGCCCAGTCTTCGCGCCAGACCAGGTCGTTCCACTCGGGGATGAGGTTGCCGAGCGGGCAGCCGTTGTGGCAGAAGGGGATGCCGCAGTCCATGCAGCGGCCGGCCTGCTCCTGGATGAACGGCAGCAGCACGCGCGGGGGGTAGACCTCCTTCCAGTCCTTCACGCGCTGCTCGACCGGGCGGCGCGCGGGGTGCTGGACGGGGGTGGTGAGGAAACCACGCGGGTCAGCCATGTGCGGCCTCCATGATCTTGTCGAGGGTCTCCTGCTCGCTCAGGCCGGAGCGTTCGGCGGCCGCGCGGGTGGTCAGGACCTGCTTGTAGTCGGTGGGCATGATCTTCGCGAACCGGGCGCTGGCGCCCGGCCAGTCGGCGAGCAGGACGGCCGCGACCTCGGAGCCGGTCTCCTCGAAGTGCCGTTTGACGGCGTTGTGCACGAAGGTGCGGTCCTCGGCGTCGAGGGCTTCGACCGCGACCAGGCCGGGGTTGACCCGGGCGACCTTGAGGTCGAGGGCGTAGGCGACGCCGCCGGACATGCCCGCGGCGATGTTGCGGCCGTGTTCGCCGAGGATGACGACGCGGCCGCCGGTCATGTACTCGAGCGCGTGGTCGCCGACGCCTTCGACGACGAGGGTGGCGCCGGAGTTGCGCACGGCGAAGCGCTCGCCGACGGTGCCGGAGATGTAGATCTCGCCGCTGGTGGCGCCGTAGCCGATGACGTTGCCCGCGATGATGTTCTTCGCGGCGTCGAACTGGGCCTCGCGCGGCGGGCGCACCACGATGCGGCCGCCGGACAGGCCCTTGCCGACGTAGTCGTTGGCGTCGCCCTCGAGCCGCAGCGTGATGCCGCGGGGCAGGAACGCGCCGAGGGACTGGCCGGCCGATCCGGTGAGGGTGATGTCGATGGTGTCCTCGGCGAGGCCGGCGCCGCCGTACTTCTTGGTGACCTCGTGGCCGAGCATGGTGCCGACGGTGCGGTTGACGTTGCGCACGGGCAGCTGGATGCGGACGGGGGTGCCGTCCTCCAGGGCGTCGTGCGCGAGCGTGATCAGCTCGTTGTCCAGGGCCTTGGCGAGGCCGTGGTCCTGGGCGGTGGTGCGGTGCCGGGCGGCGCCTTCGGGCAGTTCGGGCAGGTGGAAGATCGGGCTCAGGTCGAGTCCGGCGGCCTTCCAGTGCTCGACGGCCTTGGTGGTGTCGAGGTGCTCGACGCGGCCGACGGCTTCCTCGAGGGTGCGGAAGCCGAGTTCGGCGAGCAGTTCGCGCACCTCTTCGGCGATGAACTCGAAGAAGTTGACCACGAACTCGGGCTTGCCGGAGAAGCGGGCGCGCAGTTCGGGGTTCTGGGTGGCGACGCCGACGGGGCAGGTGTCGAGGTGGCACACGCGCATCATGACGCAGCCGGAGACGACGAGGGGGGCGGTGGCGAAGCCGAACTCCTCGGCGCCGAGCAGCGCGGCGATCACGACGTCGCGGCCGGTCTTGAGCTGGCCGTCGGTCTGCACGACGATGCGGTCGCGCAGGCCGTTGAGCAGCAGTGTCTGCTGGGTCTCGGCGAGGCCGAGCTCCCAGGGGCCGCCGGCGTGCTTGAGCGAGGTGAGCGGGGCGGCGCCGGTGCCGCCGTCGTGGCCGGAGATGAGCACGACGTCGGCGTGCGCCTTGGACACGCCGGCGGCGACGGTGCCGACGCCGACCTCGGAGACCAGCTTCACGTGCACCCGGGCGGCCGGGTTGGCGTTCTTCAGGTCGTGGATGAGCTGGGCGAGGTCTTCGATGGAGTAGATGTCGTGGTGCGGCGGGGGCGAGATGAGGCCGACGCCGGGGGTGGAGTGCCGGGTCTTGGCGACCCAGGGATAGACCTTGTGGCCGGGCAGCTGGCCGCCCTCGCCGGGCTTGGCGCCCTGGGCCATCTTGATCTGGAGGTCGTCGGCGTTGGTGAGGTACTCGGAGGTGACGCCGAAGCGGCCGGAGGCGACCTGCTTGATCGCCGAGCGGCGCTGCGGGTCGTGCAGGCGTTCGGGGTCCTCGCCGCCTTCGCCGGTGTTGGACTTGGCGCCGAGCGTGTTCATCGCGATGGCGAGGGTCTGGTGCGCCTCGAGGGAGATCGAGCCGTAGGACATGGCGCCGGTGGAGAACCGCTTGACGATCTCGCTGACGGGTTCGACCTCGTCGATGGGGATCGGGGTGCGGCCGCGCTGGTCGAGGGCGAACAGGCCGCGCAGCGTCATGAGCTGCTCGGACTGCTCGTTGACCCGGCCGGTGTACTTCTTGAAGATGTCGTAGCGGCGCTCGCGGGTGGAGTGCTGGAGCCGGAAGACGGTCTCCGGGTCGAACAGGTGCGGTTCGCCCTCGCGGCGCCACTGGTATTCGCCGCCGATCTCGAGGCGGCGGTGCGAGGCGCGGTTGACGCCGCGCGGGTAGGCGCGGGCGTGCCGGGCGGCGACTTCGCCGGCGATCTCGTCGAGGCCGATGCCGCCGAGCTTGGAGGAGACGCCGGTGAAGTACGTCTCGACCATCTCGCGGCTCAGGCCGACGGCTTCGAAGACCTGGGCGCCGCGGTAGGAGGCGACGGTGGAGATGCCCATCTTGGACATGACCTTGAGCACGCCCTTGCCCAGCGCCTTGATGAGGTTCCTGATGGCCTTGTCGGCCGGGACGTGCACGAAGGTGCCCGAGTTGGCCAGGTCCTCGACGGTCTCCATGGCCAGGTAGGGGTTGACCGCGGCGGCGCCGAAGCCGATGAGCAGCGCGATGTGGTGCACTTCGCGCACGTCGCCGGCCTCGATCAGCAGCGAGGTCTGAGTACGGGTCTTCTCCCGGATCATGTGGTGGTGCACGGAGGAGGTGAGCAGCAGCGACGGGATCGGCGCCTGCTCGGCGTCCGAGTGCCGGTCGGAGAGCACGATGATGCGCGCGCCGTCGGCGATGGCGGCGGAGACCTCGGCGTTGACCTCGGCGAGCCGGTCGCGCAGGGCGGGGCCGCCGCCGGCCGCGCGGTAGAGCCCGGAGACGGTGACGGCCTTGAGGCCGGGCAGGTCGCCGTCGGCGTTGATGTGGATGAGCTTGGCGAGCTCGTCGTTGTCGATGACCGGGAAGGGCAGTTCGACCTGCCGGCAGGAGGCCGGGCTGGTGTCGAGGAGGTTGTCCTCGGGGCCGATGGTGGTGCCGAGGGAGGTGACCAGCTCTTCCCGGATGGCGTCCAGCGGCGGGTTGGTGACCTGCGCGAAGAGCTGGGCGAAGTAGTCGAACAGCAGGCGCGGGCGCTGGGAGAGCACGGCGAGCGGGGTGTCGGAGCCCATGGAGCCGATCGGTTCGGCGGCGGTCTTCGCCATGGGTGCGAGGATGACGCGCAGTTCTTCCTCGGTGTAGCCGAAGGTCTGCTGGCGGCGCACGACGGAGGCGTGCGTGTGCACGATGTGCTCGCGCTCCGGCAGGTTCTCGAGCCGGATCAGGCCGGCGTGCAGCCAGTCCTGGTAGGGCTCTTCGGCGGCGAGGGAGGCCTTGATCTCGTCGTCCTCGACGATGCGGTGCTGGGCGGTGTCGACGAGGAACATGCGGCCGGGCTGCAGACGGCCCTTGCGCACGACGCTCGCCTGGTCGAGGTCGAGCACGCCGACCTCGGAGGCCAGTACGACCAGGCCGTCGGAGGTGACCCAGTAGCGGGACGGGCGCAGGCCGTTGCGGTCGAGCACGGCGCCGATGAGAGTGCCGTCGGTGAAGGTGATCGAGGCGGGGCCGTCCCACGGCTCGATCTTGCAGGCGTTGTACTGGTAGAAGGCGCGCCGTTCGGGCGCCATCTCGGTGTGGTTCTCCCAGGCTTCGGGGACCATCATGAGCACGGCGTGCGGGAGCGAGCGCCCGGACAGGTGCAGCAGTTCGAGGACCTCGTCGAAGCTGGCGGAGTCGCTGCCGGTCGGGGTGACGATCGGGAAGATCCGCTGCAGCGGCCCGGAGATGGCGTCCGTCGCCAGTTGCGATTCGCGGGCGCGCATCCAGTTCTTGTTGCCCTGCACGGTGTTGATCTCGCCGTTGTGCGCGATGAAGCGGTACGGGTGGGCGAGCGGCCAGGCGGGGAAGGTGTTGGTGGAGAAGCGGGAGTGGATCAGCGCGATGGCGCTGGTGAACTCGGGGTCGGACAGGTCGGGGAAGAACGGCTCGAGCTGTCCGGTGGTGAGCATGCCCTTGTAGACGATCGTGCGTGAGGAGAGCGAGGGGAAGTACGCCTCGGTCTCGTGCTCCACCCGCTTGCGCAGCACGAATGCCAAACGGTCGAGTTCAACGCCCTGCTGGCCGGCGGTGCCGGCGGCGAACAGCTGGCGGAAGCGCGGCATGACGCCGCGGGCGGTGGCGCCGAGCAGGCCGGGGGTGACCGGGACCTCGCGCCAGCCGAGCACGTTCAGCCCCTCCTCGGCGGCGACGCGCGCGACGGCGGCGCGGGTGGCCTCCTCGGCCTCGTCGGTGTCGGGGATGAAGGCGAGGCCGACGGCGTAGGCGCCGGCCTCGGGCAGCTCGAAGCGGGCCGCGCGGCGCAGGAAGGCGTCCGGGACCTGCACGAGTATGCCGGCGCCGTCGCCCGAGTCGGGTTCGGCGCCGGACGCGCCGCGGTGTTCGAGGTTGCGCAGCGCGGTCAGCGCCTGCTGGACGATCCGGTGGCTGGGCTCGCCGGTCAGGGTGGCGACGAAGGCGACCCCGCAGGCGTCCTTCTCGGCCCGGGGGTCGTAGAGACCCTGGGCCTGAGGCAGCGCGCGGAAGAGTGCGCCTGGGGCGTGGGGGGACGATGAAGCCATCGGTGTCCTCCGTGTCGTCTTGTGGGCCGCAACGTGAAGTGTGCGCGCACGAGGGACGACTCTGGCCCTGCCGCGGTGGAACCCGAGGTTACACGATGGGTCAAGATTCCGTCATAAGGGAGGGTCTGATCTCACCATTTGGACAGCAGTTCTCTGACCTGCGTCTTGCGCGCGCTACACCCTGTCTTCCCCGTGCCGCGCGTGTTTCACTCTTCCGGCTTATGACGCATGTCACAGCAGCCCCGACGCACTGAGGCCGCCTCCGGGATCGGAGGCGGCCTCAGTGCTGCGCACGGTGCGGTGACCAGGGCTTATTCCCGGTGATCGCCCGCCGCCGAGCGGGTGGATCCGGATTCTGCGGATTCCGCCTCGGCGGCCGTATCGGGCAGCGTTCCGTCCCGATCCGCCGCGGCCGCCGCGACGGGGGCCGCCGATTTCGTCCCGGAACCGTTCTCGCCGGCCTCGCCGGGCCCGTCGGTCCCGCCGGTCTCGGTCCCGCCGGACTCGTCCTGCCGCGCCGCCTCCGAATCCGCCGATTCGGGAGCGTCCGCGGCCGCCGTGCCGTCGGGTCCGTAGGGCTTGAAGTGCGGCCAGTACAGCTCGGCCTGGGTCTCCTTGCCCGGCTTGCGCCGCTGGCTGATCACGAAGTAGGCGAGCGCGGCCAGGAAGCAGCCGATCGCGACCCAGTCGTTGAGCCGCAGGCCGAGGAAGTGGTGCGCGTAGTCGCTGCGCAGGTGCTCGATCCAGCCGCGGCCGAGGGTGTAGCCCATCACGTAGAGCGCGAACAGCCGGCCGTGCCCGATCTTGAAGCGGCGGTCCGCCCACAGCAGGAGCACGCAGACCAGCACGTCCCAGATCACCTCGTAGAGGAAGGTGGGCTGGAAGTGGCCGAGGACCGTGGTGGTGCCGGGCACCCCCGAGCACGGCACGGCCGTGCGGGTCCCGCTGGTGGACATGCAGTGGATGGTCAGGCCCCACGGCTTGGTGGTCGGGTAGCCGTAGAGCTCGTTATTGAACCAGTTGCCCCACCGGCCCATGGCCTGCGCGAGCACGATGCCGGGGGCCACCGCGTCGGCGTACGGCGGAAGTCTCACCCCGCGCCGGCGCGCCCCGATCCAGGCGCCGAGCGCGCCGAGCGCGATCGCCCCCCAGATGCCGAGGCCGCCGTCCCACACGTAGAACACGTGCACCCAGTCCTGGCCGCGCGGGAAGTAGAGCTCCGGGTCGGTCACGACGTTGTAGAGCCGCCCGCCGACCAGGCCGAAGGGCACGGCCCAGATCGCCACGTCGGTGATGACGTGCGGTTCGCCGCCCTTGGCCCGCCAGCGCCGCTCGCCGAGCGTGACCGCGATGGCGATGCCGAGGATGATGCACAGCGCGTAGAAGCGGATCGGCAGCGGGCCGAGGTGTATCTCGGCCGTCGTCGGGCTGGGCAGGTACGCCATCGGCGTGGGGTTCATGACGTGCTCGCACTCGCGCTGGTCGTGGCCGTCGCCGAGGCAGGGGAGCTCGAGGACGCGGTCGGGGAGGCGCCCGAAGACGCCGGGGCGGATCCGGACGCGGACGCCGAGGAGGAGGACGAGGCCTTCGCGGAGGAGGCGGCGGCGACCTTCGCGGCCGTCTGGGTCAGCTGCGCGGTGAAGGCGTCCGGCGTGCTCAGGGTGAGCTTGGTGCCGTTGGCCAGCAGCGTCGGCGTCGCGGTGCTGTTGCCGTCGATCTGCTCGAGGTCGCGGTAGTTCCACTTGATCCAGGCGTCGTACTTACCGGACTTGACGCAGCTTTCGAAGGTGGGCGTGTCCAGGCCGGAGACCTTCTTGGCATAGGAGATCAGCGTCGCGTCCGACGCGAACGCGTCGTCCGACTCCGAAGGCTGATTCGCATAGAGCACGTCGTGGTAGTCCTCGAACTTGCCCGCGTTCTGGGCGCAGGCGGCGGCGTTGCCCGCGGCCAGTGAGCCGGAGCCGCCCTCGCTGTTGTCGATCAGATCCACCGGGTGGATCAGCAGCTCCACCTTACCCGCCTTGACCAGGGCCTTGTAGGCGGCCTGGTAGCCGCTCTCGAACTGCCCGCAGGCCGAGCAGCGGAAGTCCTCGTAGACGGTGAGCTTGACCGGGGCGTTCGCCTCGCCCACCGGTATGGCCTTGGCGTCGGCCGAGGCCACGCCGCCGGTGGTGTCCGCGATCGCGGCGCTCGGCGCGAGCGGCGGGGCGGAGGGCACCAGCGCGTGGTTGACGACGACGGCGAGCACGACGGCGAGGAGCACGATGCCGAAGCTCGAACCGTACACCGCCGCCCGCCGGTTGCGGGCGAACCGATACTCCGCCTGCGCCTGCGCGACGGCGGCCCGCTGCCGGGCCAGCTCCTTGCCGATCCGATTCGCCCTGCTCATCGCGTCGTCGTCCGCTCCAGTCGTGGGGATGGGCGCGGGCGGCCCCGGCACGGGCGCCACCCGACCCGAATCCTAATCACCGGGCGGGCCGGGAGGGGAGCCCGGCCGCAGCTTCTCGGAGAATTCTCGGCAAGGCGTGACATTGCCGTGACCTTGGCCGCCGCGCGGGCCGTGCACGGGCGCCCGCGGGCTCAGCCCGCGGCGGCGATCGCCTTGTCGAGCGCGGCGGTGAACGCGGCCTGCTGGACCGCGGGGCTCTGCGTGGTCAGGTTGAAGCGGGTGCCGTTGATCAGATAGTCGGGCGTGGACACGCTGCCGTGTTCGGCGGCCGAGAGCGCCGCATAGTTCTTCTTCACCCAGGGCTGATACCTGCCCGAGTTCACACAGTCCTGGAATGTCGAACTGTCGAGGCCCGGCACCTGCTGCGCGAGGGAGATCAGCAGCGGGTTCGAGGCGAACGCGTCGTCCGACTCCGAAGGCTGATTGGCGAACAGGATGTCGTGGTACGCCTTGAACTTCGCGTTGCCGGCGTTCTGCGCGCAGGCCGCCGCGTTGCCCGACTGGATGGAGCCGGTGCCGCCGTCGTTCTGGTCGATCAGGTTGACGATGTGATAGCGCACCCTGATCTTCCCGACCCGGGCGTCCGCGGTGTAGATCGAGTTGAACATCGACTCCGCCTCCTTGCAGAACGGGCAGCGGAAGTCCTCGTAGATGGTGAGGGTGACCTTCGCGTTCTGGTTCGTGCCGTACGGGATGGCCAGGCCGTTGTCCACCGTGCCCGTGGGGAAGACCAGCGGGCCGTCGGCAGGCGCCGAGTTCACCGCGTTGGTGTGGCTCTGCACCCCGATGCCGATGCCCACCGCCGCCGCGATGACCACCACCACGATGCCGCCGACGAGAAACTGCCGGCGGCGGCGCTTGCGGTGCTGCTCCTCGTCGTACGCGGCGGCCGCGCGCGCCCGGCCCCTGGACGGTTTCCGGTCCTCCGGTGCCATGCCTCGCCGACTCTCCGTTCCGCCATTCGCCGTCGTGGATCCAGTCGGGGATCCCGTCCGGCCATCGTGCCGCAACTCTCACGGCCGGTGACGATGGACACGCGGTGCGTGACGGAGCGCGGTGCGGAGAAACGGATCGGCGCCGCCCGCCTCGGTGAGGTGAGCGGCGCCGACTGGAGGGTGACGTGTCGCGCAGGTGCCGCGGTGAGCGGCGACGAGCACGACGAACGGCTACGGCAGCAGCGCGTCGTCCGCGGAGTACTTCGAGCGCGGCTTCCACAGCAGCCAGGCGGCCGGCAGCAGATAGACCACGTCGCGCAGCACGTCCAGGGTGTAGCGGGTGTGGCCCGGCTCCACCAGGCCGCCGCCACCGCCGCAGCCGCAGTTGATCGAGATGCCGCGGGCGCCGAGCGAGATGATCCCGCCGATGTAGACCAGCAGCAGGATCCCGGAGAAAAGCGCCACCAGGCGGGTGCCGAGGCCGACGATCAGCAGCAGGCCGAGTGCCAGCTCCAGGTACGGCTGGGCGTAGGCGAACGTCGTCACCAGCCCGCCGGGCAGGATCTGGTAGTTGCGCACCTGCGAGATGTTCTGCGTGGGCTGGGTGAGCTTCGGCAGGCAGTAGTAGAGCCACATGGCGCCCAGCAGCAGCCGGGCCGCCAGCGAGATCCACGGCGCCTTCGCGTCCAGGGCGGAACGCAGGCCGCCGGAGGGAGGCTCGGGCACCGGCTGCTTCTTGTTCGCGGTGACAGCGCCGCCCTTCGTCGCCATGGCGTCGATCCCTCCTGGTTATGCCCTCACCCGGCCCACGCCGGCGGTCCGTCAGCGGTCACATGTGCGCGTGCTGCGCACACCGTATCTCACCGACGGCCGCTCCTGACACCCTCCGCGAGTTCTCCGGCCAGCGCGCGCACATCCTTCAGACCTGCTTCAGCGTCCGGTGCCTCGAGCAGCCGGCGCACGAACGCAGAACCCACGATCACCCCGTCGGCGAACGCGGCGACCTCGGCTGCCTGCGCGCCGTCGGAGACGCCGAGCCCGACGCAGACAGGAAGGTCGGTGGCACGCCGGGTGCGCTCGACCAGTCCGGCCGCGTTGCCGCTGACGCTGGCGCGGGTGCCGGTGACGCCCATCAGCGACGCGGCGTACACGAAGCCGCGGCACACCCCGGTGGTGAGGGTCAGCCGCTCCGGCGTGGAGGTCTGCGCGACCAGGAAGACCCGGTCGAGACCGTGCGCGTCGGCGGCCGCGATCCAGTCCGCGGCCTCCTCGGGGATCAGGTCGGGCAGGATCGTGCCCGCTCCCCCGGCCGCCGCGAGCCGCTCGGCGAACCGGTCGGTGCCGAATCGCTCGATCGGGTTCCAGTAGGACATCACCAGGGTGGGCGCGCCGGTGGCGGCGACCCCCTCGACCACCCGCAGCACGTCGAGCGTGTTGACCCCGGCGTCGAGTGCGGCCTGCACCGCCTTCTGGATGACCGGGCCGTCCATCTGCGGGTCGGAGTAGGGCAGGCCGATCTCGACGATGTCGACGCCGCCCTCGATCATGGCGCGGCACGCCGCGATCGATCCCTCGACGCTGGGGTAGCCGGCCGGCAGGTAGCCGATCAGCGCGGCGCGGTTGTCCGCCTTGGCCGCGGCCAGTACTTCGGAGAGCTTGCTCACGGCTCAGGCCCCCATTCCGCTGTTGTCATCTTCGTCCACTCCGTGGCCGAAGTAGGACGCGGCGGTGTGCATGTCCTTGTCGCCGCGGCCGGAAAGGTTGACGACGATGACCGGTTCGCGGCCGAGTTCCTCGCGCAGCTTCGGAGCCAGGCGCACCGCGCCGGCCACCGCGTGCGCCGACTCGAGGGCCGGGATGATGCCCTCGGTGCGGCACAGCAACTGGAAGGCCTCCATCGCCTCGGCGTCGGTGACCGGCTCGTAGACCGCCCGGCCGGTCTCGTGAAGCCAGGCGTGCTCGGGGCCGACGCCCGGGTAGTCCAGGCCCGCCGAGATGGAGTGGCTCTCCTTGGTCTGCCCGTACTCGTCCTGCAGGATGTAGGTGCGCGCGCCGTGCAGCACGCCGACCGCGCCGCCGGTGATGGAGGCCGCGTGCAGGCCGGTGTCCAGTCCGGAGCCGCCCGCCTCGAAGCCGTACAGGCGCACCGACTCGTCCGGCACGAACGCGTGGAAGGCGCCGATCGCGTTGGATCCGCCGCCGACGCAGGCGGCGACCGCGTCCGGCAGCGCGCCGGTCAGCTCCAGCGCCTGGGCGCGCGCCTCGACGCCGATGATGCGCGCGAAGTCGCGGACCATCGCCGGGAACGGGTGCGGTCCCGCGGCGGTGCCGAACAGGTAGTTGGTGTGCTCGACGTTGGTCACCCAGTCGCGGATCGCCTCGTTGATGGCGTCCTTGAGGGTGCGCGAGCCGGTGGCGACCGGCACGACCTCGGCGCCGAGCATGCGCATGCGGGCGACGTTCAGGGCCTGCCGTCGCGTGTCCTCCTCGCCCATGTAGACCACGCACTCGAGGTCGAACAGGGCGGCGGCGGTCGCGGAGGCCACGCCGTGCTGGCCGGCGCCGGTCTCGGCGATGACCCGGCGCTTGCCCATCCGCTTGGTCAGCAGGGCCTGCCCGAGCACGTTGTTGATCTTGTGCGAGCCGGTGTGGTTGAGGTCCTCGCGCTTGAGCAGGATCCGCGCCCCGGCGTGCGCGGAGAGCCGGTGCGCCTCGGTGAGCAGCGAGGGCCGGTTGGCGTAGGTGCGCAGCCAGTGCGTGAGCTCGGCCTGGAACTCCGGGTCGTTCTTGGACTTCTGGTAGGCCTCGGTGAGCTCGGCGAGCGCGGCCATCAGCGCCTCGGGCATGAAGCGGCCGCCGAGGCTGCCGCTGTGCCCGTGCCCGCCGCCGCCGAAGTGACCTGCGGCGTCGGGTTGCGGGGAGGGATGAGCGTACGACGCGGCGAAGAACGCGTCGGAGAATGCGGTGGCGTCCGTCATCGGACTTCTACTCCTGACGGTGATTCAGAACGGTGAGTGCGGGAGGCGTCTGCGCAGCTCCCGGTCCCGGACCGGCGACGACGGAGGGTCGGCGCCGCGGGGTGGACGGCGGGGCTACGCGGCGGCGGCCGACCATCGCCGCCCCGCCGGCGCATGGCGCCACCACGGACGCCTGCGGGCGGCCGCGCGCGGGGAGGTCGAGATGCTCACGGGCGCCATCCTAGCGGGCCGCGGCGGCGGCCCCCAACCGTCGGAACGGTCGGGCGTGGCTCGCGGGCTGTTCACGCCCCGCACGAGCCGCCGCAGCCGGAAGCCTTCTCAGGATGCTGCGACCGACTTGCGGGCGAGGCGAGGCGAGACGAACCGCGACGCGGCACGACGCAAGGGACGCGGTCGCGCTCAGCGGCCGCGGCGCATGGCCGGGTGGGCGCCGGCGGCGACGAGGTCGGCGACGCAGGAGCGGGGGTCGCGGCCGGTGACGAGGGACTCGCCGACCAGCACGGCGTCGGCGCCGGCGTTGGCGTAGGCGATCAGGTCGTGCGGGCCGCGCACGCCGGACTCGGCGACGCGCACCACGGTGTCGGGGATGTGCGGCGCCAGCCGGGCGAAGGTGTCGCGATCCACCTTGAGCGTCTTGAGATCCCGCGCGTTCACGCCGATGATCTTCGCGCCCGCGTCCAGCGCGCGCTCGATCTCCTGCTCGTCGTGCACCTCGACCAGCGGGGTCAGGCCGATCGACTCGGCCCGCTCGATCAGCGAGACCAGCGCGTCCTGGGCGAGCGCGGCGACGATGAGCAGCGCCAGGTCGGCGCCGTAGGCGCGCGCCTCCCACAGCTGGTAGCTGGAGACGATGAAGTCCTTGCGCAGCACCGGGATGTCGACGCGGGCGCGCACGTCCTTGAGGTCCTGCAGCGAACCGCCGAAGCGGCGCTGCTCGGTCAGCACGCTGATGACGCTGGCGCCGCCGAGCTCGTAGTCGGAGGCGAGTCCGGCCGGGTCGGCGATCGCGGCGAGCGCGCCCTTGGACGGGCTGGACCGCTTGACCTCGGCGATCACGGCCACGCCCTCGCCGCGCAGGGCGCGCACCCCGTCCTTGGCCGAGGGCTGCGTCCTGGCCCGCGCCTTGAGGTCGTCGAGCGGGGTGGCCGCCTGGCGCTCGGCCAGGTCAGCGCGGACACCCTCGATGATCTCCTCGAGCACGTTCACGCTGCTACCGTCCCCTCGATCCGCGGGCCACACACGGCGCCGTCTTGCCCTGCCATGCTATCGGCCCTGCGCGGCGGACGCTGCCAAGATCGACGGCGCGCGAACAGCCGGGCCGGGCCGCCTGCCGCGTCCGCCCCGGTCGCGGCGCCTGCGCCGGGGCGCGCCCGCCGGGGCGGGTTCGGGAAAAAAGTCCGCGGGCACCCGATTCCGGGTGCCCGCGGCGGAGCTTTCGCGAGGGAGGTCAGGCGCGGGCGGCCTTGGCCTCGGCCTTCGCCGCGGCCCATCGGTCGTTGGTCTTGGCGCCCATGCCGGCCGCGTTCATGGCCAGGTTGACCACGATGGCGACGACCTGCAGGACGCCGCCGACCGCGACGAGCGCCCAGATGCCGAACGGGAAGGCGACGCCGCCGATCACCCAGCCGACGATCGAGATGACGGCCGCGGCCCAGCGGGCGGGCGCGTAGCCGTGGTCGATGTGCGGCTCGTTGCTCGCGTTGGCCAGGGACGAGCCCATCAGGGCCATCCCCATGCCGGCCGCCTGGACGAGCTTGTTCGGGGCCTTCGGGGCCTCCTCGGTCACCTCGGTCACCTGGGACATGGCGTGCAGACTCCTAAAAGTCGGAAGATACTACGTGCTTTTCCGCGCTTGACCATTCTCGCTTATCACGATCCGTGACCGAAATCCGGGGCCCGGATCGAGACGGATATCACTCCGTCAGGTCGGATCCGCGACCCTGCGCATCCCAGAGGTCGCGCGCCGTCACCTCTCCGGCCGGCTTCGCGGCCGCCGCCTGCGTCGCAGGGGCCTCGTACCGGCTGTCGAGCCCGGACCACGAGCGACCGCGCAGCAAGGTGTAGATACCGGCCAGGCACAGCAGGACGCCGCCGAGGATGGTCAGGTACGGCCACAGCGAGTTGTCGACGTCCACGATCCTGGCGTCCGAGCCGAGACCCTGCGTGGCCGCCTGGGTACGCAGCGCGTCGTCGAGCTTGCTGAGCCGGTCGGCGACGGCGTAGACGGTGCCGGCGCCGGCGAGCGCGAGCACCGCGCCGACCAGGTAGCGCCCGATCCTGCGCACCGCGAACAGCGCCAGCGCGCCGGCCAGCCCGGCGAGCCCGAGCGCGTACGGCACGCCGGTCAGCTGCGAGCCCGAGGCGGTGACCTTGAAGGTGATCGGCGAGGTCACGTCGCCGTGCGCCCAGCCGCGGCCGATGGTCAGCAGGATCACGCCGGCGCCGACCGCCGCGAGCAGCGCGGCCAGGCCCTTGGCCTTGGCCGAGGTACGCGCGGTGCGGACGGTGGGCTGCTCGGTGACGGTCGCGTCCCCGGCGGTGGTGGCGTCCCCGGTGGGGGCGGTCGGTGCTGCTGCCATGGCCCCATCCTCGCAAACGGCCGCGGGGCGACCGCACCCGGGGCGGCGACAGGGGTGACGGCCGGGCTGCCGGCTACCGGCTACCGGCTACCGGCTACGACGCGGAGCGCAGCGTGCCGGCCGCGGCGACGGCGCGCAGGACGGCCATGGCCTTGTTGCGGCACTCGGCGTCCTCCGACTCGGGCACGGAGTCGGCCACGATGCCCGCGCCCGCCTGCACGTACGCCACGCCCTCGCGCAGCAGCGCGGTGCGGATGGCGATGGCGGTGTCGCTGTTGCCGGCGAAGTCCAGGTAGCCGACGCAGCCCCCGTACACGCCCCGGCGGGTGGGTTCGAGCTCGTCGATGATCTGCAGGGCGCGCGGCTTGGGCGCGCCGGAGAGCGTGCCCGCGGGGAACGCGGCGAGCAGCACGTCGAGCGCCGACCGGTCCGCCGCGACCTTCCCGACCACGGTCGAGACCAGGTGCATCACGTGACTGTAGCGTTCGACGCTCATGAAGTCGACGACCTCGACGGTGCCGGGTTCGCTGATCCGGCCGAGGTCGTTGCGGCCGAGGTCGACCAGCATCAGGTGCTCGGCGCGCTCCTTCGGGTCGGCGAGCAGCTCCTCGGCGAGCGCGGCGTCGTGTTCCGGGGTCGCGCCGCGCGGCCGGGTGCCGGCGATCGGGTGCAGCATCGCCTCGCCGTCCTCGACCTTCACCAGCGCCTCGGGCGAGGAGCCGACGACGTCGAAGCCGCCGCGCTCGCCGGGGAAGCGCAGCAGATACATGTAAGGGCTCGGATTCGTCGCGCGCAGCACCCGGTAGACGTCGAGCGCGCTGGCCTCGGTGGCCATCTCGAAGCGCTGCGAGATCACGATCTGGAACGCCTCGCCCGCCCGGATCTGCTCCTTGGCGAGCTCCACGGCGGCCCGGAAGTCCTCGCCGGTGCGGTTGCCGGTGAATGCGGGCACGAGGTCGAGCTGCAGGGTGGCGGGCGCCAGCCGGTCGGGCCGGGTGAGGTCGGCGGCCATCGCGTCGAGCCGCGCGACCGCGCCGCGGTAGGCCGCGTCCACACCGTCCGGGGTGCCGTTGAGGTTGACGGCGTTGGCGATCAGCGTCACCGAGCCGTCGGCGTGGTCGAGCACCGCGAGGTCGGCGGCGAGCAGCATGGTCAGCTCGGGCAGGTTCAGATCGTCCTTGGCGTGCGTGCCGACCCGCTCGAGGCGGCGGACCGTGTCGTAGCCGAGGTAGCCGACGAAGCCGCCGGTCAGCGGCGGCAGGTCGGCCCTGGCCGGATCGTGCGGGGTGCGCAGCAGGTCGAGGGTGGCGCGCAAAACGTCGAGCGGGGCGCCCTCGGTGGGCGCGCCGGCGGGCGGGGTGCCGAGCCACACGGCGCCGCCGTCGCGTTCGGACAGCGCGAGTTCGCTGCGCACCCCGACGAACGAGTAGCGGGACCACACGCCGTGCTCGGCGGACTCGAGCAGGAAGGTGCCGGGGCGCTCGGCGGCGAGCTTGCGGTACAGCCCGATCGGGGTCTCGCCGTCCGCGAGGAAGCGCCGGGTGACCGGGATGACGCGGCGGTCGGCGGCCAGGGCGCGGAAGGCGGGCAGGTCGGGTGTGG
>Ga0310811_10005854_pt1 | contig 15635 bp, 16 predicted proteins | sample YCmetagenome_FD_207642 | JGI IMG/M metagenome (GOLD analysis project Ga0310811, IMG submission 207642) | Soil microbial communities from experimental microcosm in Duke University, North Carolina, United States - YC | ecosystem: Engineered > Artificial ecosystem > Soil microcosm > Unclassified ...
CGCGTCTCGAGATCTTCGCCGCGCAGGCGCTCCATCAGGAGGTACGCGCGGTCCTGCACGTAGCCGACGTTGTGCACCAGCACGATGCCCGGGTGCTGGATCGCCGCCGCCGCGCGCGCCTCGTTGAAGAAGCGCGTGACGATCTCGCGGTGCGCCGACATCTCCGGCTTGAGCACCTTGAGCACCGCCTCCGCGCCCGACGTCGTGTGGCGCGCGAAGTAGACCTCGCCGAAGCCGCCCTTGTCCTCGGACAGCGCGCGCTCGACGCGATAGCCGTAGACCTCGGTGCCGATCACACGTACTGGTCCTCGTTCGCGTGCTTGCCGCGCAGCTCGTGCTTGAAGACGCGCTGCGCGCGATCGACGAGGCCGCCGTCGTCGCCGCGCATGAAGGCGCCGGCGACGTCGTACGACTCGGCCCAGCCGCGCGGCGCGTCGCCTTGCACGTAGAGCGTGTGATCGAAGTGCGCGTTGCGGTGCACCTCGCCGTCGTGGACGTGCACCGTCGGGAAGAACAGCTTCGAGGGATCGCGGCGCGGGAGCTCGAACGCGATCGGATGCACGCGGCGGTTGCCGCGCTCGAGCTTGAAGACCGCGAAGCCGAAATCGCGATACGCGGGCAGATCGTCCCAGACCTCGGGCGGGAGGCGGAAGCGCGCGTCGAGGCGATCGAAGTCGTCGCGCGACGGTACGAACGACGCCTCGAACTCGCCGACCTCGACGACCTTCAAGGTCTGCGGCGCCGGCGCGCCGAGCGCGGCCGGGCGCAGCGCGAACGCTTGCGAGCGCGACACCGGGAAGCCCGACTGCAGATCGAGGAAGAAGGTCGCGTAGTGATCGAGCGCGATGAAGCGCACCGCGTCTTCACCCGAGCGCGGCGGCACCGGCAACGGCAGGATCATCGCGAGATCGGCCGCGGCCTCGAACGCCATCTCGTACACGAGGAACTGCCGCCCCGCCGACGTCGCGCGCGCGAAGATCTTCGTGTCCGCGACCTTCTCGACCTTGCCGCTGAAGCAACACATCAGACCAGCACCAAGACGGCGGTGAGCCCGCCCTTCTGCCCGACGTTGACCACGCGCTTCTTCGACGCGCGGCCGAGGATGCCGAGCCCGCGCGGCGTCGCGAGGAAGCCGCACACGACGTAGAACTCCTCGAGCGAGATCGAGCCGTCGTCGAGGACGGGGAAGTCCTTCACCTTCACGTCGACGTACTTCTGCGCGACCACGCCGCCGGTCTCCGCGGCGTCGGCGTGCAGCGCCTCGGCCATCGCGTCGTCCCAGGTCGCGAGATCGACGTGCGGGCCGACGACGATGCCCATGCCGCCGAAGCTGCGGTTCGGCTTGAGCACGACGCGATCCTTGTTGCGGCGCAGCCACGGCAAGAGATCGATCGGCTCGCCGTCGGGGCCGGTCGTCTTCACGTCGCGCACGATGCGCGTCCACAAGACGTGACGGCGGAAGATGCGCTGCTGCTTCTGCGTGAAGTGCTCGGCGAGCTCCGGCGTCGTCAGCACCTCGAACGTCGACTTGTGATCGAACTCGCCGGCGATCGACGACACGACCTGGTTGTTGAGGAAGGCCTGCCGCAAGGCCGAGACATCCGCACCATCTTCTTCGAGCGCGATGTACTCGCCGATCTCGGCGTCGCGGTAGAGGATGTCGACCGGCAGATCGCCCGCGTAGATCTCGTCGCCCTTCATGCGCAGGTCGCGCGGATCGACGAGCACCGCAGGGATGCCGTTCTGCTTGAAGTAGTCGACGAGGTACGGGAACTCGTTGGGCCCGCCGACCGCGTCCTTCTCCTGCACGAACGCCGTGTTGATGCGCCGCTTGCGGATCGCGCGCGCGTGCACCGTGATCTGCTCGAGCAGCAGTTGCCGCTGATCGTCCTGCGGCTTGAGCACGAGCGCGGGCGCCTGCTTCTGCATCGCGGGCACGACCGTGCGCATCACGATGCTCGCGCACGCGGGCGCGTAGTACATGCCGCCGACGCCGACGCTGTTGGTCTCGAAGAAGTGCAGCTTGTCCCAATCGTCGTCGGCGAAGTCGGCGTTGGCGTCGAGGCGTGCGACGACCGTCTGCGGCTGCTTGCCGACCTTCGCCCAGATGTCGCGCAGCCAGCGCTCCTCGCGCTCGGTGAAGGGCAAGAGCGCGCGCACGCGTGGATCGTCGACGTACATGCGCGCGAGCTTCTCGATCGCGCGCGTGAGATCGAGGCAGACCTTGTGGAAGTACTGCTCCTGCTCGGGGCGGATCACGCGCGGGCGCGCCATGATCGGGACCGGCCGGATCTCGCCGTCGTCCTCTTCGTAGACGATGCCGTCCTTCTTGGCGGCGTCGGCGAGGTTGGCGAAGACCTTGCGCGCGTCCTTGGGCGGGACCTTGAGGAAGATCTCGTTGACCGTGTTGCCGAGACGCGCGTCGACCCGCTCCGCGTAACGGCTGCGCCCCACGGGGAGATGGTATCAGCGCGACAGGGCGGCTTCCAACTGGTGGAGGCGATCGTTGCCCCAGTACAGGTCGTCGCCGGCGAAGAAGGCCGGGGCGCCGAAGGCGCCGCGCCGGACCGCGTCGTCGCCGTAGTCGCGGAGCGTCTGCTTGATCGCAGGATCTTCGATCCTCGTGAGCGGGACGCCGCATGCGTCGGCGATCGCGGCCAGCTCGGCGTCGGCGGTGACGTCGCGATCGTCCAATCCGACTTCCGTCGTCCGACTTCCGTCGTCCGGCTCTGAGCTGCCATGCTCGCTGGTGAACGCGCGAGAGGTGTCTCTCAGGTCTCGGAAGTCGGAAGTCGGAAGTCGGAAGTCGGGTTCGTCGCCTTGAAGACGGCGGCGAGCACGAACGGCTTCCACACGAACTCGGCGCCGGTGCGCGCGGCGATCGCCGGGACCTGGGTCGCCGCCAGGTAGCTGTACGGCGACGAGAGATCGAAGAAGAAGTCGACTTTCATAGCGCGAGCTCCCACGTCTGACCGACGAGCTTCTCGCCGAACATCGCATGCGGCGCTTCGTCGACCAACCGGAATCCGGCGCGCTGGTAGATGCGGCGCGCGGCGTGCAGCACGCTGTTGGTCCAGAGCGTGATGGTGCGATAGCCGGCGCGCCGCGCGAACGCGATGCACTCGTCGACGAGCCGCGAGCCGAGGCCGGTGCCGCGCGCGCTCGGCTCGACGTAGAGCAGGCGCAGCTTGGCGATCGTCTTGGTCTTCGCGACCAGGAAGATCGATCCGACGATCTCGCCGTCGCGATCGGCGATCCAAGCGCGATCGCGCGCCGGATCGCGGCTGCCGACGTACTCGCCGACGACCGCGGCGACGAGGCCCTCGAAGCGCGCGTCCCAGCCGTATTCCTCGGCGTACAGGACGCCGTGGCGATGCACGATCCAGCCGAGATCGCCGGGGCGCGGATCGCGCAGGACGATCGTTCCCGCCGGGGCCGGTGAGAGCGCGGCTTCGATCGAGCGCATGCCTTCGATCGCTCGCGCGCGCGCGGGCGCCGGCAACGCCTTCAACATCGTCGCGACGTCGGCGTCCTGCGCGGCGTCGAGCTTCGCGAAGACGGATCTTCCGCGCGCGGTGAGCGCGAGGATCGTCACGCGCGCGTCGGACGCCGCGCGCGCGCGCGTGATCAGCTTGTCGTTCGCGAAGCGCGCGAGGATCCGGCTCAGGTAGCCGCGGTCGAGCCCGAGCGTCTCAGCGATCGATCCCGCGCTCGCCGGCGTCGCGTGCGCGAGCTCGTACAAGACGCGGACCTCCGCCAGCGAGTACGCGCTGCCGAGCAGGCCCTCGTGCAGGACGCCGATCCGGCGCGTCCACATGCGGTTGAAGCGGCGGACCGCCGCGACCTCGTCGCGCATGCTTGACAGAGTCAACCAATTAGTTGACCGAGTCAACCAAGACTACGGCGTCGCCGAGCCCTGCCGCGCCTCTTGCACGCGGATCGCGTAGCCCTTCCAGGGCGGGTTCAGATCCTTGGAGGTGTGCACGCGCACGATCGATCCCGGCGCCTCGACGACGCCGGCGGTCATCGTCCAGCCCGGCGGCATCCACGGATCGCTCCAGAAGTAGAGCCAGCGCGCGTCGATCGGCGCCAGGTTCACGCAGCCGTGCGAGCGCGGCTTGCCGAAGCCGTCGTGCCAGTACGCGGTGTGCAGCGCGAGGCCCTTCTCCGGCGAGAAGAACTCGGTCCACGGCACCGTCGCGACCGAGTACGGATCTTCACCGCCGCCCGAGAGGCCGCGCATGTCGGTCTCCGCGACCTTCTTCCAGATCCGATAGAGGCCGACCTCGGTCGGCGTGTTCTTCGCGCCCGACGACACCAGCGTCGCGTAGACCGCGGTCTTGCCCTCGTACGCGACCAGCGTCTCGGCGTCGACGTCGACGTCGAACCAGCGCTCGCTCGGCCCGATCAGCGCGGGCGGATCCACCGCCGCGACCAGCTTCGCGTCGGGCGCGTCGATCCATTCGTCTTGGCCGACGCGATACGCGAGCACCTTCTGCGATTTCGGATCCGCGAACGTCTCGAGCACGGACACCGCCGCGCGCGCCGCGTACCACCTCATGATCGGTCCGCCCTGCGCCTTGTAGTGCGACGCGAGCTTGGTGCCGCCGCCGCGCGGGTACACGAAGGCGATCGGCAGCTCGAGGCCGGTGTCGTCGCCGAGCCGCGTGCCGTGCCACGCGGAGGGCGCGTGCTGGTGGATCGACTTCGCGAGCAGCCACTGGTTCTTCTTCGGATCGATCTTCCAGTACGTCTTGTCGCCGACGTCGGTCTCGTTGTACTTGCGCACGTTGACCGAGCCGAGCAGCGCGTCGCCCGGGATCATGCGGCGGCCCGCGGGATCGAACGGCAGGCGATCGATCGGCGGCTCGTCGGCCTCGGGCGGGATCGCCGGCGGCGGCTCGCCCCTCTTCCGCTTCGGCGGCGCCTTCTTCTGCTGCTTCTTCGCCAGCTCGTCGGCGGTCTCGAGCCGATACGTGATCGCGCCGTCCTCGACGACCTTGCCGTAGGTGCCGGGCACGAGCCCGTCGGGATCGAGGCGCGGCAGCTCGACGCCGGTCGGCGGCTGCTCGGTCGGCTTCACGCGATCGCCGCACACCCAACCGCGCGGCTTGATCTCGACCCACGGCTTCTTGCAGCCGGCGCCCTTCTCGGTGCGCGTCCACGCGACGCGCGTGTCCTGCGCGATCGTGCCGATCTGCTTCGCGTCTTCTCCCGGGGTGAGCCGCACCGGTCCGCTGCGGATCAACCGGAGCGAGGTCGTGCCGTCGGGAAACGGCGGCGGCTCTGCCGCCGTGCCCATGCCCGTGCCCGTGCCCGTGGCCGACCCGGACGCGATCTCCACGACCGCATCCGCCGGCGCGTCCTTGTGCCCACACGCCGCCGCGATCGAGACGACGACGACCCAGCCGCTTCGCACGACGATGGAGGTAGCACACCGCGCGAGCGGTTGCAGCCACGTGATACGATCGCCTCGATGAGACTGGGCGAGATGCTCGTCCGCGACGGGCGGCTGACCGAGGAGCAGCTCGAACAAGCGCTCGTCCACCAGAAGCAGGTCGGCGGGCGCGTCGGCACCGTGATGGTCGAGCTCGGCCTGATCGATCTCGACGCGCTGACGGTCTACCTCGGGCTCGAGCTCGGCATCCCGATCGCGACCGGCGCGATGTTCGAGCGCGCCAAGCGCAGCGCGGTCCGCCTGCTCACGCCCGATCAAGCGCAGCGCTTCAAGTGCGTGCCGCTGATCGTGCAGGACCGGCAGCTGATCGCCGCCGTCGAGGATCCGCACGACTTCGACACGCTCGACACGCTCGCGTACATCACCGGCTATCGCGTGATCCCGCGCGTCGCGGCCGAGATCCGCATCTACTACTACATCGAGCGCTTCTACGGCATCGCGCGGCCGTCGCGCTTCTTCATCTTCGGCGACTCGCCGCGCGGCGATCAGCCGCCCGACGCCGGCTTGCCCGCCGCGCCGCTGCCCGGCCTGCCGCCGGTCGCGCAGGCGCCGACGCCGGCGCCGAACGCCGCGCCCAAGCTGCGCCGCGCCGCCTCGAAGTCCGAGCCCGCGTTCGAGAACGACACCGAAGCGCTCGAGCTCGAGGCCGAGGACTTGCTGGAGGAGCTCGACGCCGACGTCGGCACGCGCGCGGAGTCGGCGCCGCAGGTCTCGCCGACCGCCGCCAGCGATTCGTCGCAGTCGGGCACCGCGATCGCGACCGCGGAGCTGCCCGAGTACCAGGCGATGGACACCGACGCCGCCGTCGCCGCGATGGCGAAGGCGACCGATCGCGCCGGCGTCGCCGACGCCATCATGGCGTTCGCGACCGGCATGTTCGACGCCGCCGTGCTCTTCATGGTGAAGGATCAGCTCGCGCTCGGTTGGAAGGGCGCGGGCGCGATCGCGAAGGATCGCGTCGACTGCCTGCTGATCCCGCTCGAGTCGCCGTCGATGTTCCAGGCCGCGCTCGGCGCGATCGACGGCGTCTTCCACGGCGCGCCCGCGCCGTCGACGGTCCACGTGTACCTCTACAAGGTGCTGCGCGTGAACCAGCCCGCGGTCGCGAGCGCCGCGGCGATCTCGATCGGCAAGCGCGTCGTCAACGTGCTGTGCGGGCATCGCGCGACCCGCGAGGATCTCACCGCCGACGACGTCGCGTCGCTGCGCCGCGTGACGCGCGCCGCGGCCGAGGCCTACGCGCGGCTCGCGGTGTCGAAGCGCCGCAAGTAGCTCATCACGGATCGCACGACACGAAGCCGCCGTGCCCATCGCCGTGCGCGTGCACCTGCAACGGTCCGGCGACGGTCTTCACCGTGACGACGAAATCGCCGTGCGCGTCGACCGGCACGGTGTCGCGCTCGGTCTCGACGATCCCGATCTCGTCGCCGCCGTCGTCGTAGAGGCAATCGTTCAGGCGCAGGATCGGCCCTTGCGCCGGATCCGCGCCGACGCCGTGGCGGAACTTCGCCAGCGACTCCTCGTGCGCGCGCAGCTCGATCGCGCCGCGCACGATCCACCCGTCGCCGAAGATCGCGGCGCGCTTCCCGTCGAGGCCATCGTAGCTCGTCGCGCGATCGAGCTTCGCGAGGCGGCGCCCGTGCGACGTGATCGTCGTGCCCTCGCCGGCGATCGAGGCGCCCTCGTGCGTGTCGGGCGTGTACTCGAAGCCGGTCGCGTCCTTGGCGATCCATCCGTCGAAGCGCACGCCTCCGCTCGCGACGTGCACGCGCGCGAACAGCTCGTCGCCCTGGTCGCCGTCGTCGACCACCAGGCCCGAGCGCGCGTACACGCCGTCGTCGTCGCCGCTCGGCGCGGCGTCGTACTCGTGTCGCGCGAGCCCGATCTCGCGGATCGCGACCCGTTGCAGGTAGCGCCGCGGGAACAGGATCGCGAGGCGCAGCCCGTCGACGTCCTGCACGATCCGCACGCGGCGCGCGTCGCCGCCGATCACGCGATACGCGACGCCGTCGATTCGCACGTGCTTCGCGTCGGGGATGTCGAGCGTGAGCTGCGCGGTGAAGGCGCTGAGGATCAGGAGCAGGCGCATCAGTCACCGCAGTATTGCGCGAGCGACCACGTGCCGGCTTCGTCGTCGGAGGGCACGTACCACGCGCGCGTGATCGGCGCGCCGGTGCCATCGGCGGCGAACGGGCGCACGGTGTACGTCCCGCGCGACGTCGTGACGAGCGCGCGCGGGCCGGTCGCGTCGTAGAAGACGCCGGCGAGCCGCTGCCACGCGCCGACCTCGTCGAGCTTCTTGGCGGCGCCGGTCTTCCCGATCGCGTACAGCGCGTGATCGTCGTCGTGCGCGATCGTGCACAGCGCGAGCGCGGCGTCGGGGTGCGCCCACGTGAAGGTCGCCTCGTACGCGAGCGGCTTGCCGCCGACGACCGCGGCGCGCACCGACCACAACGCCTCGCACGCGGGCGCGGTGCACGCGCGCGGCGGCGGCGTGATCGCGGCGGGGATCGGCGTCTGCTTGGTCGGCCGCACCCAGGTCTCGCCGTCGGCTTCGCCGAGCCGCTCGGCGATCACCTTCGGCGTCTCGAAGTCGCAGCCCTTCGGCTCGTTGTCGACGGCGAGCGCGAACCACGGCCCCGCCTCGTCGCGCGCCGGCGGCGCGCAGCCCTCGATGCGCGCGTCGATCGACATCGAGCCCGGCGCGTCGTCGAGGTTGCGCGTCAGATCGGTGACGCGCCCTCGGCAGAGCGGCTGACCCGCGCGCACGATCCACACGGTCTTCGGCACCGACGCGACACCGGCCGCCTTCGCTTCGTCGGCGGTGATCGGCGCGGTGACCGCACCGGCGGGCGCGGGCATCGCGGCGAGCGGCAGGTTCCACCCGACCGGCGGCGCGGCCTCGTCGGCGGCGTCGTAGAGCGGCTCGATCAAGACGATCTTGTCGGCGGCGGGGCACGCGGGCTTCTTGCCGAAGAGCGGCGCGTTCGAGCCGGCGGCCTGCGCGTCGCGCACGACCAGCGGCTCCGTCACGCTGGGCGTCGCCGTCGAGCCCGACGACTTGCCGCAGCCGGCGACCGCAACCAACAGCAGCGCGCGCCGCTTCACGCCCACTTCCCTATCACGGCCCGCAGTACGGCGCGAGCGAGCGGTAATTGCTGGTCTCCTCGTTGGCGTCGTACCAGGTCGTGCGCTTGTGCTGCGACAGCCCGGGCGCGACCGTGACGACGTCGAAGATCCCTGAATCTTCGAGGACGACCAGCTTCGCGCCGCCCGCGTCGTGGAAGACGCCGGCGAGCGCCATGTTCTCGAGGTCCGGCACCGGCGCGAGCGCGTCGTTCACGCGCACGAAGACCTCGGCGCTGTTCTCGGACTCGAGCTCGCACTGGCTCTTGTCGGCGGGATGGATCCAGGTCTGCACGACGTCGTACGCGTAGGTCGGCTCGACACCGACGGCGCCGACCTGCCACAGGTGCTCGCACGCGGGCGCCTTGCACGTGTCCTCGCGCTTGATCAGCGGCGCGACCTCGGCGGGGACCGGAGCGAATTTGGTCGGCTTCACCCAGCGATCGCCGTTGCTGTCGCCGACACGCAGCGCGGCCTGTTCGACCAGCGTCCAGCGGCACGACGAGAGATCTTCGTCGCCGATCAAGCCGTACGTCACGAAGCTCTCGTCGGTCGCGTTCGGCTTGCAGCCGTCGAGCTCGACGCCGATCTGCTCGGAGACCGGGCCCTCTTGCATGTACGAGCGGAACGGGCGCGTCACCGTCGCGCGGCAGCCGTCGATCCAGATCGTCGTCGGCAGCGCGCGATGCGCTTCGGCGGGCGAGATCACCTTGTAGTCGGTGTCGGGCGGCGCGTTCTCGAGCGTGCGGTTCGAGAGGTACGCGTGCCAGCCCTTGTCCCAGCGGAGCAAGACGACGCGATCCGCGGTGGGGCACGCGCCGGTCGCGCGCGCGGGCGTGTTGGAGATCGGCGCGTGCGACGCGGCGGGCGCGCCGCAGGCGGCGAGCGCGACCAAGACGATCCGCTTCACAGGATCGCTCGCAGCGCGCCCGTGAGCGCGGCGTTCTCCGACGCCGTCCCGACCGTGATCCGCAGGCAGCCGCTGAGCGGCCCGGGCCGATCGAAGTTTCGGACGAGGACGCCGCGGCTCGCCAGCGCCTCCCACACACGCGTCGCACCGTCGAGCTTCACCATCACGAGGTTCGCCTCGGTGTCGAACACGCGCAAGGCCGGCAGCGCACGGAGATCCCGCACGAGCGATTCGCGCAACGTCACGACCTCGCGCGCGCGCGCGTCGAGCCACGCGCGCGCGTGCTCGAGCAGCCACTCGGCCGCGCGCTGGTTGAGCGCGCCCACATTATAAGGAGGGCGCGCCTTCTCGACCTCGGCCGCGAGCGCCGGCGACGCGGCGATCCAGCCGACGCGCAGCGACGCCATCCCGATCTTCGACAGCGTGCGCATGATGATCAGGTTGCGCAGCGTCGGAAGTCGCGGGGCGAGCGTGCGGCCGCCGTACGCGATGTACGCCTCGTCGCTGACGACGATCGTGTCGGGGTGACGCGCGGCGAGCGCGGCGATCTCCTCGGGCGGCCACAGCGTGCCGGTCGGGTTGTTGGGCAGCGCGAAGAAGCACACGTTGGGACGGCGCGTCGCGATCGCGTGCTCGACCGCGGCGAGATCGAGCGTGAAGTCGTCGCGCAGCGGCACCTCGACCGGATCGACCTGGTGCGCGATCGCGGCCATGCGATAGACGACGAAGGTCGGCGTCGGGTAGAGGATCGCGGCGCGCTCGGCGCCCGCGCGCGGCGCGCTGAACGCCGCGACGACGAGCGCGATCAGCTCGTCACTGCCGTTGCCGAGCACGACTTGATCGGGAGAGACCCCGACCTCGCGCGCGAGCAGGCCGCGCAACGCGCCGCCGTCGGCGAGCGGGTAGCGCTCGAGCGCGACCTTCGCGAGCTCCGCGCCCAGCTGCTCCGCGAGGTCCGCGGGCAGCGCGAACGGCATCTCGTTGGCGTCGAGCTTCGCGACGATGCCCTCGGGGCGCGGCACGTGGTACGCGCTCATCGCGCGCAGGCCCGGGTTGATCAGCTGCGCCAGCGGATCGCTCATGACTTCTTCCTCGCGAGCGCGGATCGCCCGTGCGCGTCGAGGCCCTCGCACGCGGCGAGCGCGGCGATGTCGTCGGCGTGCGCGTGCGCGGCATCGGACGTGTATTCGATGATCGACGTGCGCTTCACGAAGTCGTAGACGCCGAGCGGCGACGCGTAGCGCGCGGCGCCGCCGGTCGGCAGCACGTGGTTCGCGCCGGCGAGGTAGTCGCCGGCCGCCTCGCTCGCGAACGCGCCGACGAAGATCGCGCCCGCGTTCGTGATCCGCGCGGCGACGTGGCGCGCGTCGGCGAGCTGCAGCTCGAGGTGCTCGGGCGCGTAGCGGTTCGAGAAGGCGATCGCGTCGTCGATCGTATCGACGACGACCGCGGCGCCGTGCGTGGCGATCGCGGTCCGCGCGATCTGCGCGCGCGGGAGATCCGCGAGCTGATGCTCGAGCGCCGCGTCGACGCGCGACGGCAGCGACGGATCGGTCGTCACCAGGATCGCGCGCGCCTCGACGTCGTGCTCCGCCTGCGCGAGCAGGTCGGCGGCGATCCACTCGGCGCGCGCGGCCGAGTCCGCGATGATCAAGACCTCCGACGGACCGGCGACCGAGTCGATGTCGACCTCGCCGTAGACCTGGCGCTTGGCGGCGGCGACCCACTGGTTGCCGGGCCCGACGATCTTGTCGACGCGCGGCACGGTGCGCGTGCCGAACGCGAGCGCGCCGACCGCCTGCGCGCCGCCGATCTCGAACACGCGATCGACGCCGGCGAGCCGCGCCGCGAGCAGCGTCTCCGCCGACGGGCCCGGCGTGACCATGATGATCTCGCCGACCCCGGCGACGCGCGCGGGGATCGCGGTCATCAAGACGCTCGACGGATAGCGCGCGGTGCCGCCCGGCACGTAGAGCCCCACGCGCGCGAGCGGCGTGATGCGCAGCGCGAGCCGCACGCCGCCGTCGTCGACCTCGAGATCGTTCTCGTGCTGGCGCTCGTGGAAGGCGCGGATGCGCGCGGCCGCGACGTCGAGCGCGGCGTGCACGCGCGGGTCGACCTCGTCGGAGCGGCGGTGCCACTCGTCGCGCGGCAGCTCGTAGCTGCCGTGGGTCGGCGCGCGCTGATCGAAGCGCTCCGTGTACTCGCGCACCGCCTCGTCGCCGCGCGCGCGCACCGCCGCGAGGATGTCGCGCACCGCGTCCTCGACGTGCGCCGCGAGCACCGTCGATCGATCGAGGAGCGCGCGTGCGGCCGGATCGCCGGGGCTGAACGTGCGGAGGAGCGTCATCGCGGAGAGCTTACGCGCGAACCGCGGTCAGAGCCTTCACAGATAGATCCGGCACTTCTTGCAGTAGAAGCGCAGGTGCTCCTCGTTCCACATCGTCGGTGAGTCGCACTGCGGACACGCGGGCACCGGCCCCGCCGAGGTCGCGACGATCGGAGGCGGCTTCGATCCTTCCGGCATCACGCGCGGCGATGCGCCCGTGCCTGTCGGGATCGCGGGCGGCTTGAACGGCGGCGGCAGCGACGGCGGCTTCGTGCGCGGCAGCGGCAGCGGCGGAAGCGACGCGGGCTTCGCGCGCACCGGCGGCGGCGCGGGCGGGAACACGACCGGCTTGGGCGCCGGCGCCGGCGTGCCTTGCATGTCGTCGGGCGGGAGATCCTTCTCGGTGTCGGCGCGCACTTCCGACGCAGGTGGCGGCGGCGGCTTCGTCGGCGGCGCGGGCCGCGCCTTCGGGATCAGCAGCGCCGGCGGCACCGCATCGCGATCGGTGTGCTCCTCCGGCGGGAACATCCCCTCCGTTCGTCCTGACCGAAGGTCCGAAGGACCGGAGTCGAAGGACGGCGGCTTCGCCGACGCCTCGTCTTCCCCGAACAGCGCGCCGACGTCGAAGTCCATCCCGCGTGGCGCTGCGACGGGCCCGCGTGGCGCGTGCGCGTGCACGCGCGCGGGCGCGCGCTCGCGATCCGGCAAGCGCAACAAGATCGATCCGATCACCGCGCCGCCCGCGCCGGCGGCGAATGCCCACGCGGCCCAACCGATCTCGCCCTCGACGCCCGTCATCCCCGGGCGCATCACGATGAACACCGCCGCGCACACGCCGGCCATGCCGCCGAGGAAGCCCGCGGCTCCCGCCGCGCCGCGCGCCGAGGCCTTGCCGCGCGACATCGCGCCCGCGCCGGCGATCACCGCGCAGAGCGCCGCGAGCGCGCCGAAGATCGTCGCGCCCCAACCCGCGCCGCCGAAGATCGCGTCGTGCGCGAAGGTCCCGCGCGACTTGCACGTCACCGTCGCGCTGGAGTCGCAATCGGTCGTCGTCGTCGCGGTGCAGCGCGGCTTGCCGCTCGCGCTGTGCTGCGTGAAGCAGACCTGCTCGCTGCGCAGCCCGATCGTCACGTCCTGCGCGCCGCCGGCGGTCGTCTGCCCCGCCCACCACGCGGACGTCACCAGGCCGGCTACCAACAGCCCGGCAGCGGCGATCGCGACCACGGCGCCGAGCAGGCGCTCGATCATCTCGACGAGCGTATCACGATCATCAGCCGCGGCTCGGGGTGGCTCGGTCCTTCGGACCTCGACCCTGCCCCTCTTCGCCGCGGCATCACTCGCGCGCGAGCGTGACTCGTCCGCCGCCGGCGCTGCGCAGCGTGTCGATCGTCTCGACGGCGATCTGGTACGGAAGCTCGGGCTGCACGTCGAGGACGATCATGCGGCCCGGGTGCGCGTCGAGCAGCGGCCGCACGGTCGGCGCGAGATCGATCAGCAGCACCGTCGTCTCACGCCCGTCGGCGTCGATCGAGACGTTGCCGTCGCCGTGCACCGCGACCGTGATCGGCGGCAGCCCGATCCCCGTCGCGTCGCGATCCGGCAGCGACACCTCGTGCTGCTTCATCAGCACGGGCGCCGCGACCAAGAACACGATCAACAAGACCAGCACCACGTCGACCAGCGGCGTGATGTTGATGTTGGCCCTCGCTCTCGCTCTCCCAGCCGGTGACGTCGAGATCCCCATACGAGCATCATCGACGAGCACCGCACAGGAACCCATCGCACGACGCTATCGGTCGATCACGCATCGCGACCGCGGTCGCAGGTGCGTGTCGCACGCATTGTTCTCCATCGGAGAACGGCGAGTTGCCCTGCGACACGCTAGTGCGTTCTCGCAGCCTCGCTACGGTGTCCCGTATGAAGCTCTACTACTCGCCCGGTGCTTGCTCGCTGTCGCCGCACATCGTCGCGCGCGAAGCAGGCCTCCCGATCCAGCTCGTCCTCGTCGGTCGCGACAAGCAGCTGCCCGACGGCCGCGACTTCCGCACGATCAACCCGAACGGCTACGTGCCCGCGCTCGAGCTCGACGACGGCACCGTGCTCACCGAGGGCCCCGCGATCGTCCAGTACCTCGCGGATCAAGTCCCGGAGCTCGGGCTCGCGCCGCCGAACGGCAGCATCCAGCGCTACCAGCTGCAGTCGTGGCTCAACTTCATCACGACCGAGCTGCACAAGACGTTCAGCCCGCTCTTCAACCCGAAGACGCCCGACGCGTTCAAGACGATGACGCGCGAGAAGCTGACCGATCGCTTCTCGTTCGTGAACGAGCAGCTCGGCAAGGACGGCCGCCGCTACCTCACCGGCGAGACGTTCACCGTCGCCGATGCGTACCTGTTCGTGATCCTGCGCTGGGCCGGCGCGATGGGCTTCGAGCTGACTCGCTGGCCCGCGATCACGCGCTTCATCGCCGACGTCGCCGCGCGTCCCGCCGTCGACAGCGCGCTCGACGCCGAGAAGCTCAAGAAGGCGGCCTAGTCACTTCTTCGGGTGGTACTTGTCCCAATCCGGCGTCGGGTTGTCCGGATCGTAGGGCGCGTTCTTGTCCGGCTGCTCCTCCGGTCCCGGCGGCAGCGGCCCCTCGAGCACGCCGCCTTCGATCAGCGACGGATACCGCTTGCCGTAGTCGCTGACGACGTCGCCCGGCGCGTCGATGCGGCCGCGCCCGCCGATCTTCACGACCGCGCCCGACGCGGCCCACATCGCCCACCACTCGTCGTGGCCGGCGATCGTCACGACGCGCACGCCGCCGATCTTCGCTTCGTCGACCTGGTAGCCCGCCTCCTGCGCGAGCCGGCGGACGAAGCGCACCATCTCGCGCAGCACGCCGTCGGGCTTCTGGTACCGGGTCACGAAGACGTTGACCAGGTCGGTCGGACCGAGCCGCGTCGGGTGCTCCCGCTCGGCGCGGTCGTTGACGTAGGTCGCGGTGTAGGCCTCGGCCTTGTTGTCCTTGACCCAGACCTCGACGTCGAGCAGCGGCTGGAACCTCCGGAACTTCCATTCGCCGAGGTCGCTTTCCATCACGCCGCGCGGCGGCGGAGGTGGGTGACCGCCACACGCGACCGCGAACGCCACCACGATCACGAACGCGAGCCACCGGGGCACACCCGTATCGTACGTTGACTCGCCCGTCGCCGTCGATATAGTCCGCCAGATCCAATGGCGAGCCATCTCTTCACCAGCGAATCCGTCACCGAAGGTCACCCGGACAAGGTCTGCGACGCGATCTCCGACGCGGTCCTCGACGCGATCCTCACGAACGACAAGTCTGCCCGCGTCGCGTGCGAGACCTTCACCAAGACCGGCTTCGTGCTCGTCGGCGGTGAGATCACGACCTCGACGTACGTCGACATCCCGAACATCGTCCGCAAGACGGTGAAGGAGATCGGCTACGACAGCTCGGACATGGGCTTCGACTACCAGACGTGCGGCGTCTTGGTGGCGATCGAGCAGCAGTCGCCCGACATCGCGCGCGGCGTCGATCGCGGCGATCCGGCGAAGCAGGGCGCCGGCGATCAGGGCCTGATGTTCGGCTATGCGTCGGACGAGACGAAGGAGCTGATGCCCCTTCCGATCCAGCTCGCGCACAAGCTCGCCTACCAGCTCGCGCAGGTCCGCAAGGCCGGCAAGTTCGACGGGCTCCGCCCCGACGGCAAGACCCAGGTCTCGGTCCGCTACGAAGACGACAAGCCGGTCGCGATCGACGCGATCGTCGTGTCGACGCAGCACGATCCCGACGTGAAGACGAAGGC
>Ga0310811_10005855_pt1 | contig 15633 bp, 18 predicted proteins | sample YCmetagenome_FD_207642 | JGI IMG/M metagenome (GOLD analysis project Ga0310811, IMG submission 207642) | Soil microbial communities from experimental microcosm in Duke University, North Carolina, United States - YC | ecosystem: Engineered > Artificial ecosystem > Soil microcosm > Unclassified ...
GACATGCTTACAAACATATCTGAGTGGCTCTCTGATGTAATCAAGTGGCTGAAAAATAGAAAGAGACTGGAAACTGATGGAAAACTACAAATACAAGTAAATAAATGAATCAGAATAGGAAACTAAACTTATGATAGTGAGAAAGATATCCTTGTATACTTCTCTAATCATCTCCTTCTATATTCCTTATCACATATGTCATGGTATGGAGTTCATACCATGCATGACACCGGGCCACTGCAGCTCGTCAGACTCACAAAAGGAAGATAGGTGATGTCGATGGCAACCAAGACATTGACAAGGAAAATTGTGATGTACTTCTGAAACCTGCTCTGGTTGTAAAGTGCATCTGCTGGGAGAAAACAGGTACCAACTGGCAGACAGTTCTTGACATAATCAAGTACGGTGATGAACAAAGGGAAGCATCGACTTGAAGAAAGTCCGATAGCATGGAAGAGTTAAACCATGACAGCCGCATTCTGAACATTGTTCTTATAGCATCAGGTTAACCTAAGGTTGTGCCACTGGTAGTGGTGACACATGAGTAATATCTATGCGAGTTCATTGGCCAGATACTCACTACTACTAGGTCACAGTTCCCACTACTTAATGTTCTCTCTTCGAACCCGCATCACCTACGTCGAGCATGCTGTACTTATTTGAAGCTCAACCACGCAAAGGGCAAACCTTGGTGTGACACTCTACTCATGATGTCTGAAGACACCTTCTGGACTCTGAATGATAGTATGGGTGGTGATACCAATGTAGAAGTCGACACATGGGTAGTGAAGGGCGAGGCAATTCTAACTTGTGAGGAGTGAGAAGACGCAGTCACACGCTCTTTTAAATGGGCATTTAAGAGCAGGGGTTGCAGAGACTGGCAGAAATGTAAGTTGCCCCTTTGAATCTGAGTGTTCAGAACTCTAAATTGCTGCAGCCAAAGATTAATGCAAGGTTCTCAGCATCTCTAGGGATGCAGACGCGAAAACTATCAAGAAAGCCTTTCAAGACTTACGTTCACATTTCATGCGTCAGAGTTGAAATAGCACAAGAACAACGATGCAACCCTCTATCCCAAGCAAGATCTGCAAAGACCAAGACCAATCGTGACAGAAACAGGCACTGAAGAATGGGAGATAGAGCACATCCTTGACCACCGACTTGTGGCTGTGGGTGGCAATATCTCATTCGCTGGCGTGTTTACAGACCAGAAGCAGACATCTGGATTGCCAGACACGACGTTTAAGATACAGAAGCACTGCAAGAGTTCAACGAGATGCTCAATTCTTCAGAGGATGGGAGGTGTAAGCTCGCTGCTTACTACATCAACAGTCAAATACACGGTTTTGTTCTGTTAATCTGTGACTGATTCGTTTAGTGTTTCCCACCACCATATAACTGTTTGCAGGTTTGTATCGCTGACATAATGAAGCGGAGTTCCAAACACTTACCACAATGACGACAACATGGCCAAATACTTCTAGTTCTTAATCGTCATCCCTGTTTATGCACAACGTGGTCTAGTCACTAACTCCGGAGATTTCCTCCCCTGCTTGCATTAGCATGAGTGATGGGATTAAGGCAATCTGGCCTTGCAGAAGCTTCTGCTGACACATCTCACACCTATGCCATAGCCTTCCACCTCTAGTAACATTGTGATTTAAGGCTGTCTGGCCCTGTGGGAGTGTCTGCTCCTGCATATCACATCTAGGCAATGGCATTACCAGTGTCATTCAAGGCTGTCTGGCCCTGCAGAAGCTTCTGCTGATGCATCTCACACCTATGTCATAGCCTTCTGCCTCTAGTAACATTGTGATTTAAGGCCGTCTGGCCCTGCAGGAGCATCTGCTCCTGCATACCACATCTAGGCAATGGCATCACCAGTGTGATTCAAGGCCATCTGGCCTTGCAGAAGCTTCTGCTGATGCATCTCACATCTATGCCATAGCATTCTGCCTCTAGTAACATTGTGATTTACTGTGGGGGCATCTGCTCTGTATATCACATCTAGAAAATGACATTCTGGCTCCCACTTATGTACTACCATTGTGATTTAAGGCCATCTGCCCCTTCAGGAGTGTCTACTCCCACAAATCATATCCAAGCAAAGACATCATGGCTCCCACATATGTTGCTGTCATGATTAAGGCCGTCTGGCCCTGCGGGAGTGTCTGCTCCCACATATCATATCTAGTTAATGTCTTCTGGATCCTGCCAGTATGGGGATGCTGTTTGTCCCTATGCTGCAACAGAGTATGGGGTACGCATGAGCTGACTGTAATGCCTTGCATGTGTAACGTAGTACCCTATAACATGACTATCTCCATGATCATCAAGCCGAAGCAGTGTCACGCAGCTGATTGAGCTTCTGGTCTACTATCATTTTGGACCCAAATTAGGACAGAACACGACTCACTGTTACCTCCATATTATCAGCTGTAAAATACTTCAAGCAAGTCTATGTCAGTCAGGGTTGCAAGGACTCGGACTTGAACGTCTGAGTAGTATAATGCTCTTTTTGAAGACTCTTTGGGTTACCCGCCTTCAAATTTTCTTCTTTATTCTGATAGTGTCTTGTAGTGCACTGGGGTGCTCTTGGGAAAGAACAACAGATAATCGAAGACTCAGTAAGCATCATGCAGCTTGTCATTTCTACAAGAGAGTCAGCACTCCTGCAAACCAGAGGAGACAAGAACATGCAAAAGAGGCGGTTGTATCAAATCTTCCCAATCCTTCAGTGAGTCACTGATTTTCCAATGCCACTGGCACAGAATCGAATGTCCAGTTCGACCACTCATATGTAAACCTAAGGGAATTTCAGTCGTTTGAAATGTGAGGGACCATCCATGTCTGAAGCCAGTTGCACCTTGCAGGCTTCTTATGCCAATGTCCATGGCTTATGGGTTATCCAGTGTCCCCCCTCTCGCAGACTCACACCTTCTCGACTCAGAGAAGCAGTTAGATGATCATATTGATGTTGAAATGGGGGGTATTTCTGGAGACAGGATGGACTACCATGATGCAGGTTCATGTTTATTCCAATGTAGCCACCATTTTCTGATATGTTTATAATTACCTTAATCTTTCAGAGCAAACAGCTCTCCCAACAAGACAAATTCCAAGGCCTTTGGATGATATCGAGCCTTTGCATGATGATCTGAATCATTCCGATAATGCAGAGATTCCATCAACTTGAAGTTTGGCACCACTTCCAGCCCGGTCTAGAATCCAGCGTGTTCTTTTGACACTGAGAGATACACTCCAGACCACATTCAACTTGTTTGGACTCTGCTGAATATACCCTCATCGGTTTTCTTTTGAGCCAGATAAATTCATTCCATCCTCGCTACTCACAAGAACGTCTCCAACAGTTCTCCAGGACACTGATTCTCCACTAAAGATTTTTGCACCACCTTATCCCTTCCCTAATATGACTATCTACCGGCTCATGTCCTGGATGAATTCAGGTAGCAACCTGGTTTCCAAAACGAAAGTATCACACCTTGTCAAGGATATCATGCTGGCACAGGATTTTGACCCTCAGCATCTTGAGAACTTCTCTGTGAAGCAAAGCTTGCAAGAACTAGATAGAGATAAGAACGGCAAAAAAATCATCTTTCCAGATGACTGGATTCAGACTAGCATTGTCATCGACATTCCAACGAAGTCCAAGGAAGATGGCCCTCAGCCTTATAATGTTCCTGGACTCTACTATCACCCACTTGTCAAAGTAATACACACTGCATTTGCAGATATCCAAGCTCAGGCATTCCATCTTTTACCTTTCAAGTGGATGTGGAAAGATCCTTTGGACAGTCATGAAGAGCGGATATTCGACAAGCTCTACACTTCTGATGTTTGGCTAGAAGCTCAGGACAATCTTCACAAGCTCCCAAGGGAGCCTGGGTGTTCACTGGAATGTATAATTGCGGGTCTGATGCTCTTTTCTGATGCCACTCACCTCGCAAACTTCAGAGCGGTGAAGGCTTGGCCATTATACATGCATTTTGGAAACCTGACGAAATATGCATGATCGCAACCGCAATCAGGAGCATGCCACCTTGTAGCATTCCTACCTTCAGTAAGTCAATTAATGTCACACAATTGTCTACCTGCTGATAATGACAGCTTCCTGACAGCATGAAAGATGTTCTAAGTGGTCTATTTTGCATTTTGAAAACTGGCATGGCATCTCTTCATGTGCACTGCCACAGGGAGTTATTTCATGCATGCTGGGAGGTTTTGTTAGATGAGGACTTTCTTCATGCATATCGCCATGGTATAGTTCTCAAATGTGCTGATGGAGTGCTGCAAAGAGTCTTTCCCCAAATCTTTACATATTCAGCTGATTATCCTGAAAAGTACATTTTTTTATGGACTGTTCAACAAATTTGAATCATTCAGTAATCTACAGGGTTTTGATTGCGACTATTAAGGATATGGGTTTGTGTCCGTGCCCTCACTGTCTCACACCGAAAAGCTGCTTTAGTTTCCTTGGACTCGCAAGGGACATGAAGAATCGAATGGACAATGTACGAGTATATGTTATGGCAAAGGTTGTGAAGGCTTGCAAGTTTATCCATAGTGGAAATACTGTTGACAGTGTAAAAGTAGAACACAGCCTTGGAGAGGGTTCATGGGTGCCTGTTCTTGTAAGCACAACCATTGTTGAGAAGCTCAGACCATTCGGGCTTGACCCATTCCGCATGCTTGTTGTCAACTTCATGCACGAGTGCGAATTGGGTACCTGGAAAGGACTATTTTTGCACCTTATTAGGCTACTTTATGCAATTCCCAGTGGTAGTCAGCTTGTTGCAACCCTCAACCAGAGGTACAAGGAGTCCATGTGGAGTATCATTACCTGCTAATGAGTCATCAATTCTTGATCTTACTGTAGATTCCGATAAGTCCTGACTTTCGGTAATGGCATAATTCACAAGTTTTCAAATAATACCTCTGAGATTAAGCGATTAGCCGTGCACAACTTTGAAGACATCTTGCAGGTTTGTGAGTCATATATCTTCTATGTTCTACTGGCTGATATGTTCTTAGTGTGCCATTCCAGTCTTTGAAGGGCTTTTTCCCGCTGACCATGATGTGGTAGTCCAGTCTTTGCTGTATTGATTCGCACAGTAGCATGTGCTCGCCAAGCTTAGGATTCATTCGGAGTCCACTGTTGTTTTTCTTGAAGAAACATTCAAAAAACTATCTCAGAAGCTCCTAAAATTCCAAGCCTACACCTGCACATATTCAATACTGTGGGATTACCTAGAGAGAAAACAGCTTGCCAGTGAAAGGCTGCCCAATGTTCTGTTACCAATAATCCCAGTACGGAATCAAGCAAGGTGAGGCAAAAGAAGCTCAATCTGACGACTTATAAGTTTCATGTGATGGGAGATTATGTGAGAATGATTAGGCTCTTTGGGACCACAGATTCATTCACTACTCAAATCGTAAGTACTATCTGCATTCACACTATATACCTAAAGTTAAGTTTGTCCAGGGAGAACTTGCTCACAGAGCCCTGAAAGCATTTTATCCACTGACCAGCAAATTAGACACCCCTGCGCAGTTAGCTAAGCACGAGTATAGATGTTGTGTACTACAGCAGGTGAAAGAGATAGGAGGTATATCCTCCTCTGACAGTCAGCCATGAGCCGAAGCCCCACCAGCGATATCCTCTCAAGATCATCATCATATCACGACTACTCGGAACAATTCAATAAACATTTTCGTGTTTCTTCATGAACACGAGGGTGATCCGGCTGTCAAGGTAAAAGTAGCATCACATTTTGGATGCACCACATACTTTGCTTACAGCAGTTGTCAGAATTTCATGCCAAAACTGAAAGATCATATCCTTTATAGGTTAGGGGAGCTGGACATCAGCTATTGTGACCACAACTTTACAGACGAGCAATGTAACTCCGTGATCATCCCAAACAACACAATATACTCAGTCCAGACCATGCAAGTGCACTATACAACTTATGACTTGAGGCAGGAGTATGACACCATCAACCTCCGGACCCACGGTGATGTTATGGTGCTATCAGGGGAGACAGCGCCCAGACACCCATATTGGTATGCCCATGTATTGGGTATATATCATATGGAAGTATGGATCTGATCCAGGGCAAGTCATTTGAGGAGCACATTTGCTTCCTGCATTTGCGTCAAAACGTGGCACGAGTTCCCTTCACCATGGAAAATCATTGGCACATCCAAGGGGAGAGTCAGATGACTGGGAAGAACACTATGTTGGAATGTAAGTGTGAATAGCCCTTCCCCTGGTGCATTAATCCTCATGTGTTTGAGCTAGATTTGTTGATAGAGATATGTTTATGTGTTACACTCACTTTGGTATTGGGCATTCAGCCATGCTCTGGAGGATCGCCCGAGGCTCTCTCGGCTCTCATTCCATAGTAAGGGCCGACACCATGGACATCATAAGCATCAAAGAGGATGCGGCCAGTGGTGATGAGGGTGATGATGATGTCGAGTGTCTTGAAGAATGTGAGGATGAACCAGAAGATGATGACACCAAGAGTTTTGACTTGGAGGAATGTGATGACGACCTTAGTGATTGAAGTTTGTTTCTAAAATTCCCTCTAAAATATGTATTTCATAACTTTAATTCCACTCACGCAAGCTTTCAAAGCTGGCCGACTTTGGTTCGAAGAAATCCCCTGCCTTGATCTCAACATGTTGTGCTCAGATCGCTGTTTCCCTTCATCAACACCAAAAATCAAAATGTTTAGTAAAGACTCCTGATCAAATATGCAGAACGAGGGAGTAGAAAATGGCATTCTGGCTGAATGCCTGATGTTGCAAAAATTGGAGTTGCACAGCGCAGCCATACCTTCATATGAGAGTGTTGTCAAACGCTGTCCAATCAGACTCATTGGAAAATGTGTTAGCATTGGAATGTTTCTGAGTAAATAAGTAAAAACACCCCCTCATAAAACCCACTAACACTCGCCCATTCATTAGTCAAAAAGCCACATCCTATGACAGGTACATCTCCAACCTGAGCAACAGGGACCTCGTCCATAATAATGTCACCTGGTTGAGGTGCATGTACAAACTGTGTGGCATGGGCCCAGTGCGACCCAGAGGTGAAAAGGGCCAAGGAGTCAGTCCCTATCACACAGGTAGCCAGAATGGTAGTAGGAAAGAAGCGCAGACTACTGTGCCGTGACAGCCTGGTGCACATTATGAATCATGTACAAACATCATTCACGTTCATATTGTGACAATAATAAATATTTTGATATATGGACTTCTCTGTATCCAGCCCAGGTTGAGCAGGAATCAATGGGTTGAGTAATTTGAAGGTTGCCGCGTGTAGCACTACAATGTGCGTGTTGCATCATACTCAGGGGGATCTCGACTGGAGGTACCCATGCATTGAGAAGTTGATGGTGCAGTTGTGGGTTACATTTTGTAGATTACAACAGTGGCTCAAGAACTAATGGCAGAAGTTCGAAGTGATCACACATGGCCAGCAATTGCTGCCAGCCTGGCAGTTGTTGAACTTTCACTGCCAAGATCACTTCACAGGTTCACTTCACATGTGACCTTCAGGTCTATATTCAAATGGAGTCCAATATCTGAATCAACTGTGACCACTGGCTGCTTGCTGTCTAGCTATGTACATATAATCACCTTTTCATTCCTTAAGGCATAAACTAACAGTGATGACAAATTTCAGTGCAATGGAATTATGCTTTCTTCCCAACAATTATCAACACAGTAGTATCATTAGCACTGCATGTTCTTGTCATTGTTGCTATGGACGAGTCCATGATCTTCTTCAGCCCAAAACCAAATCTGCATCTGGAAATACCCGAAGCTGAATATGCCAATGGTGGCATCTTTGATGGGGCATGTGCAGTGGGTACTAGTATGAGTCCTGATGGTGAGTCTTTTATTCTGGTTGTATCACTTCTGTGTTATGATGGGCGTCCAAGTCACAGTTGGGATTGTAATCAACGGTGCCGAGATGAGATGCTAATTTATGTTCCTAGGCAGGGCGATCATGACGGGTGTGGGAGATGAAATGCTTAGGTTCTGGAATGTGTTTCCAAAGAGGTAGGGTGGGAGAAGTAATTTGCTCGAGGCTATTGAGGGACTCTGAATCACACATGACGGATTCCAAAACTACGCATCGCATCTAGGGAACTCGGTGGATATTACACATGGTGTTTGGCTTAAACGCCACATTCCAGATGTCATGCTCTCGTCTATACACTATCTGCAAGCTAACATTTATGCACCACATCATGGCCTATGCCTCCCAACCACACCACACTACTGCATCACTCACTCACCCATATCAAACCAAAAACCCATCAATTTCAACAACCCAACCCAACCACAACCCACCTATCAGTGCATATATGCACCCAGCCGATCTACTCTGCATGCATGGTGTACATGTGAAGCTCAAGTCTCAATCATGCACTATTATCATGGACTTGGAGTCCTTGATTGCAGTTTTACATAAATACCAAGTCAGAGACAGCATCCACTATCAAATTCAATCATCATAGTTAACACGCTTCCTCCTGCCAATCCAATCTCTGTTTCATCATCCCCTACTGAGGCACACCTCTTTCTTAATCCAATGCCTCCTCCATCAGTCATTGCACCAGCCCGTCTATCAAATTCTGGTCCAGGCCAACTGCTGCACTGCTGAAGATGCTCAAAGACAATCACGAGCCCAGCCATGTCTTTTTCATTTACTACAGTTTTCACAAGTATGTGCTTATAAAATGACATCACAGAACCTCCCTAACACACCATTCAGCCATGCATCCCACCACTCATTAGCCATTTGGGCCTTTGGTGAATCTAGCCCTTTGATCGCAGCTGCATGTAAGGACACTCACCTCAATCATATGTGCAATGCTTCCCAGGCACCCAACTGTGTAGTGATTTCAGATGATGACTTTCATAATTACATCGGCAATGAAAAGTAAGCCTGGATATCTCCTACATCTCAGTCAAAATAACTCACAAACACAACCCAGTTATTATAATGCATACTGGACTATTTTGACAAAGTAGTTCTCACCCCAGGCGCTACCATTTTGAGCACCCTTGAAAGTACAATGTCAATGATTCTCTTGCATCAGGAAAGCAGCAGCCTGAAATGCTTGACCACTTCATGAAAATCCTCATTCGCCCCATTGTTCACACTGACTATGGCGCAGTGTAAGGAACATCGCATCTACCTATTGATTTTGAGGTCCTACAGGCTCAAACTCCAATGCTCGAATCACCACGTCCAGAGCGCACGCTTTAGCATGCTCGCACGCCTTGCACCTATCTCCACACACCGCGTTCACTTCAGACCCAAGCATGTGCCTTACATATAGTTACATACATACTAATTACTCAGGACTGCACGCTATTTGGCTCGGTACCACGCGCCTTCACACTTATAGATACAATATATAGAGACCTTACTGGACTTTTAGTTCACACACTTTGCACACTCCCCACTCCTTAGCCATAGTTAGACTCTAAAAGTACCAAATATACAATTGGATTTATCACATATCTGCGTTCACGACGACCCATGCATATAAACCAACATGTGCATTGTGCCTTTCGCATTCCCTGCGCCTTTGAGCACCCTCCCTTGTTGCAAGAGAGTCCCTTGCCCATATTCTGAGGTTCTCCCTCTCAGTAGCTGTCCTACGGGTCGAGTATATATCTCATGCCTGGGTCTTACTGCAGAGTTTCCCCATACCCAAAACCACCTTTTCATCCCTGTAGTTGAGCCTCACCCTTCAACTGGAGCTCACCATGAGGGACACTTCTGAGACAACAGGTCAGGTACTCAGGCCCAATGATCGCAGAAAAGCACGCAAAGATGCTATCACCGCATTTGATAAAGCGATAGAATCCACACTTCCAGGACCTCTATTCCTTCCCGCCTCGCACGTACACACATGTAACGTATCTGAACCCCTGCACCCACACACATCACTCATAGAGTGCACACGCCTGCAACCTGCATCGCCAATCATGCCTTCGCCAGAAGACTCAAATAAGGAAGACTCATCAGACGAGTTTGAAGCTGTGGACCACCCAAGAAGCCAACTGCCTGGCGCGTTTTCCATATGCCAAACGAGCTGCCTTTCATTTCTTCAAGCTTATCCCTCCTGACTGAATTATCCGACCAGAGTAGCACTTCACCTCAGGCACCAACAGAACACGTGCGCATAACTACGCCTACTGAGCAAAACGCACCAGAGATCAAACAAGAGTCGTTTGAAATGCCCCACATGCCTAACTCAATTCCTGGAGGAAAGATCCTCTCAAACCTGCCCTTTGCATACGTGCCTCCTACATCGACTAAGCCTATTGCCTTCACGCCTACAATAGCACAGCACTCCACCATGTCTACAATGCCTTACAAAATGCCCTTCCACGGTACTGACCGCACGCCTAAATTTGATGGGACGTCGGACACGCTCACCAAGTTCATTGACGCATACGAAGAATGTGCGGACAGAGCAGGACTGCAGGGGCTTGATAAGATCAAAGGAATAATTAAGTACCTTGAACGTGAGGACCGAGAACTATGGGCAGGCTTACCTGAAGCGCAGACGAGCGATTACAATGCATTCATGAAAGAGATCAAAGTGATGTATCCGGGATGGGATGGGAAAAGGCGATATGCGCCCACGGACTTACAAGTGCTTGCACACGAATACGTGCAAAAGCTGATGTTTTCAGGCCAAGAGCTAAGTGCCTACCTATGTGCATTTAGGAAAATTATGCAGCTGCTACTAAATGAGGAACATATTGGAAAAGCGGAGTGCAATCGTATATTCATGGAAGGTATCCCTAGCGAGGCACAGGCGCCTATCTGAACGCACCTTATGATCAAGCACCCAGATCACTACCCTCAAGATCCATACCTGTACATGCAAATATATGATGCAGGACAATTCATACTACCAGCAAATGTGCCTCCGCCAACCTCCACGCCTAACACGCAGGATGCGATACCAACACTCACTCCTCCAGCGCCTTTCACACATGAGCAGACGCCTATGCCAGGGACAGTCATTAAGCGCGAATATAGGCGCAAGGCATCTAGCTTTAACAACTGCGCCTTCTGTGGCAGTATTGAACACTTCTTTGTGCACTGTCTGGAGAGACAAAGGTACATAGATGCGGGGAAATGCAAGGTCCATGAGGAAACACGCAAACTCGTCCTACCCAATGACGACTTTATTCCTGGGTGCAGATTGATGAAAGACAAACTCGATTGATACTACGCCAACCACACTACGCAAGAAGTAAGGACGAGTGAAGGCATGACGGCTGGGTTATTTTACCGCGGCAATTCAGAGATCGACACCATAGTCGAGGTAGGGTCCTCCACGTGTGTACACATGATCACGCACACAGATGAAGAAGAAAGCAATGAAGATGAGACTGTGAACCTGATGCAAGAAGTGCTAGCGTACATCACTGCAAAGCGCGAGCAGAAACGTGGCGCGAAGGGAAAGACGGTGCGCTTTGATGGCATTGAGATACCGCCCAGTATGCGCCCGCGCCCACAGCCCGCCTCGAAACAGGTGACGGTTGAGGATGAGATTATCTTGCCAGAAGTCCAAGCATCAAGTTCAAAAGGCAAAGGATTGGAGGTCGCGAAAATCGCGCTGCATAATGTACCTGTCACGCGCTGCACCTGCACCCTCGCAATCAGCCCCATCATCCACCAATAATTCTACGTCCCCACAACCAATGCCTCTGCTATCTGCACCTACCGTGCAATCGACTACCTATCGCTACGCATTTGCATTAGAAGACAAAGAGGCTGACAAGCACATTGTCGAGTGCCTCCTCGATTCCAACCTGAATATCCCCGTACGAGAATTATTGGCAGTTTTGCCAGATGTTAGGCAACACTTCCGTGAGCTCACGACAAAGAAGTGCATTACGGTAGGCGCGGTCTCAGTGCACGAACTATCGGGACAGCCTGCCACGGACGCATGGCTCAAGCAATATGAAGGCGTGCGCTTACGAAGTGATGATGGCAAGATAGTTGCAGATCACTTCATGCCTTTACGCTGTATACATGCAACTACCATAGGAGGGCGCGCACTCACATGTGTCCTGGACCAAGGTGCCGAGGTAGTTGTCATGCCTAGGGAGGTATGGAAAGAGCTAGGAGTCCATCTGAGATCAGATAACAGTCTCAATATGGAGTCTGTCAATATGATGTGTGACTCGACATTAGGCGTGATCGAGAATGTCCCGCTTGACTTTGGCGCGGGGCCCATGTACTTCCAAGTGCAAGTGACCGTGCGCGCGAACTTTGACGTCCTCTTAGGGCGCCCATTCTTCAAGCTAACTGCATGCCAAACATTCGATCTACCCAATGGCAAACAGGATATTCTGCTAACCGATCCAAACGTGCGTAAGGAGTTGCGCATCCCTACCCTGCCTTGGGTCAAGCGTGTTCCACCCAAAGAATTGAAGCGCGCCAATAGCGTGCAGGTAGACGTCTCCAAGGAGGAGGATTTTGAATTGTCGATGATCTGCAATACTCGCGGGGAGGCGCCCATTTGCACTCATTCTTCCATCCACCTTCTTTAATGCATTCTAATTCGTATTTTCCCATTTCACCAACACAACGCTCCTTTTCACGCTTAGCACCTAACAGGCGCATCGCGCGCACGGAAGGCGCCTCTCAATATATGCTCCAAGCGCCTACGCTTCATTCACTTGCTGTACCCAATGCGCAGTACTCCGCATGTTATGTGCACCTTACATCCACACATTCTGTCCTAGATAAGGTGTCAATCAATGCTTTTAATTCCGTTTATGCTTTCAACCCTGCATGTCATGCGCTAGTATACAAGCCAGTCACTAAGAAAGTCAGAACTGTGCCTACTGCTATGCCTGCAGAGTATAGGGTAGTGCGCCAATTACCCGCTGACCCTTTAGCTGGTTTACCCTCTCTGCCCTCTCGCCCCCCAGAGTTTTGTCCAGGCACGCACTTTACGCATGAACACGCAGATAAACTAGATCTCAATCCCACCAAATGGTTATGGCCAGAAGAACTCAAGTTAGTGCAATGGCTTGTGCGTGCGCACGAACATGCTTTCGCTTGGAACACCTCTGAGCGAGGGCGCCTAAATGAGACATGTTTTCTGCCATACAAAATCCCTACAATCCCTCATATGCCTTGGTTGCAGTGCAATATTCCCATTCCTCCAGCTACCTTAGGAGAGGTAGTGCGCATAATAAAGGAAAAGATCGCATCAGGCGTGTACGAGCCCTCAATGGCCACCTATCGATCGCACTGGTTTTGCGTGGTCAAGAAGGATGGAAAGTCCCTGCACTTAGTGCACGACCTGCAGCCACTCAACGCGGTTACTATACGCGACACGTCGCTCCCGCCATTCATCAAACACCTTGCAGAATCATTCGCAGGTTACGCAGTATACAGTATGATGGACTTGTACTCAGAATATGATCAGCACGCACTTCACGAGGACTCACGCGATTTGATGACCTTTGGTATGCCTTTGGGACCACATCGCTTGACTACGCTCCTGCAAGGTCACGCCAACACTGTTCAGGTGTATCAAGGCGACACCGCCTTCATTCTTCAACACAAGATTCCAGAATACACGTTGCCTTTTGTTGATGACATCCCAGTCAAATCCGTGCAAACACGTTATCAGTGCGAGGACGGTACCTATGAGACCATCCCCAATAACCCAGGCATACATCGCTTCATATGGGAACATTGCATTGTGATCAACCGCATTCTACAGCACTTGGAGAACATAGGCGTGACCGTATCTGTGTCTAAGTTCGTGTTAGCAGTACCTACTGCTACCATGATAGGGCACAAATGCATGTTTGAAGGATGCATTCCCGAAGAATCTAAGGTCCAGAAAATTTGCGACTGGCCAGAGCCTACCAACCACATGCAAGTGCACGGATTTTTGGGGACTTGCGGTGTTTTGTGCATATTCATTCGCGACTTCTCGCGCATAGCGCGCCCCCTTCTTAACCTTACGAAGAAGGACGCGCCCTTTGTATTTGGCGCAGAGCAACGCGAAGCCATGCAGATTCTCAAGGACGCGGTATTAAGCTCACCCGCGCTTAAGTGCCTAGATTATGCGAGCGAGTGCGAAGTTATTTTAGCGGTCAATACCTCGAACATTGCCATTGGATTCATTCTGTTACAAGTAGGCGAGGATGGAAAGTGCTACCCAAGCCGATTCAGATCGATTGCGCTTACTGAAGTAGAGAGTCGCTATTCCCAAGTGAAGTTGGAACTATATGGCCAATTTCGCATGTTGCGTGCAGTGCACATTTTCATCTTTGGTGTGAAGAACCTTACAGTGGAAGTCGATGCGAAGTACATCAAGGGGATGATCAATAACCCCGACTTGCAGCCAAACACGACTATTAATCGATGGATTGCAGGGATTCTTTTATTCTCGTTCAAGCTCATACATGTATCTGCGCTAAAACACAAAGGCATCGATGGCCTCTCAAGGCGCCCGCCAGTAGAAGAAGACCCTATGGAAGACGGCAATTATGAAGATTGGATAGACCGCTGTGAAAGAATAATTTTTACTAGACTGAATAGACTAGTTCCACTTATCCTTAATTGCAAGGGAAGCTGAAACTTAAGGACTTAGTGACCTATAACGACCTTATGCCAACCCGACAACGATAGTGCACTGAGTAAGTCTGTAACTAAGTAGCGCGTTGGCGGGCAATTTTGAGAACTGTGGCGGGCAAGGATATGGTAGATAACCTGCTGGTATAAGGCGTGGTGATATGAGCGGAGTGAGTATTGGCAGGCAACGCGTTGGTGCTAAACGCAACTACAGGGAGGAGCGGATATTGGCAAGCAATGAGCTGGCGCTAGACGCAACTTCAGGGAGGAGCGGGTATTGGCAAGCAATGAGCTGGCGCTAGACGCAACTACAGGGAGGAGCGGATATTGGCAAGTAATGAGCTGGCACTAGATGCAACTTCAGGGAGGAGCGGGTATTGGCAAGCAATGAGCTGGTGCTGGATGCAATACAGGGAGGAGCGGGTATTGGCAAGCAATGCGCTGGCGCTGGACGTGACTTCTAGGAGGAGCGGGTATTGGCAAGCAATGCGCTGGCATTTGACGCAACAGGTTATAAGCGCGACCTTGCGAGAGTGAGGGCCTGAGTAGTAGTGCGCGACTGCGGGAACTTAATAGCGTGTGCGGACACAGAAGAACAATAGAATTTGAAGATTGCGCAAGCTATGAAAACTACTAGGTGACTCCGCTATACGACAGTTGCCTGTGGGAAGGGGAAGTAAGTAAGAACTATCAACTGCTGGTCCTTATATCATAGTGCGTGAATACACGGAAGGTGTAGGCGAAACTTGTAGCGATGTAAACGCGGCGCGTTGTATCTGTAGGTAAAATGGAGGATTGACGTTGCACGACACAGGGATACATGTAATAAGGTCTGCGCCAGTAGCTTTAGCGATGATAATCAATGGGAATTTACGCACCAGTGGAGGTAAGCGGGCATAGACAGGACATGGGGGAGCGCGATACCAACATCGGACCGGATTCTACGTAGGTGTGCGACA
>Ga0310811_10005857_pt1 | contig 15630 bp, 14 predicted proteins | sample YCmetagenome_FD_207642 | JGI IMG/M metagenome (GOLD analysis project Ga0310811, IMG submission 207642) | Soil microbial communities from experimental microcosm in Duke University, North Carolina, United States - YC | ecosystem: Engineered > Artificial ecosystem > Soil microcosm > Unclassified ...
TCGATCACCGGCGCCGGCTTGCCGTTCAATGACAAATGATAGGCCTTGAGCGCGATGGCCAGGCCCGCATTGTCGGCGATGTTCTCGCCCAGCGTGTTCTTGCCGATCACATGCAGGCCGGGCAGCGGCTCGTAGGAATCATACTGTTTCACCAGGGCGGCGGTGCGGGCATCGAAATTGGCCCGGTCCTCCTTGGTCCACCAGTCCTGAAACACGCCCTTGCCGTCATATTTGCTGCCCTGGTCGTCGAAGCCATGGCTGATCTCATGGCCGATCACCGCACCGATGGCGCCGTAATTGACCGCATCATCGGCCGTGGGATCGAAGAAGGGCGGCTGCAGGATCGCGGCCGGGAAAACGATCTCGTTGAAGGAGGGATTGTAGTAGGCGTTGATGGTCGAAGGCGTCATGCCCCATTCGGTCTTATCGACGGGCTTGTTGATGCGCGCGACATCGCGGTTCCATTCAAAGACGGTGGCGCGCTGGGCATTGCCCACCGGATCGTCGTGCGCCACATGAAGGGCCGTGTAATCGCGCCACTTGGTGGGATAGCCGATCTTGGGCGTGAACTGATGGATCTTCTCCAGCGCCTTGGCCCGCGTCGCCGGTCCCATCCAGTCCAGGGTCTGGATGTCGGCCTCATAGGCCTTGAGCAGATTGGAGACCAGAAGATCGGCCTTGGCCTTGGACTCAGGCGGGAAATAGCGAGCGACATAGAGCTTGCCCAAGGCCTCACCCATCTGCTGGTCGAGCAGATGCATCGCGCGGGTCTGGCGGTCGAGCTGCTGGGTGCGCCCTGTCAGCACCGTGCCGTAGAAGGAAAAGACCAGATCGTCGAACCTTTTGGGCAGATAGGCCGAGAAAGACTTCAGGTAATGCACGGTCAGGTAATCGCGCCAGGTGGAGACAGGCGTGTTCTTGAAGATGGTGGCCAGGGGGCCGAAGGCGGTCTTTTCCGCCACGATGACATAGCGCTCGCTGCCGTCCGGCCGCCGGAGCGGGATAGCGCTTTCGTCCTGACCCAGGAAAGCGTCCCAGCGGAAATCCGGCGCCAGGGTCTTGAGCGCGGAGGCCGGCATGGGATTGTAGATCTTGTCCTCGTCGCGGCGGTCGGCGCGGGCCCACGACACTTTCGCGATTTCCGTCTCCAGCGCCAGGATACGGTCGGCGCGGGCCTCGACATCGCTCATGCCGGCCAAGGTCATCATGTCGGCCAGATATTTGCGGTAGGCGGCGCGGGTTTTCACGATCGCGTCGTCGTTCGACAGATAATAGTCGCGGTCGGGCATCCCCAGGCCGCCCTGTCCGAGATTGACGGAATAGTTGTCGGGATTCTTGTCGTCCACCCCGACGCCGATATTGTAGATGCTCATGGTGGAACGCCGGACAGAGCCCATGGCATGGGCGACATCGTCCAGGGTTTTCAGGTTTGACAGATAATCCAGATCCTTCTGCACGGGGCTGAGGCCGCGCGCTTCAATTGCAGCCGTGTCGACAAAGGCGTCATAGAGATCGCGCAGCTTGCGCTCTTCGGTGTTGAGACGGCTGTAGGGCTGCTTTTCAAGATCGCCGACAATGACCTTGAGCCGCTGCTCGCTCAGAATCTGAAGGTCCTGGAAGGAGCCGGTCTGGGCGCGGTCCGGCGGAATGACGGCGGTCGACAGCCACTTGCCGTTCACGTGGAGGAAGAAATTGTCGCCCGCCTTGACCGAGGTATCCATGGAGGTCAGGTCCACACCCCACGCGCCGAACTTCAGCGCCGTCTGCGCCAACGCTGGCGAGGTAGCCAGCAAGGCGCCGCACAGGAAAGCCAGGAAACGGGTCATGCTTTTTCTCCGGAAGAGATGCGGACTTTAGGGGGAGGACTGGGGCTTTTCCACGGGGCCGTTTTTGGCTGTCTCGGGCGGTTGCTCGGCCGGCTCGACCACCACGCCCACGCCAACATTCTTGTCGCCGGCAGCCTTGGTCATGGCGACCGTCACCAGCACGCCCGGCTTGAGCAGATCCTTGCCGCCGACCGACAGGGCGGACACTTTGGCGCCCGGCTTGACCTGAATCACCGCATCCGCCTGGCAGGCCAGCGGGCTGGCATAGGCGGGCGGCGACGCCCTGCCCTCACAGACGGTGCGACCCGCCCCGGCATTGGAGAGCACCGCGCCCCGGTAATGGATGGTAAGGCTGCCATCGTTCCTGTCTTCCGGCGCGGTCGGCTTCACCGCCGTGACCGTGCCGTTGACCAGCAGCCGCTCGCCTTCGGGAAAGCGGCCCTCGCCGGTGCCGCGCAAAGCGTCCGCATAGAGGTACACGTCCTGGGCCGTCAGGCTTCCGCCCCGCCCTTCACTGACGGCGACGCCGGCATAATCGCCAACCTTGATCGCGGAAAAGGAGGACGGTGCGCTGCCGACATAGCGGGTCTCCTGTGTGACCGAAACACTGAAGTCCTCGCCCGCCTTGGCGCCTTTGGCGGGCAAGGTCTGGAGCCGCATGACCGTGCCGTCAAAGGCGGAAAGCTTTCCTTTCACCCGCAGCACAGGCTCAGCTGCAAAAGCCTGCGTCGCGGCAATCACCGCGGCGCAGGCCGTCAGGAACAGAAACGCTGATTTCAATGGCGGGGCTTCTGAAACTTGAGCATGAATTGGTTGGTCTTGCCGCGGACGTCGTTCTCGAACACCCGCTTGGTGCCGTCGTCGCTGGGATAGTTCAGGTCGTGACCTTCGGCCACCAGCTTGAAGCCGGCCGCTTCCACTTCCTTCTTGACGGTGGATTCCTTGATCCGGTGCAAGGTTTCGGTGACGTCGTCGCCCGCGCTCTCGGGCGCCTTGTGGTCGATGATCACGTAATAGCCGCCCGGCTTCAGCGACTTGAAGACCGCCTTGTTCACCTCATTGACGTCCATGGCGTACTGCTTGTTGTGCATGTCGTGATAGTTCTGCGAGGTCCACACCACATCCACCGGCTCTGGTGTCACGAGCTGCGGCAGATAGCCGTGGATCACGCCCAGATTCTTGTAGGTCTGCTTCAGGTCGGCGAACTGGTAGTCGGGGTCCTTTTTCTGGCTCTTCAGGCGTTCGTCATACTGGGTGCCAAAATAGGCATAAACACGGCCATTCGGTTCCACCGCCTTGGCGAAGATGCGGGTGAAATAGCCGGCGCCCGGCAGCATATCCACCACCACCTTACCCGGGCCGATGCCGGCAAAGGCCAGCATCTCGGCCGGCTTGCGGTTTTCGTCGCGGGCCGTGTCCGCGGCCGGGCGGCCAGTGTCCGCCACTGCCGCCTTCAACTTGGCGGTCGGCGCCGCCGCCATCACCGCCGTCGAAATCAGGAGCGCACTTCCCGCCAAAAACAAAAACTTTTTCATTGTCCCATTCTCCCCGAAAAATTGTTGTCAAAAATTGGTGCGACCCGTTTGGCGTAATATCAGGCCGGGACCTCGATGGGGTAGCCCGGCTCCTGTTTGGAGGCATGGATCACCAGCGAGCTTTTCACGCTGGCCACATTCTTTTCCGCCGTCACCGTGTCGGTGATGAAGCTCTGGAAAGCCGAAAGATCCCTGGCCACACATTTGAGGATGAAATCCACCTCGCCCGACAGCATGTGGCATTCCCGCACTTCCTTCCAGCGGCGGGTGCTTTCCTCGAAATGCTTCAGGTCGGCATCCTTCTGGCTGGCCAGACCCACAAAGACAAAGCCGGTCACCTCGAAGCCCAGCGCCTTGCCATCCAGTTCGGCGTGATAGCCCTTGATGAAGCCGGCTTTTTCCAAAGCGCGGATGCGGCGCAGGCAGGGCGGTGCGGTGATCTTGGCGCGGCGCGACAGCTCGACATTGGTGATGCGGCCGTTGGTCTGCAGCTCTGCCAGGATGCGCAGGTCAATGGCGTCCAGCTTGCGGGTATCCACGGCGTTCCTGCTGTCGGGGTTTATCCCATCTCCTTAACGCCAGCCCGCTTTTCTCGCAATAATATTTCTCGAATCGCCCCTTTGGCGGGCAGAAGCGTGCGCTGGCGCGGAACAAGATAAGCTTATGCACCGGCTTGGCTTTTGGGGCCGCTTGACCGGAACCGAGGCCATAACCATATGACATGGCCAGACCCGCGCGAGCCGCAAAGCAGAACCATGAGCGCCAAGCATTCCCCCACCAAGCATTCCAAAGTCATTATTCTGGGCAGCGGACCGGCCGGCTGCACCGCCGCCATTTATGCGGCGCGCGCCATGCTGGAGCCGACCCTGATCGCCGGCATCCAGCCGGGCGGTCAGCTCACCATCACCACCGAAGTCGAGAATTATCCGGGTTTTGCGGAAGCCATCCAGGGTCCGTGGCTGATGGATCAGATGCAGGAACAGGCACGCGCCCTGGGCACCAATTTCGTCAGCGACACGATCGCCAAGGTGGATCTGTCTCGGCGTCCCTTCACGCTCTTGGGCGACAGCGGCGATGTCTACAGTTGCGACACCCTGATCATTGCCACCGGCGCGTCCGCCAACTGGCTCGGTCTTCCCAGCGAAAGCAAGTTTCAGGGCTTCGGCGTTTCGGCCTGCGCCACCTGCGATGGTTTTTTCTTCCGCGGCAAGAAGGTAGCGGTGGTCGGCGGTGGCAATACCGCGGTGGAGGAAGCGCTGTTCCTCACCAACTTCGCCGATCAGGTGACCCTGGTGCACCGGCGCGACAGCTTGCGTGCCGACAAGACCAACCAGGCGCGCCTGAACGCCAACAAGAAGATCAACGTGCTCTACGACACCGAGATTGCCGAAGTGAAAGGCACCGAGACGCCCAAGGGCGTCACCGGCGTCTCCTTGCGCAACACCATCACCGGCTCGCTGCATGAACAGGCGGTGGACGGGCTGTTCGTCGCCATCGGCCATTCGCCGGCCACCGGCCTGTTCCACGGCCAGCTCGATATGGACGAGAGCGGCTATATCAAGACCGCGCCGGATTCCACGCACACCTCGGTCGCGGGCGTGTTCGCGGCCGGCGACGTGAAAGACAAGATTTACCGCCAGGCCGTGACGGCGGCGGGCATGGGCTGCATGGCGGCATTGGAAGCCGAAAGGTTTCTGGCCGGGACCCACGCCGGCGATCTGCCATTAAGCGCGTAAGAGCCAAAAGGGGGCTGTCATGGATTGGGATAAGCTTCGCATCTTCCACGCAGTGGCAAGCGCCGGCAGCTTCACCCATGCCGGCCAGTCGCTGGGCCTGTCGCAATCGGCTGTCAGCCGCCAGATCAGCGCGCTGGAGGACGAGATCTCCACGCCCCTGTTCCAGCGCCATGCCCGCGGCCTGACCCTGACCGACGAAGGTGAGCTGCTGTTCACCGCCGTCACCGACGTTTTGGGCCGGCTGGCGGCGGCGGAAGAGGCGCTCAAGAATGTCCATGACGCGCCGCGCGGAACGCTGAAGATCACGGCCAGCCATGGCATCGGCGCTTATTGGCTGCTGCCACGGCTGGGCGCGTTCCTGGCCCAGTATCCCGATGTGGATGTCCATCTGGTGATGGAGGACCGCGAGCTGGACCTGGCGCAGCGGGAGGCGGACCTCGCCATCCGGATGCGGGCGCCGGTCCAGGCCGACCTGATCCAGCGCAAACTCTTCACCGTCCACTATCACATGTACGCGGCCAAGACTTACCTCAAGGTCCATCCTGCGCCCCAGTCGCTGGAGGAAATTCCCGACCACACCATTATCGTCTATGGCGAGACGGCAGTGCCGGAAATCCGCGACATCAACTGGCTGCTTGAGGCGTTCAAGAAACAGGTAAAGCCGGACAGCAAGGGCCGCGTCATCCGCATCAACAACATCACCGGCATCCTGCAGGCGGTGGAAGCGGGTCTGGGGATCGGGGTGGTGCCGGACTATGTCGCCGCCCAGCACCCGGCCCTGGAACGGGTGCTGCCGGACGTGGCGGCGCCTGGCTTTGATGTGCATCTGGTCTATGCCGATGCTCTGCGCCAGTCCAAACGCGTGGCCGCCTTCCGTGACTTTGCGGTGAAGTCCTCAAAAGACTGGCAGTACTGAGCTAGGGGCTCGTACCCGACGGCGAGATCGGAACCGCATTGCTGTCGAAATGCGGCGTGGTCAGGGCGGCCGAACTGTTGCGGGACACCAGAATCCCGACCCCCGCCAGGATCAGCGCGCCGGTGCCCATCATCACCGCCTCGTTCCAGGCGCTCATGCGGGCGGCGCGGACGCCGGCCGGACGGCCCGCAGCCAAGGGTTCGGCCTGGACGGCGGTGGCGGACAGGCTGGCCGCGACCAGGACCGTGACAAGGATGCGCATGCGTGACGTGACCCGGCAATGACAGTGACGGTTTCTTTTAGCGGCGGAAACCGGGTTTGTCCCGCCTCTTGGGTGCTGGCCTAGTTAAAAACTTGGTGGCCTAAGTTGCTGCCCGGGCTGGCCTAATTCGCTAGATGGGATTCCCCAACAAACGGAGAACCCAATGAGTTTTAAAAACTGGAAGCGCGGACTGTACCGGGTTGACTGCCAGGCTATCGAAAACAGCCGGCATATCTATGGGACCTATAAGCTACCCAAAAAGCCGTACAACCCGTGGTGGGCTCGCCGGCGGCACCCAGGATGGGCCGCATACCACAAGAGGAAAGACTAGTCGGGCCGCTCGCGGGCGGCACCTTCTTGGTGTCTATACGACCCGGTGCACCACGTGCGCCGGGTCGTTTCCTTAGGGGGCGACCGAGCCCCCCGGGGCCTTCGTCCGTCCTGCGGGGAATGTCCCACCCAATGGCCGCAGGCCAATTTACTGAGCTCGGGACCTCGCCGTAGAGCGTTTGCGGACCAGCTTGACTGTCGTCCCGTTGCCCTCTGGCTTGGCCCCCAGAGCGTCTGTAGCTTTCAAGAAAGCCATACCGCCCCCCTCGTCCAATGCCCTTCGGATAGCAGCGAGATTGTTCTGAATTGGCGTCCGGATCTCGGACTCAAAATCACGGACGGTGCTCAAACCCACGTTGGCGCTTTTGGCCAATTCAGCCTGGGTCCAATTTAGCCAGCCACGGGCGGATCGACATTGAGCAGGCGTCAGCATAGCGGCCATTTCTGCCGGCAAAGATATTTCCGTCAAGGGCAACGATTTTCGTTGACGTCAGTTTCTATCGGTGGTTATGATCGACCTCAACTATATTAACTGACCACCATGAACATCTTATCCCAAGAAAAGCAGGCAGCGGTGATAGCCGCTCTTTGCGAAGGTGTCAGCCTGCGCACCGTAAGCCGCTTGCACAATGTGCACCGCGATACTGCAATGCGTTTAAGTGTAGCGGTGGGACAGGGCTGCACCGCGGTACACGGTAAGCTAATGGTCAACCTCCAAATCAACCGATTGGAGTTGGACGAGGTTTGGTCCTTCGTAAAGAAGAAGCGGAGAACAGTTGCAGCTGACGATCCCGATACGGTTGGTGACCAATACATCTATTTGGCCATGGACTCGACAAGCAAGGCGATATTGTCCTGGCTCGTCGGCAAGAGAAACTATCGCAATGCCCAACGCTTTGTGGACGACGTGCGGTTTCGCGTGCTGGGAACGCCAGAGATTTCCACCGACGGTTACACGCCGTATCTCAAGGCAGTGAACTTGGCTTTCGATGGCGAAGCGTCACACGGCATTGTCGACAAACAGACCGTGTTTCTGGCCGGCGATGGCGATACCGATGGCTACTATGCCAGACAACAGTTAGTGGCAGTAAAGCGAACTACCGTTAGCGGAACGGCGCGACATATCAGTACTAGCTATATCGAGCGGCAAAACCTAACCCTGCGAATGTCGCAGCGACGTTTGACGCGCCTATCTAATGGATTTTCCAAGAAGTACGAAAACCACTGCGCGGCCATCGCGCTATATGCGACTCACTACAACTTCTGCCGAGTGCACGAAACATTGCGGATAACACCTGCAATGCACTTGGGGGTGACGGACCATGTTTGGACGATATCAGAGTTCATCGAGGCAGCGCTGAGCAAAGGTGCTCAAATGCAGGTGAAAAAGGCACTAGGTCAGTTAAAGATTGTTCCAGGAGGAAAAAACTGACGCGTGCGGCGCTTCGGCCACGAAAGCCGGAGCAAATAATGAGGCGGAAAAGAGGACCAATGCAATCTCGGCCGGAAATTCCTGAACCACGAAAATGCGTCTTGTGGCGCAGTCCAGAACGCCTGGAAGACATCCATAAGCTCCTCGATCCGATCGAGACCTATTTGGATGACAGCCACCATATGCGCCGTCTAATGACCTGTCGCGAATGTGGGCAACTATATTTCTATGAATTTCTCGAGTTTATTGACTTCGAAAATGGCGAAGACCCGCAGTATCGAACCTACGTCCCCGTCACCTCGACGGAAGATGCAGCGCTTCTTTCCCACCTTCCCCGATGGGACCTTCTTCGGTGTGCGCCCGCCATTCACAGCAATTGGCCGAAGGAGCGAGACAAGGCGCACATCGCCTGGGTAGGCGGGCCCGGGGCCAAATGATGGTGGCGCAGGTGTCGCGCTGGGGCCAGGATGCTGCGCTGCCAATGGCGCCGGCCCCTAAGGCCATTAACCCATCCGCTGCGTGGCCCCGTGGCAATTTCCTTAAGAGGCATTGTAACGCTTGACCTACATATCATTCTGGCTTGAGGCGACAAATTCTGAAGACCCGCAAGCAAAAGACCTGGCGCACGATTTGCCAGACCCGCCCTCTGGCCGCTTTGGACCCTACGACCTGAAGAATTGGGCAAATCGGGAACGTCTCGAAATTGACTACATCGACAATTGTTGGCTCAGGGTCTCTGTCCAACGCGAGCAACTGGTTGAGTTCTTCAAAGAACTATATGGCCAGAAGGCAGACTTTCCCTTGGCGATTGTTGCGGCCTTGCCCGACGAGTGGGAATTCACGCTCGTGGCTGAAGAATTCTAAGCACGCGGTTTTTCGATCGGCAAATCAGTGGGGCAAACCTGCATCCACGGTAGTTTCTGAGTTTCGCTCACACGTTTTACCGACTTCAGTAGCAAGCATGTCGCCGAAATGATGATGTAACCCGTTGACTTCGCGCGGGAGTCCAGCCGAATTCGATGTCGCGGCGACCCTTGCTAGGGTCCAAGATATCTGCCGACGAGTTGTCCAGATCCATGCAACTCTGGATCAGCCGCTGACCTATTGACAGTGATCTGATAGCTGCCTTGTGGAAGATGCCATTGGCGACCAGACCAATCGGAAAGGACGCGCGGGTCGGCAACCACGGACACGCGTTGGGACTGCCCTGGCGGAAGCTCCACATTGCCCCACCCAATTAGCCTCTGACCGAATTTGCCTGCGCGATCGGTCACATACACCTGTGGAATGTCGCGGCCAGGTCGTGATCCGGCATTCGTGACGCGGAAATTTATATGCAACGTGTCGCCGCCCGTTACCTGCAAATCGTCGTAGGCGAAGTGGGTGTAGGTCAGCCCATAACCAAATGGGAATAAAGGCCGAAGTCCCTTTCGGGCATACCACCGATAACCGACATCGCCACCTTCTATATTGTAGTTCACATGCAGCGATGACCAATCGTCGTCATAAAGACCGTCCAGGTCAGGCCGCGGCTCCTGAGAAAGAGATTCTGGAAAGGTAATGGGCAGACGGCCGGACGGATTTACATCGCCAAACAAAATTTCCGCGATCGCCTGTCCACCTTTTATACCCGGATACCAAGCCTCCAGGACCGCCGCGGGCTTTTCGATCCACGGCATCGCTATTGGGCCACCCATTTCCAATACCACCACCGTACGCGGATTTGCGCTTGCCACCGCGGAAATCAAGGCGTCCTGATTGCCAGGAAGGCCTAGATCCGGAACGTCCGCGCTTTCCGTAGTCCACTGGGTGGCAAAGACGATTGCGACATCAGCCTTTGCCGCGTGCCTGGCGGCGGACTCTATGTAGCGACCATCCTCGAACGTTATCTTGGCTTGGGGTACGGTGGCGCGGATTGCATCCAGCGGTGAGCCGGGATGAAGCATGATTGAGCGCATGCCTCCGCCCTCTCCAACAACCCCCGCAGGGATGTTCACCGCTGGGCCCTGGGCGGGCTGAACTTGAGAAGAGCCACCACCCGACATGACTCCAGCGTTCGCGTAGCCGCCGATAACCATGATGGTCTTAACAGACTTTAGGAGAGGCAGAAGTCCATTGTTCTTCAGGAGAACAATACCAGAGCGAGCCTCCGAAAGTGCTGCCGCCTCACCCGCAGCCTGATCAAGCGCAGTTGCTTTTGGAGGATCATCGAACAAGTGGCTCGCGAGCATCGACGATAAGATCCTGGTGTTCATATCAGTTATACGGGCGTGGTATTGCGGATTTGTCGTGTCCAGCAGCCTGAGGGGAGCACCGAACCACTCCTTGGCGTCCAGCTCCTCGCCAGATTGCCGGTCCAGTCCCGCCAAGGCAAACTCCGTTGCGTAGACGGCGCCCCAGTCTGACATTACGAAGCCTGGATAGTGCCAATCCTCCTTCAGAACCTTGTTAAGGAGAAAATCGCTGCCACAGGCATAAGGGCCATTGAAGCGATTATAAGCGCACATAACAGCTCCGGGATGACCGCGTTCGATCGCGATTTCGAATGCTAACAGATCACTTTCCCGCGCAGAGGCGTTGTCGATTTCTGCATTCAAAAAGTGGCGCCCGGTCTCCTGCGCATTGAGCGCAAAATGCTTTACCGTCGCCATGACGTGCTGATCCTGGATACCTCGCACTGTTTCACCCGCCAGGATGCCCGCCAACAGGGGATCCTCTCCGAGGTACTCGAAGTTTCGACCATTTCGGGGATCCCGTGTCAGATCCACGCCACCGGCCAAAAGGACGTTCATCCCGTTCGCGCGGGCGTCTCTTGCAATCGCGGCACTCCCAGCATATGCGATCTTAATATCCCACGTTGACGCGAGCACCAGCCCTGACGGAAGGGCGGTCCCGCCCTTCACTCTCTGGCCGTTAATCCATGCGACACCAAGGCTTGCATCGCTTTCATGCAATGCGGGTATCCGCAGTCGCGGTATAGCGGGCGTATAGCCTGCCCCAGCCTCTGCGTCAGGTGCCAATTGTTTGTGTGTCCGATCGGGCCGCGCCCAAAAGCCGTGGAGCAGGATGTTACGCTCGTCCGGGGTCATCTGATCGACGAGTGCCGTAGCGCGCGGATCAACGGACTGCGCTGGCGCGCTAACTGAGAGGCATGCCCAAATAAGCGCTGGCGCTAGAACGAACCTCATAGTCGCTTGTCTCCGCAGTTAACCAGCAAATCTGGTGCATGGATCGGTCCCATAAACTTTGTCCGAGGCTTTGAAGCTTGAGAACACCCTCCCAATCCCTCGGATAGAGCGCTATTGGCGCGGGACGCGGGGAGTTTCCGTGTTGAACATATTGATCAGATTGTAGCCGCCCATAGCCAGCCGCACATTGGGGCCGGACGGCGCCTCCGCCGCCATCTCGTGCCACGACATGGGCGCGGCGTACAGCACGTCTCCCTCAACCGCATGGAATTCGCCGGCATTCTCGAACTTGCCGCTGATCTTGCCCACCTGCACGATCCACCATTCCGCGGGTCCAGGGTGCATATGCCCGAAGGTGCTGTGCGGATTGAAAGCGGCTGCGTTAGGTCCTGCACCGCCACCGCCCACATTGCCACGACCCGTCCCACATTTATTGTCGTCGGGATTGAGATAGCCCAACAAGGGGCTAACGAAGATGTGGTCGTCCAAAACCACCGCGCCCGGCTTGGCGCATTTTGCGATCGTATCTTCAAAGGTATTCCACATCAGCCGGTTCGGCGGGGTATATTCGCCAGCACGGTGTGGAAAGGAGACCTTCACGATCTTGCCGCCATTACTGGATTGCGGCTGCGGGCCGTCCGCGGGCCAGACCGTTTTATAGTTGGTGGGATTGACTTCAACCCACAGCGCATTCTCGCTGCCGCCGACATCGTATGAGAACGGCGTCGTCTTCATGATGTTGATGATGGCGCCGCGTACGGCGGTCACCGGCTCCTGGCCCTCGACCTTGAAATGCACCTCGCCTGCCACCACGACGAAGACCGTGGGCGTGTCAGGATGAAGCCGCGTGCTGAAATGGGTGCCCGGCGCAGCCGAGTTGTAGGTCGCATCCTGTTCGGGATCGAGAATGATCTGCTGGGACCAGTTGTTCTGCCCCTCATGCATCTTCTTGAGATCGGCCAAGCGCCACAGGGGGCGCATCGGCGGTTTGTAGACCCCGCCCTCAGTCTTGTTCACCCACCAATATTCGGGAGGACCGCCGCGACCGCCACCGCCTGGCGGCTGAGCTTGGCTCACCAGGGGAAACGTACCAATGACACTGCAGGCCATAGCGAGCGTAGATATTCTCGAAAGTAGGCGCATATCCCTCCCCTTTTTTCGACCTCATTGAAGGCTGATCCAAATTTTCCCGTTGGAGCCGCGGTGCATCGAGCTCAGGCCAGAATTCTATCCCCACCACACTTCGCCTGGCGCCAGGTGCGCTCGTACATAGTCTTCATTCAACTCAACCCCAAGTCCCGGCTTGTTGGAAATTTGTATATTGCCATCTTTGATGAAGGGCCGGTCGTAGATCGCGAACTTCTCCCAATTCTCCCAGAAGGCCTGCTCGCCGCCTGTGTGACCAACGTTGAATTCGTGCCCACGAAAATCGCGCATGGAAGCTGCAGCGTGCGCTGAGGCGAGCGTGCCAATCGGGCTCGCCACGTTGTGAGCGTTGGTAGGAATGTAATAAAGCTCCGCCAAGTCCGATATCTTCCTTGCTTCCAGGAGTCCGCCAGCTTTTGGGATATCAATTTGGACAATATTGGCCCCGTGATTGACGATGAAAGGCCTAAATCCCTGGCGCGTATAGAGATTCTCCCCCGTCAGCACCGGGATGGGGGAGGAAGCAGTCAGTTGCGGCCAAGCAGATGAATAATCAGGGGGCATTGGATCTTCCAGCCACGCCGGCTTCATAGGTTCGATAGCACGCGCCAATGTCAGTGCGTCGATCTCGTCAAATTCCCAATGGCAATGGAAGGCAATTTCGATGTCATCCCCGACTGCGTCCCGAATGTTTTCGAAACCGGTGACATTGGATCGGATGTCTTTGCTGGACCACCGACGGCTGAAGGGATCGGCGGCATCCTGGGTGCGAGGTAGATAATCAACCTTTACGCCTTTGAAACCGTAAGGGTGTTGCTTCAGCATGGCCGCAAAATCGCGACAGCTGCCTTTGTCCAACATGTTATTCGGATGTTGAGTCCAATAGGCACGAACAGCACTGCGATACTGGCCGCCCAGCAGCTTGCACACAGGCACGCCCAAGATTTTTCCTACCGTGTCCCAGAGGGCGATCTCTATCCCACTCATCGCTGTAACCGTTGTACCGGCTGTCGCGCCCGCTCCCCCGGTCCGGCTGATCATCTTTGTGCACAGCCGGTCGACATCAAGCGGGTCCTCACCAATGAGGAGCGGACGCAGATAGCCGAGCATTATGTCCTTAACGCCTCGCCCCCAGTAAGATTCGCCAATGCCCACAATGCCGGCATCCGTCTCGATCTTGACCATTGGCCAGTCGAAAAGCCCATGAACAAGCATCACCTTTACATCCGTGATCTTCACTTGCTTTGCTACGGGCGCTGCCAAAGCGCGATATTGCGAAAGAAGGCTCGAAACACCCAACGCGCTTCCAGCGGCGACGAGTTGGCGCCGGCTCAGCAATGCGTTCATGTCTTTCTCCCCGCAGTGCCTTGGCGATTGCAACGCTCGTGGCCCGGACCAGCGTCCCTATTAGGCCGCCACCTTGACAACGCTGTCAATCAGACAGAGGCTAAAATCCATGCCCTTATGCACTATTAGTCACCTGCCTCGCGCAGGCGCAAAGAGCCGAGAGGGCGACGGGCGGGCGTAATCACACGGGGAGAACGTCGATGTCAGCATGCAAGGCAGGGCTATATTCCATAGGTCTAGTTGCAATCGTGTCGTTGGCCTCAGCGCAGCCAAACCCTGGAGATCTGTTCGCCGGCGCCGCCAAGGTCGATATAACCCCAGCGGAAAACACCCTCCATCCGACAGACTCAATTCGCGATCACCTATTTGCCCGCGCCATCGTCGTAAAAAACGGAACCTCTTGCGCCGTACTGGTGGGGCTGGATCAAGGGGGTGCCCGAACCAACATGGTCGAGGATGTTGCGTCGAGGGCTTCTAAAGCGATCAGTTGCCCAGAAGTCAATTTCGTGATTTCCGCGACTCATACCCATAGTGGCTCAACGGCTGGTTTGGGCGGAGGCGGAGATCCGACTCCCAAGGTGGTTGCGGATGCTGTGCTCAAAGCGATCACAGAGGCGAGCCAACACATGGTTCCTGCGCGTGCTGTGTATGGCACGACCAACGTCTACTTAAATGTAAACCGAGACTTATACGATCATAAATGGCTGCAAGGTCCCAACCGCGAGGGAGAATCCGACAAGACCCTCGCGGTGGCGGCTTTTATTGATCGCGGAAATAACCCCATCGCTTTCTACCTGAACTACGCCATGCACCCCATCAACTTCTATCTAACAGGGATCATTAGCGCAGATTTTCCAGGGGAAGCATCCCGCTATATTGAGAACCGATATGACGGCCAAACCGTGGCGATTTTTTCTCAAGGGGCATCTGGGAACCAGAATCCTTTGTTACTTGGTCCCCGCTATGCACTTTCTGGTATCCGGACGCGGCGGTCAGTCCAGGAGACCGACAAATTCAACCAGCCAACGCAATATGAAAAGACGCTGGGAAGTTTAGACTATGTGGCTGACGCAACGGCGCAGATGGAAAAACCCCTCCAGGCGAGCGAGATGGCCGGCTACAAAAAAGCGTTCGAGCGCGAAAGTGCGTTTGTGACAGCGGAAGGGGCGATCATCGGAGAATCAGCGATCGACCTGTTCAAGAACTACATGCATGATGCCAGATCCTCAGCCAAGATATGGGCAGGGGAAAGAACTTTCTCATGCCCAGGTCGCGATAGATTGGACACCTCAGTGCGAGAGGGGGTGCTCCCACCTTATAAGGACGGCGCGCCGGTAAATCTGAAGGTAGGGCTGCTGCAAATCGGCGATATCAACTTCGTTCGGGTCAATGGCGAAGTGTACAATGATATTTGGCTGCACCTGAAAGACAGAGCTCCAGAAAAGATGATCATGATGGTCACGCTCGCTAACGGCGCCGCCAACTCGGGCTATATCTATTCCAATGCGGCCTCGTCCTATCTGACGTTTCAAGTGATTAGCTCGAGGCTGAAGCCCCACTGTGCCGAAGACAACATTATCTCCAGTGCGATCGAGCTAATGAAGCAGGGGGGAGAAGGCCACTAGCGTAACTATCGAAACAAGCTTCATCAGTGCCAATATCGGATGTCAGATCATTTCGTAGCCCTCTAAGAGGATCGCATCGAAAGCGCCGACCGGCTCGAGATCCAGCCAGCGACCGCTACAATGGTCGTAGCGACCTCGCAAACAACCAGAAGGCGCCGCTTACCCACGCTGGCGTTCGGTGTTCCAAGGGAAGTCAGAGCCTCTTCGAATGACGCACCCGCCGGGTTCCAAAACAGCGAATTTGCCTCTGATGGGTCGGCGGCAATAGCGAAGACCCGCCGAGTCAC
>Ga0310811_10005858_pt1 | contig 15630 bp, 13 predicted proteins | sample YCmetagenome_FD_207642 | JGI IMG/M metagenome (GOLD analysis project Ga0310811, IMG submission 207642) | Soil microbial communities from experimental microcosm in Duke University, North Carolina, United States - YC | ecosystem: Engineered > Artificial ecosystem > Soil microcosm > Unclassified ...
CTGGTCGGGCGCAGCAACGTGACGCCCCGGCCGCTCGCCGTGCCGATCGCGCTGCCGGCGACGACGAGCGTTCCGCTCGAGGAGCTCGTCAGCCGCGCCGCCGACGAGCACCCGTCGGTGCGGCGCGCGCAAGTCGCATACGAGGTCGCGCAGCTCGAGACTGAGAAGGCACGCGCACAGGCGCTGCCGACCGTCGACGCCATCGCCTCGGTGACCGGCGGGCACGGCACGATCGCCGCGAACGCGACCGGCTACAACACCGCCGGCACGGTCGGCGTCCAGATCAACGTCCCGCTCTACACCGGCGGCTCGGTGCAGAACCGGATCCGCGAGACGCTCGTCCTCGAAGAACGCACGCGCAACGACCTCGAGGCGGCTCGCCGCTCGGTGACGCAGGCAACGCGCCAGGCCTACTACACGGTGCAGTCGAGCGCGGCGCAGGTGAAGGCGCTCGAAGCCGCCGAGGCGTCGAGCCAGCTCGCGCTCGAGGCGACGCAGCTCGGCTACCGCGTCGGCATCCGCGTCAACGTCGACGTCCTCAACGCGCAGAGCCAGCTCTACCAGACGCGCCGCGACCTCGCCCGCGCGCGCTACGACCTGCTGCTCGCGACGCTCAAGCTGCGGCAGGCATCGGGTCGCTTGGTCGCCTCCGACGTGCTCGGCATCGATCGCCTCCTCGTGAAATAGAGGCGCCTGCCGCGCTCGTGTCCTCGCGCACGAGATCGTGGCGCACGGGATCGGGACGACAGGGCACCCTGCTTTGCTCCATGTCCCCCGGCCTGGCCTGGACGGCCGGCCCTCCTCATTTACTTACGCAAAGCAGGGTGCCCTGCCGTCCCGATCCCACCGAGCAGCACGCGCGATCGCTGTGCAGCTCGGTTCGGGCGTGGGTGGCGGGTGGCCGATTTCCGGAAGTAGAGGAGGAGGGCCGGCCGTTCAGGCCAGGCCCGGGGGACATGGAGGAAATCGGCCACCCGGCGCCCGCGCCCGCGTGCGAACGCCGCGCCGCGCTTGCACACCAGCCCTGCAACGCGCACTTCTGCACACGACACGTCCCGGCTTTTCCATTCTTTGCAGACCGCTAGCCGTTGCGAACGACGCGCTGCACGTCGGCGCGCCGACAATCGCGGCATCCGAGGATTGCCGTGACGTCGTCCGCCTCCCTGAACGCCGCGATCGCGGCGCACCGCTTCGGCCTCGGCGAAGCCGATCTCGGCGTCGTCGGCAGCGATGCCCGCGGCTGGCTCGCCGCGCAGATCGGCCGCGCCGACGCGCCGCGCGGCGACGGCCTCCTCGACACCCGCGCCGCGCTCGCGCATGTCGCCGCCGAGCGCGAGAAGCGCCAGCTCGCACGCAACCCGCCGCCCGGGATGACCGCCGAGCAGATCCTCGGCGGCCACTACCGCGAGGTGACGATCGCCGACGTCCGTTCGCGGCTCGCGACCGCTGCGCTGACGACGCGGCCGTTCGCCGAGCGTCTGCAGTGGTTCTGGGCCAACCACTTCACCGTCTCGCTCGCCAAAGGCAGCACGCGCGGCCTCGCCGGCGCGTTCGAGCGCGACGCGATCCGGCCGCATCTCTTCGGCCGCTTCGAGACGCTGCTCGTCGCATCGACGACGCACCCGGCGATGCTGCGCTACCTCGACAACGTGCAGTCGGCGGGGCCGCATTCGCGCGTCGTCGCGCTCGAGTCGCGGCGCGCCGCGCGCCGCGAGGAGACGCCCCGGGTCACTGGCATCAACGAGAACCTCGCGCGCGAGGTTCTCGAGCTGCACACGCTCGGCGCCGAGGCGGCGCGCGCCGGCGTCTACACGCAGGCCGACGTCACGTCGTTCGCCGCGGTGCTGACCGGCTGGCGCGTCGGCCAGGACATGGCCTGGAGCGGCGCCGACGCGTTCGACGCCAACTGGCACGAGCCCGGAACGAAGACGGTCCTCGGCCGCAGCTACGGCGAAGGTCCCGACGCCCTGAAGCAGGTGCTGCACGACCTCGCGCGTCATCCGACGACGGCGCGCTTCGTCGCGACCAAGCTCGCGCGCCACTTCGTCGCCGACGAGCCGCCGTCGCGCCTCGTCGAGCGGCTGAGTGCGGTCTACCTGCAGCGCGACGGCGACCTGCCCGCGGTCTATCGTGCGTTGGTCGACAGCGACGAGGCGTGGCACGCCGCGCCTGCGAAGCTGAAGACGCCCGAGGAGTTCGTTGTCTCGACCGCGCGGCTGCTCGGCGCGGGCGATCGCATGTTCGTGCGTGCCGAGGTCGCGAACCCGGCGGCGCCGATCGGCGCGCTCGGCCAGCGCATCCTCGGCGCACCGTCGCCGGCAGGCTGGAGCGATCGCGCCGACGACTGGCTCGGCCCCGACGCGGTGTGGAAGCGCGTCGAATGGGCGACGCGCGTCGCCGAACGCGCCGGCCGTGTCGTCGACGCGCGGCGGCTCGCCGAGCAAAGCCTCGGGCCGCTCGTCGGCAACGAGACGGCGCAGCAGCTCGACCGCGCCGCCGACGGCGCGCAGGCGCTTGCGCTGTTGCTGCTGGCGCCCGAGTTCCAGCGTCGATGAAGGGGCCGCGCATGACACGCTCGACATCCATTCGACGCGGCGACGACGGCGCAACGTCGCTGCCGCGCCGGCGCGTCGTCGCGGCCCTCGCCGCTGCCGGAGCGCTCGGCATCGCACCGCGGCTGGCGCTCGCCGGCAGCGGCGCGCCCGGAGGCAATCGCTTCGTCCTCGTCATCCTGCGCGGCGGCATGGACGGGCTCGGCGCAGCGCCGGCGATCGGCGATGCCGACTACGCGGCGGCGCGCGGTCCGCTCGCCAACCTCGGCGCCGCGCCGCTCGCGCTCGACTCGACGTTCGCGCTGCATCCGAACCTCGGCGAGCTGCACACGATGGTGCGCAACGGCGACGCCGCGATCGTCCACGCCGTCGGCCTCGCCTACCGAGGCCGCTCCCACTTCGATGCGCAGCAGGTCCTCGAAAGCGGCGCCAATCGACCATACGAGCTGCAGAATGGGTGGCTCGGCCGCGCACTCGCGACGAGCGGGCAGAAGGGAATCGCGATCGCGACCGCGGTGCCGCTCGTGCTGCGCTCGAATGCTGCCGTCGATACCTGGGCGCCTTCGGTCCTGCCCGATCCTTCGGCCGATCTCGTCGCGCGACTCGAGCGCATGTACGCGTCCGATCCATCGCTCGCGACCGCGCTGTCGCGCGCGCGTGCGCTGCACCTCGACTCGCCGCCACCGATGGGCGCCGACGGGCCGGCGATGGCTTCGTCGGCCAACGGCGGCACCATGCAGCGACCGGGTGCATTCGTCGCGCTCGCGCGCCGCGCCGCCGAGTTCCTCGCCCAGCCGGTCGGGCCGCAGGCCGCGGTGCTCGAGATCGGCGGCTGGGACACGCACGCCAACCAGGCGAATCCGAACGGCCCGCTCGCCAACAATCTGCGCCAACTCGATGCCGGCCTCGCCGCGCTGCGCAGCAGCCTCGACGCCGCCGGCGCGTGGCGGCGCACCGTCGTCGTCGTCGCGAGCGAATTCGGCCGCGAGGTCGCCGTCAACGGCACGCTCGGCACCGACCACGGCAGCGGCGGTGTCGCCTTCGTCCTCGGCGGCCCGGTGAGGGGCGGCGTCGTCGCCGACTGGCCCGGCCTCGCGCGCGACAGGCGTTTCGAAGGCCGCGACCTGCGTGCGACGACCGACCTGCGCGCCGTCCTCAAGGGCGTGCTCGGCGATCACCTGCAGGTCGCGTCGCGCGTCCTCGAGCGCGACGTCTTCCCCGACAGCGCGAACGTCCGTCCGCTCGCGCTGCTGCGCGCCTAGCCCGCGCTGCGCGGCACGCGGCGCGCGCCGCGATCGGCGACGTCGAGGATGCGCGCTGCCATTCGCGCGGCGGCGCCGCGATGGGCGCCGGTGAACGCGAGCGCAGCTTGCGAGCGACGCGCGCGCTCCGCGGCCTGCTCAGGCGAGGCAAGCGCGACCGCGGCAGCAACACCGGCGACGATGTCGTCGACGCGGACCGCCGCGCCGGCGGCGATCGCGAGCTCGGCGGCGTCGCTGAAGTTGAACGTGTGCGGGCCGAGAACGAGCGGGCAGCCACACGCCGCCGCCTCGATCAGGTTCTGGCCGCCGAGCGGCGCGAAGCTGCCGCCGAGCAGCGCGACGTCGCCGAGCGCGTACCACGCCGGCATCTCGAGCATCGAGTCGCCGAGCCAGACGTCGCAATCGGGCGCGTCGCGCGCCCGCACATCGTCGTGCCACGCGCTGCGGCGCGAGAGCGTGAAGCCGGCGTTCGCGACGAGCTCGGCGACGGAGCCGAAGCGCTGCGGATGGCGCGGCACGATCACGAGCAGCGGCCGTGGCGCCGCGGTCGCACGCCACGCCGCGAGCAGCTCCGGCTCCTCGCCTTCGCGCGTCGACGCCGCGACGACGATCCCGCGCGCGACGCCGTCTCGCCAGCCGCGGCCGCGCGCGAGCAGCTCCGGATCCGGAGCGAGGTCGTACTTGAGGTTGCCGACGACGCTGACGTCGCGCGCGCCGGCGTCGCGCAGCCGCGCGGCGTCGGCGTCGGTCTGTGCGAGCGCCGCGGCGAGGCTCGCGAACGCGGGCCGCAGCAGCGCGTCGACGCGCGCACCGCGGCGGCGGCTTCGTTCGCTGAGGCGCGCATTGGCGAGGACGACGGCGACGCCTTCGCGCGCCGCGGCGGCGAGCAGGTTCGGCCAGATCTCGGTCTCCATCAGCACGCCGGCGATCGGTTGCGCGCTGCGCAGGAACCGTCGCACCGCGCCGGGCGTGTCCCACGGCAACCAGACCTGCCGGTCGCCGCTCTGAAGAAGCGCCTCGCCGGCGGCACGACCGGTCGCGGTGCCGTGCGTGAAGACGAAGCGGACGCCGGGACGCGCTGCGCGCAGCGCGTCGACGAGCGGAGCCATCGCGCGCGTTTCGCCGAGCGAGACCGCATGCATCCACAGTGCGCCCGGGGCGAGCGACTCGCGGTAGCGGCCGAAGCGCTCGCCGATCGCGGTCGCGTAGAGCGGCTCGCGCCGGCCGCGCCAGAGCAGGCGCAGGCGATACAGCGGGACGGCCGTCCGCAGCAGCAGCGAATAACCGGCGCGGGCGAGCAACTGCCGCAACGACGTGCTCACTGGCGTGCCGCCGCAGCGGCGCGGGCGCATTCCTGGACCCGTGTCCACGCCGACCAGACGACGCCGACGCTCGGCGTCGGCTCGTCCTCGACCGAGACCTGCAGACCGGCGCCGTGGCGCGGCTGCGGACCGGTCCGCCACGACGTCGGATGGTTGTAGATCTGCACGTGCGGTAGGCCGAGCGCGACCGCGATGTGGCTCGGCCCGCTGTCGACGCCGATGACGCCCGCGGCGGCAGCGAGACGATCGATGAACGCACCGAGGTCCATCGCCGGCCAGACCGCGCAGCTCGCGCCGCCGATCGCCTCGGCGAGCAGGCGCGCACGCTTCGCCTCGTCGGCGCCGGCGCGCGGCAGCGCGACGTTCCAGCCCTCCTCGACGAGGCGCGCGCCGAGCTCGATCCAATGGTCGTCGGGCCAGAGCTTGTCGACGCGCGTCGTGCCGTGAACGAGCACGACGGTGCGCTCGCGCTCGGGTGTGGCCAGCGGTCGCGCGCGCAAGCCGAAGTCGGGTGGAACCTCGATGTTCGTGTCGAGTGCCTTGGCGACGAGCTCGCGCGCGCGGTCGAGCGCGTGGCTGTGTTGCTCGACACGGACCGCGTGCGTCGCCAGGAATCGCGCCGGCCACTCGTGGCTCGCGCCGTCGGTGCGGTTGGCGAGCCCCCAGCTCGGGCCGCGCGCGAGCGCGGCGACGAGCGCGGCCTTGGTCAATCCCTGCAGCTCGACGACCGCGTCGTAGCGGTCACGGCGCAAGCGGCCGACGAACGCGCCGAGCTCGCTTCGTGTCGTCGCGCGCCACCAGCCTGCGCGCGTCCAGCGTCGGAGCGGGCACTCGATGACGTTGGCGACGCCGGCGACGCGCTCGACGAGCGGCGCGAACGCCGGCTCGACAACCCAGTCGACGCGCGCGCCGGGGTGCGCCGCGCGGATGTCGGCGACGACCGGCAGCGTGTGGACGACGTCGCCGAGCGACGACAGCTTGACGATCAGGACGCGCATCGACGCGGCTGCACCGCTCAATGCGCCGCGCGCGCGACCTCGGCGTCGGGCTTGACCGCACGCAGCGCCGCCATGCAGTCGGCTTCGATGCGCGCCAACGCCTCGGGAGTCGTGCCCTCGAAGCGGAGCACGAGCACCGGCGTCGTGTTCGATGCGCGAACGAGCCCGAAGCCGTCGTCGTACTCGACGCGCACGCCGTCGATCGTCACGACCTCCTTCGCGCCGGGGAAGGTCGCCTCGGCCCGCAGCCGCGCGACGACCTCGGCCGGCTCGCCCTCGGCGCAGCCGACGTTGAGCTCGGGAGTCGAGAAGCTCGTCGGCAGCGCGTCGAGCACCGCGCTCGGATCGGCGCTCGCGCTGACGATCTCGAGCAGCCGCGCCGCCGTGTACGTGCCGTCGTCGAAGCCGTACCAGCGCTCGCCGAAGAAGATGTGACCGCTCATCTCGCCGGCGAGCGGCGCGCCGACCTCGCGCATCTTCGCCTTGATCAGCGAGTGGCCGGTCTTCCACATCATCGGCACGCCGCCGGCGTCGCGGATCAGCGGCGCCACCTTCTGCGAGCACTTGACGTCGTAGACGATCGTCGCGCCGCGCTCGCGCTGCAGCACGTCGCGCGCGAACAGCATCAGCTGGCGATCGGGGAAGACGATCTGCCCGCTCTTCGTGACGACCCCGAGACGGTCGCCGTCGCCGTCGAGCGCGAGGCCGAGCTCGGCGTCGCCACGCGCGACGACGCGAACGAGCTCGGCGAGGTTCTCGGGCTTGCTCGGGTCGGGATGGTGGTTCGGGAACTCGCCGTCGACCTCCGAATAGAGCTCGTCGACGGTGCAGCCGAGCGCGCGCAGGATCCCCGGCGCCGAAGCGCCGGCGATGCCGTTCCCGCAATCGACCGCGATCGTCATCGGCCGCGCGAGCTTGCAGTCGGAGACGATGCGCGCGCGGTACTCGGCGACGATGTCCAGCGCCGCGATTCGACCGGAGCCGTCGACGTGGTCGTCGGCTGTCATGCGTCGGCGAAGGCGCTGGATCGCCTCGCCGTGGATCGCCCGACCGGCGAGGACCATCTTGAAGCCGTTGTCGTTCTTCGGGTTGTGGCTGCCGGTGACCTGGATGCCGCTCGTGCAGCGGTGCGCGCCGCGCGTCGCTGCAACGTAGTAGAGCATCGGCGTCGTCACCGCGCCGATGTCGACGACGTCGAGCCCGGTCGCAGCGAGACCGCGCATAAGCGCGGCGGCGAGCGCCGGCGACGAAATCCGGCCGTCGCGGCCGACGGCGACCGCGCGATCGCCGGCGGCGAGCACCTCGCTGCCGAACGCGCGGCCGAGCTGCTCGGCGAAGCGCTCGTCGATCGTCCGGCCGACGACGCCGCGGATGTCGTAGGCCTTGAAGACCGAAGCGTCGACGTGCATGGGCGGGCTCGAGTGCGGGCGATTGTAGGGACGCCCGTCTCGGCAGACGCCCGGCGAGCTCAAGTCGGCGCCGCCGCGGCCGATATCCGCCGACGAACCCCACTGGAAGCACCGTGCGCATCGCCCGTCTCGTCACCGTCGTCGCCCTCGCCGCCCTCGCCGCGACGGCGTGCAAGAAGAGCGAGCCGCCGCCGGCCAAGCCGACCGGCGCCAAGCCGCAGGCACAGGCGCAGACCAAGAAGTCGGCAGCGACGCGCGAGCGACGCGAGTACACCGAGATGCCGACCGGGACGCAGTCGTATTCGCACACCGTGGAGCAGGCGATCGCCGGCGAGGCGCTGCGCGGCGGCCCGAACGGCGAGCCACGCATCTTCGAAAGCCCCGAAGAGATGGCCGAGCTGATGCGCGGCCGCTCGCCGAAGACGATGAACGCGCAGTTCCGCTACTACCTCGTGAGCGTGGCAATGGTGCCGGCCAAGGGCGACTGCAGGACGCCGCTGCTCGCGGTCAACGTCGCGGTCGAGAACCTGCACGGCACGCCGACGGCGGCGATCTACGGCGAGTTCACGTTCACGCAGGTCGTCGGCGGCGACGGCTCGGCGCTCGCCGAGACGGTCGCGGTGCCGTACCGCGCCGACATCATCGGGCCGTTCTCGAACAAGCAAGGCGGCTTCGTCTACGCGACCGCGTACCTCGAGCCGATCGACGGCATCCGCGACGGCGAGCGCTGGACGCAGATCGCAGCCGTCAACCCGAAGCGGCTGAAGGTGTGGTTCCGACCCGAGGCGTTCTACTATCCCGACAACACGCAGTTCGGCTTGCGCACCGGCAAGATGCCGGCGCAGCGCGCCGTCATGACGTGCGGCGGCAACGACGGCGGCAAGCCGCTGCTTCGCTAGCTCCTCGCGCAACTGCCTTCACCGTCCGGCTCGCGTTCTGGCTTGCAGCGTGCCGTCGCGCTGCGCGGCTGGCGGGCTGGTTGCCGCGCTCAGAGTCGCTCTACTTCGCGAGAAGCCGCGCTGCGATCCAGCGAGCGAGCGTGCTCTCGGGATCGGCAAGCCCGTCGATCGCCGTGAAGTGGTTCTTGCCGACCTGCGGCAGCAGCTCGCCGCGGTTGCCCGCCGCCTGCCAGGCGGCGTGGTACTGCGTCGCCTGGCGCGCGAACTCGGCGCTCTCGTCGGCGCCCCATGTCACCAGCGCCGGCGTCGCACATGGCCGGACGGCGAACATCGGCGAATTGCGGCGGACGATGCCGTCGTCGAGCTGGATCGACGGCTGCAGGTAGCTCCTGCGCAGCGGCTCGATGTCGTAGATGCCGCTGACGAGGACGGCAGCGGCGAGCGGATCGCGCGCGAGCCCGTAGTCTTCGTCCCAGCGCGCCTGGAGGCACATCGCGGTGAGATGGCCGCCCGCCGAGTGGCCGCCGACCGCGACGCGCGCCGGATCGCCGCCGTGCTCGCCGATCCTTCTCAGGGTCCACGCGACCGCGGCGCGGCACTGGCGAACGATCTCGTCGATCGTCACCTTCGGGCAGAGCGAATAGTCGACAACGACCGTCGTGACGCCGAGCGGAACGAGTCCGAGCGCGACGAGGTGGTAGTCGCGCGCCGCGAAGCGCCGCCAGTAGCCGCCGTGGATGAAGACGAACACCGGTGACGCCGGCTGCTCGGCGGGGAAGACGTCGAGCGTCTCGTCGAGCGTCGGCCCGTAGGCGATGCCTTCGATGCAGCGCAGCCGCGTGCGCGCCTCGGCGCTCTGCTCGCCGAAGCGTTGCAAGAGCTCGGCGGAGTCGGGCACGGCGGCGCCGGCGTTGTACTGCGCGTCGATCTCGGGCGACGAGACGAACGGTTGTGCTTCCATGGGGGGAGTCTAGGGGAGCCGCCGGTCGCCTACGCACGCGGCGCTAGACTCGACCGCATTGCGGCGCCCTGCGCCGCCACCGCACCGAGGACCCGATGGATCTCTCCGCACTCGTCGAACCCGACCGCGTCCACCGCACCGTCTACACCGACCAGCAGATCTTCGACGCCGAGATGGAGAAGATCTGGGAGCGGATCTGGATCTACTGCGGCCACGTCTCGCAGGTACCGAACCCCGGCGACTACTACGCGGTGACGATCGGCCGCCAGCCGATGCTGATGGTGCGGCAGAACGACGGCAGCGTGCAGGTGCTCTACAACCGCTGCCCGCACCGCGGCGTGCAGGTGGTCGGCAACCTGAAGGGCAACACCGGCAGCGCGCTGGTCTGCTCGTACCACGCGTGGAGCTTCCATCTCGACGGCAGCGTGCGCGCGATCCCGCTCGCCAAGGGCTACGAAGGGACGCGGATGACGCGCGACAATCCCGATTGCGGGATGAAGCGCGCGGCGCGCGTCGACAGCTACCGCGGCTTCGTCTTCGCGAGCCTCGCCGCCGACGGGCCGACGCTCGCGGAGTTCCTCGGCGAGGCGAAGGTCGCGTTCGACGACATGTGCGACCGCTCGCCGGTCGGCGAGGTCGAGGCCGTTCCGATCTGCCATCGCGTCATGCAGCACTCGAACTGGAAGTTCTTCATGGAGAACCAGCTCGACGCGCTCCATCCCTCGGTGACGCACCAGTCGACCGGGATCGCCGCGGGCCGCGTCGAGAAGCGCATCAAGGCCGAGCAGGGAGCAGCGCCGCTCTACTACCACTATTTGTCGGCGTTCGCTTCGAGCTTCGAGCAGTGGGACTCGGTGCAGACGATCAACTTCCCGCGCGGCCACGGCATCCTGAAGGCGTACATGGGCCTGAGGCCGCGCGATCCCGACACGGTCGCGCACGAGGAGCTTCTGAAGCAGGCGTACGGCGAGGCGAAGACCGAGGAGTACCTGTCGCGCTCGATCCATCACGTCCTCGTCTATCCGTATCTCTCGGTGCAGTCGCCGCTGCAGCAGCTGCGCTGCCTGCGCCCGGTCGCCCCCGACAAGACGCTGTCGGAGATCTGGCACTTCCGCTTGAAGGGCGTGCCGGAGGCGATCTACCGGCGCAGCCTCTGGTACTACAACCTCGTCAACTCGCCGGCGACGATGATCAACGCGGACGACCTCGAGAACTGGACCAAGGGCCAGTGGGGGCTGCAGTCGAAGGGCAGCGACTGGGTGAGCTTTCACCGCTGGTACGGCGACGACCGCGAGGAGAACGGCGTCACCTACTCGAACCACGGCACGTCGGAGGCGGTGATGCGCAACCAGTTCAAGGCGTGGACCAAGTACATGCAGGCGGCGTGACGGAGGCGACGATGGCGAATGCGAAAGACGATGTCCGCACCCGCGCGATCCCGAGCGCGGGGCCGGACTTCGAGCACCTGCTCGCGCAGGAGGTCGTGATCGAAGCGGGCGACGCCGCCCCGACCGGCGCGCAACGGATCGCCCCCGACCATTCGCCGCGCGCTCCCGCGCCGGCGCACGACCTCGCGGTGCTGCCCAAGCCCGCGATCGTCGCGGGCAACGATGTCCAGCGCGAGGTCGAGCAGTTCCTGTACCGCCAGGCCGAGCTCCTCGACGGCAAGCACTGGCAGGCGTTCATCGACCTCTTCGCCGAAGGTGGCGTCTACTGGATGCCGGTGACGCGCGAACAGACCGAGTGGGAAGGGTCGCCGTCGATCTTCGCCGAGGACAAGCCGATGATGGAAATCAGGAAGGGCCGCGTCTCGCATCCGAATGCGTGGTCGCAGGCGCCGATGTGGGAGACCAACCACCTCGTCTCGCACGTCGCGATCGAGTCGCAGGGGAAAGGCACGATCGAGGTCCGCTCGCGCTTCCACATGATGGAGCTGAGGCGCGACGCCATCCGCCACTTCGGCGGCAGCTACCGCCACACGCTCGTGCGCGACGCCGGCGGCGCCCTGAAGATCAAGCTGCAGCGCGTCGACCTCTTCAACGGCCAGGCGCCGTTCGACTATGTCCTGCAGATCTGGGTCTGACGCCATGCGCCGTGTCCTGCCTGCACTCCTCCTCCTCGGCCTGCCTGCGCTCTGCCTCGCCGGGGGAATCAACGGCAAGGTCGTGCTCTCGGGGACCCCGCCGGCGCCTCGCAAGGTCGACGTCACGATCGACCAGTACGCGTGCGGCACCGCCAAGGACGCCGACGACCTCGTCGTGTCGCCGCGGCGCGAGGTCGCGAACGCCGTGGTCTGGATCGAGAACCCGCCGGCCGGCGCGAAGTGGACCGCCGACGTCGCCAAGCCGACGATCGACCAGCGCGGCTGCGCCTTCGTTCCCCGCGTCGTCGTCGTTCCCGAGGGCGGAACGGTGGACTTCCTCAACAACGACCGGCTGCTGCACAACATCCATGCGACGCCGAAGCTCAACGTCACCTTCAACCGCACGCAGCCGAAGGACCGCACGATCCCGATCACGTTCCAGAAGGCCGAGATCGTGCGCATCGACTGCGACCTGCATTCGTGGATGCGCGCCTGGGTGGTCGTCGCCGAGCATCCCTTCTACCGCGTCACGCAGGCCGACGGCGCGTTCGCGTTCGACAACCTGCCGCCTGGCAAGTACCGGCTGCAGATCTGGCACGAGCGGACCGGCAACGTCGCGAAGGAGATCTCGGTGCCGAGCCAGGGCAGCGCGCCGCTGACGGTCGAGCTGAAGCTGCAGTGACCCGCCGCGCGGGCGCTAGGGCACGACCGAGATCTTGCGCATCGCCTCCCACGCCGCCGAGTGCGTCGGCTCGGCGAGCGCGCGCAGCGCGCCGCCTTCGTCGAGCGCGATCGTGAAGGTGACCGTCGGCGCCGAGTAGACCGGGTGCAGGTAGACGCGCGAGATCTCGACCGAGTCCTTGTAGAGCGCGATGTAGCGGACGAAGTGCTCCTGCAGCGACGGGTGCATCGAGCCGGCGCCGACCGTGACCGTGACCTGGAACCACTGGCCGCGGCGCACCGAGTCGGGCGCCTCGATCTTCGGCGTGTGCTTGGGATCGACCGAGGTGTGGACGCGCTGGAATTCGGGCGTGAACTGCTCGGCCTGCCCGGGATCCGCGGCCTGCGCACGCGTCGCCGACGGCAGCGCCGCCGAGACGACGACGAGCATCGCGAGCGACAACTTGGTCATGGCGCCTCCTCGGGAAGGAATTGTCGAAGCAGCGCGAGCAGCTCGCGCGGGCTGTACGGCTTGGCGAGATAGCCCGAAGCGCCCGCCGCAGTGGCGCGCTCGCGGTCGCCGCTCATCGCGAACGAGGTGATGACGATGATCGGCGTGTCCTTCGTGCGCTCGTCGGCGCGCAGCAGCCGGGTCGCGTCGAGGCCCGACATCTTCGGCAGCTGCACGTCCATCAGGATCAGGTCGGGAGCTTCCGCGAAAGCGGCGGCGACGCCCGCCTCGCCGTCGAACGCCTCGACGAGGCGGTAAGTGGTGCGGCCGAGCAGCTGGCGCACGATCTTGCGGTTGTATTCGTTGTCCTCGACGTAGAGCACGGTGCGCTGGGTCATGCCGATTCCTCGACTCTGAGCGGCACGCGGAAGAAGAAGGTCGAGCCGAGGCCGAGCCAGCTTTCCACCCAGATGCGGCCGCCGTGCATCTCGATGAATTTCTTGGTGATGCTGAGGCCGAGGCCCGTGCCGCCGAACTCGCGCGTCACCGTCGCGTCGACTTGGCGAAACTCGCCGAAGACATTGTCGATCTCTTCGGCCGGAATGCCGATCCCGGTGTCGCTGACGCGGTAGACGATGTCGTCGCCCTCGCGCGCGGCGCCGATCAGGACCTCGCCGGCGCGGGTGAACTTGAGCGCGTTGCCGGTCAGGTTCATCAGGCATTGGGTCAGCCGGCCGCTGTCGCCGCGCGCCATCGGCAAGTCGTCGGCGACCTCGGTCACGAAGCGCAGGCCCTTCTCTTCGGCGAGCGAGCGCATCGCCGTGCGCACCGAGCCGACCAGCTCGGCGACCGAGTAGTCGTCGAGCGCGAGCTCCATCCGGCCGGCCTCGATCTTGGCCAGGTCGAGCACCTCGTTGATGAGCCGCAGCAGATGGCGGCCATTGACCTGGACGTCGTTGAGCGGGTCCTTGAGCTCGTCGGGAACGTCGCCGTAGAGGCCGTCGGAGATCATCTCGGTGAAGCCGAGGATGGCGTTCAGCGGCGTGCGCAGCTCATGGCTCATGTTGGAGAGGAACTCGGACTTCGCCCGGCTTGCGCGCTCGAGCCTGGTGTTCAGCTGCGCCAGCTCGGACGCGGCGTCGACCTTCATGCGGTCGAGCCGGTGCAGCTCCTGGCTCATGCGGTTCATGCGCTCGGCGAGCGCGCCGAACTCGTCGCGATTGGGCAGCTCGACGCGTCGGTCGAACGAGCCGGTCGCGACGTGGTCGAGGAAGGCCTGCGCCTGGCGGACCGGCAGGATCACCGACCACGAGATCACGAAGCCGCACAGCCACGCCAGCGCGACCGCCGAGGCCGCGAGGATCCCGGTCGTCACCAGCAGCTCGCGATTGGCGCTGGCGATGTTTTCGCGGAGCTTGGCCATCCGGCGCTGCTCGGCGTCGACGAGCCTGCCGACGCGGGCGCCGATCTCCGCATCGATGCGCTCCTGGTGCGCGAGCAGCCCGGCAGTCACGTTGCCGAGCGTGCGGTCGCGGATCGCGTTGGCGATGTCGGCGACGACGCCCATCGCCTCGTCCTGCGAGACGCGGACCTGCTCGACGAGGCCGTGCTGCTCCGCCGACTCGCCGGCCTCGAGCCTGGCCAGCAGCTCGTTGAAGCGGTTGTTCTCGCGCAGGATCCTGGCGATCGCCGCCTCGTCCTTCGACAACAGCGCCAGCACCGAGAACTGCATCTGCCGCGCCAGCGCCTGCTCGACCTCCTGCGACCAGCCGACGCGCTCGTGCGCCTCGTCGAGGAGCTTGGCCTGCTGGGTGGTCTTCAGGACGGTGTGGACGCCGAACGCCGCCATCGCGACGAAGAGCACGGTGACGACCCCGAACGCGGCCATCAGCTTGGTGTGCAGCGAGGCCCGGATCCCTGCCACCCGTCGCACGAGCGCGTCGAGCGGCGAGCGAGCGAGCACTGAGGCGGCGACCTGCTCGAGTTGGATGTGGTTGCTCCGCCCGACGATGTTCGTCGGATACTACACCGCTGCATCGGTCGACTCGCCGTCGGCCGCCGGAGGTCATGCTTGAGAACGCCGCCGCGCATCCTCGTCGTCGACGACAACCCGACGAACGTGAAGATCCTGCAAACGCGGCTCGCCAGCGCCGGCTACGACCTCGTCACCGCCGCCGACGGCGAGGAGGCGCTCGTGGCCGCGCGGGAGTCGACGCCCGATCTCATCCTGCTCGACGTCATGATGCCGCGGCTCGACGGCATCGAGGTCTGCAGGAGGCTCCGCGCCGATCCGCAGTTTCCGTTCACGCCGATCGTCCTGGTCACCGCGCTCAGCGAGACCAAGGACATGGTCGCCGGGCTCGATGCCGGCGGCGACGAATACCTGACGAAGCCGATCGACCACGGCGCGCTGCTGGCGCGGGTTCGCTCGATGCTGCGCATCAAGGAGCTGCACGACCGCGCGCAGGCGCTGACGAGCGAGCTCGAGCGCTGGAACGCGTCGCTCGAGACGCGCGTCGCCGAGCAGGTCGCCGAGCTCGAGCGCGTGGGCCGGCTGCGCAGGTTCTTCTCGCCGCAGCTCGCCGAGGCGATCCTGAGCGGCGGCGCCGAGGATCCGATGCGGAGCCACCGACGCGAGGTGACGGTCGTGTTCTGCGACCTGCGCGGCTTCACCGCGTTCGCCGAGCTCTCGGAGCCCGAAGAGGTGATGGCGGTGCTGCGCGAGTACCACGCTGCCACCGGCGCGCTGATCCTCGAGTACGAGGGCACGCTCGAGCGCTTCACGGGCGACGGCATGATGGTCTTCTTCAACGACCCGGTGCCGGTGCCCGACGCGCCGCTGCGCGCCGTGCGCATGGCGGTCGCGATCCGCGACCGCATCGCCGAGCTGAGCCGCGGCTGGGCGACGCGCGGCTTCGACCTCCACCACGGCATCGGCATCGCGCAGGGCTACGCGACGCTCGGCGCGATCGGCTTCGAGGGTCGGTGGGACTACGGCGCGATCGGCACGGTGACCAACATGGCGGCACGGCT
>Ga0310811_10005859_pt1 | contig 15629 bp, 15 predicted proteins | sample YCmetagenome_FD_207642 | JGI IMG/M metagenome (GOLD analysis project Ga0310811, IMG submission 207642) | Soil microbial communities from experimental microcosm in Duke University, North Carolina, United States - YC | ecosystem: Engineered > Artificial ecosystem > Soil microcosm > Unclassified ...
GACTGATGGAGATAGTGCACCGCAGGTTGGCCAACTCGTCCGTACTCGCCATTGATCCGCCCGACCTCGCGCTCAACGTTCACCCGCAGCGTCTGATAGTGCTCCACCCGCTCCCGGCTCGGCGTAGCCACTTGTACCATCACCGTCTCCGGCGCCGTGAGTCGTCCTTCCGACAGCAATTCCCTGAATGCCTTGAGCCTTCTTTCGATTCCCTTGGTGTAATCGAGCCGGTCGACGCCGAGGATGATGGTGCGCGGCTCGCCCAGCTCGGTGCGAATGGCGGCCGCCCTGGCCTGCACTTCCGGCGACGCGGCGAGGCGGCGCATCTCCTCGACGTCGATGGAGATCGGGAAGGCCTCGGCGCGCACGGTGCGCCCCTCCCACTCGACGATGCCGCGCCGCACGCGCGTGCCCAGCAGATGTCGGGCCAGTTGGACGAAGTTCTGCGCGCCGAGTGGCCGCTGGAAACCAACCAGATCGGCACCGAGCAGGCCCTTGAGAATGTCGGCGCGGCGGGGTAGCTGCATGAACAGCTCGACCGGAGGGAAGGGAATGTGCAGAAAAAACCCGATCTTGAGATCGGGTCGCGTCTCGCGCAGCAGCGCCGGGACCAGCTGCAGCTGATAGTCCTGCACCCATACCGTGGCGCCCGGCGCGGCGTCGTCGGCGACGGCCTTCGCGAAGCGCTCGTTGACCAGCCGGTAGGACTCCCACCATCGTCGCTTGAAGACGGGCGTTTCGACGGCGTCGTGGTACAGCGGCCAGAGGCTCGAGTTGGAGAAGCCCTCGTAGTACCGCTCGATCTCGCCCGCGGTCAGCGACACCGCGTGCAGCTGCACGACGCCGCCGGCCTCGAAGTTCTCCTCGGGGGTGTCCGCGTCGCCGGCAGCGCCGGGCCAGCCCACCCACGTGCCGTTGCGCTGCTGGAGCACTGGTTCGAGCGCGGTCACCAGCCCGCCGGGGCTCCTGCGGAAGCTGACCTCTCCGTCCTGGCCGACCACCTTGTCGACAGGCAGCCGGTTGGCGACCACCACGAATGCACTGTTTCCAGCCACGTGTCGAGTCCTCCCCCTGGGTGATCCACCCTCGTACTTTCAGCCTACTGATCCCGGTAGCACCCCGGCACCATGCGGAGTGCTGGCTCACAGGTGCGATCCTGCTTGGCATGTCGCGCTACGAGGCCGCTCCCGAGCAGGAGTCGAGCCGGACCTTCACCGTCGTCCTGCTCTCTTTGCTCATCCTCACGGTCATCGGGGCGCTGTTCGGGTATGTGCTGGGCCGGCGTGATATTGATGAGAATAAGTCAGCGTCCGGTGACGGTCCGTCGGCGGTACCGTCGACGGTGACCTCCGCCGCAGCCTCGCGGCGCCCGCCGAGCATCCCGCCGAAGCCGTGCCCGGACTTCATCAGCCAGGCGGCCAAGGCCCAGGACGCCAAGGCGGCGGTACCGCTGATGCTGGTGCAGTACATCCGCACCGCGCACGACCACGAGGTGTGGATCTGCCAGGAGGCCGACGGCTCGGGCCTGTGGTACCAGGGCCACGATAAGCGCAACGCCTTCTACGACGGCGGCGAGATCCCCGAGGAGGGCAAGAACGGGCTGCTGCGCCCCGGCGTGCTCGCCAAAGGCAACCGCACCTGGACCGTCACGAACGACGGTACGACGTACACGGTCACGCCGGGCGGCCTGAAGGTGACGGGCGGTCAGAACTTCACCGATACCGCCACGCAGGCCAATCCGCCTGCGTGAGCGGTCCGAGCGGAGCGGAGGGGCCGCTCACCAATAGACACAGCGTTGAGCCGGCGCCGGAGCGAAGCGGAGGCGGCGGCGTTCAGTCAGGGCGGATTTGGGGGCGCGCCGACCGCCTGGAAAGATTGACCCGACACGCACGAACGTTTACCGGAAGTAGGGGCGCACCGTGGCGCAGTACATCTACGTGCTCGAGAAGGCGCGCAAGGCGCACGGCGACAAGGTCGTGCTCGACAACGTCACGCTGTCGTTCCTGCCCGGCGCGAAGATCGGTGTGGTCGGCCCGAACGGCGCCGGCAAGTCGAGCCTTCTCAAGATCATGGCGGGGCTGGACAAGCCCAGCAACGGCGAGGCCCGGCTCATGCCCGGCTACACCGTCGGCATGCTGCAGCAGGAGCCGCCGCTCAACGAGAGCAAGACGGTCCTGGGCAACATCGAGGAGGCCGTCGCCGAGACCAAGACCAAGCTCGCCCGGTTCAACGAGGTCGCCGAGCTGATGGCGACCGACTACACCGAAGAGCTCATGGACGAGATGGGCCGGCTGCAGGAGGAGCTCGACCACGCCGACGCCTGGGACATCGACTCCAAGCTGGAGCTGGCCATGGACGCGCTGCGCTGCCCGCCGCCGGACGCCGAGGTCTCCCAGCTCTCCGGTGGTGAGCGCCGCCGCGTCGCGCTGTGCAAGCTGCTGCTCGAGGCGCCCGACCTGCTGCTGCTCGACGAGCCCACCAACCACCTCGACGCCGAGAGTGTGCAGTGGCTCGAGCAGCACCTGCAGAAGTACGCCGGCGCCGTGCTCGCCGTCACACACGACCGCTACTTCCTCGACCACGTCGTGGAGTGGATCGCCGAGGTCGACCGCGGCCAGGTGCACGGCTACCAGGGCAACTACTCCACCTACCTGGAGAAGAAGGCGCAGCGCCTGGCGGTGCAGGGGCGCAAGGACGCCAAGCTGCAGCGGCGCCTGAGCGAGGAGCTCGAGTGGGTGCGCTCCAACGCCAAGGCGCGCCAGACCAAGTCCAAGGCCCGCCTCGGCCGCTACGAGGAGATGGCCAACGAGGCCGAGAAGACCCGCAAGCTGGACTTCGAGGAGATCCAGATCCCGCCGGGCCCGCGCCTGGGCAACGTGGTCATCGAGGCCAGCCACCTGCGTAAGGGCTTCGAGGAGCGCGGCCTGCTCATCGACGACCTCTCGTTCACGCTGCCGCGCAACGGCATCGTCGGCATCATCGGCCCCAACGGTGTGGGCAAGACCACGCTGTTCAAGACCATCGTCGGGCTCGAGCAGGCGGACGACGGCGGGGTCCGCGTCGGCGACACCGTGCAGCTCTCCTACGTCGACCAGAACCGCTCTGGCCTCGACGGAGACAAGACGGTGTGGGAGGTCGTCTCCGACGGCCTCGACCACCTGATGGTCGGCAAGGTCGAGATGCCCTCGCGCGCCTACGTTGCCGCGTTCGGCTTCAAGGGCCCGGACCAGCAGAAGCCGACCAAGGTGCTCTCCGGCGGCGAGCGCAACCGGCTCAACCTCGCGCTGACGCTCAAGATCGGCGGCAACGTGATCCTGCTCGACGAGCCGACCAACGACCTCGACGTCGAGACGCTGTCGTCGCTGGAGAACGCGCTGCTGGAGTTCCCCGGCTGCGCCGTGGTCATCTCCCACGACCGGATGTTCCTCGACCGCGTGGCCACCCACATCCTGGCGTGGGAGGGCGACGACGGGAACCCGGCCAAGTGGTTCTGGTTCGAGGGCAACTTCGAGGCGTACGAGAAGAACAAGGTCGACCGGCTCGGCCCGGACGCGGCGCGGCCGCACAGCGTCACCTACCGCAAGCTGACCCGCGACTAGTAGTGGCCCGCTTCATCTACCACTGCGCCCTGCGCTGGTCCGACATGGACGCGTACGGCCACGTCAATAACGCGCGCTTCCTCACGCTCTACGAGGAGGCGCGCGTTGCGCTGATGTTCACCGCCGCCCGGTCGGCCGGCCTGGAGTCGTTCGAGAACGGTATCGTGATCTCACGTCATGAGATCGACTACCTCCGGCCGGTCGACTACGGCGACCCGGTCCGCATCGAGCTGTGGATCGAAGAGATCAAGGCGTCCCGACTGACCGTGGCCTACGAGCTCTTCGACGGCGACGAGCTCGCGTCCCGGGCGCGCACCGTCTGCGTGCCGTACGACCTCGAAGCGGGCCGCCCTCGCCGGGTCCGCGACATCGAGCGCGAGTTTCTCTCACCATGGCTTGGCTAGCCGGATCCGGCCGCTCCGACGCCGTCGCGTTCCTCTCCCGGGTGGTGCGCCTGGACCCCGGCGCCGTCGCCCGGTTGCGGCCCGGGACAGAGGGCGCGGTCACGCTGTGGTCCCGCCTTCCGTGGGGTGTACTCGTGAGCCGCACCCTGCCCGCCACCGTCCCCGGCGACCGGACCTTCTCGGCCCGTGACCTGCTCGCTTCGGTCGATGGCGAGCTTCCCGCATCGCGGGACACAGATTGGCACTGGTCGCTGCCCGCCGGCGCCGGAGAGGTCGTCGAGCGCATACCCGCCGCCGACGTCGCCCGGGTCGGCGAGGCGGCCGAGCGGACCGTGCGGGCGGCCGCCGCCGAGGGGATCGGCGGGCGCCCGGTCGGCTCCCGGATGCTGCGCGACGCCCTGCTGGATCACGTTCCGATCACGGTCACCACCGAGGGTGATAGGCGCATACCCGTCTCCCAGCGACTCGTCCAGGCGGTCGTCCGGATGGGGTTCACCGCAGGGGCCCCCGGAGACTTGGTCGATGTTCGGATTTTGGGTCCATGGACCGCTCTGGCCTGCGCATATGGCTCTGCCTGGCATCGCGGAGATGGTTCAAGGCTCATCGGATAGACGGCTATAAGACCCTCACCCGAACGGGTGGGGAGAGGGTGAAATTGGGGGCTGCTGAAACTCGACCGAACGGGTACCGTCCTCTTTCGGGTCCACCGCCGAGCGAAGTCGGTCGGCGACGGACCGCACATGCGGGTGGAGGCGCACGGGGGAGCAGGGAGCCGGGACGATGCCAAGGTGGCCATGGCGTGCCGAGCAGTCGAACGGGTCGAAGGCCGACTCGATCGTTGCTCAGCTGCCGCGGGAAGACGCAACCCCGACGCTAGACGTAGCGAGCGAGACGCCGCAGGAGGACGGCGCCGGCATTGCGCCGGTAACGCTGCTACGGGTGGCCGAGGCCCTCGAGAAGCTTGAGATCCGATACCTGACCGATGGAGACGGCAGCCTGCTCGCGCTGTGGGAGCGCCACGCGGTGCTGTTCGCGCTGGAGGGCCCGTCGGACGAGATCCTGGTCATCCGGGCGCGGCCGCACGCGACCGTCCCGCCGGACTGGGCCGACCGTTCCTACCGGGTGGTCAACGAGTGGAACCACACGCGCCGCTTCTACAAGGCGTATATCGGTGACCCCACGGACCGGGGCCAGCTGCCGATCTACGCGGAGATGCAGGTGCCGCTGCTGTCCGGCGTCCACGACGCGCTCGTCGCCGAGCTCGTCGACTGCGCCGCCGTCGTCGCCTTGGGCTTCGTGGACTGGCTCCACGACGAGGGCGCCCTGCTCTAGCGCAGTTCATGGCCCGCCGCTGCGTCGGGGCCTGCGAGCGTCCGGCCGACGAGGGTCGGACCCGGGTTCCGCGGCCATGAGCGCACCGACACGGCCCCTGGGATCGGCATCCTCCGCGTGAGTGCCGATCCCCAGGGGGTGCCGCCGACGTCTCGCTGGCCCCCGTACCGGTCGTGACGCTCGACTCAGTCATTCTTCGATACAGGCCTCTCGATGGGCTCTTCGTCGCCTCTCGCCACCCTCTTCAACGGCAGCTGGCTGGCGTCCTCATTGCCGCTTCCGACAAGTCGGGCACTCCGTGCCACGCAGCGAGCTGGAAACACAGCGAAGCGAGCTTGAAGGCACGGTGTGGGACCATGTAGGAGATCCCCTGCCCGATGGAGAACGGACGCCTGTGCCACCGACGATCGACCCCGGCGCGAACCGCCCCGGCGCCACCGTGCCGGACCGGATCCGCAACTTCTGCATCATCGCCCACATCGACCACGGCAAGTCGACGCTGGCCGACCGGATGCTGCAGCTCACCGAGGTGGTCGAGGCCCGGCAGATGCGGGCGCAGTATCTCGACCGCATGGACATCGAGCGCGAGCGCGGCATCACGATCAAGAGCCAGGCCGTGCGCATGCCGTGGCGGGTCCGCGAGGGCGGCCTGGCCGGCGAGGAGTTTGTCCTCAACATGATCGACACGCCGGGCCACGTGGACTTCACCTACGAGGTCTCGCGCAGCCTGGCCGCCTGCGAGGGCGCGGTCCTGCTGGTCGACGCCGCGCAGGGCATCGAGGCGCAGACGCTGGCCAACCTGTATCTCGCGCTCGAGAACGACATGCAGATCATCCCGGTGCTCAACAAGATCGACCTGCCGGCGGCACAGCCGGAGAAGTACGCCGAGGAGCTCGCGCACCTGATCGGCTGCGAGCCCGACGACTGCCTGCGGGTGTCGGGCAAGACCGGCGTCGGCGTGTCGCACCTGCTCGACGAGATCGTGCGCCAGCTGCCCGCGCCGGTCGGTGCGACCGAAGGCGCCGCGCGGGCCATGATCTTCGACTCGGTCTACGACGTGTACCGGGGCGTGGTCACGTATGTGCGGGTGGTCGACGGGCGGATCGAGGCGCGCGACCGCATCCGCATGATGTCCACGGGAGCCGTGCACGAGCTACTGGAGATCGGCGTCATCTCGCCGGAGCCGATCAAGAGCACCGGCCTCGGCGCCGGCGAGGTGGGGTACCTCATCACCGGCGTGAAGGACGTGCGCCAGTCGCGGGTGGGTGACACGGTCACCATCAACGCGCGCCCGGCGAGCGAGGCGCTGGGCGGCTACAAGGACCCCAAGCCGATGGTGTACTCCGGGCTGTACCCGATCGACGGCTCGGACTACCCGCTGCTGCGCGACGCCCTCGACAAGCTCAAGCTCAACGACGCCGCCCTGGTGTACGAGCCGGAGACGAGCGCGGCGCTGGGCTTCGGGTTCCGCTGCGGCTTCCTCGGCCTGCTGCACCTGGAGATCATCCAGGAGCGGCTGGAGCGCGAGTTCAACCTGGACCTGATCTCGACGGCGCCCAACGTGGTGTACCGCGTGATCATGGACGACGGCACCGAGCACCAGGTCACCAACCCCAGCGAGTTCCCCGACGGCAAGACCGGCCAGATCTACGAGCCGACGGTCCGCGCGACGGTGCTGACCCCCAACGACTACGTCGGCGCCGTCATGGAGCTCTGCCAGGGCCGGCGCGGCTCGCTGCTGGGCATGGACTACCTGTCCGCCGACCGCGTCGAGCTGCGCTACACGCTGCCCCTCGGCGAGATCATCTTCGACTTCTTCGACCAGCTCAAGAGCCGCACCAAGGGCTACGCGAGCCTCGACTACGAGCCCTCCGGCGAGCAGCAGGCCGACCTCGTGAAGGTCGACATCCTGCTGCACGGCGAGCCGGTCGACGCCTTCAGCGCGATCGTGCACAAGGACAAGGCGTACAACTACGGCGTCTCGATCGCCGGCAAGCTGCAGAAGCTGATCCCGCGCCAGCAGTTCGAGGTGCCGATCCAGGCCGCCATCGGCAGCCGGATCATCGCCCGCGAGACGATCCGCGCCATCCGCAAGGACGTGCTCGCCAAGTGCTACGGCGGCGACATCAGCCGCAAGCGCAAGCTGCTGGAGAAGCAGAAGGAAGGCAAGAAGCGCATGAAGATGGTCGGGCGCGTCGAGGTGCCGCAGGAGGCGTTCATCGCCGCCCTGTCGACATCGGACACGCCGAGCGCCGACAAGCCGAAGAAGTGAGGTTCTGCCCTCGCTGCGGCGCGCAGACGGGCGACCCGCCCGCGGTGTGCGCCGCCTGCGGATACGCGGCCTACCTCAACCCCCGGCCCACCGGCACCGTCATCATCGTGCGCGACGGGCGCTTCCTGGCGATGAAGCGCGCCCGGGAGCCTCGCGCCGGCTACTGGGACCTGCCCGGCGGCTTCTGCGACGGCTTCGAGCACCCCGCCGACGCGGCCGTGCGCGAGGCCCGCGAGGAGCTCGGCGTGACCGTCGAGCTCGGCGAGTTCGCCGGCATGTACGTCGGCACCTACGAGTTCCAGGGCGAGCGGCTGCCCGTCCTGGACTGCTTCTGGCTGGCCACGATCACGGCCGGGGAGATCACGCTCGACCCAGACGAGGGCAGCGAGCTGACCTGGCTGCCGCTTTCGGACCCGCCGGAGATGGCATTCTCGACCATGGATCGGGTGCTGCGCGGCTCGATCATTCGAAATGCGTCGGTGCGTTTGGTCTCCTGAGCCCACGGGCAATACAAGTGCAACCCGGATTGCACTTGTAACAAGGAGGAGACCAGTGACTGTCACCGGAATCATTACCGCGCTGATCGTCGGTCTTATCGTCGGCGCGCTCGGGCGGCTGGTCATCCCCGGCCGTCAGAACATCTCGATCATCGTCACGATGGTCGTCGGCGTCATCGCCGCCCTGCTGGGCACGGTCGTGGCGCACGCGATCGGCATCTCGACGGACACGCCCGGCGTGGACTGGGGCGAGCTGCTGATCCAGGTGCTGCTGGCCGCCGTCGGCGTGGCTCTGGTGGCGGGCATCTCCGGCCGCGGACGCCGCGCTCTGTAACGCGCGAAGAAATGCGTTCGGCCCCCGGATTCAGGTAATCTGGGGGCCGAGCGCGTTTGTTGTCAGCGGAGCCAGTCTTGTTTCAGCGGAGCCAGGGAACCGAACGGTCCAGCAGGCCGCGGGTCTTCAGCTCCTTGCGGAGCGGAATCTCCTCGTCGATGTAGCCGTTCCAGTTGATGCCCCAGTAGTTGGCCGTGTGCGTCGCCTCGCCGCACAGCTGGCGCTGCACGGGCGTGCGGTTGGCCCACCACTCGCCGTCGAAGTCGATCGGCATGTCGTCGAGCTGGCGGATCCAGCGGTACGTGTAGCCGACGAACAGCATCTTGCGCGTGATGGTCGAGTAGTTGGGCGACCGCGAGTGCCAGAGGCGGCGGTCGAAGATGAAGCAGTCGCCGGGGTTGGCGGTGATCTCGACGGTGCCCTCGGGGTCGGGGTTGTGCACCGTGGTGTCGGCCGGGCGGGCCAGGGAGTTCCAGAGGTGGCTGCCCGGGATGACCTTGGTGGCGCCGCGGCCGGTCTCCGACAGGTCGGAGATGACGTAGGCGACCTTCAGCGAGAACATCGGCCGCGGGAGATTGGGGTCCATCGTCTCCGGGTCGGAGTTCTGCCGGTACCCGTCCTGGTGCCAGCCCCAGGACGGCGGCTCCTCCTCCGCCGTCGGGGGCGTGACGTCGAGGTGGTTGTGGTGCGTGAAGATGTTCCAGCCGGCCAGGCCCCACATGTAGGGGAAGATCGTCGGCTGGGTCAGCAGGTGCCCGAACAGTTCGTCCCGCGTCAGGAAGCCCAGCAGGTGCAGCGTGCCGTCCTTCTTCATGCTCGAAGAGCCGGCCGCCTTCTCCTCGGCGTAGACCCGGTCCATGGCGGCCTCGAGCTGGTTGCGGTGGTCCTCGGTGAGGACATTGCGGACCAGCAGGAAGCCGTTGTCCAGGAACTCCTTGCGGTCGGCCTCGCTGATCGGCTCGTAGCCGGTGAGACCGCCGTAGTCGGGTGCAGCGGACGTCATGTCCTCCCCTTACTTGTGCTTGTGTCTAGCCCTTGCTCAGTAATCCCGAACGCCCGATCGTAACGCGAGGTGCACGACGCTCCGACTCGGGAGTTGGCCACCTGACAATGTCCGAACGGGCGACAACCTGCTGGTCGCGCGGAACGTCAACGTCTTCAGTAGACCTCGGCGACGACCCGTTCGCCCGCCGGCCCGGCGTCGATTCCGCCACGCTCCGTCACGTGCGCCCACGCTCCGCTCGATGCCGTCCACTGCATGTCGGCATAGACGACCCGCTTCACGCCGTGCTCCTGCGCGTGCGCGACGAGCCAGTGTGCGTACTGCCAGCCGGACTTCTGCTCGCGCACCTTGAGCGCGACCCCGACCACGTTCGTCACGTCGGCGGTGCTGATGCTGCCCCAGTCGAGCTTCAGGCTCGCGCCGAGGGACTGCGCCGCCTCCACGCCGTGGCTGGAGGCCTCGCTGACGCTGCAGGCGACCGCGCCGGTGACGTCGCCGCTCAGGGCGCGCACCATGATCTCGCTCTCGTCGACCCACTTCTCGTAGGCACCCGGGTGCGCGCTGCGCTGCACCTCCTGCGCGGCGTCGGTGACCCGCATCTTCTCCCAGCCCTTGACCTTGAGCAGGGCGGTGAAGAAGGCGTTGGCCGCGTAGCGCGGGTCGGCGATCTGCTCCGGCTTGCCCCAGCCCTGGCTGGGCCGCTGCTGGAACAGCCCGATCGAGTCGCGGTCGCCGCCGGTGAGGTTCTCCAGCTTCGACTCCTGCCACGCGGTGGCCAGCGCGACGACGAGCCCGCGCTGCGGCACCTTGCGGGTCAGTCCGACCGCGGTGATGGTCGCGGCGTTGGCGACCTGCTCGGCGTCGAGCTGGACCTCGCCGGAGCCGTCGCCGGTGGCGTTGACCGAGGCGTTGCCGGCGTTGACGACGCAGGCCTTGCCGGTGGGGATCCGCAACGGGATGTTGTCGCCGATCTGGTGGATGACGACGTAGGCGCACACGGAAACGGCGACGGCGGCGAGCGCCGCCATCGTGATGAGCCTCCGAGCCCGCATCCGTCACCTCCCGTCGTCAGGTCGACCAGCGTACGTGCCATCTGCCATGCCGCGGCGTCAGGCGGTGCCGTCGGGCAGCCAGCTAGGGGCTCTTTTCTCCCGGAATGCCATGATGCCCTCCCTGCCCTCGGCGGATCCGAAATATCCGACAGAGAGCTCGGTAAGGGCTGTGATCTCGTCACGGAACGTGTCGGATTTCCGGCGCCGCAGCAGCGCCTTGGTGCCGGCCAGGGCCCCGGGCGCGCCCTTGACCAGATCGGCTACGTATGCGGCGACGGCGGCGTCGAGCCCGGCCGGGTCGACGGCCGCGGTGACGAGGCCGGCCCGGGCGGCCCGTTCGCCGTCGAACGTCGCGCCGGTCAGGTAGAGCTCGGCGGCGTCCCGCGACGACAGGCGCGGCAGAACTGTGGCGGAGATCACTGCGGGGATCACGCCGATGCGCACCTCGGTGAACGCGAACGTCGCATCGGTGCTGCACACAGCGATATCGGCGGCGGCGATCAGGCCGAGCCCGCCGGCCCGCGCAGGTCCGGCGACCCGGGCCACGACCGGCTTGCCGCCCTCCCAGATCGCGGCGAGGACGTCCCCGAGCCGGCTGATCGGCGGCCGGCCGGCGCCGAACGCCTCCGCGGTCTCCTTCAGGTCGGCGCCGGAGCAGAACACCGGCCCGGTGTGGGTGAGCACGACCGCCCGCACCGCGGCGTCGGCCTCGGCCGCCGCCAGCGCGGCCAGCAGTTCGTCGATCAGGGCCGTGGACAGCGCGTTGCGGTTGGCGGGGCTGTCCAGGGTGAGCGTCGCCACGCCCCGCTCGGTTTGTGACCGCACGAGAGACATGCGGGCACACTAGTGAAATGCCCGGAGTACTACCAGAAGGTGAGCCGCTGCCCCGCGACGGCGCCCTGCCCGACGGCGTTGCCGACGGCGCCGGGCGTGCCGGCTTCGGCGTCTACGTCCACGTCCCCTTCTGCGCTTCCCGCTGCGGGTACTGCGACTTCAACACCTACACGGCGAGCGAGGGCGTGCTGAGCGCCGGCTACGCCGAGCAGGTGCTCGACGAGCTGGCGCTGGCCGCGAAGGTGGTCCGCCCGCCGCGGGTCGACACCGTGTTCTTCGGCGGCGGCACCCCGACGCTGCTGCCGCCGGCCGAGCTCGCACGCATCCTGGAGGGCATCGACCGCACCTGGGGCCTGGCCGGCGACGCCGAGGTCACCACGGAGGCCAACCCCGAGTCGGTCGACCCGTCGTCGCTGCGGGAGCTGGCCGCGGCCGGCTTCAACCGCATCTCGCTCGGCATGCAGTCGGCCGCGCCGCACGTGCTGGCGGTGCTGGACCGCCGCCACACGCCGGGGCGCCCGCCGCTGGTCGCGGCGCAGGCCCGGGCCGCCGGCTTCGACCGGGTCAATCTCGATCTCATTTACGGTACGCCGGGAGAGCGCCCGGAGGACTTCGCGGACTCGCTGCGCGCGGTCGTCGACGCCGGCGTGGACCACGTCAGTGCCTACGCGCTCATCGTCGAGGACGGCACGCGCATGGCCGCCCGGATGCGCCGGGGCGAGCTGCCCTACCCCGACGACGACGTGGCCGCCGACCGCTACCTCGCCGCCGACGAGGCGCTCGCGGCCGCGGGCTTCGGCTGGTACGAGGTGTCGAACTGGTCGAAGGACTCGCCGTGCCGGCACAACGAGCTCTACTGGCGCGGCGGCGACTGGTGGGGGCTCGGCCCGGGCGCGCACAGCCACGTCGGCGGGGTGCGCTGGTGGAACGTCAAGCACCCGCACGCCTATGCCGCGCGCCTGGCGGACTCCGTGTCGCCAGGGCAGGCTCGTGAGGTACTGACGGCGGAGGAACGGCACATGGAGGACGTGCTGCTGCGCATCCGGCTCGCCGACGGCCTCCCGCTGTCCGCGCTCGACGACGCCGGGCTGGCCGGCGCGCGGGACTGCCTGGCCGACGGGCAGTTGGATCCGTCGGCGTTCGCGGCGGGGCGGGCGGTGCTCACGCTGCGCGGACGCCTGCTCGCCGACGGGGTGGCGCGGGCCCTGACGTGAGCCCGCGCGCTCCCGGGTCCTACTTGATCATGCGAATGCTCATCGGGTAGCGGTACAGCTCGCCGTTGTTGGCCTTCATGCCGCCGATGATCGAGAAGACCCACGGCACGATCAGCACGAGGAACGGCAGGAAGAACAGGATGCCGAACGAGCAGACCGCGATGATGACCGAGACGAGCACGGCGATGCCCCACGTGATGTGGAAGTTCAGCGCCTCGGTCGCGTGCGCCTTGACGGTCGGCGACTCGTTGCCCTTGGCCAGCAGCGCGATGAGCGGGCCGATGAAGCCCACCAGGCCGCCGAAGTGGGCGATGAGGGCCCAGGTCTTCTCGTCGTTGTTGGCGTAGCCGACCGGGGCCGGCCCGACGCCGCCGGGCGCACCGTACGCGCCGGGCTGCTGGTAGGCGCCGTAGGCGTTGCCCGGCTGCTGGTAACCGGGCTGCTGGTACCCCGGCTGCTGATATCCGGGCTGCTGGTAGCCCGCGCCGGAGGTCGGCGGAGGGGCGTAGGCGCCGCCGCCGCTACTGGGCGGCGGGTACCCGGATCCGGGGGCCTCGCCCGGCGCCGAGTACGAGGGAGGAACGGAGTTGGGGTCCGACGGCATGCCGTATTCCCCCGGGGGGCGAGGTGGCTCACTCATGGGGGTCACGGTAGGGGGCCCGATCAAGTGGCGCCAGCGACACGACATGACTTCTTTTGGACAACTTTTGCCCTGTCCAGCGGCCTTGCCGTCTATGGTGCGCCAAACGATCATCGCGTGCCCCTGCGCGACTGACGTAGACTGGCACTCACTATCTGGGAGTGCCAGTCCTCGAGGAGGTGCCATGGCCCTTGACGAGCGCAAGCTCGAGGTGCTGCGCGCCATCGTCGAGGACTACGTCGCCACTCAGGAACCGGTAGGGAGCAAGGCGCTCGTCGAGCGGCACAACCTGCGGGTATCTCCGGCGACGGTCCGAAACGACATGGCGGTGCTGGAGGAGGAGGGGTACATCAGGCAACCGCACACCAGTGCGGGCCGGGTGCCCACCGACGCCGGTTACCGGCTGTTCGTCGACAAGCTCTCCCGCGTCAAGCCGCTCAGCCAGGCCGAGCGCCGGGCGATCGAGCGGTTCCTCATCGGTGCGGTCGACCTCGACGACGTGGTCCACCGCACCGTCCGGCTGCTCGCACAGCTCACCCGGCAGGTGGCCGTGGTGCAGTATCCGAGCCTGTCCCGCGCGAGCGTGCGGCACTTCGAGCTGGTGCCGATCTCCACCACGCGGCTCATGGTGGTCATGATCGCCGAGACCGGCCGGGTGGAGCAGCGCCTGGTCGACCTGCCCGGCCCGATCCTCGCCGACGACGTGACCGAGCTGCGTCGCGTCATCAACGAGAAGCTGGTCGGCAAGCGGCTGGCCGACACCCCGCCGCTGGTGGTGGCGCTCGTCGAAGAGGCGGCGGCGAGCCTGCGCCCGCCGATGACGGCCCTGTCGACGGTGCTGCTGGAGACGCTGGTCGAGCGGTCCGAGGAGCGCATCGCGCTCGCCGGCACCGCCAACCTGGCCCGCGGCGGCCTGCTGGACTTCCAGGGCTCGCTGCGGCCGATCCTCGAGGCGCTCGAGGAGGAGGTCATCCTGCTCAAGCTCTTCGGCGAGGTCGAGCCCAGCATGACCCGGGTGCGCATCGGCGACGAGAACGAGATCGAGGACCTGCGGACCGCGTCGATCGTGGCCACCGGCTACGGGCCCGGGACGATGGTCGTCGGCGGCATGGGCGTGCTCGGCCCGACCCGCATGGATTACCCCGGAAACATCGCGACCGTGCGCGCCGTGGCGCGCTACGTCGGCGACCTGCTGGCACAGAGCTGACATCTATCTCAGGGGCATAGGACTCAGTGGCGAAGGACTATTACGGGATTCTCGGCGTCAAGCGCGACTCCACGGCCGATGAGATCAAGCGGGCCTACCGTCGGTTGGCCCGCGAATTCCACCCGGACGTCAATCCCGACCCGGCGGCGCAGGAGAAGTTCAAGGAGATCAACGCCGCCTACGAGGTCCTGTCCGACCCGCGCAAGCGCGAGATGGTCGACCTCGGCGGCGACCCGCTGGCACCCAGCGGCGGCGGAGCCGGCCCCGCCGGCGGCGCCTTCGTGGGCTTCCAGGACATCATGGACGCCTTCTTCGGCACCCAGTCCGCCCGCGGCCCCCGGCCGCGCGTGCGCCCCGGCGCCGACGCGATCCTGCGCCTCGACCTCGACCTGCACGAGACCGCCTTCGGCGTCGAGGCGCCGATCCAGGTGGACACCGCCGTCGTGTGCGGCACCTGCCAGGGCGCCGGCACCGCGCCCGGCACGCACCCGCAGACCTGCGAGATCTGCCAGGGCCGCGGCGAGGTCCAGTCCGTGCAGCGCACCTTCCTCGGCCAGGTCGTCTCGGCCCGCCCCTGCTCCGCCTGCCAGGGCTTCGGCACCGTCATCCCGCACCCGTGCGCGACCTGCGGCGGCGACGGCCGGGTCCGCACCCGCCGCTCGCTCACCGTCAAGATCCCGTCCGGCGTCGAGGACGGCATGCGCATCCGCCTGGCCCAGCAGGGCGAGGTCGGCCCCGGCGGCGGCCCGCCCGGCGACCTCTACGTCGAGATCCACGAGCGCCCGCACGACGTGTACTCGCGCAAGGACGACGACCTGCACTGCCGCGTCACCGTCCCGATGACGGCGGCCGCGCTCGGCACCCGCCTGACCATCAAGACCCTCGACGGCGAGGAGACGGTCGACGTGAAGGCCGGCACGCAGCCGACCTCCACGCTGCGCATCCGCGGCAAGGGCGTCCCGCACCTGCGCGGCGCCGGCCGCGGCGACCTCTACGTCCACCTCGACGTGCGCACCCCGACCCGCCTGGAGCCTGAGCAGGAGCGCCTCCTGCGCGAGTTCGCGCGCAGCCGCGGCGAGGAGGTCGCGGAGCTCTCCAAGCAGGGCGGCTTCTTCTCCCGCATGCGCGACGCCTTCAACGGCCACGCGTGAGCCTGCCGCTCTTCCTGGTCGACGAGATCCCAACCGGCGACCGCTGGACCCTGGCCGGCAGTGAGGGCCACCACGCGGCCAACGTGCAGC